>Ga0210069_1000226_pt1 | contig 10649 bp, 9 predicted proteins | sample RushSE_TuleB_D2_FD_185568 | JGI IMG/M metagenome (GOLD analysis project Ga0210069, IMG submission 185568) | Wetland microbial communities from San Francisco Bay, California, USA, that impact long-term carbon sequestration - RushSE_TuleB_D2... | ecosystem: Environmental > Aquatic > Marine >... | reverse complement strand
CCTCCAAACGGATCTTTGTCCACCATTCCATCGCTGTATACACCCTTTCCCTCCTCCAAAATGGCATATCGGTAACAAGATCAGACCCTTGGTCTGTCTTTTGCCATTCGGAGAAGTCTGTCTCAGGGTGTCACAGTTTTCAACCGCCTTCTTGCCGCCTCACTCTTCGTCCGGCCTTTATAGCTGCCGCCCCTGACGCCTCTTTTTTCCGATTAACAATTCAAAATCATATTAAAAAATCCGCTATTTTTTTCTTGACTCTTTAATGGTCTTGGTATTTAATGGAGCAAAGTGGAGCAAAGTGGGATAAATGTGACCAGCATGTTTCGCGGAAGCTCATACCACACTATCGACGACAAGGGCCGGATCGTCATCCCCTCCCGGTTCCGGGTGCTCGCCCGTTCGGAGGACGGCGACGGCATCATGGTCTCGCGCATGGACCAGTGCCTGGTCGCATTCCCGATGGCTGCCTGGCAACAGCTTGAAGAAAAGATTCTGCAGTTGGCCGAGAAGAGCGACATCATGCGCCGCTTCCGCCGGGTCTTCATCGGCGGCGCCCACGAGTGCACCTGCGACAAGCAGGACCGCATCCTCGTTCCTCCCGCGCTCAGACAATACGCGGCCCTGAACAAGGATATCGTCCTGGTGGGCGTCCTCGACCACTTCGAGATCTGGTCCCGGGAAAACTACGAGAACGAGGAGTTCATGCTGCTGAACGACCTCAAGAACCCGGAGGCCCGCAACGAGATCGCCAAACTCGGCATCTGAGCCCATGGCGTACCGCCACATCCCGGTCATGCGCGCGGAGGTGTTGGAGTACCTCAACTGCCGGCCGGGCGGAGTTTACGTGGACGGCACCCTGGGCGGCGCGGGCCACGCCCGGGACATCCTGGACAGAAGCGCTCCCGACGGCCTTCTGATCGGCCTCGACCAGGACGCGGATGCCATCGCCAACGCCCGGATCGTTCTGGCGTCTTATGGCGACCGGGTGCGGCTCGTTCATGAAAATTTCGATCGGCTGTCGGACGTTCTTTCTCACATCGGGTTGACGGGTGTGGACGGGATCCTCCTGGATTTGGGGATCTCCCTGCACCACCTCGAGGGCAGCGGCCGGGGATTCAGCTTCATGCGCGACGAGCCGCTCGACATGCGCATGGACACCCGGGCCGAGCAGACGGCGGCCGACCTCGTCAACCGCCTCCGGGAGGACGACCTGAAACGGATCTTCCAGGAGTACGGCGAGGAGCGCTTCGCGGGACGGATCGCCCGGGGAATCGCCACCGCCCGCCGCCGGCAGCCGATCCGCACCAGCGGAGAGCTGGCCCGCATCGTCTGCGACGCGACGCCACGGGCCGGCCGCAGCCGCATTCATCCGGCCACGCGGGTGTTCATGGCGTTGCGCATCGCGGTCAACCGCGAACTCGAACGGATCGGGGAGTTCATGGGCCGGCTGCCGGGGCTGCTCGCCGCCGGCGGCCGCGTCTGCATCCTGTCCTTTCACTCGCTGGAGGACCGCATCGTCAAACAGCGGCTGAAGGCCATGGAGAAAGACCGCCGCGGGGGAGCGTGGCCCGGGGCGCCGGTGCCGGAGACCGAAGGCGTCCTGCGGATCCTGACCCGCAAGGTGGTGCGCCCCCAGCCCGAGGAAGTCGCCGCCAACCCGATGGCGCGCAGCACCAAGCTGCGGGCCGCGGAACGAATCTGAGCTTCCCGGCAGGATTGTCCCTGCCGGCAACCGCCCATACCCGGGGCATGATCGGAAGCCGCAACCAAATGACCGACGCCGCCAAACCCAGACGCCGCAACCCCAGGATGATCGCGCTGTGGATCACGCTGCTGTGCGTGTTCATCACCGAGCTGCTGGGCTACACCTGGGCGCGCACGCAGTGCGTTCAGGTCGGCTACGAAATATCCGCGCTGGGCAAGGAGCAGCAGCGCCTGAACGAACTTCAGGCCAACCTCCGGGTGGAGCTGGCGCGCCTGAAGGCCCCCCAGCGCATCACCAAGATCGCGCAGGAAAAGCTGGGGCTGACCCTGCCCACCGCCAAACAGACGATGGTAATGCCCTGACGGTTATGCGAACCAAATACATCCGCTTGCGCATTCTGATTCTGGGCCTGATGTTCACGCTGGGCTTCGCGGTCATCGGCGGCAAGGCCCTTCTGCTGCAGGTCTACGATGGCCCATGGCTGTCCCGCAAGGCCACGGGCCAGGTCGAGGACTCCCTCAAGGCGGTGGGCAAACGCGGCACGATCTTCGACCGCCGCGGCCACGAGATGGCCGTCAGCATCGATGTCACCTCCATCGCCGTCCGCCCGCCCAAGGTCAAGGACGTCGATGGAACGGTCAAAGAACTGGCCCGGATCCTGAAGAAAAAGCCTTCGGAAGTAAAGGCGCGCCTGGGCGGCGGCAAACGGTTCGTGTGGATCAAGCGCCAGGCCACCCCCAGGGAGACCGACGCCGTCAAACAGCTGCACCTGCCCGGGATCGAGTTCGTGGCCGATTCGAACCGCTTCTACCCCAACCGGACCCTCGCGGCCCATGTGCTCGGATTCACCGGCATGGACGGCAAGGGCATGGAGGGCATCGAATATTTTTATGACCGCGATTTGAGAGGCACCGAGACCAGCGTCAAGGTCTTGAAAGATGCCCGGGGCAACGGCTTCCAGACGGAGCCGCCTTCCGAAAACGAGAGTGCCGGCAAGAACATCGTACTGACCCTCGACCACGGCATCCAGTTCATTACGGAAACCGCGCTGAACGAAGCCGTGGAATCCTCCCGGGCGCGCTCCGGCATGGCCGTGGTGATGGAGCCCCGGACCGGCGCCATCCTCGCCCTGGCGCTCGCCCCGGCGTTCAATCCGAACGCCTATGAGGACGCCCAAAAAACCCTCTGGCGCAACCGGACCATCACCGACCCCTTCGAGCCCGGTTCGATCTTGAAAGTTTTCGTGGCGGCCGCCGCCCTCGAGTACACCAACCTCTCGCCCCAAACGACTTTCAACTGCGAGAACGGCGCCTACCGTATCGGCAAATACACCGTGCACGACGTCCACCATTACGGCGTGCTCACGCTGCAGGACATCATCAAGTTCTCCAGCAACATCGGGGCCGCCAAGATCGGCGAGAAGGTCGGGCCGGAAAAGCTCTACCAGACGCTGCGGCTTTTCGGATTCGGCCAGAAAACGGGGATCGACAGCCCGGCTGAAACCACCGGATTGCTGATGCCCTCTAAAAAATGGGCCGACATCGACACGGCCGCCATCTCGTTCGGGCACGGCATCTCGGTCTCGGCCGTCCAGCTCATCAGCGCCGTTTCCGCCATCGCCAACGACGGCGTCCTGATGAAACCCCGCATGGTGCAGGCCATCACCGACCCCCAGGGGCAGATCCTTCAGCAGTTTGAGCCGGAGGAAGTCCGGCGGGTGGTCTCCGCCCGGACGGCCCGCACCGTCAAGGACATCATGCAGACCGTGATGCTGCCGGGCGGCACCGGGGTCCAGGCCGCCCTCGAGGGCTACTCCGCCTGCGGCAAAACCGGCACCGCCCGCAAGGTGGACAATAACGGCCAGTACTCGAACGAGCGCCACGTGGCCTCCTTCATCGGTTTTGCGCCGGTGGAAAACCCCCAGGTCGCGGTGCTGGTGGTGATCGACGAACCCAAGGGCCAGATCTACGGCGGCGCCGTCGCGGCCCCTGTGTTCAAAAAAATCGCCCAGACCACGCTCAATTTCATGAACGTGCCGCCGCGCACCCCCACCGAAAAGCTGAGGGTCTCCATGGACAGCGGGGGCCGGGGATGAGACTGGCGCGCCTCATAGCCGGCCTGAAACCGGCCGCGGTGAGCGGGCTTTCGGGCGAGGGCCCGGAGGTGGGCTCGCTGCACTACCGCTCCCAGGAGGTCCGGCCGGGCGGGGTCTTCGTGGCGATGAGGGGACTCGCCGCCGACGGCCACGACTTCATCGACGATGCGCTCGACCGCGGGGCGGTCGCCGTGGTCGCGCAAAGCACCGTCGCCCGCCGCACGGCCATCGTCGCCGTCCCCGACACCCGCCGCGCCCTGGCCGAGCTGGCGGCCGCCTTTTACGGCCACCCGTCGGCGCAGATGACCGTGGTCGCCGTTACCGGCACCAACGGCAAGACCACGACGACCTATTTGATCGAAAGCATCCTCGAACGGGCCGGCCTGCGCGTCGGCGTCATCGGAACCATCAACACCCGCTACGGCGGGACAACGTTCCCAAACCCGGTGACGACACCCGAGTCTTTAGATCTGCAGCGCATCCTGGCGGACATGCGGGCCGCCGGCGTGACGCACGTGGTGCTGGAGGCCTCTTCGCACGCCATCGACCTGGCCCGGATCCACTGCTGCTGGATGGACGCGGCCGTCTTCACCAACCTGAGCCAGGACCACCTCGACTACCATGGCGACATGCGGGCCTACTGGAACGCCAAGAAACGGCTCTTCACGGACTATCTGCCGTCGGGCCCGAAGGCCGAGCAGGCCGTTGCCGTCATCAACACCGACAGCCCCCACGGCAGCGAGCTGGCGGACCGGCTCACCGGCCGGATCGTCCGCGTCGGTACCGCCGGCGGTTGCAGCGTCCGCGGCGAGCGCATGCGCTGCAGCCTCCAGGGAATCCGGGGCAGCATCGATGTCGGCGGCCATCCCGTCGAGGTCGGCTCACCGCTGGTCGGGCGCCACAATGTCGAAAACATTCTGTGCGCCGCGGGTGCGGCGACGGCGCTGGGAGTTGCGCCGGAGGCGATCGCCGCCGGCATCGCGTCCCTTGCCTGCGTGCCGGGACGGCTCGAGCGCGTCCAGGGCCGGGGCGGCCGGTTTGTGTACGTGGATTACTCCCACACGCCGGATGCCCTTGAAAACGCCCTGTCCGCCCTGCGGCCGCTTTCCTCAGGCCGCATCGTCTGCGTCTTCGGCTGCGGCGGCGACCGCGACCGCACCAAGCGGCCCATCATGGGGACGATCGCCGCCCGCTTGAGCGATCTGGCGGTGGTCACCTCCGACAACCCGCGCAGCGAGGCGCCGCAGGCCATCATCGAGGAGATCCTGCCGGGGGTTCGCGCACAGGGCCTCGTCCAGGTCGCTCCGGACCAGCTGGGAGCGATGGCCGGCGGCAAGGCGTTCGCTGCCGAGCCGGACCGGCGCCGGGCGATCGAAGCCGCGATCCGGGCGGCGCAACCGGGGGACATGGTGCTGATCGCCGGCAAAGGCCACGAAACCTACCAGGTCCTCGGCAAACGCACCATCCATTTCGACGACCGCGAGGAAGCGGCAAGGGTGCTGGAAACCCTGGAAGGAAGCTCAAGGCCAAAAGCTGAAAACCATTCGTGACGCGCTACTCATTGGGGTTTTTTTACTCGTTACTCGTTACTGAAAATGCCCTGGACTGTTGACGACATACTGAATGCAACGCACGGCGACCTGGTGGCGGGCGATCGCAATCGGAGCTTCGGCTCCGTTTCCATCGACTCGCGCCGAATCACCGCCGCGGACGTGTTTGTCGCCATCCGGGGCGCGGTCCACGACGGTCACCGCTTCATCCGCGAGGTGGTGGACACCGGCGTGCGAGGCCTGGTCGTCGGCCGCAGCCGCGTCGGCGATCTGTCGGCGGAGATGCTCCAGGCCGGGCACGTCGCCTGTGTGACGGTGGCCGACACGACCCGCGCCCTGGGGGACCTGGCGGCCTATCACCGCAAACGCTCGCCGGCCGCGGTGATCGCGATCACCGGCTCCAACGGCAAGACCAGCACACGCCGGATGACCGCCGCCGTTCTGTCCCGGCGGTTTGCGGTGCTGGAGCCGGCGAAAAACCTGAACAACCAGATCGGAGTCCCCCTCACCCTGTTCAACCTCGAGCCGCGGCACGCGTGGGCGGTCCTCGAGCTCGGCACCAACCTGCCGGGTGAAATCGCGCGGCTGGCCGAGATCTGCACCCCGGAGGTGGGTCTTATCACCAACATCGGCCCGGCCCACCTGGAAGGGCTCGGTTCCCTGGAGGGGGTGGAGCGCGAAAAAGGTGCGCTGCTGGCGGGCCTCGCTCCCGGCGGCCGTGCGGTGCTGAACGCGGACGACCCGCGGTTGCGGCGCATAGCCGGGCAGTGCGGCGTTGCGCCGCTCCTCTTCGGCCTGGCCGCCGACGCGGCCGTGCGGGCGGAGGGAATCGAGGAAGCCGCCAACGGAATCAATTTCGAGCTGGCACTGCCGAGGCAGCGGACGGCCGTCCACCTCAGCACCCACGGCCGCTTCATGGTGCACAACGCCTTGGCGGCGGCGGCGGCGGGGCACCTGCTCGGCGTGAGCATCGAAGACATCAAGGAGGGATTGGAGGGGTTCCGCCCCGTTCCGGGCCGCATGAGCGTGAGCACGCTCTCCGGCGGGGTCCACCTGATCGACGACACATACAACGCCAACCCGGCGTCGATGGAAGCCGCCATCGCCACGCTGCATCGCCTGCGCGGGCCCAACCGCGGCCTGCTCGTGATCGGCGACATGCTCGAGCTCGGCCCCGCCTCGGCCGCACTGCACCGGGACATGGGCCGGCTGGCGGCCGGCACGGGTGTGCGCAAGCTGCTGGCGTGCGGGGATTTCGCGGCAGACGTGGCGGCCGGCGCCGCAGAGGGCGGCATGGCCGCCGCCGACGTTGTCACCGGCTCGCAAGCGACCGTCGGCGGCGTCCTGCTGGGCGAACTGAGGGCCGGCGACTGGGTGCTGGTCAAAGGATCCCGCTCCATGGGCATGGAGGCGATCGTCACCGCCGTACAGAAATGGGCGGAAGGCCGAAGGTGAACTGAGAGATGCTCTACCACTTGCTCTATCCGCTTCACACGATGTTTTCAGCCCTGAACGTGTTCCGCTACATCACGTTCCGGACGATCTATGCCAGCCTGACGGCCTTCTTCATCTGTTTTTTCCTGGGTCCCTGGGTCATCGAGAAACTGTCCCGGCTGCAAATCGGCCAGTACATCCGCGAAGACGGCCCGCAGAGCCACCTGGGCAAGGCCGGCACCCCCACCATGGGCGGGGTCCTGATCGTCGGTTCGATCGCCCTGTCCACCCTCCTGTGGAGCGATCTCAGCACCCCGTTCATCTGGATCGCCTTGATGGTGCTGGTCGGGTTCGGCCTCATCGGCTTCATAGATGACTACCTGATGCAGATCAAGAAACAGAGCAAGGGGCTCAGCGTGCGGGGCAAACTGGTGCTGCAGGCGGTCCTGGCCCTGGTGGCCGGGGTCCTGGTCTGCGCGACCCCCCATTTTTCCACCGAGGTGACGGTGCCGTTTTTCAAAACCGTGTCCCCGGACCTGGGGTGGGGCTACGTCATCTTCGCCATGCTCGTCATCGTCGGGGCCTCCAACGCCGTCAACCTGACCGACGGCCTGGACGGGCTCGCCATCGGACCGATGAGCATCGCGGCTGCGACCTACATGATCTTCGCCTATGTCGCCGGCCACGCCCGAATCGCGAACTACCTGCAGATCACCCATGTGCCCGGCGCCGGCGAGCTGACGGTGTTTTGCGGGGCCATCGCCGGCGCCGGGCTGGGGTTCCTGTGGTTCAACGCCTATCCGGCCCAGGTTTTCATGGGCGACACGGGCTCGCTGTCCCTCGGCGCCGCCCTGGGGGTCATCGCCGTGATCACCAAGCAGGAGATTCTGCTGGCCCTGGTGGGCGGGTTGTTCGTCATCGAGGCCCTGTCGGTGATCTTTCAGGTGGGATTTTTCAAGATGACGCAAGGCCGCCGGATCTTTCGCATGGCGCCGCTGCATCATCACTTTGAATTGAAAGGCTGGCCGGAGCCCAAGGTCATCGTGCGGTTCTGGATCATCGCCATTGCCCTGGCGCTGATGGCCATGAGCACCCTGAAGTTGAGGTAGCACGGTGTGCACCCCGTCCCGCTTCGCTCCGGAGCCGGGCGACTGCCCTCCCCCGGCTCCGGGCGAGGCGGGCGGGGTCGCATCCCGCACCCATGACGGATAAACGCATGGATCTGCGCAGCAAACACATTTTGGTCGTAGGCCTTGCCCGCACCGGGATCGCCGCCGCACGCTTTCTGCAGCGCCGGGGCGCGCTCGTGCGGGCGACCGACCAGGCGGAAGAGGACCGGCTGAGTCCCGATGTGAACCTGCTGCGCGAAATGGGAATCCCCCTCGAACTCGGCGGCCATCGCACCGCGTCCTTCACCGCGGCGGACCTGATCGTGGTGAGCCCGGGGGTCCCGCACACGATCCCGCCGCTGGCGGCGGCGCGGGCCAAGGGCATTCCGGTAATCGGCGAAATGGAACTTGCCGGCCGGTTCATCGGCGAGCCCATCGTGGCCGTCACCGGGACCAACGGTAAGACGACGGTCACCGAACTGGTGGGGGCGATGCTGGCGGCTTCCGGACGCCGAGTGTTCGTGGGCGGCAACATCGGGACCCCGCTCATCGCCCATGTCGACAGCGGCGCCCGGGTCGAGGTGGTGGTCGCCGAGGTGAGCAGCTTCCAGCTGGACACCAGCGACACCTTTCACCCCGCGATAGGGGTGCTGCTCAACGTCACGAACGACCACTTGGACCGGTATGCCGGTTTCGAGGCCTACGCGACCTCGAAGATGCGGCTGTTTGCCAACCAGCGCCCCGGCGACACCGCGGTTTTGAACGCGGCCGACGCGGTCGTCCGTGCCCGCGCCGACGGCATTCGCAGCCGCAAGCTCTATTACAACCTCTCGCAGCCGGCCGATGCCCACGCCACCGTCGCCGGCCGCACCCTGAACCTGCGGCTGCCCGGCCGCGAAGACGCTGCGCTCAGCCTGGCGGGTTTCAGGCTCCGCGGCCCGCACAACATCGAAAATGCGGCCGCCGCGGCCCTGGCGGCCATGGCCGCCGGCGCCGGCCCCGAAGGGATCCAAACCGTGTTGGACACCTTTGCGCCCGCCCCCCACCGCCTGGAGACGATCGCCGTCATCAACGGCGTGGAGTATGTGAACGACTCGAAGGCGACCAACGTGGACGCGGTCCGGCGCGGCCTGGATTGCTTCGGCGGGCGCGTGGTCCTGATCATGGGCGGCGTGGACAAAGGCGGCGATTTCGGCCAGCTGCGGGATGCGGTCCGGAAGCGCGGACGGGCCCTCGTCCTGCTGGGCGGGGCCGGGGACCTTATCCGAGCGGCGCTGGGCGGACTGGCCCCGACACAGGAGGCAGCGTCCATGCGGCAGGCCGTGCAGGCGGCGCGGGAGATGGCCGCCGCCGGCGACGCGGTGCTGCTTGCCCCCGGCTGCGCCAGCTTCGATCTGTATGCGAATTACCAGGAACGCGGCGATGATTTCCGCCGTGAAGTCATGCGCCTCAAGGAGAGTGACAAGTAACGAGCAATGAGCAGGGAACCATATAGGAAAAGACCTGTGGCCATAACGAACACACAACGAGCAAAGCCCGCCGGCACCCTTTACGACGTGCAACTGCTCTTTCCGGTGCTCTTCCTGGTGGGCATCGGGATCGTCATGGTCTACAGCGCGAGCTCGGCCCTGGCCATGAAGAAGTTCGGCTCGGATTATTATTTCCTGAAGAAGCAGGCGGTGTTCGCCCTGGTCGGCATCTGCGTGTTGGTGCTGTGCCGGCACGTGCCCTATCGGGTCTACCGGCCGCTCGCCTATCCCCTGGTGGCGCTGGCGCTGGCACTGCTCGGGGCCGTGCTGGTGTCGCCGTTCGCCGTCACGGCCGGCGGCGCGAGCCGCTGGCTGTCCCTGGGGCCGGTGAATTTTCAGCCCTCCGAATTCGCCCGCCTGGCGCTCATCGTGTACCTGGCCTACTCGATGGAAAAAAAAGCCGACCGGATCAAGGAATTCTCGATCGGGTTCATGCCGCATGTGGTGGTGATGGGACTCTTGGCCGTTTTGATCCTGCGGCAGCCGGACTTCGGCTCGGCCGCCATCCTGGCTTTCCTCGCCTGGCTGATGATGTTCATCGGCGGGGTGCGCCTGACCTACCTGGGCGGCTCCTGCGGGCTCCTGGTGCTGCTCGGCTGGTACTACATCAACTCGGCCGACTACCGCCGCAAGCGCTGGGACAGCTTCTGGGACCCCTGGCAATACAGCGCCGATCAGGGCTACCAGGCCACGCACTCGCTGATGGCCTTCGGCAGCGGCGGGTGGTGGGGGGCCGGCATCGGCAAGAGTTACCAGAAGCTGTTCTATCTGCCCGAGCCGCACACGGACTTCATTTTCTCGGTGATCGGCGAAGAGCTGGGGGTGGCCGGTGTGCTCGTCATCGTCCTGCTCTACGTGCTGATCATATGGAAGGGGATCCGCATCGCGCGCCATGCGCCGGACCTGTTCGGCTGCTACCTGGCAATCGGCCTCACGGCGGCCTTGGGCCTGCAGATCTGCATCAACATGGCGGTCGCGCTCGCCCTGCTGCCGACCAAGGGGCTGACCCTGCCCTTCCTCAGCTACGGCGGGACCTCGCTGGTGATGAACATGGCCGCGATCGGAATTCTGATGAACATCGCCGCCTCGGGCAAGACCGCGCGAGGTCTGGGATGAGAACGAGCCGCCGCAGGCATACGCTTTGTTTTCAGATGGCAGCGCCGGCGGGTCCGGACGTTCGCCCGCTGAGCACGGCGGACACCGGCCGGCCGCAGGACACCCGGC
>Ga0210069_1000225_pt1 | contig 10657 bp, 7 predicted proteins | sample RushSE_TuleB_D2_FD_185568 | JGI IMG/M metagenome (GOLD analysis project Ga0210069, IMG submission 185568) | Wetland microbial communities from San Francisco Bay, California, USA, that impact long-term carbon sequestration - RushSE_TuleB_D2... | ecosystem: Environmental > Aquatic > Marine >... | reverse complement strand
AAGTTTTTCACCCTCATGGCCGAAGAGGAAGTGAGCCACGTCAAGATGCTGTCCGAGCAGTTCAAGTCCTACCGCACGAACAAGAAATTCAAACCCGCCGCCTACCATGACCAGGGCGAGTTCAAGACCGCCTCCGACATCCTCACCAAAGATTTAAAGAAGCAGATTTCGGCGGCGGACTACGAGGCGGCCGCGATTGCCGCGGCCATGTCGATGGAGAAAAACGCGATCCAGATCTACTCCCGCCGCGCGGCGGAAGCCCAAGACCCCGATGAGAAGGCCCTCTACGACTGGCTGGCCAAGTGGGAAACGGCGCATCTTAATTTTTTGGCGAAACTCGACAAGGAACTCACCGAAGAGATCTGGCACGACAACCAGTTCTGGCCTTTTTGAGCTGCCCTTTAAAAAATAAAAACGGGCTTTGCATGCATGGCTGCTGCTGCAAAACCCGTCGGGACCGCTATGAGTTAAAAAAATGGTTGGGTGGTGGTACTCCCGAGCTCACTTCCCGCCGCGGCCGTCATCGCAGACGTCGTCGCTGCCGCCCAGCCGCGAATGTTCAGCCGTTGTGCTCATCTCGCACACGGGCAGTTTTTCTGTTCCGCGCATCGGCTTGCCGCAGCATTCAGGGACCTTGGCCCCCTTCTTCTTGAGCTCTTTTTTCTTACCACAGTTTTCGCATTCGTAGACCGACATGCCAGCCTCCTTGATCGAATAGTTGCCGCCAGTTTATGTGATGCAACAGAACGTGTCAAGTCTTATCGGGCTTGAGTTGGGCGGGGAAAAACCCTGGGATCAACCGCCGACGATGCCGATCACCGAACCGATCAGGCACGAGGTCAGGGTTCCGGAAACGAGGGACCGGACTCCGAGCTGGACGATCTCCGGGCGGCGGTCCGGCGCCATGGTGCCCATGCCGCCGATCATGATCCCCAAGCTGCCCGGGTTGGCAAACCCGCACAGGCCGTAGGTCATGATCAGCAGGCTGCGTTCACTGAGGGCCCCGACCGGCAGGCGGCTCATGTCAATGTAAGCGATCAGCTCGTTCAGGATCGACTTGGTTCCCATCAGGGCGCCGGCCGCCGCCGCTTCGCCCGCCGGCACCCCCATCAGCCAGCAGACCGGCGCCATGATCGCTCCCATGAACCGCTGCAGGGTGATCGGTCCGCCGTGAACATCCGGCAGAAGACCCAGTGCAAGGTTGACCAGGCTGACCAGGGCTACGAGCACGATCAACATTGCCACGATGTTGATGAGCAGTTCCACGCCCTGCACGGTGCCCTTGGTAACAGCGTCCATGGGACCGGCGGCCGCCTCCGGCGCGGTCATGTCACCTTCGGTGATCTTCCCGGTCTCGGGGATCATGAGCTTGGCGATGGTGATCGAGGCCGGCAGGCTGACGACGGATGCCACCAGGATGTGGCCCATGACGCCCGGGACCCGCTCCCCGAGAATGGAGGCGTAGAGGGCCATGACCGTACCGGCGATGTTGGACATGCCGCAGGTCATGACGGAGAATAGCTCGCTGCGGGTCATGCGGCCGATGTAGGGCCGAATGAAAAGCGGCGCCTCCACCATGCCGACGAAAACATTCACCGAATTCGACAACCCCTCGGCACCGCCCACCCCCATGGTTTTGCGCAGCCCCCAGGAAAACCCCCGCACCACCGCGGGCAGCAGCCTCCAGTAAAAAAGCAGGGAGGACAACGCGCTCATGAGGAGCACCATGGGCAGGGCTTGAAACGCCAGGATGAAGCTGCTGCCGGAGTAGCTTTCAGCGAACGGCAGCGGCCCGCCGCCCAGGTACCCGAACACGAAGGACGTGCCGGCAGCGGTGGCCTCCTGGAGGGCCAGCACCATGCGGTTGAGAAGAGCGAACACGTCGCGGGAAAACGGTATTTTGACAAGGACAAAACCTGTCGCAAACGTCAGCAGGAAGCCCTTGACGACCAGGCTGACGCTCACCCTGCGGCGGTCTTCGCTCAGCAGCCAGGCCAGGGCGATGAAGCTGCAGCACCCAAGCACGCTCTGCCAGATCATCAGGCCTCCTTCATGGGCGCACCGCCACCAGCGAGGCCAGCCGTCGGTGCTCATCCTGGCCGGCGTCGCACTCCTCGTGGTAGTGCAGGATCCGCAGGGACAAAAAGCTGTGAAGCAGTTCGTTCGGCCTCAGAAAATAATCACGGCAGTGCTCGCCTTGGCCCGCCCCACCCGGCATTTCGAGAAGGGTTTCGAAAATCAGCAAGCCGCCGGGCCTGAGCCCTTCGCGGATCTGGGGGAACAAGCGCCGGTTCAGGTATAAAGTGTTCAGGATCAGGTCGTAGCGGCCGGTGGGGATGTCGAAGGTGTCCAGGTCTGCGCATATCGGACGAATCCCGGGATGTCGGCCGCTGAACAGGGCCAAGCCCTCCTCCGCGATATCGACCGCATCCACTGTAAGCCCCTGTTCTGCCAGGAAAAGCGCGTTGCGCCCGCTGCCGGCTGCAATGTCGAGGGCCGTCCTGCCGGGTGCCATACTGAAAAATTCCTTCACAACGCCGGAAGGCTCCGTGGGATAGCCCTGTTCCCGGTACTTGTCATTCCATTTGATGCGGTCGCGATGCATGGCTGGTTTCTTTTCATCGGTCGGCACGTTTCCGGCCGATGTAACCTTTTCCGCTAAGGTGGGTCACTAATTTCGGTTCGAATCGGATTCGGACCGTTGAGAAGTTCCAACTCCAAACTTTCTCAACCTCCTTCTTTTCTCGACGGGTGGTTCACTTCAACGTGAACCACCTTGTTCATTTAGACCCCCCCGACTTTGAATGAAAAACCAACGCCTTTTCAGGATTTTTTTCGCCCCGCTGCCAGTTTCGCCGCCAGCTTGATGGCCTCGATCATGGACTGGGGGTTCGCGCGCCCCTCACCGGCCTTGCCGAAGGCGGTGCCGTGGTCGACCGACACGCGGATGATGGGAAGCCCCAGCGTCACGTTCACGCCGGCCATCTGGCCCCACGTCCCGGTCTTGTCGTCATACTGGAACCCCATGAGCTTGGTCGGGATGTGTCCCTGGTCGTGGTACATCACGACGACAAGGTCGTACATGCCGCCGCGCATCTTGGAAAAAACGGTGTCGGCCGGCAGGGGGCCCTCGGCGGCAATTTTCTCGGCCCTGGCCGCTGCAACAGCCGGGGCGATCTCCTGATCGTCCTCGTTGCCGAAAAGCCCCCCCTCCCCGCAGTGCGGGTTCAAGCCGGCCACGCCGATCCTGGGCGATTGGATCCCAAGCTGCGTGAGGGCCTCGTGGGCCAGGCGGATCACGTTGAGAACGCGCTCTTTTTTCACTCGCTCGCAGGCCTCGCGCAGCGACACGTGGGTGGAGACATGCGCGACCCGGAAGTTGCCCTCCGCCAGCATCATGGAGTAATTTCGGGTTTTGGTGAGATCGGCGTATATTTCCGTGTGCCCGGCATAGTGGCGGCCGGCGGCGTTGATGGCAGCCTTGTTGATGGGGCCGGTCACGGTGGCATCGATTTCCCCGGCCATCGCCAGCTCGATCACCTTGGCCACGTAGTCAAATGACGCCCCGCCCTGTCCGGCGGTGACCTCCTTGTGCCGCAACTGGGCCAACGCCAACCGCTGCAGGTCGAGCACGTCTATTTTCCCGAAGTCGAACCCGGCGGCGCTCACCTTCCGGCAGGCCGCCACCTCCAGCGTCAATTTGGAAAAGCGCACGGCATCGGCCACGATGTCGGCATCCCCCACGACGATCGGCCGGCAGAGGGCATATATTTCCGGCAGGGCCAGCGTCTTGGCGCAGATTTCGGGTCCGATCCCTCCCGGGTCGCCCATGGATATGCCGATGATCGGCTGTTGTTCAGATGCCACAAAGACCTCCTTTTTTTGCTGATTTTCCGTTACGCCAGGTTTCAGGGTTCGGGGTTCAGGGAAACCACTGTGCAAGCGCCAGCCTGCCGCGAAGGTAGCGAGACCGGGAGTCTCTCCCGCCTGGAACTGCTCGGGGGCTATCTATTCATCATTCGAACTCTCCTGAACCCTTACGACCTGGGTTGTTGCCATTTTTTTTAATCGGGAGAAGATCCGGCGCATGCGTCAGCACCGTCACCCTTGCATGAGCCCCCTGCCGCCGCAGGGCTTCGTCGACGGCCCACTGCACGCTGGGGGCATGGGTGTGGCCGAGCTTCTGCTTGTGTTCAGGCGGTATCCCCGGTGAGAATGTGATCACCGAGGCCTTTTCGCGCACGAGCGCCCAGGCAACGGCCAGCGCCGATGCAACCCCGTTCTTCAGCCGGCCCGCCCGGTAGGCGGCCTTGATTTCGGCCGACGGCCAAGCCGTGTAGTCCAACAGATCCGTGTGGACCGGGCTCACCCCCTCCGGGGCCGGGGTGCAGACGACGATGGTCCCCCCGGGTTTGACCATGCGCTGGGCGGGGTACTGGGATTTGTGGGATTGCCAAAAGTCGAGATCGCAGGGATATGAGTTGGCGACCACGATGTCGGGCGTTTCGCGGAACTCGACTCCGTAGATCTCCCGCGCGGCCTCGGCCCCCTTCCGGAAAGCGGCGCGCATCTCGCCGTAGAAGAGGTTTGTGACCCTGCCTTCGCTGTCCATGACGACGTTGAAGATGGTCTTCATGCCCACGCGGTCGGCCATGTCGTCCATGTCCCGGCGCACCGGGTTGTCTTCGATCCCAAGAAGCGAATCCCCGCCGCCCTCGCAGGAAAGCATGTGCGTCTCGGCGGTCGTCTTTGAACCGCAGACCCCTGGTTGAATGATCTTGGAGCTCCCGGAATAGCCGGGGATGTGGTGCGGCACAATCGCGCCCAGCCCGATGAGGACATCGGCCTCGACCACCGCTCGGTTCACCTGCAACGGGGTCCCGGCGCTTGAGGTGCCGAGCTCCACAAGGTTTTCGGGCTCTCGCCAGGCATGGTTGAAGACGCGGATGCGCCGCCGGACCCCCTGCCCCACCTTCGCCGTCATCTCGTCCTCGGTCATGTAACGGTGAGTGCCCAGGGCCATGATGCAGGCGATGTTGCGGTCAGGAACACCGGCGGCATTCAGCCGGGCGAGCAGCGGGGGAATCATGCGGTCGGCCGGTGTCAGCCGGGTGTTGTCGTCGCTCACCAGGAGCACCCGGTCCGATGCCTTGACCCACTCTTCGATAGGCGGCTGCCCGATCGGGTTTGCCAAAGCCGCACGAATGGCCGCATCCAGATCCGCGAGAGGGGTGGAAGGGTTGGGTTTCAGAACCTGCGCCAGGTTGCGATCGGGCACCTCGAACCGCAACGGCCCGCCGCCGAAGGGAATTGTGATGGTTGCCATACGTGATCCTCATGAACGACGACTCAGGTGTCAGGGTGCGGGGTTCAAAGTTTCAAAAAATCCACGAAGGCCGGCGCCACACCTCTCGCCATCTTGCCGCACGGACGAAGCGCACCGGCGGCCGTCAGGCCCTATCAACGGCTTCCTTCCTGAACCCAGAACCCTTTTACCCTCTCTACCTGATGACCTACTCTCTAATTTGATATGGGGCAAGATGAATAACGCGATTCGGCAAGGTGAGTCAACAACGGCAGCCTCAGTCGCTGCCGGCTCCGCGGCCGCCCTGCATCATCTCGCCCACGGTGACCAGGCTGAACCCTTTGCGGCGCAGCGCGCCGATGATCTCGGGAAGCGCCTCGGCGGTCTTCCAGCCGCGGCCGTTCACATGCATCACGATGATCGAACCGTTGCGAACGCCCGCCGTCACGGAGCGCACCAGGCGCTCTTTCGATGCGGCCGGGTCCGGGTCGCCGGAGGCAACATCGAACTGAACGGTTGTCAAACCGGCTTCGGCAGCAATCCGCGAGACGCGCTCGTCATGCTCTCCGTAGGGCGGCCGATAGAGGGAGGACTGCCGCCCGGTCAACGCATACATGACGATTTGCGTCCATTCGATTTCCCGGCGCACTTGATCATCAGCGATCGTTGTCATGTGCGGGTGCAGAAACGAGTGATTCCCGAGTTCGAACAGGTCGACCGCGGCCAGCCGCCGGGTCGGATCCGGATGCTCCAGCATCCACTTCCCGCCCAGAAAAAGGGTTGCCGGCGTCCGGGTCTCGATTAAGACCCGGATGACCTCCTCATCGTACCCGCTCGCAATTTTCGTTGCGCAGGCATCGAACGTGAGCGCCACCTGCTTTCGACTGCGGTCTCCGTGGAAAAGCACCTGCGGTTTCACCGGTGCGGACGGCGGCGGCATGCGCACATCTAAAGGTGTCTGGGAATAGCGAAGAATGAAAGGCTGGATGCGCTCCAGCTGCACCTCCCCCGCGCCGGCTGAACATACGCCTGCCGCCGTCCCGGCGAGCGCGATGATCAGCGCCCACCGGATGAAGACGGTTTTGAAATCGTTGACCGCGTTGTCGACCATGGGCTATCATAACGCACGTTTCCGAAACTGGCGAGAGCGCAGCGCATGAACGACATTCTCCACCACCTGAGAGCGGATCACCTGGCCGGACGGCGCGGAGGCCTTTACGCCGTTTGCTCGTCCCACCGCGCGGTGCTCGAAGCGGCGATCGCCTTGTCCCGTGACCACGGCCGGCCCCTGCTGGTCGAGGCCACGGCCAACCAAGTCAACCAGTTCGGCGGCTACACCGGGATGACACCCTCGGAGTTTGTGTCCTTTGTCCAGTCCATCTCCACCGCCGTGGGGTTCCCCCGCGAGAATCTGTTGCTGGGGGCCGACCACCTGGGGCCTTACGTTTGGAGAAAAGAGCCGGCGGCAGCGGCCATGGCCAAAGCGGCCGAACTGGCCCGCCGATGTGTGGCCGCCGGTTTCCACAAATTGCATTTGGACGCCGGTTTCGGGTGCAGCGATGACCCGTCGAAGGGCCTTCCCCTGGAAATCGTCGCCGCGCGCACGGCGGCCCTGTGCCAGGCTGCCGAAACCGCTGCCGAACGCCTGCCCGCCGGCCGCCAACGGCCGTATTATGTCATCGGGGCGGAGGTTCCCGTTCCGGGAGGCGCACTGGAAAACCCGGGGGACATTGAAGTCACGCGGCCTGAGGCCGTGTCGGAATTCATTGCCTTGGCCGAATCGAAGTTCCAAAAAACCGGTCTGCACGCTGCGTGGAAGCGGGTTCTCGCGGTGATCGTGCAGCCCGGCGTCGAGTTTGGAAATTTCGACGTCGCACCGTACACGCCGCCGAAAGCCATGGCGCTTTCGGATTTTCATCGGAATCTGCCCGGGGTCATGACCTACGAGATTCACTCCACCGACTACCAGGCGCCCGAGTCCCTGGCTCGCATGGTCAAGGACCATTTTATTCTCCTCAAAGTCGGACCCTGTCTGACCAACGCCTTTCGCAAGGCGGTGTTCGCACTGGAAGACATTGAAACCGAGCACCTGAAATCGCGCCGAGGCGTCGTTCGGTCCGACATCCGCCGCGTGGTGGAGGGCGTGATGACCGCCGCACCGATGCACTGGAGCTCCCATTATCACGGCACGGAGGACGAACTCCGGCGCATGCGCTGCTCCAGCATGCTCGACCGCATCCGCTATTACTGGGGCCATCCGGACGTGGAGTCGGCCCTTGCTCGCCTGCACGCCAATCTGGGACCGGCTCTGCCGGCAAGCCTTTTGGACCGGTTTCGGCCCGCTACCGACCCGCCGGTCGCAGACGGCGAGCCGTCCGTGAGCCCGGCCGCGTTCATCCGAAGCTGGATCCAAAAAGCACTGCAGCCCTACCTTGACGCCTGCCGGTGAGGGAACGCCTTGCGGCGGCGACAGGAGCGGCCTGCAGGGCTTGAAAAGCGTCAGCCTTGGCCACGGCTTCGGCTGACTCGAGGAGCGCTGCGCTTTAGCAGGGTGTTGAAAAAGCAGCATCGGGCCGTCAGCCAAGACGCGTGGCGAATTGGAAAGCGCAGCATGTCGTTGGAGGGTGCTGGGTTGAACGGCCCCACGGATCAGGGCGGCAGAATCGTCATAAACGACGACTGGCGCGGGTCCTTTTCGATGAAGCGCCGGATCCACTCCTGGCCCGACGGGGAAGCGGCCACCTCACCGAAGAGCTTGGCGTCGTTTTTGAGGCCCTTTTTAAACCCGGCCCGGTAGCCATAATCAAGGGCCCTTATCGCGTATTGCGACGCGAACCTGCGCGCCGCGCGAAGGTCCGCAGCCGCATCTGCGTGCGCCGCCGCCGAGGTCATCACGTCCTGAACCGTCGGATCCTTCAGCAAGGCTTTCAGCTGAGCCTTCTGCCGGGCGGCCAGTGCGTCCCAGTCCCTGCGCCGCGGTTTTTTCCTGCCTTCTATGAAGGCCCGGGCCGATAGGAACGCAGCGCGCAGCGCCGTCGCCGAGGGGGCCACCTCATCCACCAGCCCCATCCGCAGGGCCTGCCTGGCGCCGACCGGTTCGCCGTTCACGCTCATCACGGCCGCCTTGCGGGGGCCGACCAGCCGCGGCAGCCGCTGCATGCCGCCGTAGCCCGGGATGATCCCCAGCTTGATTTCCGGCTGGCCGATAACGGCGTTCTCAGTCGCGATGCGATAGTGGGCGGACATGGCAAGTTCATTGCCGCCGCCCAGGGTGAAACCGTCCAGGACGGCGATCACCGGGATCTTGAGGTTTTCGATCTCGGAGAAAAGCCTGAGGACCGACAGTGCAATCTCCTCGATGCGCCGGGCGTTGCTGCCGGCAAACTCGGTCACGTCCGCGCCGGCCACGAAAGCTCGCCCCGCCCCCCTGAGAATCAGGCCACGGACCCTCCGGCCTTGAATGCCCCTGCGAGCTCTTAGCTCCGCGACCACTTCCCCCAGCCCACGGATGAGGTCGCGGTTGAGAGCGTTCAGGGCCTCGGGGCGGCACAAAGTCAGAATGCCCACCTCCCCTGCCAGGTGGAAATCGACGTGTCGCTTTTTCCCGGCGTCGGACCGAATCAGGTGTTCGCCGAGATAGCCGTTTTCAAACGCCGCGATGCTGCGGCCGGCACGGTCCGCCTGCACCAGCGCAACGCCCTTGGGTTTGCCCATTCGCCCGTCGAGCATTTTCTGCTGAATTTCCGGCAACCCTTCCAGACCGACCACATCCAGATCCCCCTGCTCCATCACGAGACGCTTTCGGCCGAGCAGGCGGACAACGTCCCGGGCCTGGGAGGACCGATACATGTGGGACCCCAGGATGGAAAGGTTGACGGGCCCGCCGGCGATCACGAAACCGCTGGGCATGTCATCCTGTTCGCTGAAATCCCTAAGCAGGAAGGTGCTGAAGTGCAGCGTGCTCTGGTCCAAGCGCTCGACGATGAAATCGGGGCTCACCCGGGGTCCGAAGATGTCCCACACGGCCTTGCCCAGCGCCCGGGCCGAACCCATGTAGTCCCTGCCGTAGGCCGGGTTGGGCTTCCCGTCGTCGGTGAGAGGGTCCGGCATGTCCGCCGGCAGATTGAACCGGTCGCGGTCGATCACGCAGGACTCCGGAATGCCCATCTGCCGCAGCTCCTGCAGGCCCGCCTGCTCGGTTGTGCGGGATGCGATGACGCCGATTTCCGCGCGGCGTTCCAGCGCGGCCTGGGCGAAGGCGAGCGCATAGGCATCCGCCCCCCAGATCAAGCCCTTGCGGCCGGGAGGCAGCGCGATCTCGGAGAAGATGTCCCGCGGTCCTCGGTTGCGGATAAGGACCTGTTTCTGCCGCATCCAGACCCAGCGGGCATCCAGCACCAGTCTGCGGTCCCCACAAAAAAACGTTTCCTTGTATTCCCCTTTTATCCCGCCCCCGGTGGCGCCGAAAAACGCAAGCCGGCCGTTTTCGGCGAGAACCGACACCAAGAGAGGAAAATTCCGCCCGCCGGTGTGCTCGAAGATCTTGTCCACGGGCCGGCCCTCGTTGGCCGCGAATACCGCTTGCCGGAAGGCCTCCGTGCGGGCGCGCCACTCATCCGCCGGCATGCCCTCCGGGATGACCCCGAAGACATGTGGCGGCATCTGCCTGCGGTCGATGAAGACATCGGCGATCTTGCGCGCGATCAGTGCGCGCGCCAAGTCCGGGTTGGACCCCATCAGGATGACACGCGCACCGAGGGCCTTGGCAAGCTGGGCGCCGGCAAAGCTGGTCCCCTTGCCGCCGCCCATCAGGAGCACGGAGTCGCCCGGTGCCACCGCCAGCCGCTCCACAATCGCCCGGTAGGCGGTTCCATAGGTCAGCAGCACGGCGGCCAGCCGCTCAGGGCTGTGGGATTTTAATTCGTCCGCGACCGGGATGGCGCGCTCCTCTTCGACCACTGCGAACTGAGCGTTGAACCCGTCGTGGGTTTCATAGCCGCGGATGATGTTCCGGCCGGTCCAGGAATCCAGGATGACCGCCTGCCCGACCTTGAGTGTCTTCACGGCCGCCCCGGCGTCGACCACGATCCCCAGCGCGTCGCTGCCCGGGATGTGGATCGTGCCGCCGTCTCCCCGCCCGAACACCGGCACGGGCAGCCCCAGGCTGGCGAAATTGGTGTTGAAGTTCGGCCCGGTGGCCAGCACCGCCACCAGCACCCGGCCGCCGTCTTCCGGGTACAGCCGCGGGCAGGGCGCATCCGCGAGTTTCAGAAACCGGCCGGGGGGGCCGTACTGGTCTCTCGCGATGGTGAGCGCGTCCATGGTCTCCGGAAGCGGCATCGCAATGCCGGG
>Ga0210069_1000224_pt1 | contig 10672 bp, 7 predicted proteins | sample RushSE_TuleB_D2_FD_185568 | JGI IMG/M metagenome (GOLD analysis project Ga0210069, IMG submission 185568) | Wetland microbial communities from San Francisco Bay, California, USA, that impact long-term carbon sequestration - RushSE_TuleB_D2... | ecosystem: Environmental > Aquatic > Marine >... | reverse complement strand
CCTGGTGGCTGCCGTGTTCTTGATGATGACCGGAGCCGGTCATCCCCGGGTCTGGCAGCCGGAGGACGCATTTTTTTTAAAGAAACGGGAGTGAGGGGCCTGGTATGGCAAAGCGGCCGGCCGACGACACAAAACTCCGTCAACCGAACCACTGCGGGGACCCGGAACCCGGAGATGCCGACCAGTCCGGACACGGCCTCCGCGGCCTGGACGAACTGAGAAGCCGACTGGCGGCAGCGGCCGATTTCCGGGCCTCCCGCGGCCGGCCGTTCGTGGTGCTGAGCTATGCCCAAAGTGTCGACGGCAGCATCGCCGGGCCGAAGCGGGAGCGCGTCCGCCTGAGCGGTCCCGAATCGATGCAGCTCACCTACACCATCCGCACGCTGTGCGACACTATCCTGGTAGGCATCGGCACCGTCCTCGCCGACGACCCCACCCTCACGGTCAAACAGGTGCCCGGGAAAAGCCCGCAACCGATCGTTCTCGACACCCACTTGCGGACCCCGTGGAAGGCATCTCTGCTTCATCGGCCGGACGCGCGGCCATGGCTGATCCACGGCCCCGGGGTTCCGCCCTCCCGGGCGCAGGCGCTGATCGCGGCGGGCGCCGAGCCCGTGCCCTGCGCCACCGGTGCCGACGGCCGCATCCATCTCGGGCCCCTGATGCGGTGGCTGGCCGACCGCGCAGTCAACAGCGTCATGGTCGAGGGCGGCGCCCGGGTGATCACCAGCTTCATCCGGAATCAGCTGGCGGACCGGGTGGTCATCACGATCAGCCCCCGGCTGCTGGGAGGCCTGCCGGTGATCGACGCGGGCGCCTCCGACGGAGACTTCGACCTGCAGCTCAGCGACGCTCACCACCAGACTCTGGGCCGGGATTTCATCCTATGGGCCCGGCCGCAATGGGCAGCCCCATGAAGCGGACCGCGGTCGTCATGCAGTCGCCCCGGCGGATCGTCGTCTGCCGAGAGGAGATCCCCCTGCCCGGGCCGGGCGAAGTCGCCGTTCAGTCCAGCCTCTCTGCCGTCAGCGCCGGCACCGAGCTGTTGTTTTACCGGGGCGAGGTGCCGCCGGACATATCCCTGGATGCAGAGCTGCCGGCGCTCCCCGGCCCCGCCCGCTACCCCTTGCGCTACGGGTACGCCGTTTCAGGCAAGGTGATCGGCCTGGGTCCGGGTGTCCCCGGCGACGTGGCGGGGCGCCGGGTTTTTTGCTTTCACCCGCACGCCAGCCACCTGAATATCAGCTCCGCGGGCATCCTTCCGATCCCGGAGGATGTGGAGGATCGCGACGCCCTGTTCCTGGCCAACATGGAGACCGCCGTCACCCTGATGCTGGACGGCCGCCCCGCGGTCGGCGAAGCAGTGGCGGTCTTCGGTCAGGGTGTGGTCGGTCTGCTCGCCACCGCATTGCTGGCCCGTCACCCGCTGAAGCGCCTGGTGACCGTCGACCCGATCCCCCGCCGCCGGGAAATCTCCCTGGCCGCGGGGGCGCACGCTGCTTTCGCTCCCCGGCAGACCGACGCGCCTGCCTCCCGCTTCTCGCCGGATCCCGGGGAGGCCATGGCCGACCTGGTGTTCGAGCTTTCGGGGAAACCTTCGGCTCTGAACGCAGCCATCGCAGCTTGCGGTTTCGGCGGCCGCGTCGTCATCGGTTCCTGGTATGGCACCCAACCGGTCGCGCTCGACCTCGGCGGCCGGTTTCACCGCAGCCGCATGCGGTTGATCGCAAGCCAGGTGAGCACCCTGCCGGCGGAAGTTTCCGCCCGCTGGGACAAAGCGCGACGCATCGAGACCGCCTGGGAGATGATCCGCCGCGTCCGACCCTCCCGCTTCATCACCCACGAAATGCCGGTGGAGCGTGCGGCGGAAGCCTATGACCTGCTGGACCGCAGACCGGAGGATGTCCTCCAGGTCGTGTTCACCTACGGCAATTGATACGGAGGCTCCCGTTATGTACACCGTCGCCGTGCAGCGAGAGTTCATTGCACAGCATTGTCTGATCGGTGGGGATTTCGGACCGGAGAATCACCCCCATTCCCACGCCTACCGCGTCGAATGGCGCCTGGCCGGCAACGCCCTGGACCAGCACGGGTTCCTGGTTGATATCGATGCCGTCGCAGCCGGCCTGGAGGCGGTGCTCGCAGGCTTCCGGGACAAAACCCTGAACGATCTGCCGGAGTTCCGCGGCCTCAACCCGAGCATCGAACATCTGGCGCGGATCCTGTGCCGCGCCCTGCGATCACAGTTTCCGGATGCCCGCCTGCGCGAAGTCACCGCGACGGTCTGGGAAGGCGTCACGGCGTGGGCGGCCTACACGGAAACAATTTGATGCGCATCGGCCTGGTCATCTATGGGCCGCTCGACACCCTGACGGGCGGGTATCTCTACGACCGGTTCCTGGTCGAGGCACTCCGAAACCGCGGTCATCAGGTGGATGTAATCTCGCTGCCGTGGAAGCCCTACGCGCGGAGCCTTCTCGACAACCTCTCGCGCGGCCCGGCAGCGCTGCTGGCCGGCCGTGAGCGGGATCTCCTGCTGCAGGACGCGCTCTGCCACCCATCCCTGGTCCGCATCAACCGGCGCATTCGGTCCGGCCGCCGCCGGACGGCGATCGTCGGCATCGTGCACCAGGTGCTCTGCCGGCAGCCCCGCCGTCGGCTTCTGAATTTCGTGTACAGTTGGATGGAACGTTGCTACTTCCGGACGTCGGACGGGTTCCTGTTTACCAGCCGTTTCACCCGGGACGCGGCCCGACCGTTGATCGCCGGAGACTGCCCCATGCAGGTGGCTCATCCGGGCGGCGACCGCCTGGGGCGGATCGCCTGCGAGCGGTCGATCCTTGAACGCAGCCATCGGCCCGGCCCCCTGGAACTGCTGTTTGTCGGCAACCTCTCCCCCATCAAGGGACTGGATCTGCTGCTGGAAAGCGTCTCCCGCCTGCCGCCATCCATGTGGCGGCTCACGGTGGCGGGGAGCTTGGCGGCGGACCCTGAACACGCCCGCCGCATTCGGGGCTTGATCTGCAGCCGGGGGCTGGGATCGCAGGTGCATTTGCTCGGTGCCGTGAACGGCGAGGGCCTGCGCGCCTTGTACACGGCGGGCCAGGTCTTTGTCATGCCCTTCGCGCTCGAGGGCTTCGGCATCGCCGCGCTGGAGGCCATGGCCTTCGGCCTTCCGGTCATCGGTTCCGCCGGCGGTGGAGTGAGAGAGTTCGTGCGGCATGCCGAAAACGGCTTTCTGGTGGCGGCCCGTGATCATGCGGCCGTGAGGCGCCACCTCGAGGATCTCCACCGCGACCGCGGCCGTCTGGCGGCGATGGGCCAGGCCGCCTTTCACACGTTTTTAGAGCACCCCACTTGGGACCGATCCATGCGTCGAGGGTGCGAGTTTCTGGAGGGGTTGGCTGCCGCCACGCGCCATCATGCCTAACGTATTGCTCCTCAAATCGGCCGCGGCCGTCTTGTTCCTGAATGCCCTGCTGACGGCGGAGATCCCATTTGCCCGGATGGAGTGGGGCTCCCTGCTCCGGGTGTCACCGGATGGCCTCTGGCTTTTTTTCGGCATGTGCCTGCTGGTCCGACCGGGGCAGCGCTTTCAACCGGTGGCTTATGCCGCGCTCACGATCGCCGTCATCTTCCTGAGGTTGTTTCAATCGGCAGACCGGTTGGTACCGATGATCTTCAACCGAGCCTTCAACCTTTTTCTTGATTCGCAGCGCCTGCCGGACCTGGTGCTTCTGTTCCGGCTGACCCGGCCGCCGGAGCTGGTGCTGATGGGGTTGGCGGGCGCCCTTGCGGGGGTGGCAGCGCTGGCCTGGGTTGTTTGGCGGGCGCTCAAGACCCTGCACCACGGGCTGGCAGGCCGCTCGCCGGTGCATTGGAGCCTCCGCCTGCCGGCGGCAGCCCTGGCGGTAGCGGTCTGGGCCGCCGCATCCGGAGGCTTGCCGCCCGGTTTGTGGGGCAAGGCCGTGCTGCCGCGAGTGGCCGAGGAAGTGCGCTTCATCCTGAACCTGGATGACCTCCGGGAGCACCACCAGGCACTCATGAGACAGGCCACGGGGCGTGCGCGTCACACCGCCGGCGACCTGGGAAAGCTCGGCCGGGCTTCGGTGTTCCTGATAGTGGTCGAGTCTTACGGCATGAGCGCCTTCAGCGACCCGCGGCATGCCGAAACGGTCCTGCCGGCGATCCGGGCGGCAGCGGCCGAGCTGCGGTCCGCCGGCTTCGAGATGTGCTCCGCCTATCTGACCTCCCCGACGTTCGGCGGGGGGTCCTGGCTGGCCCACGCCACGCTCGCCAGCGGTGTCCGCATCGACGGCCAGGTCGCGCACGACCTGCTGCTGACGTCGGATCTCGTGCCTCTGGCCGACTATTTCAACCGGTCCGGCTACCGCACGGTCCGCGTCATGCCGGGAACGCTCTGGCCCTGGCCGGAGGGCGGTTTCTATCGCTACGGGCGATCCTTCATCGCCCCGGACTTCGGCTACCGCGGCCCGGCGTTCGGTTTCGCCCCCATGCCGGACCAGTTCGTGCTCGACTGGGTGGCCCGGCGCGTGATCCCGGAGGCGCCCGGCCCGCTGTTTGCGGAAGTCATTCTGACCGGCAGCCACGCGGCCTTCGATATCCAGGCCCCTTACGTGGACGACTGGGACCGGGTCGGCGACGGGTCCGTGTTCCACACGCTGCCGCCGGTGGTCTTCCCCGTCGGGTGGAGCGAGCTGTCCGAAGCCTCCCCGGCCTACAGCGCCGCCATCGCCCACGAGGTCGCCCTGCTGAAGGATTTCATCCGCCGGTTTCTCGATGGGACCGAACTGGTGATCATCGTGGGCGATCACCAGCCGTCCAGCGAACTCATCGGCGACGACCAGCCCTGGTCGGTGCCGGTGCACGTGATCAGCGGCAACCCGGATTTCATCCGGGAGTTCACGCGCAGGGGATACACGCCCGGTCTGGTGCCGATGCAGCCGCTGCCGCACCCGGGCATGGAGACGCTCTTTTGGGATGTCCTGGAGGGGTTCGGCACCAAGTAAGCGGCTTGTCCGGGTTGGGACGACGCGGTTTACTTCGGCAGGATGTTTCCGTAGTCCAGCACCCTGCGCACGGTCCGCGCCAACTTGCCGATGACGATCGGTTTCATGACAAATTCCCCGATGCCGATGGACCGGGCGCGCTCTTTGGATATGTTGGCGCTGTACCCCGTGCAGAGGATGATCGGAATGTCGCGCCGTATCAGAAGCAGCTTGGTGGCGAGCTCCTCACCGGTCATCTTGGGCATGGTCATGTCGGTAATGACCAGGTCAAATCGCCACGGGTTCTGGAGGAACAGCTTGAAGGCCGAGGCGCCGCTGGAGCGGGTCGTCACCTTGTAGCCTAAATGCTCGAGCATCCGTTGACCCAAATCGATGATCGCCTCTTCATCGTCCACCAGCAGGATGCGTTCATGGCCGCGCGGAAGTGCCGCGGCGTGATCGAGGGCGGGCTCCATTGCGACGCGCTGGGCGATCGGGAAAAAAACATGGAACGTGGTGCCCATCCCGGCACGGCTTTCGACGGTGATGGCGCCCTTGTGGCTCTTGACGATGCCCAGCACCACCGACAGCCCCATGCCGGTGCCCTCTCCGCGCTGCTTGGTGGTAAAGAACGGGTCGAAGATGCGCGCCATCACGTCCGGCGGCATTCCCGCACCGCTGTCCCCGACGGTCAGCTTCTGGTAGCTGCCCGGGGCCAACTCGGGGTGTTCACTGAAGAAAGCGGTGTCGGGATCGACGTCTTCGAGGCTCACGGACAGGTCGCCGCCTCTTTCGCGCATGGCGTGAGCTGCGTTGGTGCATAGGTTGATGATCACTTGATGGATCTGGGTAGGATCCGCCAAGACGGCAGACCGGCTCTGTAACCGCTGCTGGATGGTAATCGTGGAGGGCAGGGAGGCCCGCATCAGCTTCAGAGCCTCCTCGACGATGAGGGACACCTGCACCGGCTTGGACTCAAGTTCCGTCTGCCGGCTGAAGGTCAGGATCTGCTTCACCAAATCGCGCGCCCGATTGCCCGCCTGCAGCACCTGTTGGAGGTTGCGGCTCACCGGCGACGATTTTTCGAGCCCCATCAGGGCAATCTCGGTGTACCCGAGCACGGCGGTCAGAATGTTGTTGAAATCGTGGGCGATGCCGCCGGCGAGGGTCCCGATGGCCTCCATTTTTTGAGCCTGCTGGAGCCGCGTTTGAATGCTCTGGCTCTCCGTTTCCAGAACTTTCAGGCGGGTGATGTCGGTGGCAATCTGCAGGCGCACCAGGCGGCCGTCGATCCATTTGATGGCGCGGTCGTAGTTGAGATACCATTTCCCGGTGACGGGACTCTTGCCTTCCCAGGCGGTTCCCCCGGAGGGTTTTCCATCCGCGTCGATCAGGCGCGGATTGCTGCACCCCGGGCAGGGCTCCGTCTCCTTCCGAAAGGCGGCCCAGCATTTCTTTCCAATGAGGTCCGGCCCGAAACTTTCCCGGATGTGCCGGTTCGCAAAGAGGATTTCATGCGTGTCCATGTCCGCGACATAGACATCGGCATCCAGGCTGTCCAGGACCGTTATGAAGCGGGCGTGGGATTCGATCAGCGATTTTTGAAAGAGCTTGTGCTCGGTGATGTCGGCGGCTGTTCCCGCCAGCATCGCCAGCCGGCCCCCGTCGTCGTATATTCCGTGCACCCGGTTGCGGACCCAGCGGATGGAGCCATCCGGGCGCACGATACGGTAGTCGATGTCCCGAGGGGTTTCCCGAACCGAGCCGATCTCTTTGAAGGCACGCGAAAAATCATCGGGGTGGGCGGCATTGACGATGGCCGCCGGGGGCTGCAACGCTGCCGCCCGAGGTTGCCCCCAGACGCGTTCAAAGGCAGGGTTGGCATATATGAGGGTTTGCAAGTCCGGGGTGCTGAGCCAGAAGACTTCCTGGACCGTTTCCGCCATGTGCCTGAAGAGGACGTCGATGGCCGGAGCGGGGGCGTGCTTCGATTGAACGGATAGCGCTGCGGATTTCTCACCTGAAACCGCTTCGTTGCCGAGTCGTTCCATCCCTGCGCTCTCTCAAGCAAAATTAGGTATCCCCCGCTGCACCGGGCACAGCGGGGGGAACAGCATCGAACAAGGCGACGGCCGACAGGCGGGAAGCCGCTGAACACGAAGGGACAGGGCCTCACGTTTGCCGATTATTCTAACACCAAGCGCTTGTAACGGCAAGAAGTAAAAAAGTAAAAACCGGCCTCAATTTAAGGCCCCCTGATTACCTGAGCTCGATTTCCCGGAATGGCAAGCCGAGCGTTTGCGCCATGGCCTTCAGGTCCTCTTCAAGGGTCAAGGTCCGGCCGTCGGGCTTTTTGACGGGCGTCGTCTTGTCGGCCACCACGTGAATCTGGATTTCACGGGGGTCGAGCAGCTGCAGGGCGAGCCCCTTCAGCTCCTCCCCGGTGGCGGCAGAATAGCTGTCCTGAATCCGACCCAACGTGTCGAGCGGCTCCTGGCGCATGGCGTAGCGGCTGTAGGCCTGGACCAGCTCCGCCTTGGTGTCCACGTTGAAGACGAAGCTGTTCAGCGTGTCCAGGCGCTTGAGTTCCAGTTCGCGGCCGGGGATGCCCTGCTGCAGGGATTTCATGATGTTGACCGTCTCCAGGATGGACGCTGCGGCCTTATCCCCCTTACAGCCGATAATCCCGACCAAAAGGCCCGCCTGCCATTTGGCTGTTTGATAAAATCCCGCGGAGTAGACATAGCCGAGGTCGTCCCGCAGCCGGGTGTACATGAGGGAGTCGCTGCCGCCGAACACGCTCATCAGCAAATTCGATTTCCAGTACCGCGGGTCTACTCGCGTAAGGCCCGGCAGCATGGCTACGACATTGGACTGCACCTGCCCGGGTTTGTGGATCAAGGTCACAACCGGCGGTGTGGGGGACGGTTTGGCGATGTTCCGCTGGGGCGCTGCCCCCGCATCCAAACCGCCGATGAAACGACCCAGGCTCTCCCGGACCTGACCGAGTTGAATGTCCCCTGACACCGCCACCACCATGTTGGCGGGAACAAAATGGGAGGAGAGGAAGCGCCGCAGGTCATCCCGGGTGATGGCCGGAATCACCCGGGTCGCCGCCAGCGGGTCTCGGCCATAGGGGTGGCCCTTGAAATGCCAGATCATGCTCTCCCGCATGGCCACGGCTTGGGCGTCTTCACCTTGCCGGCCCAGGTTGGCCAACTCCTGTTCCTTGGCCACCTCGAGCACCTTCGCGTCGAAGCGCGGCCGCGTGAGCACCTCCTGCAGGATCCCGAGCCCTCTTTCCCAGTCGGAAGACATCACGGAGAGCTTGATGGCGGTTTCCTCCAGCCCGATGTCCACACCCATTTTGATGGCGTTGTCATCCAGCAGCATGGCCAACTCGACCGGCGAGCGGCCCTCCGTACCGCCCCGGATGATCGTGTCTTCCAGAAGACCCGTCAGCCCCACCTCGGAATCCTGCAGATCGACGGCGCCGGTTTTCACATAAATCGTCATGTCGATGAGCGGCAGTTCGTGGTCCGGTAGAAAAAACACCTTGGCCCCTGCGACCGCCATCTGGACGGCTTCCGGGTAATCAACGCGATGCGGGTGGCGGGCAAAGGACAGCGGGTGTTTCCACCCGGCCGGGGTCGAGTAAATCGAGTGGTTCTGAAGCGACCCCTTGTAAAGCTCGCGCCCCGCAGCCGCGCTGCCGCTGATCGAGCGAACCTCCGCATAAGCTTCGGCCGGGCGGCTCGCCGCGCCGCCCGGGATCACGAAGGCCGTAGTTTTGTTCTCGGATCGGACAACCTGCCGGGCGACCCGGCGGATGTCTTCGGGTGTCACCGCGTCCATGTTGCGCAGATAGTCGTTGAGATAACGCCACCCGGCCTGCACCTCGAGCGTCGCCAGGGTCCCGGCAACGCTTTCGTTGCTGCGCAGCCGATCGATGAAGTCGCGCCGGTTGAGCTTTTTCAGCCGCTCGAGTTCCTGCGGGGCGACCAGCTCCGTCTTGAGCTTTTCCAACTCCGAAAGCAAAACCCCCTCCAGCGACTCGCACGCCGCAAGATAGGCCGTCCGTTTTTCGACTTCGGCAACCCCCGGCCGCTTCAATGCCTCGGGCTCGTTGGGGGAGCCGCCCAAAACGAGCATGCCGGCGTAGCGGTTGTCTGGGTTTCCCGCCCAGGCCTCGACCGCCAAACCCTGCTCGACGATGTTCTGAGTCATCCGCGCGCTGCGCCCCTGGCTCAGGACCATGGTGAGCGCATCCAGCGCGAAAAAGTCGGGCGTGTTGATGCGCGCCCCGTGGAAGCCGATGCGCACGACGGGGGTGCGCGCGCCCTCGAGAAAACGCACGCTCTTGCGCGGCCCCTGCTGGGGCGGCTCCGCCGTGACCGTCTCGGGGGCGCGTTGCCCGGCCGGATAGCGTTCGAAGTAAATTTCAGCCAAACGCCGGGCTTCGGCCAGCGTGACATCGCCTGCCAGAACGCAGACGGCATTAGACGGGTTGTAGTATTTTGAGTGGTACTCCACCGCATCCCGTGTGCTGAAACGCTCCATGTCGGATTTCCAGCCGATGACGGGATTGCGGTAGGGATGCGCGGTGTAGGCCGTTGCATTCAGGTCGAGCCAGGCGGCGCCTTCCGGGTTGTTCACGTAGCGGAAGGCCCATTCGCGCTGCACGACCTCTTTTTCGACATAAAATTCGCGCCAGGACGGCTCGAAGAGCTGTTCACTGACGATCGAAAACCACTGTTCCATCATGTCGGCCGGCACGGAGGCGATGTACTGGGTCTGGTCCTGGGTGGTGAAGGCGTTGACGCCGACCGCGCCGTTCTTGCCGAGCTGGGAAGAGAAGACCTGGGGGATGTAGAGTTTCTGCGCTTCCAGCCGCAACTGCTCCATCTCCGCGAGTTTGTCCTGAATCACCTTCGGGTCGGGGCTGCGTTTGGCCTGCTCGGCCTTGACCACGCCGTAGGCCGCATCGATGCGGGCCTGAAGCTTGGCGTCCTTCTGGTAGTCGGTCGACCCGAAGTTCTTGGTGCCCTTGAACATCATGTGCTCGAGCATGTGGGCAATCCCGGTTTTCCCTCGTTCCTCGAGGGCGGACCCGGCCCGGATCGCCAGTCGGACCGCCACCTGGGGTGTCGCCGGCCGCTCCACGACCAGGAACAGCATCCCGTTTTTCAGAGTGAACTCCTTGACGTCCAGCTGCAGGTTGGCGCTTGTTTCAGACGCGCTTGACGTCCCGGCGCCGATAAGCGCCGCAACCAGAAGAAGCATGCCGAGTTTTATGAACCGCATCGATGATGTTCCTCCATAGGCATCGTGAAAATAAAATTCCTTAGATCCGACAACCTATGGCCGCTGCGGATGGTTTTCAAGCCCCTATTTTTCCCCTCCCGGGGGGAGGGAAAAAACTCCAGGGGGAACCGAAAGAAAAGGAGGGGTCGCAATCGGCAGGAGGTCATGGCGTGCAAAGCTTGCGGCCCGAAGCGTCGAATGTTTCGGAACGGAAACGGAAGCTGCTTTAGAGCCCCGGATCACGGCCGAGGGCAAGGCGCCCTGCGTCTTGAAAGCGGAGCGTACACGCCGGTGCGTGAGCATTTCAAGCCGTGGGGCAACGCAGCTAGTTTCGTTGGATCAAAACCGCTTTGGTGTTT
>Ga0210069_1000221_pt1 | contig 10789 bp, 10 predicted proteins | sample RushSE_TuleB_D2_FD_185568 | JGI IMG/M metagenome (GOLD analysis project Ga0210069, IMG submission 185568) | Wetland microbial communities from San Francisco Bay, California, USA, that impact long-term carbon sequestration - RushSE_TuleB_D2... | ecosystem: Environmental > Aquatic > Marine >... | reverse complement strand
ACACCCGTGATGATATCTCCGCTCTTTAATCCCATATTATAAAAAACGGAGTTGGGTCTGATCCCTGTCAGACGAAGACCGTCAGGTTTCCCATTTGTAAAATGAGGCTGTATTCGGATTTGTTTCATGAGATTATTTACATCCGTAATCGCCGATTCTATCTCTGAACGTTTTACGGCTATATTTTGCGATCCTTCTGCCGGTAAACGCCTTGAAGGCGTTGAAGACGTCTTTACCCCCTGACCACCTTCAGGTTTCTCGATCCCAAGGACCTCATCTTTGCCGTTGACATTGAGCACGACTTTTTCTCTTAAAATCATCTTAAGCGTTGCATTTTGAATGGTATCGCCGATTCGATACAGATCCTGGCGTTTTACAGCGGTATCTTCAATGACGGCACAGGCCTTTTTTTCGTCGCCGGTGATTGTCCCTAAAAGTTTCAGATTCAGATCTGTCGCTTTCAGGGTTTCAATATCGAGTTTCTCGGGCTGGCTTTCGATCGCCGTTCCGGTTTTGAATAGATTGCGTTCATGGATGGCGTTATAATAAGACATTTCGTGCTGTTTTTCAGTTTCCTGGGGAACAACGATATGTCTGGCAGTCTCCTTTAAAGGGCGGCTTGAATCGATATTGGCTGTTGCGACTTTATACAATGCCTTAACAACAAAAAATACAACACCTGCAATCAGCAAAATATTTAATATGGTAAGATATCGTTTCATCATCAACGGATTGAAAAATTTTATTAGTTAAAGAAAAAACGGGGTTCGTCCAGCGTACCATAAATTCTGATTCGCACCACGCTTTTACCAGCGACTTGTTTGGGCATTATGTTCGCAGGAAGATCTCCTGCCGACTTTGAAAAAAATTCCGGATTGGGTTTAAGCACCCCTGAAAGTCTCAAACGACTCTGCCCCGGAGTCTCACTTAAATTGACAAAGCCGGAAATACTGCCTTCCAATTGATCCGCCTCTATGATGCATCGATTAACTTTAACCATTTGATTTTTCATTTTCAGATCGGCCTCAATCTTGCTGAAGGGTACGTTCCCCAGTTTCAAAACAGGCATTAATAGTTCTAATTCACCACCTGAAATGACAAATTTGGCCTCCAGATCTCTTCCAAATTTTCCACCTTTGCTGTAGGTAAGGTCTCCTTCAAGTATTCCCGTTAAATTTAAATGTCGGCCAATAAAATGTTTGACAGCAGAAACCTCCTTTATGTTAATGCCGGAAAGTTTTCCGACGACAATAGCATCTTGGGCAGGATTGTTTTTCGCAAACTCTCCCCTTCCTTCCAAAATGCCGTCAAAAGCGCTGCCTTTGAAAAAAAAAATGACTCTTGAACGAAAAAGTGACAAAAACCTTGGAACGACTTTCATTTGTTCCGTTTTAAATAAGGCATTGTTATTGTAATAAAGTTTTACATTATACAGCTTCAAGCCTATAGGGAAAGCCAGGCGTACTTGATCAATCGTAATATCAATATCGGAATTGATCGTGTTGAAACGAGATATCACTTGGTTTTTTACGATATCCGATGGGAACAGATAATAAATGCAAAACACCGTCACTGCAAAAATATATAAAAAATACAGCAGGAATTTTCTGGTACGATTCATCGTTATTTCTCAACCGTCTCAACCTGCAAGACAGCATCGATAAAACCTTCTTGTTTGCCTGTCCTTGTAATTGAAAGTCTCTTTACATATACCATATTTTTTGACGTTTCGACCATATGCAGGAAAGTGGTCAACTGCTGTAAGGTTAAACCCTGGAGTTTTATTTCAACCTGTGAAATTTTATAAGCACTGTCTTTCCGAACCGTTGTTGAAGGCTTCATATATGTTACACGATCTTTTATCCTTGCTTCACCAGTAAGGCTGTCAAGGAAAGAAAAGAGCGTAAACGCTTTATCCCTGTTCGCAAAACGCACTTTTGAAAACTGTGTTCTTTTTTCAATTTCGTCGTATTCGGACTTAAGGGCGATCATTTCATCAATATCGCCTGCTTTGACCTGAAGGGCTCTTTCCAGACGTTTTCTCTTGTCAATAGATGGGAAGACAAGAAATTGAAATAAAATAAACGAGAGGATAACACCGGATAGAACATAGATTGAATATCTTTCTCTTTTGGTCAGTTTTCTTATCATAAGCGTCATCTATCGCCGATAATTTTTTAATATTATTAATGCATCATCGTTGAGGCAAAAATGGAACGCCTCATTATTTGTCACGGTTTTATCAGGGACCTTACAAATCCAGCTTTAACTTGAAATGAACCCGTTTATCAATATTATCGATGTTGGCGGCGGTGATCGTTATTTTTTTAAAAAACCCCGCCTGTTCCAGCTTGCTCTTTATGTTGTCCACCGAGTTGAATGAATCGGTATCCCCCGAAACAATGACATTTTCCGATCCCATTACAAGCCGTGTAAGGATGACGTCTATATCCTCAGGTATTCGCTTGCTAAGGGTATCAAGAATGTCTATGGCCCGGACTTGTTCTCCGGTTTCTCCCGGTAACAAAGCTTTTTTCTTCGCCTCCTGAATTTCTATTCGCATCTGCTGAATCGGATCGACAATCTTTTTAACCGCCGGGAATGTTGAAGTAAAGATACCTGTGATTTGATCATTAATACGGGTTAATCTTTTTCCCAAAAAATATGAATCAAGAAAAACATTGGTGAATCCTAAGGCCAAAGCCAGGATAAATAATGCACCGGTTTGAATCAGGTTTTTTTTATTTTCCTCGAAGAATTTTTTCGAAGCAAAAGGACCTTTCCGGAAATTAAAGCCTTTTGCACCTTCAATCTCCATGAGTGCCAGTGAAAGGGCATTGTCCATCAAAAAAGGAGTATAGGTTTGGGGCACAGAGTGTTGTTTTATAAAATCAGTGTATCGTAAAATGTCCGCGCGTTCTATTGGAAACCCCAAAGCCTGTTCCATGTCTTGATCAAAACCCAGATCCTCAATCCCGAACCCTGTAATAAATCCCCCGTCCGGATTAAAATCCAATCCCACAATCTTATTGAATGCGATAATCGTTTGCCAAATGCTGTTGCAAAACGACCTTATCTTATCTGAACGGGCACTTGACGGTATCGGGAAAGATCGCATCAGGCAAATCTTTCCGGAAAAAATGATAAATATCGATCCTGTACTTTTGTTAATATCGATAAATACCCAGTGTTTATGACTGTCTAGAAAATTGGCAAGACAGAGTGCCGTTTGGTAACCCCCAACAGTCACGATATGGGGTTCTATGTTAAACGTGGCAAGCGTATCTAAATAGGATTGAAGTTTCGATTTTTTCACCGAAGCGGTGATAAGGTTTTTTATATTTGAATCGTCAGGTATTTCCAAAGGAATAAAATCGATGATGAGTTCTTCTACAGGGAACGGAAGGGTTGGTTCTATCTCATATGGCAGTATCTTTTTAATATTTTTTTGTCCCTTGAATGGAACTTTTAAATTCCTGAAGGATATCTCGTCAGCGGGAAAGGACGCCACACAGATAGATTCGGATGTCTCCATCGCTTGCGCGATGGTTTTAAGTGAAACGGCCAAACCGTTTACATCTTCGTTTCTGTCAGATAAAGGAACATGCATATGGGAATCTATGACCGTTCCCTTGATTCCGCTCTCGACGAGAACCGCTGATACGGCATCATGCCGAATATCTATGCCTAAGATCTTTCTGCTCATGGTTTATCAAAATTTAAAATTAAGTAATTATAGTATGTTATGATCAATTTGTCAAGACATGACGCTGCCTTTATTATTTTAATCGGGATAATGTAAAAAGAATGTATCCGATTTCTATCATTTGTAAAACAGTTTTTACTCGATTTCCCATCGCAAGACGTTGCATTTCCATTTTCCAGTCTTTGTATTTTGGTCTCTTTTTACCACTGCCGTTATCTTAACTTTCATTTCCTTTAATGTTGCAACCGATTCGATTTGAAAAAAATCGCTGGAAGTCGTGATAAGATTCGGATCGATTTGAGTATCCCCCATACCCGGGACATTCTTATACCAGGTTGGGCTTGAAAGGTCGTAGATATACCCCGATTCAGACCTCTCCTTGCGATATTCGTAAATGGATTGCGCAAGGTCTTCAAGCCCTGAAGGCAAAATTGCCACAAGGGTCGGCAGATCTGCGGTGTTAATGTTTATTTTCCCCTCATATGTAAAGGAATTATTCGGGGACTGCGTCATGCCAAAAACCGTAATGTAACTGGAAAGTCCCTGTTCCCCTCCTGCTCCCTCAAAAAGCTCCGGGGTAATCCCTTTTACAAGAAAAAGCTCACCGATGTGCGCAAACGGTCCGTTTTTGCAGGTGTATGGAGGATCGAGATCCTGATAATAGTCCGATTCTGCGCCGCTCAGGCCCGTGATGGCATCATCATCCTCGGAATCGAGCCAATCTTTGACCGAGTTGATGATCGTCATCGGATCCATATCTTCAAACGTTTCATTTTGGTAGTTCAAGAGACCTAAAAAGCGCATCCACATGATCTTTTGTGATTCATTAAAGTTGTGTCCTCCAGGAAACTGAACAAGGCTGTTTACCTGAATTTTTCCGAGTTCATCACTGATGGTTACCGTCACGCTTCCATCTTCAAATGGAATATCGTATAAAATTTCAGCAACTTTTTCAGAATCGGCCCAATCCTCTTGAAGTGAATCGGAATCTGAATTTGTCTTATCTTTGACCAGTATTGCTGCCGCAACGTCTATTCCTGATGACGCCATATGCATCAGCGTAATGCGATCCCTGGTGAGTGCCGCCGAGAAGACTGCCGAGCGCATCTTTTTATTCATTTCGAGTGACGCGACTACGATCACGGTGACCACTGATAATGTTACAAGGAGTGCAATTCCGCGGTTGTTTTTAAAAATTTTAAAAAAGAAGCGCTTTGGATTTCGCCTCATTGTTTTTCCTCCCGGTAAACCGGTAATGTTACCATGGTTTCGAATGGCACAGAACCTGAACCTTGGGTCAATTCAATCTTTATACCGATTGCTTTGGGCGTTGAAAATCTGAATTCCTCATTGTCGGAATCCCACAAATCGTGCGCTGTTCCTTCTTGGTCATAATATTTAAATACCAATGATTTAAGATTCTTACACAATACAGGATCCTTAGCCTTTTCTTCAAATTCGGGATATGGATACAGGTTGTCCGCGCGTTTCAACACATAATTACCATCATCTCCGGCCTGAACATAGTAAACAATTTCCGCGATTCCTTTTTGTGTTTTTTCGCCGAAAGAAACGTGTGCCAGTGAAGTAAACCTGAGTCTCGGGAATTCGACTCCCTGTAAATCAAACATATCGCCGACAATTCGATAAAGCTCAGGGGGCTCACCCAATTCCGGTGCCGAATATCCAGGAGGCAATGACAAATGAATGGACCCAAGATCAACCATCATTCGATTCAAACAGTTTTTTGCCATTTCATAAGCTGCAGTGCCCTGATCCGTGGTTTCCTTTCCGGATAGCAACGAGCTGTATGAAACAAAAATGGTTGTAACGATGATGGCGAAGATAACAATAGCAACCAGTATTTCAAGCAGTGTAAATCCCCGATCCGTATAGCAAATGAAGGATACCCACCGATGTGGCCGGTCAGCGGGGAGCAGGCGATTCTTTTGAAACTTCTCATGCATTACGAATTACCTTAACAGATTCGATTCTTTAATATAATCCGGGTTCAAACGGTCTTCAAATCGTGTAAATTTTTAGTGATGAAGCGACCTCTTTCAAAAATCAAAGCGTTACGCCATCTCAATCCGGTAAAAATTTGTAAGCCCTCAAGTTGTAGGTAAGTTCATCGTTGTTAAAAGACACTATGATTTCAATCTTTTTTAAATCTTCAGCGACTTTGGCGAGACCCTTTGAATCAACATCATCAATAGCGATATTCCAGTGGTAATTCGGAAATTCATCCCCGAAATCACCTGAGTCATCTGCCATATTTTTCAGCCCTTTCGATTCCGTTTCAGCCATCTTCATTTTTGCCAGCATGGGGGCTGTTGCATAAAACCTTGCCCTGCTGTTCATGGAGATGGTCTGTGCATGCATCCGATACACACTGACGAGAACAATGGCGATGATGGAAACAGAGACCATGATTTCAAGCAGTGTAAAGCCCGTCCTGAATTTCAGGTTCCGGATCTGTGACCGGAATTTCGCGAATTCTATTTTATCCATTGTCCAATACTGAAGTACCAATTAAAATCCCATTAAAAAAGCACGAAAAGTGATACGCCTCTTTTGTATTATTTCTTTTCGTGCTTTCTCTACAAACAAAAATATGTCTTGTTACCCTCTCTATCCGCGGGGAAATCAACCTTCAAACTCCACATATCGATTATACAAAAGAACCTGACCCAAAAACGGTTCGATAAGAAAGGAAAACCTTTCATTGTCGTCATTTTCGAGATGTATTATGGCCTTGTCCGAATACCCCTTTTCATTAAAATAGATATCTGCCTGCCCTGCGGAAATTTTTCCTTGATCCGGATATTCGACATCCATCAATTTTATGTCATCCGGGAGTTTATATCCATCCTGTTCCGAAGATTGAATCGCCTCTTGGGGCATTGATTCGTGAGTTATCCATAATCGGTTGGATTCAAGGTCAACATGGAGTATATACCGCATTTGCTCTCTGGCCGCTTTTTCTTTTAGATATGGAATTTTCAACAGAATCCATTGCGTAACTTTTTTAGTGCTGTCCGTCAGTACATTACTCTGAAATTGAGGAATCGCAAAAAAAAGCATAATGCTTAACAGCGCTATAACGACGATAAGCTCTATAAGCGTAAACCCTTTGATTCGTTTTAAGCCAGGCATAATGGTGTATTGATATGCAACATTAAATGAACCCTTAAATAATTTTATGGATTCATCAACGTTCATTTAATAGAATAATTACAGATGGTTATATAAGGAAAGAAAACGCTGTGCAATGACTATTCAATCTCCCAGCTGTTAATATCTTTATTTTTGTCCTCTCCCCCCGGAACGCCATCCGAACCATATGACATGATATCATATTCATCATGGACACCGGGAGAAAGATAAACGAAATCGTTACCCCATGGATCTTTTGGGAGCCTTCCTTTTTCGAGATATCCGCCTTTACGCCAATTTTTTGGCAACGTACCTGTTTCGGGCTCTTGAATAAGCGCCTGCAGCCCCTGCTCAGTATCCGGGTACATACCATTATCCAGTCTATACAATTTTAGCGCCGTTTCCAAGCTCTCAATCTGTATCTGGGCTTTAAGGCGTTTTGCTTCTTCAGGGCGTCCCATGATCCGGGGGATAATAAGCCCGGCCAGGATTCCGAGTATAACAATGACAACCATGAGTTCGATCAGTGTAAATCCTCGACAGTCTGTCTTTTTAACAGGGAATCTACGGTTCATTCTCTCTTCACCTTGTCTTTGTATTTTTTTAAAATGGTATTTTAAACCCTTATTATCTGATAAGGGTACTCATCTCAAATATCGGCAGGCATATCGAAAGGACAATGAAGCCGACAATAACAGCCATAATCAATATCATAACAGGTTCCAGAATGGATGTCATACTCATAATACTATTTTCGACTTCATTTTCAAAAATATCTGCGATTTTATTCAACATGTCCTCCAACTTCCCACTCTGTTCTCCAACCTGAATCATCTGGATGGAGAGATCCGGAAATATTTTGCTTTTCGCCAGAGCAGGTCCCAGGGCCTGCCCTTTCCCGACTTCCCTTGAGGCTTCTTCAATTGCATCTGCAATGAGCTTGTTATCTGTGATATTTTTTACGATTTCAAGGGCAGGCAACATGGAAACGCCATTTTCAAGAAGCGAACCCAGCGTTCGGGCGAAACGGGCCACCGCTATTTTTTTGGCCAACAAGCCGAATCGGGGAAATAACAGTTTTATTTTATCGAAAAAATACCCTCCCTTTACTGTTTTCCGGATGCTGTTCAAGGCAAATAAAAAGCCTCCCATGAAAATAAGAATCAGCCACCAGTAGGTTTTGAAGATATCACTTATTTTAATAAGAAAAAGCGTCGGCGCCGGGAGTGTTTGGTTCATATCCGAAAAAATGGAGGTTATGTTGGGAACAATAAATGTCAGAAGAAGAAAAAGAACCAACACGCCGATCAATGACATTAAAATCGGATAAGCCATGGCTGCCCGAATACGGTTTTTTAAGGCCTGCTGTTTCTCGGTGATGTCAGCAAGCCGCTCCAATACAATTTCAAGCGCCCCTGAAGTCTCACCAGCCTTGACCATATTGACATACAAGGATGAAAAGGTCCCCGGAAACAAGGCCAGCGACCCTGCGAAGGTGTTTCCTTCTACAATTGAGTCCTTGATCTTTGCCAGCATTTTTTTAAATGCTTGAGATCTGATTTGTGAGATGAGCGCATCAATGGCCGAAACCAGCGGAAGGCCCGCACCCACCAACGTCGCCAGTTGTTTCGTCATTATTGAAATTTCATACGGTCTGACACGGGCAAAAGGACCAACGGTTGAAAAAGGCCTGGGTGTCTTTATTGTGGCGGTATCATGAACTTCCTTGATAGAAACCGGAAAGGTCCTGGATGCACGCAGTTTCTGGCGGGCTGCACGGGGGCTATCGGCATTAATGATTCCAGAGATTGTCTTGCCTTTTATATCCAGAGCTGTATATTCAAATACCGGCATTAGGAACACCCTTTAAAGCGTCATTTCTTAATGACAAAAGTCATACTTTTTGTGGTAAAATGTTGTATTTAAAACCTGTTTGTTTCCGAATCTCTGAACGGAACTCAAGTCATGGTTTGATTTTCAGAAATCGAAATGATAATATCCTTATTTCCCAAGCTTTTCAAGACAATATTGACGGTTTGATTAAAAGCGAGTCTTTAACATTTAGACCTATATTTGATCAGGAACAAAATTATGCATGAAATCCGTTTTCACGGTCGCGGCGGACAGGGTACAGTGGTCGCTTCCATCTTGATGGCAAAGGCATTTTTCAAATCCGGTTTTTATGTTCAGACCTTCCCTCTTTTTGGTGTCGAAAGACGTGGAGCTCCCGTTGAAGCCTATCTCAGGCTGGATAAAGAAAAAATTTTGATTCGAAGCAATATCTACACACCGAACCACATTGTCGTTCAAGATATGAAACTACTTGAAAGCGTCGATGTTACGAAAGGACTCAAGCCGGGCGGTTCAATTTTGATTAACGCAAGAAACCTGCCGGACAATACGGAATCTTTTTCGGGGTTTCGGCTGGCTTTTGTTGACGCGGATCACATCGCGGCCGGTAACGGTCTTGGAACCCGTACGCATCCGATCATTAACACTGCCATGATCGGCGCTTTTGCGAGGGTTTTGGAAATGCCGCCCTTGGATATGGTTTCATCGGCCATCAAAAACGACATTCATGTAAAGACCGACCAGAATGTATTGGCCGCCACGCAGGCCTTCGAAAGTGTGAATATTTATGGATTGGTATGAAAGCAAAATCAATTATACGTTCATTTTATCAGGATAATCATCGACGTGAGGTGAAATGGCAGCAAAACAAAAACACGCTGAACAAATACCGTTATTCATATCACGGTCAAACATTTCTACAGAAATAAACAAAACAGGATCATGGCGGTTTGTACGTCCGAAATACCACGAAAAAACGGCGCCATGCAGTGCAGCCTGCCCTGCCGGCGAGGACATTGCCCGCATTGAAATGCTTTCCAACCAGGGGCGATACAGCGATGCATTGAAAACCATTCTTCTGGAAAACCCTTTTCCTTCGGTTTGCGGCCGCGTATGTTTTCATCCCTGTGAAACAGTCTGCAACCGTGCCGGCCTCGATGATCCGGTCGCCATACATGACTTAGAGCGTTTTATCGGTGATACCGCTGATGGGGATGAACTGAAACTTACTCCGAAAAAGCTTCCTGAAAATGGAAAAACCGTGTGTATTGTCGGTGCCGGTCCGTCAGGCCTGTCCGCCGGCTATTTTTTATCGCAGCTGGGATACGTGTGCGATATCTATGAGGCCCAATCTGAACCCGGTGGAATCTTACGGTGGGGAATACCGGGATACCGGCTCCCGAACGCCGTCGTTGCCTCTGAAATCCGACGGATTATCAACTTCGGTGTAAAGATAATCTGTAATACGCCGGTAACCCAAGATTTCCTTGAAAAAGCCAAAGTACGTTATCACGCCTTTTTTATCGGGTGCGGCTACGGCAGATCTTTAAAAATGAATATACCCGGAGAAAATATGGCGCTTGACGGGCTCGAATTTCTCAACAGTCTTCGTGATGGTAAGATCGAACCCATAAATGGAACTGCGGCGGTCATCGGCGGGGGAAATACCGCTATTGACGTTGCCCGATCCCTCGTCCGCCTGGGAGCAGCAGCGACACTGATATACCGAAGAAGGAAACAGGACATGCCGGCATTTAAAGCCGAAGTCGAAATGGCGGTCAAGGAAGGTGTAAAAATCAAGGAGCTGTTTTCCCCGATCCGGATAAAGGAAGACGCCGGTGAATATGTTTTATCCTTGCAGTTGATGAAAACCAGCGACATGAAAACAGACGGCGGCAGAGCACGCGTCATTCCGGACGGCAAGGCAATCCGACACCTTCGGGTTCAGAAAATTTTCACAGCCATTGGTGCCGAACCGTCAGCTTCATGGCAATTTCCACCGGGGGAAAATACCGGAACCTTGCACCTTAGTCACTGTACGTTAACGGGAAACAATCCGCCTTTTCTTTACGGCGG
>Ga0210069_1000216_pt1 | contig 10946 bp, 11 predicted proteins | sample RushSE_TuleB_D2_FD_185568 | JGI IMG/M metagenome (GOLD analysis project Ga0210069, IMG submission 185568) | Wetland microbial communities from San Francisco Bay, California, USA, that impact long-term carbon sequestration - RushSE_TuleB_D2... | ecosystem: Environmental > Aquatic > Marine >... | reverse complement strand
CCGGCGCCCGCCGGCCTCGATCTCGAAGCACGAGCCGGTGACCTCGCCGGAGGCGCCGCGGAAGGTGAGAGCGAGGGACATCGGCAGGGGGACGGGATCACGCACCGGGACGGACGCACCGGCGCGACGCGCGCCGGGGCACGACCTTGCCAGAAATGTCGTACCCATCGGCCGCGGGACCCATTATGCTATCCGGGAAGCGCGCCGGCTGCCTGCGCGCGAACAACAACGACAGCGGCAAACCACTCAGGAGGACGACGTGCACCCTCGAACCCTTCCCCTGGCAGCCATGCTCGTGGCCGTCACGGTGCCCGCGGCCGCGCAGGCGCCCGACCCGAACCTCGGCCGCAACCTGGCGGCCACCTGCGCGAACTGCCACGGTACCGGCGGAGTATCGCAGGGCACCGTCGCCTCGCTCGCCGGACTGCCCAAGGCGGACATCGTGCAGAAGATGAATGCGTTCCGCGACGGCCAGCGCCCCGCGACGGTCATGCATCAGCTCGCGAAAGGCTTCACGCCCGAGCAGGTCGAGGCGATCGCCGGCTGGTTCGCCGCCCAGAAACGCTAGCGCCGCGAAGGAGCCAACGATGAGCATGCAACGACGCGATTTCCTCAAGGCGGCGGCAGCGACGGGCGCGATGAGCGCGGTTGCGGGCTGCGGGTCGATGCCCGGCGGACCGTCCGCCGGGAAGGTGGTGGTGGTCGGAGGCGGCTATGGCGGCGCGACCGCCGCGAAATACATCCGCATGTGGAGCGAAGGCCGCGTCGACGTGACGCTGGTCGAGCCGAACGAGTCGTTCGTCTCCTGTCCGCTGTCGAACCTCGTGCTCGGCGGCAGCAAGCAGATCGCCGACGTCACCGTGCCGTACACCGGCCTCACGAAGAACCACGGCGTCAAGGTGGTACGCGACATCGCCACGGCCATCGACACCGACAAGCGCGTGGTGCGGCTGGCGGACGGCTCGCAGCTGCCGTACGACCGCCTCGTGCTGTCACCGGGCATCGGCTTCATGAACGTCCCGGGCATGAACACCGCCGTCGCGCAGGACACGATCATGCACGCGTGGAAGGCGGGTCCGCAGACCGTGACGCTGCGCCGCCAGCTCGAGGCGATGCCCGACGGCGGCGTATTCGCGATCGTGATACCGGTCGCGCCGTACCGCTGCCCGCCCGGCCCCTACGAGCGGGCCTGCCAGGTGGCGTGGTACTTCAAGCGCGCGAAGCCGAGGTCGAAGGTGCTGATCCTTGACGGCAACGGCGACGTCACCTCGAAGGGCCCGCTGTTCAAGCGCGCGTGGGCCGAAGAGTACAAGGGCATGGTCGAGTACCGGGGCAACTACGTTGCGAACGGCGTCGATGCCGCGGCGAGGACCGTCAAGTTCGAGACCGCCGACGACGTCAAGGCCGACGTGCTGAACTTCATCCCGCCGCAGCAGGCGGGGGACATCGCGCGCCAGGCGGGCGTGATCACCGCCAACAACCGCTGGTGCGAAGTCGACTTCATGACGTTCGAGTCGATCAAGGTGAAGAACGTCCACGTCCTCGGCGACGCGATCCAGGTCGCCCCGGGGATGCCCAAGTCCGGCCACATGGCGAACCAGCAGGCGAAGGTCTGCGCGGCCGCGGTCGTTTCGCTGCTGACGGGGCAGGCGGTGAACGCGACGCCCGTCGTGACGAATACCTGCTACAGCTTCGTCACGGACAAGGACGTGATGCACGTCGCCTCGGTGCACCAGTACGACGCCGGCAAGAAGACGTTCCTCGCCGTGCCGGGTTCCGGTGGAGTGTCGCCGGGCTGGACGCCGCTCGAGGGCGAGTACGCCTTCTCGTGGGCGCGGAACATCTGGGCCGACACGCTCGCCTGACCGGGGATCACCCCCAGCGAAAACGGCGCCGCGAGGCGCCGTTTTCGCTGCAGCCGTGGCGAGACGGTCAGGCCGGCTCGGCCTCCTTCGGCGCTTCCTCCTCGAAGGCCAGCGTCACCTTGTCGGCGTCGTCGAGGTCGATCGTCACCTTGCCGCCGTTGGTGAGCCGCCCGAACAGGAGCTCGTCGGCGAGGGCCTTGCGGATCGTGTCCTGGATGAGCCGCGCCATCGGCCGCGCGCCCATCTGCGGGTCGAAGCCGCGCTTCGCGAGGAAGGCCTTGAGCTTCGGCGTGAACGAGGCATCGACCTTGCGCTCGTGCAGCTGGCTCTCGAGCTCGAGCAGGAACTTGTCGACGACGCGCAGGATGACCTCCTGGTCGAGCGATGCGAACGAGACGATCGCATCCAGGCGATTGCGGAACTCCGGCGTGAACAGGCGCCGGATCTCGCCCATCTCGTCGCCGATTCCCTTCTCGGTGGCGAAGCCGATCGTGCCCTTGGCGAGCTCGGCGGCCCCCGCGTTGGTCGTCATGATGATCGTGACGTTGCGGAAGTCGGCCTTGCGTCCGTTGTTGTCGGTCAGCGTGCCGTGGTCCATCACCTGCAGCAGGATGTTGAAGATGTCCGGATGGGCCTTCTCGATCTCGTCCAGCAACAGCACGCTGTAGGGGTGCTTGGTGATGGACTCGGTGAGCTGGCCGCCCTGGTCGAACCCCACGTAGCCCGGCGGGGCGCCGATCAGGCGCGACACCGCGTGCCGCTCCATGTACTCGGACATGTCGAAGCGGATCAGCTCCACGCCGAGGCAGTAGGCGAGCTGCTTCGCGACCTCGGTCTTGCCGACGCCGGTGGGGCCGCTGAACAGGAAGTTGCCGATCGGCTTGGCCGGGTTGCCCAGGCCGGAGCGGGCCATGCGGATCGCCGAAACCAGGGCGTCGATCGCCTTGTCCTGGCCGAACACGACGTTCCTCAGGTCGCGGTCGAGCGTCTTCAGCGCGTTGCGATCGTCCGACGACACGTTCTTCGCCGGGATGCGGGCGATCTTCGCGACGATCTCCTCGACCTCGGCCTTGCCGATCACCTTCTTCTGCTTCGACTTGGGCAGGATCTTCTGCGCGGCGCCCGCCTCGTCGATCACGTCGATGGCCTTGTCCGGCAGGTGGCGATCGTTGATGAAGCGCGCCGCGAGCTCGGCAGCGCTGGTCAGCGCCGCGGGCGCGTACTTGACGCCGTGGTGCGCCTCGAAGCGCGACTTGAGTCCCTTGAGGATCTCCACCGTCTCGGCGATCGACGGCTCCGGCACGTCGACCTTCTGGAAGCGCCGCGACAGCGCGTGATCCTTCTCGAAGATCTGCCGGTACTCGGCGTAGGTGGTGGCGCCGATGCACTTCAGCGCGCCGGTGGAGAGCGCCGGCTTGAGCAGGTTCGAGGCGTCGAGCGTGCCGCCCGAGGCGGCGCCCGCGCCGATGATCGTGTGGATCTCGTCGATGAACAGGATCGAGCGCGGGTTCTCCGCGAGCTGCTTCAGCACGGCCTTGAGGCGCTGCTCGAAATCGCCGCGGTACTTGGTGCCCGCGAGCAGCGCGCCCATGTCGAGCGAGAACACCTGGTATTCCTTGAGGAGCTCCGGCACGTCGCCCTCGTTGATGCGCCGTGCGAGGCCTTCCGCGATCGCCGTCTTGCCCACGCCGGCCTCGCCGACCAGCAGTGGATTGTTCTTGCGCCGCCGGCACAGCACCTGGACCACGCGCTCGAGCTCGTGCTCGCGTCCGATCAGCGGGTCGATCTTGCCGTTGCGGGCGAGGTGGTTGAGGTTCACCGTGTAGGCGTCGAGCGCACCCTGCGACTCGGAACCACTCTCGCCATCCTCCTTGCCGCCGCCCTCCGGCTTGTCCGGCTTCGCCTGCGGCGTCTTGGTGATGCCGTGGGCGATGTAGTTGACGACGTCCAGCCGCGTCACGCCACGCTGGTTGAGGAAGTAGACGGCGTGGGACTCCTTCTCCCCGAAGATTGCGACCAGCACGTTCGCGCCGGTGACCTCCTTCTTGCCGGACGACTGGACGTGCAGGATCGCCCGCTGGATCACGCGCTGGAAGCCCTGCGTCGGCTGGGTGTCGGCGTCGCTGTGCGGCGCGAGGCGCGGCGTGTGCTCGCTGATGAAATCGGCGAGCACCCCGCGCAGCTCCTCGAGGTCGACGCCGCAGGCCTTCAAGACCTCGGCGGCGGAGGGGTTGTCCAGCATCGCGAGCAGCAGGTGCTCGACGGTGATGAACTCGTGCTGCTTCTGCCTCGCCTCGACGAAGGCCATGTGGAGGGAGACTTCCAGTTCCTGCGCGATCATGGTCCTGCTCCGTGTTGCCTGCACGTCTCGCCGCCGCGGTCGGCGCGAGGCCGTTCAACGCTCAAGTCTCCTCCATCGTGCACTGCAGCGGGTGCTGGTGCTTGCGCGCGAGATCGATCACCTGCTCGACCTTCGCCGCGGCGACCTCGCGCGTGTACGTGCCGCAGACCCCCATGCCCTCGCGGTGAACCTGCAGCATCACGCGCGTCGCCTTCTCCCGCGTCATGCCGAACACAGTCTGAAGCACGACGACCACAAAGTCCATTGGGGTGTAGTCGTCGTTCAACAGCAGAACCTTGTACAGCGGCGGCGGCTTCTGCTTGGTCTTCTCTGCCTCGAGAAGGTCACCGCGTTGCTCGTGGACCGCCATGCTTTGGGGAAACCGCCGGTAAGCGCCTCGAAGATGGGGCTATGTTTGATGATTGCAACAGTTTTTTCAAGGGGAAACCGCCACGGCGCCGGCGCCCTTGACGCCCCCCGGAAATTGCGCGTACAAGGGGTTCGTTTGGCCGAGGGGAGCTGCCGTACCGGTTTGCCGCCGTACCCGCCATTTCGCGCAGTCACGATGTGCTTGCCGCCCGTGGTTGTCCCTCGCGAACGAACATTTCCATCTTTGTAAGGAACAAGCTGTATGGCAACCGGCACCGTCAAGTGGTTCAACGACGCGAAGGGGTACGGGTTCATCACGCCGGACGACGGCGGCGAGGATCTGTTCGCGCACTTCTCGGCAATCAACATGCAGGGCTTCAAGACCCTGAAGGAAGGCCAGAAGGTCAGCTTCGACGTCACGCAGGGCCCGAAGGGCAAGCAGGCGAGCAACATCCAGGCAGCCTGAATTGGCGTTGCGGCGTTCCAAACGAACGCCGCAGACAGGAAGCCCGCCGGACTGGCGGGCTTTTTTTTCGCGGCCGCGCGCGCCTACATGCGCTCGATCATCGCCTGGCCGAATCCCGAGCAGGAGACCTGCTTCGCCCCCTGCATCAGCCGCGCGAAGTCGTAGGTCACGACCTTGTCGCCAATCGCCTTCTCGAGGCTGGAGGTGATCAGTCCCGCCGCCTCCTTCCAGCCCATGTGGACGAGCATCATCTCGGCCGAGAGGATCTCGGAACCGGGGTTGACGTAGTCCTTGCCCGCGTACTTCGGCGCGGTGCCGTGCGTCGCCTCGAACATTGCCACCGTGTCGGACAGGTTCGCCCCCGGGGCGATGCCGATGCCGCCCACCTCGGCGGCGAGCGCGTCGCTGATGTAGTCGCCGTTCAGGTTCAGCGTGGCGATCACGCTGTACTCGGCGGGGCGCAGCAGGATCTGCTGCAGGAACGCGTCGGCGATCACGTCCTTGACCACGATGTCCCGGCCGGTCTTCGGGTTCCTGAAGCTCATCCACGGGCCGCCGTCGAGCGGCTTCGCGCCGAACTCGCGCTCGGCGATCGCGTAGCCCCAGTCGCGGAACGCGCCCTCGGTGAACTTCATGATGTTGCCCTTGTGCACGAGTGTCATCGACGGCTTGTCGTTGTCGATCGCGTACTGGATCGCCTTGCGCACCAGCCGGTCGGTGCCCTCGCGCGAGACGGGCTTGATGCCGATGCCCGAGGTCTTCGGGAACCGGATCTTCTTGACCCCCATCTCCTTCACGAGGAAGTCGATCACCTTGCGCGCGCCCTCGGACTCGGCAGGCCACTCGATGCCGGCGTAGATGTCCTCCGAGTTCTCGCGGAAGATCACCATGTCGACCTTGCCGGGATCCTTGACCGGCGAGGGCACGCCGGTGAACCAGCGTACCGGGCGCAGGCACACGTAAAGGTCGAGTTCCTGGCGCAGCGCCACGTTGAGCGAGCGGATGCCGCCGCCGACCGGCGTGGTGAGCGGTCCCTTGATCGATACCACGTACTCCTTCAGGATCTCCAGCGACTCCTCGGGGAGCCAGACGTCGGGGCCGTAGACCTTGGTCGACTTCTCGCCGGCAAAGATCTCCATCCAGTGGATCTTGCGCTTGCCGCCATAGGCCTTGGCCACCGCCGCGTCCACCACCTTGATCATCACCGGGGTGATGTCGAAGCCCGTGCCGTCGCCCTCGATATAGGGGATGATGGGCTGGTCGGGGACGTTCAGGCTGAAATCCTTGTTGACGGTGATCTTCTCGCCGCCGGCCGGGACCTTGACGTGCTTGTACTGGGGCATGGAGTCTCCTGAAGGTGCCGGCAGGGCAGCCGGCCGTGACGCTCGGTCGACGGCGGCAGCCTGCCATTCGAGTTGTCGGGATCGGGGCGCTCGAGCAGACCGGGCCGACCTCGCCGTGACGAGGCGTCCGTGCTGCGAATGACGGCCAATTATCGTTGATTTCGACCCGGATCGTTACCGCACGGCGCGCGCCGTCGCCCCCGGCGACCCGGGGCGAGGTCGTTCTGCTCAACAAGCCCTGCGGCGTGCTGTGCCAGTTCTCGGGCGACGGAACCAGGCCGACGCTTGCCGATTTCATCCCGCTGCCCGGGGTCTACCCCGCAGGGCGCCTGGATGCCGACAGCGAGGGCCTGGTCGTGCTCACCGGCGACGGCGCGCTGCAGGCGCGCATCAGCCATCCCCGGCGCAAGCTCGCGAAGACCTATTTCGTGGAAGTCGAGGGCATCCCGTCGGACGCCGCACTCGCCGCGCTCGCCCGCGGTGTCGACCTCGGCGACTGCGTGAGCGCGCCGGCCGCGGCGCGGCGCGTGCCGGTACCCGCCTGGCTGTGGTCGCGCGATCCGCCGGTGCGGTTCCGCAAGTCCGTGCCAACCGCATGGCTGGAACTGTCGATCACCGAGGGCAAGAATCGCCAGGTACGACGCATGACGGCGGCGGTCGGCCTGCCCACGCTGCGCCTGATACGCTGGTCGGTCGGGCCGTGGACGCTGGCCGGCCTGGCACCGGGCGAATGGCGCGTCGCGGCGGCCGATGCGCTGCCGAATTCCGACTCCCGCGTCCGCTGAGGGCCCGACAGACGCGCGTGCTATCATCCGGCGCCGTTGCCGGCCCGTGTCGCAGGTACGCTGATCCAGGCTGGCCCGCGCAGCAGACTCCTTCCTTCGCCACGGCGCTCGGCGCCGATTCCGCCCGCAATGATCCGCCGCCTGCTCGCCCGCTTCCTGCCCGGACTGCGGTCGAGCGAGCCTCGCGTCTACACCCCGCAACAGCACCCCGTCCGCGCCACGCAGGTGAGCCACGGTGCGCGGACAGTCACGCGGCGCCTGCAGGAAGCCGGGTTCAAGGCTTTTGTCGTCGGCGGCGCGGTGCGCGACCTGATGCTCGGCATCGAGCCGAAGGACTTCGACATCGCCACCGACGCGCGCCCCGAACAGGTGAAGCCACTGTTCCGGCGCGCCTACGTGATCGGGCGTCGCTTCCGGCTCGTGCACGTGCACGTCGGCGCCGAGGTGGTCGAGGTCTCGACGTTCCGCGCCGCCAACGTCGGGGGGGATTCGACCGACGAGCACGGCCGCCTGCTTTCCGACAACGTCTACGGCACGCAGGCCGAGGATGCCGCGCGCCGGGACTTCACGGTCAACGCGCTCTACTTCGATCCCTCCACCGAGCAGGTCTGGGACTTCGTGGGCGGCGTCACCGACGTGCGCGCACGTCGCATGAAGCTCATCGGGCCGCCGGTGACCCGCTATCGAGAGGACCCGGTGCGCATGCTCCGCGCGGTGCGCCTCGCGGCCAAGCTCGGCTGCACGATCGAAAAACGCACCGCGGAGCCGATTCCGCGGCTCGCCGACCTGATCCGCAACGTTCCCGCCGCACGCCTGTTCGACGAGATGCAGAAGCTGCTCCTGTCCGGGCACGCCACCGAGACGCTCGCGAGCCTGCGCGCGCACGGCCTGCATCATGGCCTCCTGCCGCTGCTCGACGTGATCCTCGAGCAGCCCGGTGGCCAGCGCTTCATCGAGGCCGCGCTCGCGAACACCGATGCGCGGGTGCGCGAGGGCCGCGACACATCCCCTGCCTTCCTGTTTGCGACCTTGCTGTGGCACGAGGTGCTCGGACAGTGGAGCGCGGCCAAGGCACGCGGCGAGCGCACGCTGCCCGCGCTGTTCGACGCGATGGACCGGGTCCTCGGCCAGCAGGCCGAAGAGATCGCCGTGCCGCGCCGCTTCGAGGCCACGATCAAGGAAATCTGGTCGCTGCAGCCGCGCTTCGAACAGCGGGCGGGCAGCCGTCCGTTCCGGCTGCTCGAGCATCCGCGCTTCCGTGCGGCGTACGACTTCCTGTTGCTGCGCGCGGACGCGGGCGAAGCTCCGCAGGCGCTTGCCGACTGGTGGACGCGCTTCCAGGATGCCGGTCCGGACGAGCGGGAAGCGATGCTGAAGCCCGACGAAGCGCCGAAGAAGCGGCGGCGCTCGCGCGGACGTGGACGCAAGCGGAGCGACGACGCCGGCGCGACAGGCGAGGCCCCGGCCGGCGATGCGGCGGCGCGCGAGGACGACGAGCGCTGACGGCGCGACGGCCGCGAGCCCGCGATGACCCTCGCCTTCATCGGGCTGGGCAGCAACCTCGATCATCCGCGACGCCAGCTGCGCAGGGCCGTGCGCGCGCTCGCTCGTCTGCCGCGCACGCGCCTGCTGGCGGTGTCCGCCAACTACCGCTCTGCGCCGCTCGGCACGCCGGGCCCGCAGCCCGACTACGTGAACGCCGTGGCGCTGATCGATACGGCGCTGGCGCCGCGGGCCCTCCTCGCGAGGCTCCTCGCAATCGAGCACCGCCAGCGCCGCCGCCGCGTGGCCGGCGTGCGCAACGCCCCGCGGACGCTCGACCTCGATCTGCTACTATTCGGCCGCCATCGCACGCGCAGCGATGCGCTCACGGTACCGCACCCGCGCATGCACGAGCGTGCGTTCGTGCTCCGCCCGCTCGCCGACCTCGCGCCGTGTACCGTGGTCCCGGGCTGCGGGCCGGCTCGAAGCCTGCTCCGGGAGGTGGCCGGGCAACGCATCGCGCGCACGCGCACCCACGGTCCCCAAGCGCCCCGGCACTCCCGCGCATGAACCTCGACAAGTGCCGCTACATCGTCGTCGAGGGGCCGATCGGGGCCGGCAAGACCAGTCTCGCGCGCGCGCTCGCCAAGCACCTGCGCGCCGACGAACTGCTGGAACGCCCGGAGGAGAACCCGTTCCTCGCGCGCTTCTACGACGACATGGCGCGCTACGCGCTCGCCGCCCAGCTCACGTTCCTGTTCCAGCGCGTCGACCAGCTGCGGGGGCTCGCGCAACTCGATCTGTTCGCACGGCCGACGGTCGCCGACTTCCTGTTCGACAAGGATCCGCTGTTCGCGCGGAACACGCTGTCGGACGACGAGTTCGCGCTCTACGAGAAGATCTTCCTGCACCTCAAGCCGCAGGTGCCGGTGCCCGACCTCGTCGTCTACCTGCAGGCGCCGGTCGACACGCTGGTGTCGCGGGTGCACAAGCGGGGCATCGAATTCGAGCGGCAAATGCCCGAGGCGTACCTCGCGCGCCTCGCCGACGCCTACGCGCGCTTCTTCTACACCTACGAGGAAGCGCCGCTGCTGATCATCAACAGCGAGCGGCTCAACTTCGTCGACAACCCCGGCCATCTCGAGCTCCTCCTCGCGCGGATCGCGTCGATGAGAAGCCGCAGGGAGTTCTTCAACCTTGGCCAGCACGCCTGAAGCGAAGCTGCGCCGCGTGCCCGCGCGGGCGCAGCGCTTGCGGCGCCCATCGGAAGGAGTCGCCCCATGCTGATCTGTCACACCGCCGAAGAGCTCGCGGCGCATGCGGAAGCCTATCCGCAGGTCGCCTTCGTCCCGACGATGGGCAACCTGCACGAGGGCCACCTGTCGCTGATGCGCATCGCGCGCGAGCACGGTGACGGCGTCGTCGCGAGCATCTTCGTCAACCGGCTGCAGTTCGGCCCCAACGAGGACTTCGACCGCTACCCCCGGACCTTCGAGGAGGACCGCCGCAAGCTCGAGTCGGCGGGCGTCGACATCCTGTTCGCACCCGACGAGCAGGAGATGTACCCGACGCCCCAGGTCTACCGTGTGCAGCCGCCGCCGCTCGCCACCGAACTCGAGGGCGCGTTCCGGCCCGGCTTTTTCGACGGCGTGTGCACCGTCGTGCTGAAGCTCTTCAACCTGGTTCAGCCGGACATCGCCGTGTTTGGCAAGAAGGACCGCCAACAGCTGAAGATCGTGCGCGGCATGGTGCAGCAGTTCAACATGCCGATCCGGATGCTCGCGGGCGAGACGGTGCGCGCGGACGACGGCCTCGCGCTGTCGTCGCGCAACGGCTACCTGACGCCGTTCGAGCGCGCGGAAGCGCCGCGCCTGTACCGGACGCTGCGCGACATCGCGGATGCAATCGCCGGCGGACGCACCGACTACGCGAACCTGGAGGTCGCCGGGCGCGCCGAGCTCGCGCGCGCCGGATGGAACGTCGACTACGTCGCCGTGCGCCACGGCCTCGGCCTGCGCATTCCCCACCCGGAAGCCTTCGACCACCCGAACCTGTTGATCGTGCTCGGCGCGGCGAAGCTCGGCAACACGCGCCTCATCGACAACGTCGACGTCGTGCCCAAGCACAACGAGGACTGAGCACCGGACCGGCGCCGGCCGTGGGCGACGCGCGTCGACGCCCGGACGACGGCGCGTGCCCGCCGCTGGGGCGCACCCGTCGTCTGCAGCCCCGGGTCCCGGGCGTCACCGGGTGCCGATGCCCGCTTCGATCCACTGCACGATCTGCGGCAGCGAA
>Ga0210069_1000211_pt1 | contig 11089 bp, 5 predicted proteins | sample RushSE_TuleB_D2_FD_185568 | JGI IMG/M metagenome (GOLD analysis project Ga0210069, IMG submission 185568) | Wetland microbial communities from San Francisco Bay, California, USA, that impact long-term carbon sequestration - RushSE_TuleB_D2... | ecosystem: Environmental > Aquatic > Marine >... | reverse complement strand
CTCAAGGCCATACCGATTTTAATCCGGACTCACAAAGCGACCCTTGGCATTGGATCGGCAATGGATTCGAATATTTTGTTAAAATGAATGATAAGGAAAATTGGTTTGACGAATTAATGGGTGGGAATTTGAATGACATGTCACTCACCAATTTCTGGGACACCAACACGTATGACGGCAGTGTTCCGATAACGGACGAGAATATGCTGGGAATTGCCGAATACACCAACTTAAACTTTGTGAGCGCTTACACGATATTTTCGAAAAATTATCCCTATCCCAATGAAGGCAGTACGAATATAGAAGAATATATACTTGATAACCTGTCCTCTGAAATCGTAACCGATGGAGATGGTGTCACCAGAGAAGTGACGTATTTCTCCAAAACTCAGCACGGTGAACACATTGATCATTTTGTAATTCCGTCTTATTTGTCTAAAGAAATGGTTGGGATCGAAGGCGGGATAGAGAGAACCTACAGATTGGATGAACGGTGTTTCAGTGATTATGCGGCGTTGCTCATTCCCCGTGCCGTCGGCTATTCGGCAGGGCTTTTGGATTATTTCTTTCGCGGCAAACTGCAGGTAACTGCATTGCCGATATTTTATGCCAACAGCATATATGCCGTAGCGTTGCATGTCCACAACCTGACACCCGATGGGGAAACACTGAAAAACGGAACCTTTTCCCTGATCGCCCGTTATACGCCTGCCGGGGGAAATCCTGACGGAAGCGACGACATATTTATCCAGGCATATGACGTTGAAAGCGGGGAGCTTCAGTATGATCAGGGAGCAGATGTCCAGTTTTATTTATCCGAACCTGTTCCCGTAGAAAGCCATGAATCCGTTAAGTGCATGCTCGTTTTTAAAGGTACACTCGGCAACGAAGAAAATGCGGTGGTCGGGAAATCCTTTTCATTGGGACAAATAAAATTCAACGAAGAGTGGGATAACGGCCTGAATGGAAATTATCAGTGGATGCATGCAACTCCGGATGATAATCCCGATAATGGTAGCACATCAAATGCTATAGATTACGGTATTCTCTTGAAAGACAACATCAGATATGCCGGCTATAGAACACCTCGATTCAACAGCTCGTATATTGATTTTACGGATACTGACAACCCGAATGGTATGCCGATCACTCCGGATACCTATCTGCAGTTCAAGATAGATGATCTTTCCATAAACGAGCAACCCCCTGCGCCGGAAGGTCACACGACTGCCTGGCAGTACCTGAGCCTGGAATTCAACAACGGGTTGGGGATTCAATACACTCAGAAGGGACAGGGAATTAATTGGGGTTCAGACATCGCTTACTATACGTTTAATCTGGGAAGCATTATTGTGGATAATATCCATGGGCTGTTTCAAAATTACGGAATTACCGTACCCGAGCCGTTATATTTGAAGAGTATCGAATTAACCCAGCAGTTGTGGGATCTGAGTGAGCCTTCCACGGTGGAACATCGCCAGCATATGGAAGTTGATTCCATTCGGATTGTTGAAAGTAATGTGGAACCGGAGTAAACAGACAAAGGAGAAGACAAAATGATAATAACCGTCAAAACATCCCATAAGTTTCTTGCAGTAATCGGCCTTGCGGTATTTATCTTCAGCAGTTCTTTGTTATGGGCGGGGAATACGGCGTTTACCGACTGTTCCTTAAATGCGTTGAACGTCGTTGAAATAAACCTTGAAGCCGCGAGAGTATCTCTTAAGTCTCCTAATGGCGAAATTGCCGTTCTGACTGTGGGAGATATAGTCGGGCAGGAGGGCGCTACGATAATAGAGATTCGGAAACTGATGGTCATCCTGGAAATATCTCCGGATGACTCCGGGAAAACATCAAAAAGGTACATTCCTGTTGTTCGAGTCGGATTTTCCGGATCTCTTAAAGCACAATAAGCAGCCGGGTATTGCGCCGCATGACATATTACGAATAACCTGCATGATTAGACCCGGCATCAGGAGTGCCGGTTTAAGGGGTAGTAAATGCTTTGAGAATAATTCGGCAGTCGGCCACGGTAGCCCCTTTTCCCTGTTCGTGGATCATCAGCGGATTGATATCCATTTCGCTGATTTCCGGATGATTCATTACCATATCAGACAAGCTTACCAGCGCCTTTTCAATCGCTTCGAGATCTCCTTTGGGTCTTCCCCTGAACCCTTCAAACAGTCTGAATCCCTTGATTTCATGCATCATGCGGCGGGCTTCATTCCTGCCGATCGGCGCCAGGCGAAAGACCACATCCTCAAAAGCTTCGACATAGATTCCCCCCAGACCGAACATGAGCAACGGGCCAAAAACCGGATACCGATTCATGCCCAGGATGGTTTCGGTGCCCGGAAAGGCCATTTTTTGGACCAGAACGCCGTCTATGACCGCACTTGGATCATATTTGGCGGCGCTGTCAACGATTTGGTTGAACGCTTTTTTAACCTCTTCTTGATCTTTCAATCCCACGATCACCCCGCCAACATCGGATTTGTGAAGAATCTGCGGTGATACGATTTTCATCACAACCGGAAACGTCATTTCCGCGGCAATAACTGCGGCCTCAACGTCATTTTTGGCAAGCTTTGTCGGCAGCACCTGAAATCCATAACACTTGAGCAGTTCTGTTCCGTCCAGTTCCCCCAAATGGGTTTTCCCTGCTGCAAGGCTCGATTGGATGATCTTTTCGGCATGGTCGCGATCGTGCTGAAATGTAAACTGGGGCACACGCTTCCGGTTCAGCCATTGGGAATATTCGTAAAGTGCGCCAAAGGCTTTGGCGGCATCCTCCGGAAAATTAAACACGGGATACCCGTGCTCCTGCAAATACTTTATCCCCAAAGAGACATCGATGATTCCCATAAAGCAGCAGAGAATCGGTTTGTTGGACCCCCTGGCAACCCGAACGATGGCTTCAGCCGTAGCCAGCGCATTGGTCATGGATTGCGGGGTTAAAATGACCAAGGCACCGTCCACGTTTTCGTCCCGGATAACCGCAGCCAGGGCGTTTTCATACCGGTCATAGGACGCATCACCGATCACGTCAACAGGATTGTTAAGGTTGGCGGTCTCCGGCAGGTGCCGTATCAGCGCCTCAGTGGTTTTAGCATTAAATTGGGCCAACTGTAAGCCGGAAGAGACGGTCATGTCGGTGGCAACGATACCCGGACCGCCGGCATTGGTAATGATGGCTACGCGGTTGCCCATTGGAATTTTTCTTTTCAGTTTGCCCAAGGCACTTTCTTCTTTATAGGCAAAGGCTCCGGCAAAGTCGAAAAGTTCATGAATGGATTGAGCACGGATGATACCTGTCTGTTTGAAAATGGCGTCATACACCGCCTCTGATCCGGCAAGGGCTCCCGTATGGGACGCGGCCGCCTTGGCACCGGCCCTGGTTCTGCCAGACTTGATCACCAGTATCGGCGTGCGTCGATATCCGGCGGTGATGGCCTTAGCGGTATTGATAAAATCGGATCCTCTGCGAAGTTCTTCCAGGTAGATCATGATGACTTCTGTATTGGGATCTTCGTGTAAATAGTACAAAAGATCCAGTTCATCCACATCCGCCTTGTTGCCGATGGAGATAAACTTGGAAAAACCGAAATTCCGGTCGGCGGCAAAATCGAGCACTGCGGTGCACAATGCGCCGCTTTGGGAAATGAATGAGATTTTGCCCGGTGCCGGCATGCGTGTTGAAAAACTGGCATTTAATCTTATTTCAGGCAAAGGGTTGATGACCCCCAGGCAGTTCGGTCCCACCATTCGAATACCGGCCTGTTTGCAGATGGAGACGATGCGGTCCTCCAATTCAGCCCCCTCGCCGCCGATTTCGCGAAATCCGGCAGAAACGATCACGATGCCTTTCACCCCCATTTCCGCAGCCTCTAAGACAGCTTTAAGGGCCAAGCGGGGGGGCAGAATAATCATGGCAAGATCGATCTGGTCGGGGATCTCTTTTATTGTCGGGTATGCGTGAACGCATAAAATCGATCTGGCGTTCGGATTGACCGGATAAAGGGTCCCCGAATATCCGCCGCGCAGGATATTGGCAAATATATCATGACCCACTTTACCCGGTGTCGTGGAAGCGCCGACAACGGCTACCGATTTCGGTGAGAATACGGCATCTAACTCGTGCATGGTTGGTTCTCCTTATAGAAATAATATAAGGATGGTGTTTTGGTGTCAAATTGAATCGCGATATGTATTTGAGATGGCCTGAAAGATTATAACCGGAACGGAAAAAAAAAGGTTAACCAGCTGGGTTCGTTTTGCATATTTACGCTAATTCATCCGGATGTTGGCGATTTTCTTTGGAAGTGCAAGCCTATTTAATGACATGACAACCGGAGGTATACCGTCCAGTATTGCCTCAGCTTCATTGAAATTAGAGGCGCAATGTACTGGAACATATGAATGCTGGTTTATGTTGATGGACGGAATTTCATTTTCTTCGGCTTGATTGTCGCGAACATAGGCCACCTTGCTGACACCGTAAGCTGAAATCAAGTCCGTGGTGTTAAACAACAAATCTTTATCTATCTGTCTGAGGAGTCCGTTTTTTCGCAAAACCGCGACACAAGTGAAACCCGGAACCAATGCTCTGCAGGCGGATTCGATTTTCTGAACATATACCGGCATGTCCCCTTGGTCCCAATTATTTAATGTAATGTACAATCTGTTTTTTAAGAGATTAATTTGAACCTCTGGCATGTCCACTTCCTTTCGATTTTTACTTGAGCAGCCATAAACCATCCGGGCACTGAATTTCAGCCATTCTGTTAGAAAGTTCGAAGGACGTTCGTATCAAAGCACTCTGCTTCGGTTTATAATTTAAACTCTCTGTCTATTTGGTACAGCGTCGGAGACAAAGAATAATGGGGATCGGCGTTGTGCGGCGGATACATGATTATGGAGATGGGTTGGGCTTCATGAATGTAACCGCACTTTCGGCAGGACCAGCACTGCCAATTCTGCTTTGAGGCAAGATTTAAACAGTCTCTGTAGTATGGACAAAAGACGTTTCTCCTTCCTTTTTCACATATCGGATTCGTACGGAGCGCCATGAGATTCCTTCCTTCCTGTAGATATTCAAAGATAGAATTCAGCGCAATTTCAAAGTGTTTTTAATTTATCTTAACCCATTTCGAAAAGTAAATAGGGAATAAACCTTATTTTAATAGGGAGAAATACCTGCTTCTTTGCGAAGATGGTTTTAATCCGGGGTATTGACCCAGATCGTTGAAATATGCGGGATGGATGTGTTCGTGTTAAAGAAAAAGCCTATCATCGATACGAACAGTGGGGGTTTTCTGGATCGGTTATAACGGGCGTCCAATTTGAATAATGAACAAGGGTCCTTTTTGATTCAGATATTCAGGTTGCCGGAAAGGCCAGGAAATTCCGATTCGAAAGGACGAGAGGTTTCCCCATGCGATTTCCATGGTCGTGATTAACTCAAATCCTCCCCCGACCAGCAGGTCGTCTCCGGAGATGCTTTCACCGGCAAACCCGGCATCAACAAATGTTCCCAGCCTCAAACGGTGAAAAAAGAGAGGTAATGTTTGGTAGCCGGTCTGAAGGTTGGCCATTGGCCAGAACACCTCGATTCCGCCGGAAGCGGCCTTGGAAGCTTCCAGGATGTTTGAATCAAATCCTCTTATTGGAAAAAGCCTGGACGGTCTGCGGGTAAAATAGCCTTCGATAACATTACCGCCGATACGAAAGGTATTATGGCCGTTAACAGGGTCTCCCCAGGTCTGTCCCGCCATCATGTGGATGGATGTGAAGGTTTGATCACCGAACAAAAAACTTATCCCGCCGGATAAAGATTGACGACTTTCGGATAAAAACTCCAGATTTCCCCAGGTTTGAAGAGAACCCCATGATTTTGTAAAGGCTAACGCAGTCCAGGACTCGTTTTCGGTGGAGCCTTCGCCGGAAAGCGGTTTATAATTTCGCCAGTTGAATGAAAATTCAATGCCTTGAAAGTTTTCAAATTTATCCAGAGCGCTTAATTTGTCCGCGAGCTTGGTTGTATCGAAGTCAATGGGCCTCCAGAACAATCTTATCTCATTTCGAGATTCATCAACCGTTTGGGCCAGTGCAGTTGAATATGAAAGCGGATATCGTGTAAATCGAGTGCCGATATTTTTGATTTGGAATGCCGCCTGGGCAGCGATATACCCCAAATCGAAAGAGTAGCGAACGCCGCTGTCGAGCCCCCAGTCGCCGGCGACATCCCGACTCTTGGTGGCGATGCCCAGTTGAAAATCGTCGACCCCGGCAAATATATCCGGCCGGATATAGTTGGGGCGGAGGCTTTTAAATGGATTGTATGGATAGGTATCTATGGGCAGGCGTCCGGAGGCTTTTTCAACAGGACCTTTGTGTGGAGATTGAAGTTCAATTAAAGGCAACCGGCTGCTTGTGTAACGCTGTATCTGCCATCCCGTTTCCGTGAGATTGAGAAACTTTCCCTGGCGAGGCAGTATTGCACCGTTTTCGGTATATGTGACCTGGCCTTGTGCGCTATGGATCTGAAATTTTCCGGAAATGTTCGAAGCATACATAAGCGTATCATCGTCCCACCAGGGGTCCATTTCAATGGACGGTGTATCCGTTATTCTGTACCATTTTTCGTCGAAGACCCATATGTCCCAGTTACCTTCCAGGTTGCCGGCAACAGCGATACGGCCGTGTCGGTCCCGGACAGGTCCGGAAAGTTGGATGATGCCCGACGGGGCCGGTATCATTGGAACCTGTTTTTTTTGAATTTCATTTAACCGTCCAAACCCTCCTTTTGAATCGTCGGGCGAAATCATAACATAGGGTCGATGACCTTTTCGGGTGACGGCAACGCCGCCGGGTCCCGGGTCCCAAATATGAACCAGGTCTGTGGATACGGCGGATCCTTTTGAGTATTTGATTAATATTGATGCCTTTTCATATTCAGAAATCCACAATGAGCCGTCCGGATCAACATAACCGTATCTGGAACGCTCGCGTATTTTGAGTTTGCCCGGATATACGCCGGACTGATTCCAAAATACGAAGGGGTCATTCCAATAACCGGATATGAGAAGCCCCGGTGTATGGCCGATCCCTCGTGGATGCTCCTCCTGGAATTCTTTCCATAACATAATACCGGTTTTGCCAAAAACTTCTTTGGCTTTTAAATCAATTTCTATGGGAATTATGCCGCGTCCATGAAGACGAATAAAATCGAGAACTTTTTCCCAGCCGTATGTATTATTCAGCCACTCAATAAATGGACCGCCGTATATTCTGGGTGCATAATTCCCTGGCCAGATTTGAGGGTGATTGCTGACAATATCGAGATCCGGAAGGGGTGACGTTCGGAAAATCGCCTCTGCAAACGGATCCCTGAATTCTTTATGCCGGTATTTCCCGTACAGCAAATCGCATATACCGTTCTCCACCCAGGGCGGCATAATGACATTCGGAGAAATAATTTCACCAAAAATCATGTGAAAAAATTCAGGGACACCGGATCGGATGCCGTAGATACTTTGGAGACAGAGCCCCTTGAACATGAAATAAGCCCAAGGGTCGGATTCTGTGTACCCATCTTCCAGTACGCCGGGTGCACGGACGGGAATGCGAATTTCTTTATGTGGAATGATGTGTAAAAGAACTTCCGGCGCATCTATATTGTCGTCGAGAATCACATGCAAGGGGCGTTGAATCGGCAACCCCCAAAGCGACAGAAATGACTCCATTTCAGGAAGTTCTTCTGTGAGCCGTTCGGCGATTTCCTTTTCATCTTCAGAAAAATAAAAAACCAAACCGTTAACTTCTGTATAAACCATCGAAAAGGCAAGGCCTTTTAACATGAAGAGAATTAAAAACGTAACCAGTAGTGTTCGCATCAGTGCTTTCGGCGAGTTCAGTATGATTTGTTTGCGCTTCATCAGGAAAGCATTCACCACTTGAAACCGGAATGGGTTGAACACACAGCATACCGCTTTTTCTTTCTATTAGCATTATTCAAAGAGGTGCTCAAGCAACACTTTTTTGAAAGACGCTTTTCCAAAAAAAACCAGGCTGCACCAAAAAAGGTGCATTGATGCCCAGTTTTTTGTGCATTTTCATCCTTTGCTTCTGCAAAGAATCTTCTCTTCAATTTCGATTCGGCAGTATTATGAGATGGGCACATCTTATACGCATTGTTTAAAGCGTTTTTAAATCAGAGCATTAGGAGAACACCGTTCACAAATTCCCATTTTGATTACCGCCGATTCGGAGATGAAATGATATTTTTGGCACGAACGTTGCTGAAGAAATAAGGTTAAATTATCCGGGCAGAGCATAAGTTCCATTTGAAAGATGAATAAGGATCAGGCGAGATATAAAAATGTTAAATAAAATTGGGATTAAAAATGCCAGTGGCTTGAATCGGAGTGAACTGAGATCTGAGATCGATTACCGGAAAAATCTCCAAGAGATTTGTAACAAGATCCATGCTGCGGCCAATCTGGATGAGATCCTGGTCGATCTTAAGGATGAAATTACCGGACTTTTTGCAGCGGAAAGACTGACCGTTTATGTCGTTGACGGCAAAAAGCGGGAACTGGTGTCCCGATTTAAATCCGGACACGAAATTGAAGAAATTCGCATTCCGTTGTCGAACACCAGCATATCCGGATGGTCGGCCATAAACAACAGACTCGTAACGGTCAAAAATGTATATGATGATAGAGAATTGGCTGCCATCGATCCTGATCTCAAGTTCGATAAACGCTGGGATCGCAGGGCGGGTTTTACGACCCGTCAGGTTCTTGTGGTGCCGATCATCTTTAAAAAATATCTCCTCGGTACCATCCAGGTCATAAACCGCGTGGGATCCGGAGGGTTTACACGGCGCGATGAACAATCTGCAACGGAAATGGCCCATATTCTGGGAATTGCGCTGTACAATCAGAAACGGATTGCAAAGGCAAGACCGTCCAAATTCGACCATCTCCTTCAAAATCACATGTTGACCCAAAAGGAACTCGACAAAGCCATTTCTGATGCCAGGGCAGGAAAAGCGCCGGTTGAAACGGTATTAATGTCTGATTTTAAGATTTCCAAACGGAACATCGGAACATCTCTCAGTGAATTCTATAAGGTTCCGTTCGTCGAATATGATCCGGCGACGCCAACGCCCAAAGAACTTCTTGCCAACCTTAAGGTATCTTTCATGCGCAACAATGTCTGGGTACCGATAAAAATGGAAGATGGAAAAATCGTCATTGCCATCGACAACCCGCATGATCTTCGGAAGGTTGGAGAAATAAAGACGCTTTTTTCAAACAATCCCCTGTTTTTCAAGGTAGCGCTGAAACAGGATATCCTTGCTTTTATTCAGCGTTTCACCGGAAAGGAGAATAAGCTGGCTTCCAGGTCAGAGATCCTGTCGCAGTTCAATACCAGAGAGGTCGAGATAGAAGATGAGGAATTCGCCTTGTATGAAGAAGACAGTGCCATTGTGCAGCTTGTCAACAAAATTATCATCGATGCGTATAAGCAGGGTTCATCCGATATTCACTTGGAGCCCTATCCTGGGAAAATGAACATGCAGATTCGAGTGCGGATTGACGGCGCTTGCAAGTTGTTTGAGAGTGTCCCCTATGCCCTCAGAAATAAAATCGTCTCTCGAATCAAGATCATGGCGGATCTTGATATTGTGGAACGACGCAAACCCCAGGATGGTAAAATAAAATTTAAAAAATACGGTGGTCCCGATATCGAAATCAGGGTGGCAACAATTCCAACTCAGGGCGGTGTGGAGGATGTTGTCATGCGAATACTGGATGCCGGCGAACCGCTTCCTTTGGACAAAATAGGTTTTTCAAAGAATAATTACAATAATTTTGTCGGTGCTATCACCCAGCCCCATGGGCTTATCTTTGTATGCGGACCGACCGGTTCAGGCAAGACGACCACGCTTCATTCAGCCCTTGCGTATATTAACACCACGGAAACCAAGATCTGGACCGCTGAGGACCCTGTGGAAATCAGCCAGAGAGGATTAAGGCAGGTACAGGTAAAACCCAAAATTGGATTCAACTTCGCTTCTGCCATGCGGGCATTTTTAAGATCAGATCCGGATGTTATTATGGTCGGCGAGATGCGCGACAGGGAAACAACCTCCATCGGTATAGAGGCATCTCTGACAGGACACCTGGTATTTTCAACCCTTCATACAAACAGCGCCCCTGAAAGCATAAGCAGACTGCTTGACATGGGAATGGACCCGTTCAACTTTGCAGATGCGATTTTGTGTATTCTTGCCCAGCGACTGGTCCGAATAATCTGTATCGATTGCAGAGAGCCGTATCGTCTGTTAAAAAGTGAATATGATAACCTTGCCCGGGAATATGGTTCTGTTGGGAAATTTGGGAAGCACATGGATATTCCTTATACCGACGACCTTGTGCTCAACCGGCCGACCGGCTGCAAAAGATGCTACAATAAAGGATATGCCGGGCGGATGGCGCTTCATGAGCTTCTGCTGGGAACTGATGAAATGAAAAAATTGATCCAAAACAGTTCACCGGTGGAATTAATTCGGAATCAGGCCATAAAAGACGGCATGAAAACATTGAAACAGGATGGCATAGAAAAAATTTTTGGGGGGAACTGTGACCTGTTTCAGGTCAGGAAGGTATGTATGAAGTAGAATTAAATTTGGGCTTCACCGACATTCCATTCCTCAGCGTGAGCCCGTGGGAATCTGCTTTCGGTTAAAATTATTTACCCTTTCAGCAGTTCAATGATTGCGTCGATACGCTGGCTCATAATCCTGTTTTTTTCATCGGAAAGGCGCAAAATTCCGTGCAACAGTTTTATTTTTGCATCGAATTTTAGTAATATGTCACCATAATGAGCAAGGTTTTCACTCATTGACAATATTTGCTGTTGAACGTCTTCGGCTGCTGTGCCTTCAGGCTGGGCAGACTGCTTTTCCCGAAATGCCGATATCATTTTTTCAAGGTCATTTTTTTCATCGTCGGATAGGCCGACAATAATATCTTCATGGATGTTTTCAGTCATTTTATCCCCTGGAATCAAAATTGAT
>Ga0210069_1000210_pt1 | contig 11108 bp, 9 predicted proteins | sample RushSE_TuleB_D2_FD_185568 | JGI IMG/M metagenome (GOLD analysis project Ga0210069, IMG submission 185568) | Wetland microbial communities from San Francisco Bay, California, USA, that impact long-term carbon sequestration - RushSE_TuleB_D2... | ecosystem: Environmental > Aquatic > Marine >... | reverse complement strand
TAATCGCGACGCCGACGTCGGATGCGCTGGCGATTGGCATGGTCCGTCCCGGGTTCAGCGGAAAACCACTGCGCCGGCCGCCGCGCTGCATCGGCCGGCGCACGCGATCATCGTGCGCTCAGGGCTTCCACTGCCCCTCGATCTTCACGAGCGAGGGGTCAACCTCCTTCATGGGATCGGAGTAGGTGTAGCTCAAGATGTCCATGCGGTCTTGGATGCGGTTGGAGCCTACGGGTGCCTGATTGATGTGGGCGCAGGATTCCTGGAATTGCCCCTCGAGAAAACGCCACTCCGGGGAATCGGTGGTGAGGTGCGGGGTGTAACGCAGAAAATTTTCCTCCCCCGTATTTTCATCCAGGCGTCGCACCAGGTAGGCAATGGCGTTGATAAACTCCTGCCTTGCGGCCACCGGAGCGTAAAGGAGGACTTCGCCGGTCATTTCGGAGATGGCCCGCCGGATGTGGTTGGCCATGCCCTCCAGCATTTCGAAGGTGAAATAGTCGGTGACCCGATTGCGCTTGGCCAGGCAGTAAGCGTAGGCCAGCTCGAAGAGATTGTGGGAGGCGACGCCGAGGCGCACGGCGCGGATGTGGTCCGGCTCGAGGCCGAAAGCGACCATGCGCTTCCAGTTGGCGTCCACATCGAGCTTGTTGTCGTAGGGGGCGAGCGGCCAGCCGTTGAGCGAGGACTCGAGCAGTTCCATTTCCATGTTGGCGCCCTTGACGACGCGCACCTTGACCGGGCTGCCGCCGGCATCCACTCGCCGGCGGGCCCAGGCGGTGATCTCCTGCAGCATGCCGAAGGAGTCCGGCAGATAGGCCTGGAGAGCCATGCCGGCGAAGAAATTTTTAAACTCCGGCCGGTCAAGGGTGTGCATGAAGGCGGACGCCGTGAGCGCCAGGTCCCGGTAGGCTTCCATGTCCAGAGTGACGGATTTGGGGATGCGGGCGCCGTCCGGGCGGGTGTAGGTCTGAGCCGCGGCTTCGCGGTAGAGAATGGACAGGCGTTCTGAAATGCGCTCCACCATCTGTGCGAAGGGCAGGGGGTGGATCTGGGCGCAGACGGTGGAGATTTTGACGGCGATGCTTTCGATGCGCGGGTCCCGCAAGTCGGCGAGGTAGGTGTTCATGTGGGCGATGGCCTCCTGCTCGCCGAGGACCTCCTCGCCCAAATGATTCACGTTGACCCGCAGGCCTTCCGCCCGCCGTTGCTGCAAGTAGGCCTCGAGCGCCGCGGGCTCCCCGGAGATGATGGCGTGGCGGCTGTCCGCGCGCATTTTGGCGACGATGCGGGGCACGGTGCGGCCCGGCACGAAACGACCGACGCGCAGGAACAGATGGATCAGCGCCTTTTCGGTGAGTGAGAAAAAGCGCGGGATGCCGTGAGCAGACAGCAGGTGGCACATCTGGTCCGACACCCGGCGAGCATCCCGGGAACGAAAGCACTGGTCCATGAGGGCGGTGAGGATGACCTTGTCATCGGCGTTGGCCACCAGTCGCGCCAGCTGCCGGTAGCGGCGCTTTTCCTCCGGTTGCAGCAAAGCGTTGGCACGGTCCTGCCAGTTCTTAGCCTGAGAGACGGCCTCCTCCACGATGCGCTCATCGCTCGGTGGGTGCATGGGCCCCTCCTGGTGAGGTTTGAGATTCTGGGATCGAAAGGATTCAGATGATTGATACTGAATTCTCGAAAAAAAGAAAAGACCGATGACGAGTGGCGAATCCTGTGAGAGCGGCTTTCAGCCGCGATTCAGCCGTCGAAGTCAACGTGGGCCATGCAAGGGCGGCAATTTCTCTTCGCCCTCCGCCCTCTGCGCCTTGCGGGTTGCCTTTTTTACCCTGCGGCCTGCCAGACGGCAACGATGCCGAACACCAGGAGAATCGCTCCCGAAAGCCGGTTCGTCCAGCGCAGCACCCCCGAGGAGAGCTTCTCCCGCATGAGACCGACCCCGCCGCTAAGGAGCAGCCACCAGGCGGCCGAGCCGATGAACACCCCCAGGACCAGCTTGGCCGCAGCCGACAGGTCTCCGCCCGTGTCGGCGACGCCGAGGGCGGCAAAGATCCCGGCAAAGGAAAGGATCGTCATGGGGTTGGTCAGGGTCAGCAGGAGGGTTGACGCATAGCTCGCGGCTAGCCCCGTGCCGGAGGCGGCTGCCGCGCGGTCGGCCGGAACCGACCGGAGGGTTTTGATCCCCAAGGCCAGGAGGAAAACCCCGCCGATCAACTGGATCCAGAAACGCTGGTCGACCAGAAAACCGGAGATGACCGTCAGGCCGAAGCCGGCCACGCAGCCGTAAAGCGCATCGGCCGTGGCCGCCCCCAGGCCCGAGAGAAACCCGGACGCCCGGCCTTCGGCGAGGGTGCGGCGGATGCAGAGAATGCCGATGGGCCCAACCGGCGCCGCAATTGAAAAACCGATGATCAACCCCTGGAGAAAAAGTGTCGGTGGCATCACGAATCAATGCTCACCCAGGTAAGCCTTGCGCACCATTTCGTTGTCGGCCAGGTTGGCGGCCGTGTCGCTGAAGATGATGGTGCCGGACTGCAGGACGTAGCCGCGGCTGGCGACCTGCAGCGCCATGCGTGCGTTCTGCTCGACCAGCAGGATCGTGGTGCCGGCCGCGTGCAGCATGCGGATGGTGTCGAAGATGCCGTCGACAAGGACTGGTGCCAGGCCCATGGAAGGTTCGTCGAGGAGCAGCACTCTAGGATTGGCCATCAGCGCCCGGCCCATGGCGAGCATCTGCTGCTCCCCGCCGCTCAGCGTTCCGGAAACCTGCTTGCTGCGTTCCTTGAGGCGCGGGAACATGGAGTAGACCCGCTCCAGGTTGTCCAGGTTCTTCCGGTTGTCCCTGCTCGTGAAGGCTCCCATTTCGAGGTTCTCTTTGACCGTCAGCCTTCCGAACACCCGCCGGCCCTCCGGCACCTGAATCACGCCTTTCATGACGATTTCATGGGCCTTCATTCCGGTGATGTCGTCGCCCTCGAGGGTGATCTTGCCGCGCCGCGGTCTCAACAGACCGCTGGTGGTCTTGAGCATGGTGCTTTTTCCGGCCCCGTTGGCGCCGATGATGGTCACGACTTCGCCTTTGTCGACGGTGATGGAGACATCCTTGAGGGCGTGGATCTGCCCGTAATAGGTGTTGACGTTTTCAACCTCGAGCATCGACATGACACGTTCCTCGTTGTGCAGTGATGTATTTCACCGGCCTTCAGCGGCCTGCGGCGGATCCGGCAGCAGCCCCGGCCTGACCGGCGCTCCCCCGGCCGAGATAGGCCTCGATCACCTGAGGGTTTTCCTGGACTTCCGCCGGTGAGCCCTCGGCGATTTTCTTGCCGTAGTCGAGCACGCTCACGGTTTCCGAAATTCCCATGACGACCCTCATCTGGTGCTCGATCAGGATAATCGTGACCCCAAGCTCATCCCGCAGATGGCGGATGAAGTCCATCAGGTCCTGCGACTCCCTGGGGTTCATGCCGGCGGCTGGCTCGTCGAGCAGCAGCACCTTGGGCCGGGAGGCCAGGGCGCGCGCGATCTCAAGTCGCCGCTGGTCGCCGTAGGGCAGGTTCTTGGCCAGGAAATCCCCTTTGCCGGCCAGGTTGACGAATCTGAGAAGTTTCGAAGCCTCTTCATTGGCCTCTTTTTCCTCCTTGCGGGTGGCCGGCGATCCGATGACGATTCCGAAAAAGCCGGCGTGCAGATGGCTGTGCAAGCCGACAAGGATGTTTTCAATCGCCGTGAGGTTGGGGAAGAGGCGGATGTTCTGATAGGTGCGGGCGATGCCGTGGCGCACGATTTGATCGGGAGAGAGTCCGACCAGGGGGTAGTCGTCCAAAAGGATTTCGCCGATTTCAGGCCGGTAGAAGCCGGTAATACAGTTGAACAAGGTTGTTTTCCCGGCTCCGTTGGGGCCGATCACGCTGTGGATGCTGCTCTCCCTGACGTCAAGGTCGACGCTGTCGATGGCGACCAGCCCGCCGAACTGCTTTGTCAGGTTTTTTATGGTAACAACCGCCATGGAACCTCCTACGACCTGTGGGAAAGCACTGCCTGGGCCTCTACGTCTTCGTCGCCGGCTTCGGCCTCGCGCAACTCTCGCTTGTGGGTGGCCTCCGGCCACAACCCTTCCGGCTTCAGCAGCATCATGGCCACCAGCGCCGCCCCGTAGACGAACAGGCGGTATTCGGCGAACTCCCTCAGCAGTTCCGGCAGGCCGACCAGCGCAAAGGCACCGACGATGACACCGGGCATGCTGCCGATCCCACCGACGATGATCACGCAGATAATGTTGATTGAGATCATCACATTGAAACTGTGAGGATAGACCGATCCGATCTTCGAGGCGAAGATGGCGCCGCTCAGCGCCGAAAAGCCGGCACCGGTGGCGAAGGCCAGCAGCTTGGTGGCCACCAGATTGATTCCCATGGCCTGGGCCACATCCTCGTCCTCGCGCACGGCCATCCACGCCCGGCCGATGCGCGAGTCGCGCAGCCGCCAGGAAATGAAGCCGACCAGAAAGCATCCGGCCAGGATCAGGTAATACACTTGCTGGGGCGTTGCGAACTCGAAACTGCCGATGGCGGCTTTCGGAATTTTGCCGATACCCTGGGCGCCGCCCAACCAGGGCCGCAGGAAATCGGAAAGCACCAGGATGCGGATGATTTCACCGAAGCCCAGGGTGGCGATGGCGAGATAGTCCCCGCGCATCTTCAGAACGGGAACGCCCAGGAAAACGCCGGCGAGGATGCCGAAAAGGATGGCGAACGGCAGCGCCTGCCAGAAGTTCAGGCTGTAGAAACCCAATTCCGGAGACGTCAGGATGGCCACCGTGTAGGAGCCGATGGCAAAGAAGGCCACGTAGCCGAGATCCAGCAGCCCGGCGAAGCCCACGACGATGTTCAGACCCAGGCCGAGCAACACGTAAAGGCCCACAATGGTCAGCACTTCGCTCAGGAAAAGTCCCAGCACGTGCGGCAGGACCATGAGGACGAAAGCGGCCAGCAGTGTGGATCCGATTCTCAGCGCCCGCCGGTTGCCGGGGGGCAGAGCGGATATGCGGCCCCGGACGGCCTCGCCTTTCCGCGCCCATGCACCCGTGGCCGCCGCAATGATGACAAATATCGACAGCGCCCCGCTGATGGACAACCCGTTTCCGGGAAAGAGCAGGTCATTGAGAGCGGCGATCGGCTCCCAGGCGGCCAGGATCGGGTATATCATGTCCTGGAGCATCCCGATGACGGCAATGCTGGCGGCGCCCGTGATGACCGCTCGTCTGACCGTCTCCGGCAGCAGGCGCAGCGCTGTTGCGCCAAGCCCGATCAATGCGAAGGCCAAAAAAATAAATCCGATTCCGGTTCCAAGGCTTTCCTGCCCGAAGGTCAAGATCATGAACAGCCGCGGCGACGCATTGATGAGAACTTGCCGCATGTTGACGGTCGTCCCCAAAAGGACCAGCAAGGTCAGCATGACCGCCATGACCAGGGCCGACGTGAGGCCGGCGGCGAGGGTTTGGCCGATACCCCTCGATATGGAGCGGGCCGCGGCCACATAGGCGATGAAGACCGCAATGAACAGCAGCAGGCATTGCCCCATGGAAATGACGTCGCTGATGATCTCGCGCTGGCTGAAGGCCTCGACGATCCCGATCAGGGACAGCAGGACCAGGCTCACGCCTCCGATCACACCTAACCGGATTCCGGGAAATTTCCGATTTGCAGCCGGTTTCATGCCCACCACATCCTTTCCGATCTTCTCATGCTTTTTTGACCGCCAGGCGCTCACCCAGGATGCCTGTCGGGCGGAAAATGAGGATCAGCACCAGCATCGTGAAGGCAATGGCGTCCTTCAACTGATAAGGGGCCACGATGCCCAGGCCGTCCAGGAACAGGCTCGGTCCGATGGATTCCACCAATCCTAAAAAGATCCCGCCCAGCATCGCGCCGGGGATGTTGCCGATCCCCCCGAGCACCGCGGCCGTGAAGGCCTTGAGTCCGGGGATGAACCCCATGAAAAAATGGACCTGTTTGAACATGATGGCGTAAAGCACGCCGGCGGCGCCGGCCGCTGCGCCGCCGATCATGAAGGTCATGGAAATCATGCGGTCGACATTGATGCCCATCAGGGCGGAGGCTTCCTTGTCCTCCGACACCGACCGGAGGGCTTTGCCCAAACGGGTGCGCTGCGTGAACTGGTAGAGCGCAACCATCAGCAGTGCCGCTGCAACGATGACCAGCAGATGGTACTTGAGGATACGGATCGGGCCGATGCTCATATGGCCTTCCAGGGCTTTGACGACCGGGTAAGCCTGGAAGCCGGAACCGTAGAGGCCCCGAAACATGTATTGCAGAAAAAACGAGGCCCCGATCGCCGTGATGAGGGGAACGAGGCGGGGGGCGCCGCGCAGGGGACGGTAGGCGATGAGTTCCAGCAAATAGGCGATGAGGGTGGAGGTGGCCATGGAGATGATGAAGACCAACACCATGCTGATCACCGGGTGGGATTCCAGCAGCCCGCTGCGGTAAAAGTATGCCGCAAAGTAGTAGGCGGTGTAAGGCCCGCTCATGAACACCTCGCTGTGGGCGAAGTTGATCATGCGCAGCACGCCGTACACCATGGTGTATCCCATGGCGATCAAGGCGTAGATGCTGCCCTGGGCCAGACCGAAAATCAGGAAGTCGATCCACTGGCGGGCCGAGTAAACCCCTTTGACCAGTGTTGCCACGGACCCCCAGAAGATCATCACCAGCAAAACCCCTCCGATGAGCCACATGACGATGTCGGTGGGCGTCAATCTTTCGCGAATGCGTTGTAACATAATCCTAATACCCTGCTGTTGGGTTCCGGCATGCGTGACGGGAAGTAGGCCGGAGGGCCTGGCTGTCATCAGGCATGCGGCCGGCGGCCGGAAGCGTGCTGAGTTCATGCAGCAAGAGCCGGGCGCCTGGGCGGTGCCCGGCTCTTGCTGCCTGCGGTTGAGAATTCGGATCACGCCGCTTCCCGGCAGTTCCTTCTTGCGGGGGGCGGCTTACACCCCGCCGCCCGCCTTTCAAAGGCAGGCGGCGGGGGAGTGCAACTATCGAGCCCGGTCCGATCAGTACGGCTTCCAGAACGGGACTTCCGGGTTGGTCAGCTTCTTGATGTTTTCAGCGGTCTGCTGGTACACCGCGATGCGTGGGTCCGCACAGTCGCCGTACTGGTTGCAGGTGATGGTTCCGGTCAGCCCTTTCAGGCCCTTGGTGGCATACAGCGCATCGCGCAGGGCCTTGCGGCCGATGTACAGGGTGTCGCCGTCCTTTACCGCTACTTTCTCGACGGCGGCGAATATCATCGTGGCGGCGTCGTAGGCGTGGGCGTGGAACGGAGCGATGGGTTTTTCGCCGTATTTCTTCTGGTGCTTGGCGAGGAAGTCTTTGTAGCCGGCGCTGAAGGCCGAAAAATCGGGGCTTGAATGGAACATCCCGACGGCAGTCTCACCAGCGGCCTTGTAAAAATCCGGGGAGAAAGACCCGTCCGCGCTCATCAGGTAGACTTTCTCAAGGCCGGCCACTTCTTTCACCTGGCGGGTGATGTGCCCTGCCGCGGCGATGAAAATCGGGTAGTAGATGAACTCGGGCTTGCCCGTGGCGATCTTGGTCAGAACCGGCCGCATGTCGGTGTCGGTCGGGGCCACGGCCTCCTGTGCGGTGATGGTGCCGCCCAGCTTCTTGAAGGTGTCGGCGAACACCGCCTGCAGCTGCTCGGCGTAAACGCTGCCGTCGTGGATCGTGGCGGCCCTCTTAACCCCCATCTTCTTGAAAGCGAACTCCGCGGCCACCGCACCCTGGATCTTGTCGTTGTGGGCGGTGCGCAGGTAGCCGTCATATTCCGGGCCGCGCTTCGGGTCGGTCAGGTAGGGCGCGGTGTTGGAGGGTGAAACCGTGGCGATGCCGGCCTTCCAGAGAATCGGCACCCCCGGCTTGGCAGCGCTGGAGCAGTTGGAGCCCACGGCGGCAACCACGCTCGGGTCGGAGGCGATCTTGGTGGCGGCTGCCTGGCCGCCCTCGGGGCCGCAGCCGGTGTCCTGACCGGTCAGCTTGATCGGGTGGCCGAGCAGCTTGCCGCCTTTGTCCTGTATTGCGAGCTCAACCCCACGTTTGGTGTCTTCTCCCAGGGAGGCATCCGGTCCGGCTACGACGAACCAGTACGAAATGTGGACGGGCTGTCCCTTTTTGATCGTGACCACTCCCAACGGATCTTTCGGGGGAGCCGCTTGGGCGGTGCTCATCAGGCCAAACGCGACGACCAGCATCAGTGCGACAACAAGAGCAAATTGACGTTTCATGGCTGCCTCCTTTGATGAATAATGGTTGATAGGTGAGGAGTTTATGGCCCTCCACGAAAGAAGGAGGGTAACATGTAACACCCCCGGGAAGGTAACGTCCGGAATCTACTAAACGTACTTCATTCTGTCAAGGCCCCTACAATGAATTTCACGGCGAATTAAACTATCCCGGCCTCGCTCAGCGGCCTGTTTTCCAAAATTCGTTTTGGAGTGAAGATGGAAAGATCGAGGGACATGGGCTTTTTAAGGATCAGCTCGGAGAGGTATCGGCCCACCGCCGGCCCCTGTTGCAGGCCGTGCCCCGAGAAGCCGGTGGCGAGGTACAGCCCCTCGATTTCGGGCCATTCCCCGATGATCGCGTTGTGATCCAGGGTGTTGACGTCGTAGAGGCCGGCCCAGCCGCGCACGAGCTTGAGGCGGTCCCAGGCGGGCACGAACTCGGCCAGCTCCGGCCAGAGAACTTCCATGAAACGCTTGTCGTCCCAGCTGAAGTTGAAGCCTACGGGGTCCTCTTCCATCGATTTTCCGAGCAGGATCAGGCCACCGGTCTCGGTGCGGAAGTAGAGGCCTGAGAGCAGAACGGTCAGGGGCAGCGGCCCATCGGGCTTAACGGCCGTGTCGAGGGTGAAGATCTGGCGTTTGACGGGGATCACCGGCAGCTTGACCCCCGCGGTCTCGGCGAGCTGCGCCGCCCAGGCACCTCCGCAGTTGACCACGCATGCGGCTGTGAGCGTTTCGCCCGCGCCGAGGTCGACGCCGGTCGCCCGTCCTCCGGCGGCGCGGATCTTCACCACCTCGCCCGTTCTGAATTCGGCGCCCTGGGACTTCGCCTTGGCCTTGTAGGCCATCAGCGCCGCGTATGCGTCAAAGTGCCCGTCGTCGGGGCCGAAGGTTGCGCCCACGATGTCGACCCCGGGTTCGTAGAGCGGGTAGCGTTCCCTGATTTGCTGAGGCGACCACCACTCGATTCGACAGCCGAGGCTGCGCTGCAGATCGAAGGCACGCCGGGCGGCGTCCTGGTTTGCCGCGCTGACCAGGAACAGATTGCCCTCGCGGTGAAAATAGATTTTGGGCCTGCGGTCTTCCACGGCCATCTCGTCTTCGAACCGTTCGAGGACGTCGAAGGCGTACCGGGAGATCTGGATGTTTTCCTTCAGGCTGAACTGGATGCGTACGTTGCTCATCGACAGGGTGGTCGAGGCGCGCGCATAGGCAGGGTCGCGCTCCACCACGGCGACCTTCAAACCCGGTTGCATCTTTGTCAGGTGGTAGGCGGTGGAGCTGCCCATGATTCCGCCGCCGGTGATGATGACGTCGAAGGTCTGGCTGCTTTCCATTTGGCTTGAATCCTTCATTCCTTCATTAAAAATCAAGCCGCCTTTCGGCGGCCTGATTTTGCGGTCTGATTCATAGGGGCAACCAGGTGCCGATGCCCTTGTCCTTGGCGCGCTGAACCAGCAGGGGCGCCACCGCCATGTCGTCGATGGCCAGCCCGAGATTCGCGGTCATGGTGCGTTCTTTGGCGTTTTCGCGGCCCTTCTTCTTGCCGGTGACCAGTTCGCCGAGATCGGCATGGATCGGCGGGATGTTCTGAAAATACCCCATGCTCTGGTAGAGCTTGAGCTGCGGCACGTCGTCCGTGCAGAACTTGGCGGCCTGGGCCAGGGCGTCCCGGCTCCAGTAGGAATCATAGTCCACAAGCGAGGCAAAGGCGCCCTCGTCCAGCCACCCGGCCTGGAGGGTGGCGTGCGGCACCTTCAGGATCGGACCGGCCGTGACCACGATGTCGGAGCCGCTCACCGCCTCGCGCGGGCTCTTTACCGGGACGACTTCAATGCCGAGGCTTTTTCCAATGTCCTGGGCATAGCGGGCCGCAACGGCCGGGTCCTGATCATAGGCCATGATCTTCTTGATCGGGAAGAGCACCTTGAAGGCCTCGGCGTGGCTGCGTCCCTGCACGCCGCAGCCGAGCATGCCCATCACGGAGGACTCCGGCCGGGCCAGGCGGCGCGCGGCGATGGCGCTGGCGGCGCCGGTGCGTTTGGCGGTGATCCACACGCAGTCCATGACGGCCAGCGGCAGGCCCGTGGCCACGTCGTTGTAGATGAGAAGCCCCGTGATGTAAGGAAGGCCGCGCTTGTGGTTTTCCGGAAAGCCGCTCACCCATTTGACGCCGGCCGATTTCAGGTCCTCGATGTAGGCCGGCATGGCGTGGATGAAATTGTTGCCGCCGCCGGGATGCACCCCGGGTTTCGGGGGCATTTCCGTGCGACCTTCGCCTTTGGCCCGAAAGGCGACCTCCACGGCGTCGATGATTTCGGCCATGGACAGCCCCGTGGCGACGACGTCGGCCTGGGAGAGATAGAGCAGTCGGTTTTCAGCCATAACACCTCCGTGTGGGTTGCGATGGGATGCCGTAAAAATCGACAGGGTGCTGAAAAACAGACATCGGCCGTCAACCAAGGCGCCTGGGGGCTTGGAAAGCTCAGCCTATCGGCAGATGTGCGAGCCTTTGCAAGAGCCACGCAACGCCGGACCACGGCTTGAGGCGCCGTTTTCCAACATCCTGTTGCAAACGCCACCTCCTATACCGGCAGATGGATTCGGGTGTCAAGGAAATCGCGACGGTTTCCGGTTGACCTCTTCGCGCGGGGCGATCTATATAACGCACAAAAGTTACCCCTTCGCGCCGGCTTCGCCGAAGTTGTCCTCGCTGGGACGGTTGAGTCGCGGCTGGAAAGCCGCTCCCACAGGAGGGAAAAGGCATATTTCCCCCCTTTGCCAAGGGGGG
>Ga0210069_1000209_pt1 | contig 11122 bp, 7 predicted proteins | sample RushSE_TuleB_D2_FD_185568 | JGI IMG/M metagenome (GOLD analysis project Ga0210069, IMG submission 185568) | Wetland microbial communities from San Francisco Bay, California, USA, that impact long-term carbon sequestration - RushSE_TuleB_D2... | ecosystem: Environmental > Aquatic > Marine >... | reverse complement strand
ATCCATTGACCTGGAACTGTCGAACCTTGAAAATTTGTCAGAGAATATTGCGGAGGCTGAAAAAAAGCTCTCCAACCTGCATGACCAGCTGGTGGAACTGACAATGACACTTTCCAGGGAAAGGAAAAAGACCGCAAAAATACTGGCCAAAAAGGTGGAAAAAGAACTGGCTTCTTTAAAGATGTCCCAGACAAAATTCGAGATATCTTTTCGAACAATACCGGCGGACAGCGGAGCAGATCCATACCTTACCGTAGACAGGAATGTCGCCAATGAAACCGGAATCGACCAGGCCACCTTTTTGATTGCCCCGAATGTGGGTGAGCCCTTAAAGCCACTATCGAGTGTTGTTTCGGGAGGTGAACTTTCAAGGGTGGTCCTGGCTTTAAAGGCCATACTTGCTCAAACAGAAGCGGTGGAGACCATTGTGTTTGATGAGGTAGACGCCGGAATCGGGGGGGGTGTGGCAGAGGTTGTGGGGAAAAAACTCGCCGCACTTGCCGGCCGTCACCAGATCATCTGCATTACCCATTTACCGCAGATTGCAAAATTCAGCGACCATCATTTCAGCATTTCAAAACGTGTTTCGGACGGCAGGACAAAAACCGTTATACGGCGGTTAAACGATGCGGAACGCATAACGGAGATCGCCCGGATGATGGGGGGAGAAAAAATAACCCAGGCGACGATGGATCATGCCCGGGAAATGCTCAGGAACGGGCGATGACGTTTTACAGCATTCCGCCATTGTTAACGTTCATCTGCTTTGTCGCACTTGCGGCCCTGACGATTTTCAGGGGTTCCAAGACCAAAACAAACTTCCTTTTTTTGACCATTTGCGTGCTGGGATCTTTTCTTTATTTTGACATTCTGTTTGCATTCAATGTCCAGTCCCAAGAAACAGCGCTTCGCGTCAGCCGCATGGATCATTTTTTTATTGTGTATCTGATTCCGGTGTATATCCATTTTTTTCATGCCTATCTCAATATTTCCGGACGAAAATGGATGCTCAAGGCTGCGTATGCTTATGCGTTTGTTCTCATGTGCGTTACGCCCACGCCTTTTTATATTGCGTCCATGCAAAAACATTATTTCGGCTATTTTGCCAGGGGCGGCATACTTTATCCTTTTTTCGGTCTGGCCTGCCTGTTGGTTACCCTATATGTATTGATGGAAATCTATCAGGCGATACGACGCGAAACAATCAGTTCCCACAAAAACAGACTCAAATATCTTTTTGCCGGATTCGGAATCATGGGCTTGATGAACGGGCTGGATATTTTTACGATTATTGGATATTCCGTATATCCCCCCGGCAATTTAAGCTTTATTCCCCTTACGCTCTTTGCCGTTGGTCTTTTTAAATACGATTTGCTGGACATGGGGATACTCATCAGAAAGAGCTTGATCTATTCCGTTCTGACGGCATTGTTGACCTGTTTATATGCCCTGATCATCATCGCGGCCAACCATGTTTTCAAAGATGTTCGTTTTTCGAATTCGATTTATTTCCCCATATTCTTTTTTGTGCTGATCGCTCTGGTATTCGGGCCCCTGAAGTCAGGCGTACAGCGCTTCGTGGATCGCATTTTCTACAAAGGTAAATATGACTATCAGAAAACCATCAAGCATGTGAGCCGGATGATTGTTTCCGTCCTCGAATATGACGCAATTGCAAGACTTTTGACGGATGCCGTGGTCGATACCATGCTTTTGAAACACTGTGCGGTCTTCTTGTTGGATTCGTCCGGACATCGTTTCATCAAGTTGACGACAAACAAAAGGCATATCCTCCCCGGCCTGCCGGACACATTGCATGAATCATCCGCATTGGTCGGATTGTTGAAAGCCCATCGCCGGCCTGTTATTAAGAGAAAAATACCAAAGCAGGCCGCAACGGCCGATACAAAGGACGTGCTTTCGGATTTGGAAACTCTAAAAGCTGAAGTCGTTCTTCGCTTGATGTTCAAAGAGAGGTTGAACGGATTGATTGTGTTGGGTGAAAAACGGTCCGGTGATCTTTTTACGCAGGAAGATATGGATCTTCTTGAGACACTTTCAAGCCAGAGTGCGCTCGCTTTTGAAAACGCACGTTCCTATAAAGTCATTGATGATCTGAACAAGGATCTTGAAAAAAAGGTTGAACAAAGGACCCTGGCCTTAAAAGAAGCCCTTTTCGAAAAGGAGCGAACCCAGGAACAGCTGATCCGTTCGGAAAGCCTGGCTGCCATTGGCCAACTGGTTGCCGGTGTTGCGCATGAACTGAACAATCCACTGACCAGTGTCACCAGCCTGATCCAGTCCACCATCGAGGATATCGGACGTTTGGATAAAAAAAATCCTTTGGACGTGAATTTGGTCGATGATCTGAAGTTCGCAGACAAGGAACTTGTCAGGGCAAGGTCGATTGTGACCAGTCTTCTGGGGCTCTCCAGGCAAACTCAGACCTATTCGGAATCGGTGGACATCAATACGGTTGTAAAGGATGCGTTACGGGTCCTTCATAATCAGTACAAACATTGCAACCTAAACATCGTTGAAACATATGTTCGGGATTTGCCGGATATCAAGGGGAATTTTGCGAATTTAGGTCAGGTGGCTCTGAATGTCATTCAAAATGCGATTCAGGCGGTTGTTGAGACCAAGGGGACGATCTCTCTTTCGACGCATTTTGATGCGGCTACGGGACAGGTGGTTTTTTTGTGCAAGGATACCGGTCCGGGCATTCCCGAAGCGGTTCGACAGGACATTTTCAAGCCGTTTTTCACCACCAAAGCCGTGGGGAAAGGTACCGGGCTCGGGCTGTACATCTGCCATGAAATTGTGGTAAAACACGGCGGTACGTTAAAACTGGTAAATGCAGACGGACCGGGCGCAGCATTCGAGATCCGTTTACCGGCAGGCGCTTGATTTGATTCTATGAGTTTACACAGTTGAATTCGGGTTATATCTTGACAATTCAGTGAAGATGATAAAAGATCATTTTCGATTCATACGATGAAAAAAGATGGATACGTGTTTGCAAGGAGTAATTATGCCGATATATGAATTTAAATGTTTAAAATGCGAGGAATTTATTGAGCTGCTGGTTATGAGCCCAAATGAAGAAATAGAGCTCAAGTGCCCTAAATGCAGTTGCGAAGAACTTGAACGTGTTCTCAGTACAACCAGTTACAGTATGAGCGATGGTTCCGCGAAAAGTCAGGGGGTTAAATCCCAGTCCAGAACCTGCGGAAGCGGTTCGTGTACCACTTACGAAATACCAGGGCATACGCGGTAAAGGTTTTTTTACCTTAAATTTTCGGTTCCAGGTTCAGGGTTCAAAGTTCAAAGGTTGTCATATTGGACAGAAGACCGGAAGATGAGAAGATGAGAGGGTTGGCATTGCTCAGACTCTCCAAACTTCTAACATTCTAACCTTCTTAGTTTCTTATCAACTTTCGACCTGTTAACGCTTGATGAGATTTCCATGCTGATTTTTGACGATACATACACGTGGAGCGGATGGGGCGGCAAGTTAAAACTCGGCAGCGGAAAATGCCGGCTTCGTATTTATGACCTCAAAAAGGGAAATAAAAAAGGATTGATGCATCTGAGGCCGGTTATCGTTGTGGTTGCAGATGTTCAAGACAGTAAGATGTCGGTTAGAAGCTGCACCAGCCATATTGCCACCCTCGTCGCGAAGGAATTTCGTATCGATCCGCATCGAATGCTCTGGATAGAGTATTATCCGGAACACAAGTATGGTACCGGCGACACGCATGTCATTTCCGAAAAAATTGATGCTGTCGAATTCGAATGGCATGGGGACAAGGCCATTAATCCGAAGTGGCGTTCATTGAAGCCGCCGCTGCTTGATGAAATTAAAAAGCTGATTCGAGAATAATTCAGAATCCCGAAAGAGGTGGATATGGCCTTTAGCTTGGCGCTTATTATTATTCTTGGACTCGGGGCGGATTATCTCTTTAAGCGTATAAAATTGCCCGGCCTGATCGGGATGCTCGTTATCGGGGTTATGGTCGGACCCTATGTGCTGAATTTTATGTCCCCTGAGATGATGAAAGTCTCAGGAGATTTTAGAAAAATAGCCCTCATCGTGATTCTCCTGAGGGCCGGATTTGAACTCCGTCGCGATGCGTTGAACCGGGTCGGTCGAGCGGCGGTGATTATGAGTGCGGTGCCGGCCATTTTTGAAATCATCGGCGTTGTCCTCGTCGCACCCAAACTCCTCCATATTACCTATCTCGAGGCCACCATCCTCGGGTGTATACTGGGTGCAGTGTCTCCTGCCGTTGTGGTGCCTCTGATGATCGACTTTATGGACAGGGGGAGAGGGTACAAAAAGGGAATCCCCACCCTCGTTCTCGGCGCTTCTTCTCTGGACGACGTTTTCGTCATTGTTCTGTTTACCGTATTTTTGGGCATGTACGGCGGTGAGCAGACAAACATTTTCCTGCAACTAACTGATATTCCGATTTCTATAGTACTGGGAATTATCATCGGACTTATTCCGGGATATTTCTTATACCGTCTTTTTACGAAATATGACTGGCGTCCCCCCAAACGCACCCTTATGGTCATGGGGGTTGCCATTTTGCTGACATGGCTCGAATCGGTTTTAGAGGGTCATGTGCCTGTGGCAGGCCTTCTGGGTGTCATGGCCATCGGTTTTATTATTCTGGAAAAATCCGAACCGATTGCGCATATTATTTCTCAAAAGCTCAAAAAACTCTGGATTTTTGCAGAACTTTTACTCTTTGTTCTGGTCGGGGCCCAGGTCAACATCCATGTGGCCTGGAATGCCGGGTTTGCCGGGGCGGTCGTTATCCTTGTAGGGCTTGTATTCAGAAGTGTCGGTACATACGTGTCTTTGTTCGGAACGCCTTATGACTGGAAGGAAAAGCTCTTTTGTGTGGTGGCCTATGTACCGAAAGCTACTGTTCAGGCTGCTATCGGTGCGGTTCCTTTGGCTGCCGGCGTGGCAGGCGGTGAGGTTATTCTGGCCGTGGCGGTTCTTTCAATTTTGATCACCGCACCACTTGGTGCCATCGGTATTAAGGTTTTTGGCGAGAGAATTCTGGATTACGGGGAAAAATCGCCATACAGATTCAAAGAACTCAGGGAAAAGCTGGCCCTTCCTCATGTGGGCGAGCGGGTCAGAAGCAAAGTCTCAGGCACCGTCTGGAAAGTCATCGAGCAAAAGGAAGTTTGGCTCAAGGATGCCGCAGAACCGGGCGGCTCCCAAGATACCTTGAATTTAAAACCGGCGATTTATTTGCGGTACTGGAGAGAAGGCAAAAGCACGGAGTTGGGAAAAGGTAAAACCCTGTCGTATTATTACTCTCAGAAAGATCCCTCATTTCAGGATCACTGGGAAGTCCTGTATGACTGGTAATAAGTGCGGATGCCTATCCTGATGATATTTAATCGAGAAGCCGGGCAGTATTTCCTGTAACGCTCTGTTTCGACCCTTAATGTGATTTCAATGTATGTGCTCAGGGGGCAGTCATTTCCCCTTCACTTTGGTGTCTTCGTCACTGGTATTTTCAGCAAGTTAGCAGTGGTGGCATTCCTGCCCCCTCCGCGTTCCCCCGCGAAAAGCATACGGGAGCCGCGGTCTCCCCCACTGCTAACTTACTGAAAATACGAAGCGACTCCGCCAATAACGTTACGGGAAAACAACCGCCCCCCTGAATATTTACATTTCAATAGCTAAAATGTCCAGTCAAGGAGGATATCATGACGTGCAATGTGATTCATACCGATCGGGCGCCGGCGGCCATCGGGCCTTATTCCCAGGGAATAGGCGCAGGCCCCTGGCTTTTTGTGAGCGGGCAGCTCGGAATACATCCTATGACCGGCAAGCTTGTCAGTTCCGATTTTGTGCCTCAGGCCAGGCAGGCAATGGAGAATCTTTTACAGATCGTACTGTCCGCAGGATACGATTTAAACAACATCGTTTCCGTGGATGTTTTTGTGACCGATTTGAATAATTTTGCCGCTTTCAACGAAATTTACGCCGAATATTTTTCATCGCATCGTCCGGCAAGGGCGGTGGTTGAGGTCCGCAGGTTGCCCAGGGATGCCTGTATCGAGATAAAATGTATGGCTTACAATCCCGGGATATCAAGTAGTTGAGAATCATGTCCGGTTTTATCCAGAAATCGCTGGATATTGTCTCTTGAAATAACCAGGGTGCTGGTGTTGACAAGGGGATGGAACTGAAAAGCATCCGACTCCCATAAGTCGCTGTCAATAATGGTTTCTACGTCCTTATTATTGTCGTTGACAATGGCAAAAAGGGAGACCGATCCGGGATCAACACCCAGGTATTTCTTCAGGCGATCCGGAGAACCGAAACGCAATCTGCTGCTTTTCAGTATATCCGGTAATGCTTTCAGATTGACCATTTTTTCACCTCTCACAATAACCAGAAAATGCCTCAAGCCTTTTGCATTGCGTAAAAAAAGACTTTTTGTTTTTGCTGCCTTAAGGGGAGGAACAAGGCGGTAAACGTCCTCAACGGTAAAAACCGGGGGATGATCATATCGTTCGTATTCGATTTGGTGGTCGTCTAAAAATTTATAAATGTCGGTCATGTCAATTTGGCTCCTAATCAGGGATTCAGGAGAGAGAAAGTTAATTCAGTCTTGAAAAACTCCCGAATTGCGAGAGTCAGAGATAATTGGCTATGCCAGTAAATAATCCAACGGGAATAATGGAATGATGGAGTGATGGAATGATGGGTTGCGGAATGCTATCAACTTTATAAATTACAGGTTCATTTTAATATTCTTAAATTGGCAACATTCCTGTTTTCCCCAATATTCCAATATTCCAGGTTCCCAAAGCGGTTACGATCCACAAATCTTTTAGGGATGATAGCTTATGGCTATTTAAAAGATCGTTTTTGGCAAGAGTGATTTTTTCGTGCTTTGCTGATAAATTTTTTTTAGGTTTTGGTTTATCCTCGTTAAAATTTATAAAAGTTTTGATATCGTGCAAGAAATAGGTATAAGCTCAATGCATGGATGTCAAGGATATGTTTTGACTTTAGGGCGAACGCATTTGTCGGGTGTGTCGTGGAGCGGTCTCCTGTGTATGAGGATTCAAATGCGTTTACACTGTCAAACCACCTACAAAGGGATAAAAGTCTATGGACCCGCAATATAACGATACGATCATAAAAGAGGCCGTTGACCTTGCAGAAACCTGGCAAAACCGGGCCAATAAACTGTTGACGGATGAGGAAAAAGGGATTGCCGAACAAATGATGCGGCTGTTGACCCATCCCTTGGACAAGGTCATTCTTACCAAAATGATTGATCAAAGCTTTCGGTCCCAAAATCCCGGGAGGGTGGCGGATCAAATCAACAGCTTGCTCAGAAAATATGGCGTCCCGGATTTTTTTTCGTCCGTGGACAAACTGTTGGTACAAATGTTTCTCGGCCTGGGGCGATACATCCCCAGTATTTCAGTTCCAAAAGTCATTGAAAAATTACGTCATGACAGCAGCCGCGCCATTATTCCCGGCGAACCCGACGTGTTGTATGCGCATCTCAGTAAACGGAAAAAGCAGGGCGTTCGGATGAACATCAATCATCTGGGAGAGGCCTTGCTCGGGGAGACGGAGGCCCTGCAACGTCTCGATTCATATGTCAATGATTTGAAAGACCCTGAGATTGAATGCATTTCAGTAAAAATTTCAACAATCTACTCCCAAATCGACCCCCTGGCGTTCGAGCATACCGTCCGAATCTTGAAAGAACGGCTTTCGCGGCTTTACGCGGCTGCCAGAGACAATTTTTATGTTCGGAGCGAAGGAAAAATGGTTCCGAAGCTGGTCACCCTTGATATGGAAGAATACCGGGATCTGGAGATTACCGTTGCTGCGTTTCAACAGACGTTGGAGCAAGATGCATTTAAAGATTATACCGCCGGAATCGCACTGCAGGCGTATTTGCCGGATTCGTTAGCCGTTCAGAAAAAATTGACGACCTGGGCCAAAGAACGGACGGCAAACGGCGGCGCACCCATCAGAATCCGTATTGTCAAGGGCGCCAACATGGAGATGGAAAAAGTTGAATCCGAGATCCGAAACTGGGCCCTGGCGCCGTATGACAACAAGCTCGATGTGGATGCCAATTATAAAAAAATGGTCGATTTCAGTATGACGCCGGATCATATTCGGGCGGTTCATTTGGGGATCGCTTCCCACAATCTGTTCGAACTTTCGTATGCCTACCGGTTGGCCTTGAATAATAACGTTGTCGAGTATTTTTCCTTTGAAATGCTGGAGGGGATGGCGGATCACATCCGCCGGGCTATTCAGGAAATACCCGGCGGTATCATGCTTTACGCTCCTGTTGCATCTAAAGAACAGTTCATCAATGCCATTGCCTACCTGATCCGACGACTTGATGAGAATACGGAAGCGGAAAATTTTCTGCGGTATTCGTTTAATCTTAAAACAGGAACCAGGGAGTGGGCGTATTTACGAGAACAGTTTATTGCTTCCTGTCGGCACAAGAATCTGGTTGATAATACGCCGAACCGGATCCAGGATCGAATGAAATTCTCAATTCCCGAAAAAATGGGGACATATTATGAAAACGAATTCAATAACGAACCGGATACGGACTGGTCCCTGGCATCAAATCGTGCCTGGGCAGAGACCATCCGGAAGAAGTGGTTTAAACATGCCGAAGATAAACCCGTGAACATTCCGCTGGTTGTGGCAGGGGAAGAAATTTATCCGGATCGACCCATGAGGGAGAGTAATGATCATTCCAGATTGCCGGAAGACATCTGCGTGGCAACCCATTCCGAGGCTGATGATGCGGATGTTGAGCGGGCTGTGGCAACGGCCAGGAAAGATCCGGATGGGTGGCGCTCAAAAAACATGGATCAGCGTCATGAAATCCTTTCCCGGGTGGCCATACAACTTCGGGAGGCCAGAGGGGATCTCATCGGTGCTGCGGCCGCGGACACCGGAAAGATTTTTTCGGAAGCCGACGCTGAAGTATCCGAAGCTGTGGACTTTGCCGAGTATTATCCGTTTTCCGCAAGGGCATTTTCCGATCTTAAAAATGTTCAATGCCGGGGCAGGGGAGTGGGGCTGGTCATTTCTCCGTGGAATTTTCCCATTGCGATTCCCTGCGGCGGAATCGTCGCATCTTTAGCCGCCGGCAATACGGTGATATTCAAACCGTCATCCGAGGCGGTCCTGACGGCGTGGCAGTTGTGCCGGTGTTTTTGGAAAGCCGGCGTATCCGGGAATGTTTTGCAGTTTATTCCCTGTTCCGGATCGACAACCGGTGCAAGACTCGCAGAACATCCTGATGTGGATTTCATTATTATGACCGGCGGCACCGATACCGGGCTGGCCCTTTTAAAACAAAGGCCGTCTGTTTTCCTGACGGCAGAAACCGGCGGGAAAAACGCCACCATCGTCACCGCCATGGCAGATAGAACGCAGGCGGTCAAGCATGTGATTCATTCGGCCTTCAGCAATTGCGGCCAAAAATGCAGCGCCACGTCATTGCTGATTTTGGAAAAAGAAGTCTATGAAGATGAAGCCTTTAAACGGCAGTTGGTCGATGCTGCCGCCAGCTATGCGGTCGGCTCTTGCTGGAATTTTGAGAACAAAATGGGACCATTGATTCAACCCCCAAAGGGAGACTTGAAGCGCGCCCTGACACGTCTTGAGCCTGGTGAGTCCTGGGTGCTTGAACCCAAAAATGTCCATAACAACCTCTATATGTGGACACCGGGTATAAAATGGGGGGTGCGTCCCAACAGTTACACACACCTCACCGAGTTTTTCGGCCCGGTGCTGGGAGTGATGTGTGCCGAAAACCTGGATCATGCCGTTGAAATGGTCAACCAGACCGGTTACGGGCTGACTTCGGGATTGGAAAGTTTAGACCGCCGGGAGCATGAGTACTGGAAAGAACACATCCGGGCCGGAAATCTATATATCAACCGTTCGACCACCGGTGCCATGGTTTTGCGTCAGCCTTTTGGCGGTATGGGCAAATCAGCCATAGGCGGCGGTATCAAGGCCGGCGGCCCAAACTATGTGTTTCAATTTATGGCGTTTGAGGATGCGGGATTCCCTCCCTCCGGTGCGATTCAAAACGATGTTCCCTTGCTGCAACTGGTCCGGGAATGGAAGCTGAAGCTCCATTTGGACTCTCTGAAAGGCTTTAAGTCCGATCTCACCAAGGTCATCCGGGCCGTCAAAAGTTATCTCTACCACTGGGAACAGGAATTCTCCAAAGAAAAAGATTACTTCCAGTTGAGAGGCCAGGATAATACGGTTCGCTACCTCCCCATTGAAAAGGTGGCCATCCGTATGCATCCGGACGACAGTCTGTTCGATATACTGGCAAGGGTCGCTGCGGCAAAGATCGCGGGATGCGAGGTCTCCGTCAGTCTGCCCACGGCGTTAAACAATCTGGTTACTGAATTCCTTTTCAGCAGGAAAGGCCGGGAGTTTCTCGGTGATGTCCCGATAATCCGTCAGTCCGACAAAGATCTTATCGGGATGATCCCCGAGATCCGTCGTATCCGTTATGCAGCCCCGGAACGGGTATCTGAGGAAGTATTTCGGGCGGCGGGAAACACCGGATTTTTTATTTCTCGATCAAGGGTATCCATGGAAGGCCGGATAGAACTGATACATTATTTCCAGGAGCAAAGTATCTGTTTCGACTATCATCGATACGGGAATCTCGGTGAACGGGGACTAAAATGAGGATTACCTTGGCACATGTTTTCACCAAGGCATTGGTGCAACCAATCGAAAACGCTCAATTCAGATTTAATCACAATTGGCGCCTACCTGCATAGAGAGATGACGGATCGAATTTGCCAGATCTTTAAGGGGGAATGGTTTTGTGAAAACAGCATCAAACTGAATGTTTTCGAGGAGCCAGGGTGTTCCAGAAATGCCTATGATCGGCGTGCAAGGTCTATCGGAATTGCGGATGTGATCAACAACTTCCCGACCGTCTATCCCTGGCATTAGGATGTCTGTGATGACCAGGTCAAATCGACCGCTATCAAATTTTTGGATACCCTCTCGGCCATCCAAGGCAATTTCAACCTCAAAGCCGGC
>Ga0210069_1000205_pt1 | contig 11450 bp, 9 predicted proteins | sample RushSE_TuleB_D2_FD_185568 | JGI IMG/M metagenome (GOLD analysis project Ga0210069, IMG submission 185568) | Wetland microbial communities from San Francisco Bay, California, USA, that impact long-term carbon sequestration - RushSE_TuleB_D2... | ecosystem: Environmental > Aquatic > Marine >... | reverse complement strand
GATGAGCGCAACCGGGCCAAGGAGATCATTGAGGACTTCATGATAGCGGCCAATGGCGTAACTGCGCGTTTTTTGCAGGCAAAGAAAGTCGCTTCCCTGAGGCGCATGGTCCGTTCTCCCAAGCGCTGGGACCGGATCGTCGAGATCGCGGCCCAGAGCAATTTCAAGCTTCCGGCGCAACCTGACTCGAAGGCGCTCGAAGCGTTCCTGGTTGCGCAGGAAGCCGCCGACCCGCTGCGCTTTACCGATCTGTCACTTGCCGTCATTAAACTGCTCGGCCCGGGTGAATATGTCGTCGAAGCCCCGGACGAAGCGTCTCCCGGCCACTTCGGGCTGGCCGTCAAGGATTACACACACTCGACTGCTCCCAACCGGCGGTTTCCGGATCTGATCACCCAGCGCATCCTGAAGGCTGCTTTAGAGGGGTCGCCCTTGTCCTACAGCCGGGACGAATTGACGGAACTGGCCCGTCACTGCACCAAGAAGGAAAATGATGCCAACAAGGTGGAGCGGCTCGTTGCCAAATCGGCCGCGGCCATGCTGCTCTCCTCAAGGATCGGGGACCGGTTTGACGCCATCTGTACGGGCGCAGCCGACAAAGGTACATGGGTTCGCATCTTTCAGCCCCCAATCGAAGGCCGGCTGGTTTACGGGGTTGAAGGCGTCGATGTGGGCCAAAGGCTCAAGGTGCAACTTATCCGCACGGATGTGGAGAAGGGGTATATCGATTTCAAGAAGATCCGATAAAATCTTTATATGCAGGGGAGGACTATACAGCTCGACAGGGAATTCAACATTGACTCTCTCAAAGGTGTCGGTACCCATCTTTCGGCAGAGATTCCGATATAGTTGAGGTGCGTGGTCTTGGGTTGGCGTCGGCATACGGTATTGTCAAAAACCATGATGGTTGGATATCGGTTGATTCTGAATTGGGCAGGGGAACTGTTGTTAAAATCTATCTGCCTGCAGCGGAAGCTCCTGTCAAAGAAGATGCTAAATCAAAGCCAAGGGCCGAACCGATTAAAGGTCAGGGCACCATACTGGTTATTGACGATGAAGAGCTGGTTATGAAAGTAACCCGGGAAATATTAGAAAGACTGGGCTACCGTGTCTTAGACGCCAAAACAGGGCAAGAGGCCATTGACGTTGTCAAGACTTTTGATGGTGATATTGATCTTGCCATGCTTGATATTCTTTTACCTGGTATGACCGGCGACATCATCTATCCATTGCTCATGGAAGCTCGTCCCAATTTGAAGGTGCTCGTTTTCAGCGGTTATTCCATAGACGGACCGGCACAGAAAATTTTGGATGCAGGAGCTGAAGATTTTATTCAGAAACCGTTTACGATAGTAGATTTATCAGAAAAACTGAAGAAAATATTAGATGGTGAGCAATAAGACTCCGTTCAAGGATTATTATCTACTTGAATTTGGATTTAACAGATAAATTCAACAATACCTTATGTATGTTTTGTTTGGAGAAACTGGCTTCCGATCTGGGCCTCATCCCGGAAGTGACCGGGCGCATCGAGCGAATGGTCGGACTGCAGCATGTTTGATCATAAGGGAGAGGAGCCGGACCTTGAAATTGAACATGGGAACGGCCGTGGATTTGCTTGAATCCCCTTAGAACACGAATTTCACAGGTGTTTATTTCGGAAGACGCCATAAAAACAGGGGTTACATTCAAATCGATTTGCAGGCATGGCGGTTTATTAAATTTTCCTGTACCGACTAATCAAATTTTGGAGGAGTTTCGGAGGAGAAAGTGGAGGGCATTATGATGTACACAAATTTCCTAAAACTTTTAAGACATCGGTTAATGATGAGTATCGGCATGTTTTTTATCACGACTTTTTTAATATTCTGCGCTGCAGAAGCAGGAAGCAATTGGTTGGATAAAGGTAAAGATCTCCTTAAAACTTACGGGGGAAGTGTCGAGCCATCTGGCCTCACGGTTGATGAAATCGGGGCCGGGCTTAAAGATGCGCTTCGCGTCGGTTCAGAGAGTGTGGTTGCTCAGTTGGGCCGTGTGGATGGCTTTAATACGGATTCAGCCGTTCATATACCGTTGCCGAAACAATTAGATACCGTAAAGTCTGTATTGGATAAAGTGGGCATGTCCGGTATGCTCAAAGACCTTGAGCTGAAACTCAACCGGGCTGCGGAGGTGGCGACCCCAAAGGCAAAAAAACTATTCTCGCAGGCGATAACCGAGATGAGTTTTGAAGATGTAAAGAAAATATATGACGGTCCAAAAGACGCTGCCACCCAATATTTTCGAAGTAAAATGTCTCCCTCTCTTGCAAAAGAAATGGAACCCGTCGTCAGTAGCAGCCTTTCCGAAGTGGGGGCGGTTCAGGCTTATGATAATGTCATGAAAGAGTATCGATCGGTTCCTTTTGTCCCGGACGTTAAGGCTGATTTGACCAACCATGTCGTTGAGAAAGGAATGGACGGAATCTTCTATTACATGGCCAAAGAAGAAGCTGCTATCCGAACGGACCCCGCCAAGAGAACGACGGATTTGCTAAAGCGTGTGTTCGGTGCAAAATAAATCCCTTCTTTCTAATGGAAGGACAACTAACACAAAAGAAAACTAAGGAGGAAGATTATGGTAAAATGTTATTTTAAGGTATTGTTTATTTTAATGATCAGCACCCTGTTAATCAGTTGTGGCGGCCAGAAAGTAATGAAGACCGCACCGTCTTTCGAACCGTATCAGCTCGATGCCAATCAGTATGTGCCCAAGGTTGATAATTTTGTGGTGATCCTGGACACATCTTCTTCAATGGCAGATAAATACGGGCAGAAGGAAAAGGCCAAAATCTCCAAAGATTTTTTAAGCGCCATGAACCAGACGCTTCCGGAGTTGAAATTTAACGGGGCGCTTAGAACATTCGGCCACTCTGCTTATTTACCGGACAGATCGACCATGCTCGTATATGGCGTGACGTCGTATTCGACGTCAGGATTTGAATCGGCCTTAAACGGTGTCAAAGCGCCCAGCGGGAGCAGTTCTCTTCCTTTGGCAAAAGCCATCAACGCTGCCGGTTCCGACCTACAGTCGGCCCAGGGTCCCATAGCGATCGTTATCGTTAGCGACGGGGAAGATATGGACCAGGTGCCGGTGGAAGCTGCCGAGGCTTTAAAGGGCCAGTTTGGAGACAGGCTTTGCATCAATACGGTACAGATCGGAGATGATCCCGGCGGAAAGGCAATCCTTGAACAGATAGCCAATGTCGGTGGTTGCGGAACTTCAACCACTGCCGATCAGCTTGCTTCCTCTGCGAACATGGCCGGTTTTGTCGAGAGCGTCTTTTTAGCCAAGCCTGCTCCCAAACCTGCGCCAATGCCGGCTGCACCGATGGACAGTGACGGGGACGGCGTGACGGACGATAAGGATCAATGTCCCAATACCCCCAAGGGCGCCACGGTTGATGAAAGAGGATGCTGGACCTATGCCGCGGTTGTGCTGTTTGATTTTGACAGCGCGAAGGTAAAACCCGAAGCATACCCCATGCTTGAAGAAGCGGTTTTGATATTGAAAAAGAATCCGAATCTCGTCGTCGAGATCGACGGTCACACAGACAATATCGGATCCGCAGCATATAACATGACCCTTTCTGAAAAACGGGCCAAAGCGATAAAGGATCATTTTGTTTCCCGGGGGATTGATCCTAAACAACTTCCCACAAAAGGTTTCGGTTTTACAAAACCGGCAGCCAGCAATGACACAAAGGAAGGCCGCGCCAAAAACCGAAGGGTTGAATTGACGCCGGTTCGGTAAACGATTCGGTCATCCGTTACCCCACGGACATGAAGATGGGGATTAGCAACAAAATGGCTGTTCCCCATCTTCGTGAACACCGCGTGTTTGTCATTTAAAAAGATTGTATTCACTACCTTCAAATTTTTCTGATCCACAATTTTCGAGTATACGATGCGTCGAATCTTGTATTTTACTTTAATTGATCAAGGCTTGACATGATTTCAAAAACATTGTGTTTTTGGGTATCATAAGGGCAAACTCATCGCGTAGGGTTTGCCTTTTTTGCAATTTTGTAAGAAATGGGATATATGCGTCTTAAATTGAAGTGATTAAACCTGCTATGATGGCACGGTTTTAGAACCCCTAATTTTATGTTGTGTTATGCGAAGCGGTGGTTGACGACCCGAAGCGCCTTTGGTATATGATTTTAAAGCGTCACCGGAATCGGCCGGTTTCCATATGTTGCGGTGTATATGAATAACGATGCAAGGGCGTGGCCCTAAGGATTATGGGGTCCATTGAAAGCCAAACCCATGGGGCTGACCTGGCCAGAGGTATCACTGTTAGCTTGGGACCGGCTGAATATCAAAAAGATATGGTTCTTTCAGATCTGATTAGAGGTGCAGATGAAAAATTGTATGCAACCATGTCCTCAGAAAGAAACCAGATGGTTTTTAAACAATGAAACAAACAGCTTTCTCTTATTCCGGCGTAACATCTGTAAAAACGATTTTGCTTATTTTACTCATTATTACCGGCTGTGCGGCACCCCCTTCACAAAAGCCCATAATAATTCCAGAACCGTTTGAACCCCCTGATGCGATATTCGGTCCTGACAGGGTATCTGAACTTATTCAAGGAAAAATCGTGGAATCTTCAGGCAAAAAGCGATTTACGTGCCGGTCAGAGCTTATTTGCGGTATATCTCTAATCCCTTCTTTTTATCAACAAAGGAAATTCTTACCGGCATGGATGGGGGAAGATGGTGAGTTTCTTTTGGCAGATGACTTGCTCGAAGAAATTAAAAGCTGCACCAACCATGCTTTGGAACCTGAAAACTACCACCTTAAAACCATCGAAATCTTGCTCAACACAGTAAGAAATCATGACCGTTCACCTTCTTTCATTAATTACGATGCAGCTGCAGATCTTGATATATTATTAACCGACGCGTTTTTGCTTATTTCTTCCCATTTGCTTTCCGGTCTCGTGAACCCAGAAACCCTCCACGTGGATTGGGAAGTGTTCAACCCGGATATTGATTTGGCCAACGTTCTAGACAATGCCTTAAAGGATCACACCATACGAGAAACGCTTCGAAATCTTTCCCCTCACCATCAAGCGTATCTAAATCTTCGATCGGTACTGAAAAAATATCGGGAACTGGCCGCTAAAAACGAATCGTTCCGCATACCTGTCGGGGAGACGTTGCGATACGGCGATTCGAATGAACGGGTCCGCACGTTAAGAAATCGGTTAATCTTCTTGGGAGATTTGAAAGCCGCGGAGACACCAAATCCAACTTTTTTTGATGTTGACCTTGAAAAAGCGGTAAAGTCATTTCAATTTCGTCATGGACTCTCAGTGGACGGCATGGCCGGCGACCAAACTGTTGCGGCCATGAACATCTCTGACCAGACGAGATTGCGTCAAATCGAACTTAACATGGAGCGCTGGCGCTGGTTACCCAGAGACCTGGGCACCCAATACATCCTGGTAAATATAGCAAACTTCAAATTGACAGTGGTTGATCGCAATCAGCCGATTATGGAAATGCGGGTGGTTGTTGGAAAGCCTTATCGAAAAACACCGGTATTTAGTGAAAAAATGAAGTATCTCGTCATAAATCCCTTTTGGAACGTTCCAACAAAGTTGGCACTGGAGGATCTTGCACCAAAAATCTGCTCAGCCCCTGACTACCTGGCCGAAAAACAAATCAAGGTGTATAAAAACTGGCGGCACGATTCACCTGAAATAGACCCGGCGCTCATCAGTTGGTGCACTTTGACCCGGAAATCATTCTTTCCATATAAACTGCAGCAAGCCGCCGGCCCGTATAATCCACTGGGAAAAATAAAATTTATATTTCCCAATAAATATGCCGTGTATCTTCACGACACGCCGGATAAATCTTTATTTGACAAAACGTTAAGAGATTTCAGCTCCGGATGCATCCGCGTGGAAAAGCCCTATCTTCTGGCTGAATTTCTTTTAAAATCAGATCCCCGTTGGACAAAAGAAGCCATTTTGGATTTACTTCAAAGTTCAGCGCGTAAAAACATTTTTCTAAATGAACAAATTCCCGTCCATCTGGTTTATATCACTGCATGGGCAGATAATGACGGCGTCGTTCATTTCCGTAACGATGTTTATGAACAGGACCGGATACTGGACAACGCCTTGAAAGAAAGGCACCTGTTAATTTTGGAAGCCAATAACTGATGATGAGACTTCTTCTGATGCTTTGGAGCATAGTAAAGCTTCACACGGCCATTTAGAGACAAAAGAGTGCAGAAAACAACAAGTATGCTTGAAGATGATTATGGATTATTATGCAGACACCGAGATGGAAAGGTGTTATAGGGTTAGGCGTAAGAATTTAAGGTCATTCTGTAAGGTTTATATTTATTAAAAGTGAATCCTAAAGGAGGGTTAAGGAAAATGGGAAACATACAAAAAGAATATTCGTGTGCTCACTGCGGCTATACTGCTGATGGGAAATTTAAAGGAGATATATGTCCTAAATGCAATCAAACTTACTGGAAATGTTCTAAATGCGGATTCCTCATTACTGCTTCAGTTCCACCGGATACATGCTCACAATGCAATGAGAAGTGCGATTTTCTGAACGTTACTTGTTATACCCCGGAATGTGGAGGTCCAGGCCACATTGATCCAAGGTTATAAATTGTATGGTATATGTATTCGGCATGAACTATCCTCACATTGTGTGATTGGCAAGCTGTACAGGTTCCGGATATTTAGTTTCTACAGGCTGCAGGTGGGTTCGCCTCCCTGGAGCCATTTTTCAGGATACACTCCCCGGAACCCTACTCTCCTGGCTTCAGCTTTGCACAAATCGTGTTGATTTTCGAATGTAAGTATTAACCTTTTCCACGTATGCACGGATATCACACTTGCGTTCCAATCCTGAGGCCAACATACAGCGAACTTTGCCGTAAACCGGCCGTTTGGGCCATGCGCGATCGTGCATTCCAAAAATCCATGCGATACCGGCATATGAGTTCGGATCCCGGCCGTCCAGGAAGTACTTATTGTTGATTGCCAAAGCGTTACAAAACGCCAACTCCGGCAAAGCGGACCATTCCAGAATTTTTTTGCCCCAATACATGCGCATATAGTTGTGCATGAATCCGGTATATTTCATCTCGTTCATGGCGGCGTTCCAATATAGATCATGGGTTTCGGCGTCTTCCAATTGCTGGCGGCTATAGGTATAGGGTCGCGGATCTTTTTGGTGAGCGGTCAGCGTTTCCCGAGCCCATTCCGGAAGACAGGCGAATGTATCGTAGTTCCGATTGTAGTAAACGAAGTTGACGGCCAGTTCTCGCCGTACGATTAATTCTTCCAAAAACGCCGATCCGGCTGAATCCAGGCGACGGTCCGCCTTGTTGATCTCGAGTGCCAGATAGAGTGGAGAGATCTGGCCGAAATGCAAATACATGCTCATGTGTGAAATGTCGTCGGTCTGGGGCTGGTTGTGATTTTTTTCGTAGTTTTTCAATCTTGAGCGGACAAACTTGCCGAAGATTTTTTTGGCCTGGGAAGTTCCCCCTTTAAAAAAACGGCTCGCTTCAGAAACGCTTCGATCAATGTTTAACAATGCCAAAATATTTGCCCGCTGATTCAGATCAAGACCATCAATGAAGACATTAACCGAAGCATGTTGCAGTTTAACCGGCTTCAATTCGACAAGATAGTCATCAAGGTGTTTTTGTATTTTGGGCCGAATGGTTCGAGCGGCATATTCGGCTTTCAAGGAAACGGTTTCCAGCGGAACGATAACATCGGATTCAACCTGAACAACGCTGCAAAGCGCTTTCCTGGCCACGCGATCCCTCCATAATCTTTGATGCATGAGATAACCGCGATCGCAGACGATCATCGCGGCATTTTGCCCCAATTCCAGCGCCACATCGGGCGGTGATCCTTTGCGAATGACCATGCGGATGCCCCGTTTTTCGAGCAGGGCCGCGGTTTCCGCCAATCCCTCCATCATAAATGTATAGTGGCGCAGATTTGCTTCCGGATAATCGTCCGCAAGGCCGAAAACCACCACGACCGTCAGGCCGAGACGATTGGCTTGAATCACCGCATATTCCAACGCATGATTATACTCCGCCCGTTGGGATTGCTGCATCCAGTACAGCACATAATCTGCGTCCAAACGGATATCCACATCGTTTAATTGCAGAATGCGAGTTTCCTGAATGTTGTAATTATTTATCATCACATACCGGAACATATTCCACGTATTGACCCAGTATGTCGGTCAAATATCGGTCTTTAGAATGTCTGCCGTTCCAGCGGACCTCCTCGCCCAATAAACAAGCACTGACACCGAGTTTTATCTTTTCGACCATCGTTGACCTCATGTTGATTCGTCTTTTATTGTTAACATCTTAAAAAAAACATTCATCCAGATTCATTAAGATTAAACGTTTCGAAACATTGTAATTAAAAACCCATTGGGATTGCCGATCTGATCACATCTCCCCGCCTCGCAAGCGGGATCTTCGAACTGCGTCAGATGCCGTTCCACATCGTTGATATAGCGAAACGGGATCTTCTCCCGCATGGCGGGATTTGGCTATGCTCAACTTGATTATTTGCGGTAATCTCGACAATCGCTCAACTTTGTTCTTTCTGTGAAATGGTAACGATCCCAAGAAACCCATCCACAGTAATGTCGTCGCCGGTATGAATCAAAGATGTTGCATCCGGTATACCGGTGACACACGGCAACCCGTATTCTCTGGCGATGATGGCACCGTGGATCAACATTCCACCCCTGCGTTCAATGACGCCTGCAGCCAGAGGTATCACAAATGTCATATTCGGATCCACCGCATCGCAGACAAGGATTTCACCGTTTTTAAAATCTTGTAAATCCAAATGATGGCGAATAACCCGGGCTTTACCTCTGGACAATCCCGGTCCGGAAGGCTGCCCAACAAACTGTCTCGGATTTACCTTAAACCCATTTTCATCCTTTTTTCCCGAAACTTTTCGAGGATCAGTGCCATAATCAAAATCCTGAATCACCGATTTGAGATCATTGAGTTCGGATTTGTGTGTTTCCCGGCGTTCGGAATTTTCAACACGGAATTTTGCCTCCTTTACGGCGCTTAACAGCTGCGCTTCAATTTTACCCAGATAAATATTATCGTCGTCCCGAAGGCGATAGCTGCTGCGCGCAAGATCCAACAGTTCCTCGGCTTCTTTTCGCTTGGAACCTTGAAAATGTTCGAGAAATCTCTGCTGCAATACTTTGGCTTCTTTCGGTTTTTTGCGAGATGCCAATGAAGACGGGTTGACCGCCATCTCCAACAGCAGTTTAAAAAGCGGCCGAGTATCAGTGGCACATTCTGTGCCGCCGGTGACTGCACAGGACAGATCTCCAAATTTTTCAATGAACTGATTGACCTTTTCTCCGAATTCCGAATCGAGAGCCAACGGTTCACCGGCTTTTAAACGTTCAAAAAGTTGACGATCTTCGCGAACCATGGATGCCAAATCTTCCATCAGTTGGTTTCTTTCAAGGCTCACCATTTTAGTTTGGGTAAGAAGATTCATGAACTCATACGGATCATCCGGCCGTATGGCATCATTATAGTACTGACCAAAAAGGCGAATCCCATGGGCATACGGAATAAATTCTTCCCAATAGGTGTTGACCCAGTGTTGGTTGATCTTCCAGCGCCGTCTGATCTCATCCGACAATTCTCGATCGGATAAAACCGTAATATCTTGTTCCGCCAGATCGTTAGCCGTTTTTGTCATTTCAGGAATCAGCGTTTCTTCAATGGTGTTACGAAGCGCTTGTAGATTTTTAAAGCTTCGGTGAAGGCTGAGATACCAGGCACGTTTATCTTGTGTTTCACTGGGCGACAGGGTTGTTATGGGGCGCGATTGGAGGACGTACAGCGTATCATTTTTAATTGTCCATTCAACATCCTGCGGGGCTTTAAATAACGCTTCCGCCCGGAATGCCAAATCACATATACCAAGCGTCTCTTCGCTGTTCAGAGGGGGTCGCCCGGATAAATCTTCGGGCAAGGGCGCCGTCTCTACGCCGTTTTCTGATGGAATCATCCAACGTTCCCTTTGAACCGGTTTGTGGGACAGCACCGCGTTCTTGTCACGATCCAGAACCCAACGATCCGGTTCCACCATCCCATCCACAAGTCCTTGGTTCAGTCCGTAGACAGATTCAATAATGACCTGGGTCTTGTCATTGGGGTTCTGGCTGAAAACCACACCGGATCGATTTCCTGTTACCGTTTCCTGAAGCACAACGGCCATTGCACTTTTTTCAACGTCCAATCCGATTTCCTGTCGATAAAGGAGTGCAGCATCAGACCACAATGACGCCCAGACCAATCGAATATGATCCAGGATCGAAGATGATCCCCGTACATTGACAAACGATTCATGTAAGCCCGCGAAAGAGGAGCCTGAAGCATCCTCGTCCGGAGCCGATGAGCGGATGGCAAGGGTCTTACCGTTGAAGCGTGATTGGATTTTATCGGTTAAATATGATTTGAGAGTGCCGGGGATCTGCTTTTTCAAGAACAAATGGCGAATTCGGGTGGCACAGTCCCAGATCTCTTCCCATCGCATGTCTTTAAATTTTTTACGATTCAGCTCGAGAAGTATGCGTTCTCGAAGTCCGGCAGCATTCACAAACGCGTTGTACGCATCAACAGTTAGAAACAAGGTGTCCGGAATATTAAATCCCTCTTGCGCCATAAGGGACAACGCATACGCTTTTGGTCCAATGCGGTTACGATGATCTGGCCTGACTTCCAATGGTGATAGGATCCAGTTCATTGATCGATATGCAGCTCCATGACATGTTGAAAGTTTTTCACCATGACATAGGTCGTTATGATCACACCCACCAAGGCGCATGTCGGCGATGTTGCAAATGCTTCCAGATAGGGGTGTTTGGTTAAATATAGACCGAGAATGTCATTTTTTTCGTCCCCATTGATTTCTTTGGCATTGCCCAAGGCTGTTACAGATACCGCTTCATGAAAATCAGAATCCATGTTCAAACTGCTGTTGATCAATATTGCAACCCTTGAATCCGCCATTAAATTTGCAAATTTTCGCGTCGTTCGCGGGGTTATGAAAAAAATCTCTTTAAGGTCTTCTTTACCTACAAATGCAATCAAGCTGGCGTAGGGTTGTCCGGAATGATGAGAGGATAAAACAGCCAATTTCTGGTTAATGAAAAGTTCTCGTATTTGTTTTTTGATGTCTTCGTAATGCGTCATCTTAATCCAGTACCTTCATCAGCTCGGAAACCGTATTTTTGGGGCTGATCTTGTACCCTAAATGAGCGTAAACAAAATCGATAGGGATTATAATGTACTAATTTCAATGAGTAATCCGATGATTCGAACAATTTTTTATATCTTTACCAGCAG
>Ga0210069_1000203_pt1 | contig 11512 bp, 12 predicted proteins | sample RushSE_TuleB_D2_FD_185568 | JGI IMG/M metagenome (GOLD analysis project Ga0210069, IMG submission 185568) | Wetland microbial communities from San Francisco Bay, California, USA, that impact long-term carbon sequestration - RushSE_TuleB_D2... | ecosystem: Environmental > Aquatic > Marine >... | reverse complement strand
CCGTTTTCTGAAAGACTCTCCTCGGACCCAATTGATCTGACCAAGACGGAATTGGAGATCGCCAACCTGGTCAGACAGGGAAAGAGCACCACGCAGATCGCCACCACGCTGAACATTTCATACAAGACCGCCGAAACACACCGGTGGCGGATCCGCAAAAAACTGGGCCTGACCCACAAGAAGGCCAACCTGATGAGTTATCTCTCCAGACTGCAAGATCCCGTATAGAATTTACGGGAATTGACAGGGAAAAATCAGGTTGTGGCCGTTGTTAACATTTGTTATCTTTTTTGTGGCAGGGCTGGTTGAGCTTACACCTCCCCGGCCCTGCTGCGATTGTCATGGGGTGGCGCGAAAGCGCCACCCGCATGCGCGGTTGAGCCGTCATCGTTCTCGGCTCCGAGCAGATCCCCGGTTTCACAGCCCACTCGCATCTAATACGGCTTAACCTCTGCGGTGCCTCTACAGCCGGATTTTTTCGAATTCAGTCTCGTTCGGAAAGAGAGGACCATCATGCCCAAGACCGCCTCGACCCCTTCCCGGTCATCAAGAAAAATTACCACCCCTCACACCGACCCCTCGACCGAAAAAGTTCTGAAAATCAGCGAGCAGCGGTGCGCCATGATCCTGGAGAAAATCCAGGACGGCTACTACGAGGTCGATCTCGACGGCAACTACACCTTTTTCAACGAGGGGTTGCTGCGCATCACCGGATACACCCGGGAGGAGATGCTCGGGATGAACAACCGCAGGATCGTCGATGAATTCAACAACCGAGAGGTTTTCAGGGTGTTCCACCAGGTTTACCTAACGGGTGTGCCGGCCCACGCCTTCGACTGGGAGTGCATCCGCAAGGACGGCTCGCGGCGGTTTGTGGAGGTCTCGGTGACCCTCAAGCGTGACATCCACGGCAAACCCGCGGGGTTCATGGGGATCTCGCGCGACATCACCGAGCGGAAAAAATATCAGGCCGAACTCGAAACCAAGGAAAACGAGTTGAGGCAGAAAAACAGAAGCCTGGAAGAGGCCAACACCGCCTTGAACGTGCTGATGAAAAAAGTGGAGGAACAACGCTTGACCATCGAGGAAACTCTCCGAAACAACTTAAACAAAATAGCTCTGCCCTACCTGCAGAAGGCAAAGGAAAGAAACAGAGACAAGGGCGCGGCCGAGCAGCTACGGCTCCTGGAGGAAAGCCTGAATTCCATCTTCGCACCCTTCGCCCACGACCTGGCACCGAAATTCCCGCGCCTGACTTCCACCGAAATCGATGTGGCCAACTTCATCTTGCAGGGCAAGCGCACCAAGGAGATAGCGGATGTCCTCAATGTCACCCCCAAGGCCATCGAAGTTCACCGTAACAATTTGCGGCACAAGTTAGGCTTGACCAACCGGAAAACCGGACTGCGGACCCACCTGCTCTCCCTGCGTTGACCCTGCAAATCGTTTTCTGAAGCCTGCTCCCGATTCACGGCCGGCTGTCGCCCACTGAGGGCTTGCCGCCTGGTTGTTTTTACCGGAGGCTAGTATTTTTTTAGGGTTTTCGTTGGGTTGTAACCCTTCGCCGCTATGCTTTAATGGGGCTCAGCAAGCGGCGCGCCGAACCGGATGTAAGGCGCCGGCAGCGTCCCAAAACGCCTCAACCCAAAAACGAAAGGAGCAGCGAAATGAAACCCAGACACTTCATCGCTATTGCAATGGCATGGCTGGCGATCGGCATGTGGGTACTTCCGGCCTGCGGCGACGAATCGACCGCCGAGCAGCAGAAGAACTACTTCCTCAAATGCATCGACAAGGAGATCGACAGCTACAGCTGCAAGGTGGTGCACACCGCCTCCCGCTCCAAAAACCTGCAAACGTATGGCCGACAAGCGGCCCTGAAAACGGCGTTCTTGTCTCAGAACAAAGATGCCCTGGTCCAGGAGATGATCGCTCAAAAAGTCAGCATGCGGCCGCATGCGGTGCGCCATTTTTTGCTGAACCGTTTCAACCGGGAGTCCCACCCTCAGACAGCCAAGTTGGCCCCGTAAATGAGGTGCACCATGAAAAGCCATTCGCAAACCCTGGAGCGTCGCCACCACAGGCGGCTTGGCGTTACCGGCAACCCCCTAGCCGTCATGAGGCCCGCCCCCTCAAGCCCCGGCAAGCTGCTGTGCGTCAGCGAAGAGGCTGCTGAAATCATCTATTGCCAGATCGACGGCTCATGCGAGACGGAGACGGATGAGCTCGACATTCTCGTTCCCGACTTCACCCGGGGCCTTTACCTCGAGAGGATCCCAGTTAAAACGGTCGCAGATCTGCCGGCCACCACATCCGTGGCAGACACAAACGGTTATGAACGGATGCGCAAGCGCGTGGTAAGTTTCGGGAAGCTGACTGCGGACCAAATCGGCCGGTTGCAGAGCTTTATTTGTTCTTACGCCGGGTAAGAGCTTCTGCGTCTATCCATTGGCCGAATCGATCTGTCGGGAAAAGCGGAGGGAGAAGACAACACCAGGAGGCGTTCGTCGCGGGATCGATGAACGCCTTTTTTCTCAAACAACCTGACGGGAGTTATTAAACCGGCAATTAGATATGCCAACTCGTTTTCAAGTTCAGGCGGGTGGCGGGGCGGGCAGACCAGACTCATAACCGGCTTCACCGGCTGTCACGTCCAAGTGCAGGCTGGCGATCTGCTCCAGCGGCGGATAGGATGTGCGGGCCAGCTGCCGGCTGTCCACGGTTTTGATGTATTTCCGGCAGGCATCGCAGACGTCCAAGCGGTATTCCTTCTCTTCTTCGCTGTAAAGATAGGAAAGCCGGCCGGGGTCGCTGTTGCCGCAGAAGGGACAAGCGACGCGGCGCGCGGGCCAGCGGTGCCAGCAGAAACTGCAGAACAAAAACCGCTGGCCGTCCGCCTCCAGCCGGGCCAGCGCGGGCGGGCTACCGCAGATGGGGCAGTAGCCTTTCTCCCAAGACTGTGGGTCGGTGATGAATCCGGAGAGGTCCTGCTCGCAGCGACAAAGCGACGGCCTGATGCCGTGATACAGGAAAAAGCTCAAAGCCTCGGTGTCCACACCAAAGGCGGTCGCGGACTGGTTCAGCCGAACATCGTCTCCCCCTAAAAAGCCTTCTAAAAGAGGGAAAACCTCCGCGGTGTGCTTGATAAGAATGCCTGCCGATCCGGAAAGAGCCGAGCCGCGGTCGACGGCGATCCGGCAGAGGTCCTTGAACAGCGCTGTGCTCGCCTCGGGGTCAAACCGCATCTCCTCGACCTGAATCAGGGGAAACTGGTCCTTGCGCTTGATCCGGACCAGCTCCGGCGGCAATAAAAACGGCTCGAGCTGAAGCCGCGGCCGGACCTCTTCCTGCACGGCAAAGATGTCGCCATAGAACCCGATCAGATCCGCATAGGCCGGCCTGGCCGCCAGAATGCCGGCCGCCGCCCGCTTCACATCCTCGGGACCGTATTCCACATTGACACTCATATCACACCTGCCGGCTGAACGTAAAAAGAAGGGGGAGGAGCCGAGCCCTCCCCCTTCGGATGGTTGTTTTGATACTGGCTTCAGCCTAGCCGCGCAAAGAATTCCGTGAACGGCTTGAACAGCTGTCGCATGGCTACGGCCCGCGTGATGTCGACCTCGCGATGCTCGGCAATGGCATACTGCCAGTAAGAGGTCGGCTCGAAGGCCGTCAGGTATATCACCCGCACCGTGTCGGCATTGACCAGGGTCGCCTTCGGGAACTTGCGCTTGACCTCGGCCAAGCGCGCCTGGGCCCACACCCGCATGTCCTTGTACTCCCCGAAATTCATGGCACCCGTGGGGCAGGTCTCAACGCAGGCGGGCAAAAGTCCGTTGGACACCCGGTCGATGCACATGTCGCACTTGGCCAGGCTGCCGTCGGGACCTTTGCGCGGGATATTGTAGGGGCAGGATCCAATGATGGCATCCGCATCCAGATCTTTGGTCACTTTGGTGTAGAGCACCGCCCCGGTGGCCTTGTCTTTGTAAATTGCGGTCGGCTCGCCGGCGGCCTCCAGGCACGGCGGCTCCACGCAGTGCCGGCACTGGTCCGGGAAAAAAAGCCACTGCAGCTTCTTTTCGATCTCGACCTCGTTCATCCGCACGAGCTTGTAAGTCGTGAAGGAGAGATCTTCCGGGTTTTGATAAAATCCCCGGTTGGTGGTTTTTTCCGCCGGCAGCTTTTTCCATTGCTTGCAGGCCACCTGGCAACCCCGGCAGCCGGTGCATACGGTCGTGTCGATAAAAAATGCTTTGGCCATGTTCGATCACCTCCTTCCGTTCAGATCTTCACGATGTTGACCATGAAGGCTTTGGATTCGGGTATGCGGGTATTGGGATCGCCCGTCGACGGCGTGAGAAGGTTCGCGCTCTCCTCCTTGCCGCTTGCCGGCCAGCGCCATCCGAAATGCCAGGGGAAGCCGACCTCGTGCACAACGAGGTCTCCCAGTTTGAACGGCTTGAAGCGCTTGGTGACGATGGCGGTGCACTCCACCGTGCCTCGAGCCGAAACTGCTTTTACGCGCTCGCCGTTCTTGATCTGCCTGAGGCCCGCCAGCTCCTCGCTCATCTCCACGAACATCTGGGGCTGCATTTCAAGCAGCCACGGCTGGTAGCGGGTCATCAACCCCGTCTGCCAGTGCTCGGTGACGCGGTAGGTGGTGCCTACGTAAGGGTAGCGCGGGTCGCAGGTGGCAAAGGCGTCGGCCTTGCCGCCAAAGACCGGCGCGGTCGGGTTCATGCGCTGGGCGTTCATGAAATTCTTCTCCACCGGGCACTCCAGCGGTTCGTAGTGCTCGGGGAAAGGCCCGTCCTTGAGGCCCGGCCCGAAAATGCTGGCAAACCCGTCGGGTTTCATGATGAAGGCCCACTTGCTCTTGGGGTTGGGGGCCTCGAGGCTTTCCAGCGGCGGCCAGCCGCCGTCCGGTACGTCGCCGGCCCATTTGCCGTCGGCCCACTTGACCACCCAGTCTTTCTGGTCCCACGGCTGCCCCTTGAGGTCGACCGAGGCCCGGTTGTATATTATCCGGCGGTTGACCGGCCAGCACCAGGCGAACTCCGGGTAGAGCCCGATGCCGTTCGGCGCATCCTGCCGGCTGCGGCGCGCGGCCATGTTGCCCTTTTCGGTGTAGCTGCCGCAGTAGAGCCAGTTGGCGGAGGCCGTGGTGCCGTCGACCTGCAGGAAGGCAAAACTCGGCACCAGGGTGCCCTTCTTGTAGACCGTGTCCCCGACCTTCACGTCCTCCAGAAAATAGCCGTTGATCCACTTGGCCACCTTGTGGGGATCGAACTTGCCGTCGGTGAGATAATCCCACTTGAGGTTTAGGATGGGTTCAGGAAAGGTGCCGCCTTGTTTGTGGTAGAGTTCGCGGATGGCGTTGCCGAGCTCCAGGATGATGTCCCCGTCCGGCAGGCTCTTCCCAAACGGTTTGGTGGCGGCGTAGCGCCACTGCATCCAGCGGCCGCTGTTGGTGATGCTGCCTTCCTTCTCCACCGAGACGCAGGCCGGCAGCATGAAGACCTCGGTCTTGACCTTGGCGGGGTTCATGCCGGGGCCGTGCCAGAAGGAGCCGGTTTCGTTGTCGAAGAGGTTGACGTTCACCATCCAGTCGAGCTTGGCCATGGCCTCGCGGGTCTTGTTGGCGTTGGCGCCGCTGCAGGCCGGGTTCTGGCCCCAGGCGAAGAAGCCCTTGATGGATCCGTTGTACATGGCATCGAAGATGTCCAGCCAGCTGTAAGCCTTGCCGGCTGTCAGCTTGGGCATCCACTGGTAGCCGAACTCGTTGTCCTTGGTGGCCTTGTCGCCGAAAAAGGCTTTCAGAAGGCTGACCATGTACTTGGGCTCGTTCTGCCACCAGTTGGCGCTGATGGGGTCCGCGCTCTGGCCCCGGCGTTTCAGGTAATCCGCCAGCGTCGGCCAGTTTGTGGCCGGAGTGGCGAGGTAGCCGGGCCAGATGTGGAACAGCAGGCAGTGGTCGGTGGAGCCCTGGACGTTGGACTCCCCGCGCAGGGCGTTCACGCCGCCGCCGGCCACACCCATGTTGCCGAGCAGCAACTGGATGATCGACATGGTGCGAATGTTCTGGACGCCGACCGTGTGCTGGGTCCAGCCCATGGCGTACATGATGGTGCCGGCCTTGCCCTTGGCGCCCGTGGCGGCGTAGGTCTTGTAGACCTCCAGCAGATCTTTCTCAGGTGTGCCGGTGATCTTGGAAACCAGGCTGGGGGTGTAACGCAAGTAATGCGCCTTCAAAAGCTGGAAGACGCAGCGCTTGTCCTGCAGGGTGAAGTCGCGCTTGGGAACACCGTTGGCATCCGCCTGGTAAGCCCACTTTTTCGAATCGTAGGCCCGCTTCTGGGAGTCGAAGCCGGAGAATAGCCCGTCCTTGAATTCGTAGCCCTCACCCACCAGGAACGAGGCATTGGTGTATGCCGCGACGTAATCCTTTTGGTAGAGTTCGTGGTCGAGGATGTACTTGATCATGCCTCCCAGGAACGCGATGTCGGTGCCGGACCTTAGGGCCGTATAAAAGTCCGCCTTGGAGGATGTGCGCGTGAAGCGCGGGTCCACGCTGATGAGCTTGGCCCCCCGGCTCTGGGCCTCGGTGACGTATTTCATGGAAATAGGGTGGTTCTCGGCAGCGTTGCTGCCCATGACCAGAATGCAGTCGCTGTTCTTGATATCGATCCAGTGGTTGGTCATCGCGCCGCGCCCGAACGACTCTGCCAGAGCCGCTACCGTGGCGCTGTGTCAGATACGGGCCTGGTGTTCGAGGTAGACCACCCCGAGCGATCGCAAGAGCGCTTGGTACGTCCAGCACTCCTCGTTGTCCAGGGCCGCGCTGCCGACCGAAGCGATGGCTTCGGTGTGGTTTACCACCTGCCCCTTGTCGTTTTTGGTCACAAAGGAGGCATCGCGGGTCTGCTTCACCCTTTTGGCGATCTCGGAGAGCGCCCATTCCCACGACACTTTCTTCCACTCTTTGGCGTAAGGCGCCCGGTACATGGGCTCGCTCAGCCGTTGGTCGTTCACCGCCAATTGATGCAGTGCGGCTCCCTTGGGGCAGAGCGCACCCCGGTTGATCACGTGGTCGGGGTCGCCCTCAATGTTGATGATCCGGCCGTCTTTCTGTCCGGTGGACACGATGGCTCCGCAGCCTACCGCACAATAGGGACAAATCGTGGTCGTCTCTTTGGCCCCTTTGGTCTTCAGCTCTTTTGCATGCGCCATGACCGGTTTGAGATCGGACCCCAGGCCGCTGAATGCCACGCCTGCTGCGGCGGCACCCGAGACCTGTACGAACTGCCTGCGTGTCAGATTCATAGATCTCCCTCCTTTCCTTGGTGTTTCGACGTTAAAGAAGCACTGAATAGCCGGCTTCATGAGAATCGAGAAGATGCAGCTTCATGTATCATACAACCATGTAGAAGGGTTCCGTTGGGCAAAAATAAAGGGAAAGGTGGAAGCTGGGAAAAGGCGCCTTGCGCTGTCATCAACTGTAAGCGCAAGTAGCAATTACTCTAAATTTTATATTGGATTAAGACGCTCATGTCAACAACTGAATGCCGGTTGTTTTTCGTAAAGTTGCCAAAAATCAGGATCGGTCTTTGCGCAGCGTGAGAGATCCGACCCCTGGCAGTTCGAGGGTCAGCGCCTGCTGCGCAGGCACGGGTTGAGCAACCATGACCCCACCGGTCTTGAGGTGCAGCCACAGAGCCCCGCTGCGTTCTTCCCAGCGCAGGGGGGTGCTTTCCTGTTCGGCCGTCCACTGCCCCTTGCCACCGTCCTGAAGGATCAGCGTCACCGAGCCGGCCGGGCCTTGTCCGGGCTGCCCCGCGTAACGGCCTTCCCACGAGGGCTTGGATTCGCACGCCCAGCTCAGCAAGCCGATCAGCAGCAACGCCGGCAGCCAATGCGCCCGCCTCATGCTTCCACCTCCCGCAGGGATTTGAGAAGCCTGCCTTCCAGCTGCAGGGCCGAGGGGAAAACATAGACCTGAAGCGTCATGATGAGCCACATGAGGTCGCGCCCGAGGGTGCCCCAGCCCAGAGGCTCCTCTGCCGATGTGAAACACCCGCATCCGATGGGGATGCCGCGCAGCAGCGTGACCAAGATCGCCAGGCTGAACATCACCAGCATCCCCCCGATGGCGGCCGCCGCGGATTTGGTGCGGACCCCCAGGACCATCAGGATGCCGCTGACCAGCTCGGCCCACGGCATGACGAGGGCCATGAGGTTGACCGCCCAGAAGGGCACCAGTTGGTAGCTCGCGATGGTTTCGGCGAACTCCCCGGGGTAGTTGATCTTGTACATGCTGGCGTGGATGAATACCCCGCCGACGTACACGCGCAGCAGCAGCCCCAGCAAGGGGTGAGTGATCGATGCCTTCAGCCAGCCGGGCCATTTCATGGCGACACCGCAAATCCTTTCTCTACCCAGGCCGCCAGACCGCCTTCCAGGACCCTGACCTGGTCGTGGCGCTGCAGCAGGCGCTGGGCCACTTCGTCGTCGTAGCGTTTGCTGAGGGTGCGGCCGTAGATCAGCACCACCTGCTCGGGCTTGAGCGCCGGGCCGAGTTTCATGGGGTAGATCACATCGAACAACGCCGCCGGGATGTTTACGGCCTCGGCGATGTGTTTTTGCTGGAACAGTTCAGACGGCCGGGCATCCACGAGAACAGCCTCTCTGCGGGACAGCAGTTGGTGCGCCGTAAGCACATCGACCCGGGGGGCCTGGGCCTGGAATACTGCTTCCGGCACAACGGGGATGCCGTTCGGGCTGGAATAGTTGAACGCCAGCGCCAAAACAGTGGAGAGGATCACCATCAAAATCACATCGACCGGGCGGAAGCGCCCCGCCTGCTCCACCTCGTGCTGAATAAGCTGCTTCAGTCGGTTTTTGGCAACCTCCAGTATCCGGATCTGGTGGCGGGCCTCGGTCAGGTCGGCGATGGTCCTCCGCAGGTCCGCATTGGTGCGGCGCAGGTCCTCGTTGAGGGCCTGGATGGTTTCGAAGGCCCGCGCATTCTTTAAAAACACCATCCAGTTGACCGTCAACCCCTGCAGAAGCTCCCGCGCTTCGGCGGACAGCGCCGACTGGCTCAAGGGCGGGCCCAGGGCGAGCATGCCCAGCAGCGTATCATCCACAGTGAACAGCGCCGCGGTGTGGACGCCAAAACCGAGCTCGGATTCGGGGAAAGCGGCCGGCGGGTCGAGGATGAAGCCGGTCGACATCGGTGCGAGGCGCCGCTCCTCGGTCGCCTGGAACCCGCGGTAGATTAGCTTTTCTGCCGCTTCGAGGGTCCACTCCCGGCCCCCCGGGATTCCGCGGCCGGCGGATCGGACCGCCCGGCTCTGCCGGTCGCAGAGCAGAACGCACCCCCGGCTCGCCCCGAAGGTGCCCATCAGCGTCAGCAGGAAGGCGTCCAACAGCTTGTCGGTCGCGACGAGCGGGCTCAGCTCGGCCGTGAACTCATAGAGCGTCTGCAGGTGAAAGATCTGGCGGTCAAGGGTCTCGCGCGCTCTCCCGACCTGGCACTGGGCATCCTGAAGCTCATTGCCTTGGCGTATCAAACCGGCGCTGAGATGCTGGATCTGGTGGTGAAAGAGGTTCTGCGCCAGGGCATTGGCCATTGTCCCGGCCAGGTTGAGCAGGGCGGTCATATCCGCCTCGCCGAAAGGCTCCCCCGAGAGCCTGGTCCCGATGGCCGACAGCAGCGCATAGTTGCCGTCTAGTCTTTGTTTGAGGATGACCGCGATGTCGGCCGGCAAGAGCCCTGGGTCCGCCGTCTGCCGGGGCAGAATGAATTCAGCATGGCTGGGCAGGCTGTCTTCAGGCAGATAGTGTTCTGCAATAAGGGCCAGGTTGCGTTCGCAGGCCTCGGCCTCCGGCCCGCTGAGCCCCCGCTGGGTGAGGTGCCCCTGGCGTGTCTGGACATTCATCAGGACGGCCAGCCCGCGGGTGACCCCGAAGAGACCCATGGCGGTGAGCAGAAAGGTCTCCATGATCTTGCGGGGCTGGGTGAGGCCGGAAAGCTCGCAGGCCGCGTCATGCAGGGTCTTCAGGTGAAACACCCGCCGGTCGAGGTCTGCCTGCGTCCGGGAGGCCCGCTCGATGGCCTCCTGTAATGGCGATTCAGCGGGGGCCATGGTTTTCAGCGCACCAACTCGTTGATCAGCTTAAGAAATGCGTCCAAGTCCTCGACGACCCCCATGTGGGTGTGAAGGACTTTGCCGTTGGGGTCGACGAGCAGGGTGAAGGGGGTACGAGGTTCCCCGAGCAGCTTGTGGACATCGAAACGCGGGTCAGGGACGATCGGGAAGCTGTACTGGACCTGCTCGTACAGGTATTTTATCTCGTTTTCATTTCCCCCGGCGGCGAGCGCCAGCATCTTGACCTGGCCCCTCAACTTGCCTTTTTCGATCCGGTTGAACAGCGTATTGAACAGGGGCGCCTGCCGGTAGCACTGCGGGCAGTAGACGCCGATGACTTCAAGCAGCAGCAAGCGGCAGGGGATATCAGCCAGCCGAAAGCTCGCTTGGCTGATGCCGAGGTATTCCCGGGCCTTCTCCAAGACCGGCGCCTGGAGCTCGAACGCCGGAAGGGTGTCGCCCTTCTTGGGCAGGCCGCCGCACCAGGCCGGACCGGCAGCAATTGTCCACAAGATTCCGATTACGGGGAATACATTCAGGATAAACCGCAATGGTTTCATCATATCCCTCTTCAAAAAAATCATAGCTGTCATGCCAGCGCCTTCTCCAGGGAGTCCACCACCGGTACGATTTTCGAAAGCCCCACGATCTCAAAGACTTTGCGCAAGTTTTCGGAGAGCTCGGCCACCACGACATGGCGGCCTTGTTTCTGGCTTTCCAAAAGAAGCTGGGTCAGGATGGCGATCCCGGCACCGTTGATGGCGGCATTCTCCAGAAAGTGCAGAACCATGCGGGGCTTGTTAAGCGCCAGGGCCTCCTGGAACAGGGCCTGAAACCGTGCTTCGTTTTTGGCGGTGATGTTGCCCTGAATCACAATCACGGCGGCCTGCTCGGTCGGCCGGAGAACCATTTCCGTCGCCTGCTCGCCGGTGAGGCGCCGGCGCTCCTGGGCCCGCCGGATCGCCTGCTCGAGCAGGTGGCGCTGGATGGGTTTGTTGATGAAATCGGTGGCATCCAGGTTCAAGGCCTGGATGGCCAAGTCCATGTCGCCGTGCCCGGTGATGACGATGACTTCGGCGGACGGGTCGATCGCCTTGACCTGCTTGAGCACCTCGATGCCGTTCATGCCGGGCATCTTGATGTCGGTCAGAACGATGTTGGGGCGGTCGCGGTTGAAAACATCCAATCCCTCCTGGCCGTTTTCCGCCGTCAGCACATCGTAGCCGTAGGCGGCCAGCGTCAATCGAAACATCATCAACGTGGGTTTCTCATCGTCGATGACCAGAATTTTTTCCATGCCATGACCTCATTTCTTCATTTCACGTAATCATCTTTGACCCTCCGGTCACGGCGGG
>Ga0210069_1000202_pt1 | contig 11552 bp, 11 predicted proteins | sample RushSE_TuleB_D2_FD_185568 | JGI IMG/M metagenome (GOLD analysis project Ga0210069, IMG submission 185568) | Wetland microbial communities from San Francisco Bay, California, USA, that impact long-term carbon sequestration - RushSE_TuleB_D2... | ecosystem: Environmental > Aquatic > Marine >... | reverse complement strand
CACGAGCAGGGGCACCAGCTCGGCGTCGGTCCCCGAGGGACACAGCACGACGTCGAGCGAGGCGGCGCTGTTCATCGCGATGTTGGACATCAGCTCGGTGCGGACCCGCTCGTAGAGGTCGTCGACGGACTCCTCGAGGACGTCGGACCCGAGGGCGCGCAGCCACCCGTGCAGCCGGTCGGCCGCTGCGAACGCCACCTCGGACACCGTCGACGACGTGCACGACCCGAACGACAGCAGGCCTGGCTCGGGCGAGTAGCGGTTGCCGTAGCGGTTGCGACCGTTCGGCCCCACGGTGTGCCGCGAGTCCCCACAGGAGGAGAGCAGCTGCTCGGTGGTCATCGACCAGTCCTGCCTGATCGGCGTCATCGGTGCCGTCCCGTCCGCGAACGCATGGTCGCCACCGTATCGTCAGCGCGGCCGGGGCCGGGCCTCGCGGTCCGCGGGGGCAGCCGTCCGGGCGTCGACCCGCCGGGCCAGCTCCGCGTGGTCCTCGGCGCCGAGGACACGCGCGTCGAGCACGTCACGGGCGGCCTCGAGGTCGCCGGTGAGGGCGCGGAACACCCGCGGGACGGTGACGCCCCCGTCGGGGCGGTGCACGACGTCGACGGCGTCGCCGGCCGCCACGGTCCCCGGCTCGACGACGGCGAGGTAGGCCCCCGTGCGGCCCCGCTCGGCGAAGCGCCGGGCCCAGCCCGGCTCCCATGCGATAAATGCCCGCAAACAGGGGAAGCACCGTACACGAACAGACCGCCAGAATGGAGCCGGATACGGAGGCCACGCCATAGGCCAGCACTTTTTTTGCGCCGGCCCCCAGATACTTCATGACCGCGGCCTGGGACACGAAACAGGCAATGGCACCGGCAATGAAAAAGGCCGGGACCAGGCAGAGAATCACATGCTCCTGGGCATACCATTTTGCAAGCGCCAGGGACTCAATTACAGCACCCGTGAAGCGGCTGTTTTCTATCGGGAGCCAGAAAAAAATGATAAAACCACCCACGATAACGCCGAGCGGTTTCCAGATGGTTTTCCATTCGATGAGACTCGGCTGGACTTCCTTTTCGATGTCATCAGATTCTTTCGCCACTGCCGACGCTTTTTGGGTTATGGCTGCGTTACCCATCATTCATTCTCCTTAATAAATAACACCACGAATAGACACGAATGAACACAAATTATAATAGTACTCGGGTTAAGCGGTTCATGGTTCAAGGTTCACGGTTCAGAAATGAACTGTACCTGAATATCTTTACAACCTTGAACGGTGAACCCGGAACCGATCGGTTTACCTAATATCTATGTTCATTTGTGTCCATTTGCGGTTAAAAAAACATGAAAGAATATATACAACCTTTAAATTATAATATTCCTATTTAACTATATAATAAAACAAAAAAAATTATGTTTTACATATAATTCCTCGGTTCAATAACGGCGCCTTTTTAACCAACTCGGCCACCTGGGGATCATTATCCAGCCAGTGCCTTAGATGGCCCAAAAGGCTGGCCGAATAAGGGCTTTGTTTCCCGTCAGCAAGAAAATAATTCACCCACAAACCGTCTTTCTGGTAATCGACCAGACCGGCCTCTTCAAGTATTTTAAGGTGCTTGGATACACTCGGCTGTGAAATTTTCAGCGCCACCTGGAGCTCGCAAACGCACATCACCTTTTGTTGAAGCAATTTTACGATTTTAACCCTGTTGGGATCGGAAAGGGCTTTCATAACTTTTAAAAATGTTTTCATGGCTGCTCCCTATATTCACATAATGGAATATATTGCATCATTGGATATGTGTCAAACACTTTTTTGATAAAATTTGTAAATGATTCTTTCAGGCTTGTATTGTGAGGTAATGAATGAAAAAGTGTTTGATTATGGGGAGGTAGAATTCGTCAAAAATGGGAGGTCATCAAGGGAAGAGGATGACTCCTTTTCCCTTGATGAAAATAATCTGTTATTAATAGGGATGAAATTCACGGACTCGATACATCGGTTTGCCCTCTTTGTCCATTTCCGTGAATTCTTTGCTGTATTCCGTGACTTTAAAAAGCCCGGTAAACTGGTTGCATACGGGATGTCCGGCTTTGATCCATCCTACTATACCGTCTTTAAACGTCCACACATTGGTATAGCCGTACTCAACAAGTTTCTCCGATACATATGCCTGCCTTTTATGCGTGCGGCACCATAGCACGATCTTGGCATTTTTGTCCTTGATTTCTTTAGGAATCGTGTACATATGGCCAGCATGAATGTGATCCGTGTAGGGGATATGAAAGGCATAAAATTCCGGATGGGTTCGGGTGTCGATAAGATAGGCTTTTTCCTTACCAGCCATAACATCATCGTAGAGTTTTTTAAACTGTTCGGTTGTTAGTTGGCGCTCCGGTGGAACAGCCTTTGTTGCCTTTTCCCATACCATCTTTTCATTATCCTGGAGCATTTTAGCATCATCGGCAAAGGAAAAGCCGAATGCTCCCAAAACAAAAGCAAAAGCAAGAACAAAAACAAATGATTTTCTCATGTTAAAACCTCCTCATTCTAAACAGGAAATGGATTATATATTAAGATTCTCCGATTGCGAGGCTACCATCACCTCCTTCCCACTTTAGTTGAAGTTTTATGGGTAAAAAAGTTATTCCAAATGCCTGGGCTTGTCAAGATTTGATTCGAAAGATTTCAGCAACATTTCAAAGCGGTCATTTTTAGTACATCAAAAGGTCAAAATGTGTATGAGTTGCCCCAATTCATTTTCCGTGAGTGCTACCGGAGTCATCCGGGCGTTGTCACGGATATCACGGGGATTTGTCAACCACTCTCCCAGTCCGTTTGCATTCCAGGATTTATTGCCTTTGAAATTTTTAAAATAGAACCGGCTGAAAAGCCCGGAAAGATTGGGGCCGATATCTCCTCGGCCGAGCCCACCGAATTGCTGCGTCAGAATCCGGTGGCACGAACCGCAGCTGTTTTCAAAAATATTGTGGCTGTCTTCTTTCTTTTCTTCAAAATGAATGATCCGCATATCCTCACCGGACATTGACGAATAAACGGCGCTTGATTCAAGAATAGCGTTTACCAGGCGGATGACATCCGTGTCCTGGAAATAAAAATCGGGCATAAATGTTGCCGGATTTTTAATGGCATGGGCCAAAGCTTCAGGCAAGGTTTTTTCAAAAAGCGCATCCAGATCCGACGCAAGCCCGTTTCCTTTTCGAGCGGTGTGATGGCACCGTCGGCATCCGGATGTATCGATCAACCGGTGACCGTTTCTCACGACAGAATTTTCCGGAAGGGTAAAGCAGGCATATTCTCCTTGAATCAATTGGTAATGGGCGATTTGGGCCCGATGGGTTCTATCGTCCCCCCTGTGGCAGTCGACACATGAAGCTTCAGTGTCATAATGGGGCGTATGACACTCGCTGCAACCCCTGTGGCCTTTATAAAAATAAGGACCGGCTGACCACATAAGCCCCAATAAAATGGTTAAAATAGAGATACGAAGGCCCAATTTTCCCCCCGAAAAAACATGGCAATGACGGTGAGTGCCAATATGCCCAGAAAAGTGAGCAGGGTAACGATATTGATCCACTGTTGATCTTTGGGCAGCCATTTTGCCTGCCTGGCCTCAGAAATTCCCGGCAGGAAAGGCAGCAGTAAAAAGCAGAGACCGATCAGCATGATCGTATATAACAGGGACGTTGAGTAACTTGCCAGTTCCTGAATCCAGAGAAAAAACCAGGCGGCTTTGGCGGGATTCGGCGTCCGGGTCATAGTCGCCGGTTCATTAAGCGGTGCAGGAAGGATGAATGCCAACAGCAGCAACACAGCGGTAAGAAGCACCATGGCTCTTTTGATCATTCGAAACAAAACCGGCGAAGTGGGGATAAAATCTTTCACAGGTACGGTAACACCTCCTTGTCTTGGCGAATTCGGTAAAAATGTAAGAATGAGAGAAGCAGCACAGCCACGGGGATAACGACGATATGGAGAATGTAAAAACGAAGTAGAGAAATCGGCTGACCGACACCGTCAGGAGCCAGAATATTGGCAACTGCTCCTCCGAGGGGTACAGTTTTAATCAGTTTCATGCCGGTTTGGGTCGCCCACAACGCGAGCTGATCCATGGGCAGAAGATATCCGGTATATGCTTCAAAAAGTCCCAGGCAGAGCAGGCAAAAGCCTATGATCCAGTTCAGTTCGCGCGGCTTTCGAAAGGCGCCGGTGAGAATCACCCTCAAGGTGTGGAGGAAAATAAGTACCAGAAATGCGTGGGCAGCCAGTCGGTGAAGGGAGCGAATGTATAACCCGGCCGGAACCGAAGATTCCAAAAAGAGGATCGATCCGAATGCTTCTGCGGAAGAGGGCTGATAATAAAACAACAGCAGCAACCCGGTGACGATGAGCACCATAAATGCCGTAAACGCCAGTCCTCCCAGACAAAACGTGTACGTGATCTTAAGGTTCTGCCGGCGCACCATTCGAGGGAACAGGTGACGGATAAATTCGTTGAACAGGCTATTTTCGTTTTGCATCTTTAATCCTGAAAAAAATATTTCTTATCACGAAAGCACAAAGTTACGAAAAAACGAAAAAAAACTTAATTTACAACTCTTAAGCCTCTTGAAGGCACAACCGCTTAAGGTATAATTAAATTTTTGCTGAAAGAACTCGAAATAAGGGCTCGTAATGAAAGAACCGGTTCAAACCATTTAACTGGCAATTTGCCATACCAACTTCGATTACACGTCCCGTCATTCCCGCGGAAGCGGGAATCCAGTTTCGTTCGTGAAAGCATCATACAAATCTTTCCAATCAGGATTCTTTTTTTCAATAAGCTGCAATTTCCAGGACCTTCTCCATTTTTTAATTTGTTTTTCTCTAATTATTGCACTCTCAGCGTGAGGGTGAACTTCGAAATAAACCAAGATCTTTACATTGTATTTTTGAGTGAATCCTTTGACCATGTTATGTTTATGTTGCCAAACTCTTTGAACCAAATTAGAAGTAACACCTGTATACAATGTTCCGTTTCTTTTGCTCGCTAATATGTAAACGTAAAACTGTTTATTCATTTGCGATTTTTCTGGATTCCCGCTTCCGCGGGAATGACGTCTCAGTTTTTTTATAAATTTATAACGATGTAAACACCAGCAAACCGAAATTAGTTCATAATTAAAACATCATCCCCCTGTTCCTCGACAGCGAGTGTTTTCAAAGGGCGGTCGGCCGGTCCTTTAATTACGTTTCCGCGGGTGTTAAATACACTGCCGTGGCAGGGGCAGGTAAATCCTTTGGAAGTTGCATTTACCGTACACCCGAGATGGGTACAGGTGAGATTGAGCGCGTAAATATCCTGGTTCTCCTTTATCACGGCGATCTTTTTTTGTCCAAAAATCAAGGCGCCTCCCCCCGGAACCTTTTCTTTTTTCACCCGTAGCAGCGCTTTTCGATGCGTAATTCTGGGAATCAGAAATCTTCCGATCAGCGGCAGGGACATCGCCGACAAAATCAGTGTCTTGATTAGTCTGCGACGGCTTTTATGAGTTGGCTCCATTTATTTATATATGCTCTTTTGAATTCAGGGGGTTTTGACGTCATTTTTTTAAATCGAGACGAAGTCATAAACGATCCGTTTCCGACGGTTTGTCCCTTTTGCGACCAGAACGATGCCAAAGTCATGCCGTTTTTTTGAAGCCGGTACATGCGATCTTCTTCCTTTTCCAGAAGAAATCTTCCGGGATTATTGTGGCATCCGTCGCACATGACCGTGCCGCGGCGAATGGTATGCGGGAAAAAGGTTTTCCAGCGGCTTGCGATGAGCCGGTTTTCTTCACCAACCGGCCTGTTGTTCTTGAGATCGGTAAAATAAACGATGAACTGTGGCCGGATCGGGCTGATCTTTCCCTTTTGATTGATACCCAGGGGTGACGAATCCTGTTTTTTCAAAAAACCGCTTTTGATATATTCAGCGCTACCCCAGGGGCGAAGCCGAAAATATTGTTTGTTGGAACTGTCCTCAAACCGGATAAAAAACGTGCCGTATTCCTGTGCTGCCCATGCACTGTGACAGGTATAACACTCAAGATTCTTCAAATGGGCGTTGATACGGTGCTCGATCACCGCCGGATTTGGCGTGTGACAGTCGGCACACGTTTTGGAGGACTTTCCTCCGGTCATGAGGCTCTTCATGGAATGACAGTCTCCGCATTCCATGCCGGCCTGGGCGTGAACATCCGGCAGCATGTTGAGAAACGGTTCCCCATTGGCCTTTTTGCCTCGCTGATACCGCAGGTTGTCTTCACGGGGCGCTCTTCCGTAAAATTCCCATCCCGTGAAATATCCATTGTGACAGTCCAGACACTTTTCAGACGTTGGCCGGATGAGAACATCCCCATCTCTTTCATGGCAGTCAACACAGCTTTTAACGTGGCACGATCCACAGTTTTTTTGAAAAAATTCAGGGTCTTCTTTTCCGAAGGTTTTTTGAACAAAATCCTTTTCAACGGATCGCGTGGTCATGATTTGATCAAAAATGACAGTGTACGTTGAACCTGGGATATCCTTGAGTTGAACCTGGACCTTTTTTCGTTCAGGTGTAATGGGATGAGCCTTTGAAATTTTTCTCTCACCCGGCAACTCAAGGTTCAGTGGGCCGGATCGGCTGAAGCAAATGCTCAACAGGGTATCATCGAGTTCTTTTTGATAAATCGGATCCTTGGGATCCTCATGGCACACAAGGCATTGGTTCACTGCCAGTATTCTTTTGATTTCCGAACCGATCAGAGGCCGTGAATTTTCCCGGACAATGGCTGAAAAGGCACTGATCTTTCCGTTTTTCATCTTCAAGTACCCATCCAGCGGCTTTTCCTTTGATTGTTCACAGAGCATGGTGGGCTCGATGCTGTCCCCATTGATCAAGTGCTGACCAAAGCCCAAAAAAGCCGGATTGGCGTGACACTCCCTGCAGCCCACGGCTTTTTTGCCGGTATTGTGAGAATAAAACGGTGCAAACCGCAGCCGGTTTTCTCCCTTGAACCTGGCCACATATTCCGTTTTGATTGTTTTGCCCTTTTCATCGATCACTGTCACAAAGGTCTGGCACCCCGGCGTAACCGGGGAGATCTTGCCGCGCTGATTGACCGAAAGCGGGAAAGGATAAAGCGTTCGCCAGTCCTCGGTTTCGCTGAACTTTCCCGGCGTTTCTTGATCCTTGATGTAATCTTTTCCCAAGCGAGATCGATCATACCGGGTGTGACAGCCGAAACACTGGGGAACGGCACGGGAGTGGCAGGCAAAACACTCCATTCGTTCATGACCGGTGATGGTATGCTCCGGTGTTCCGGTAATTACCGGACTTTGATGCAATTTTCCGCTGCGTTTGCCGAGCACATAGACATTACCGGCGTCGTAAAACACGTTGGAATATTTTCGACCTTTACCGGTGGTGATCATTTTCATGCCCGGCCGCATTGTTAGCGGGTAGTTTTGTGATTCTCGAACCGCCTCGTCGTTTTCCCGGGTAATCTCGTTAACATCGGGCCGATTCGTCCCGGTGCCATGACAGTCCTCACAGCCGATTTCAGTCTGATGGTACATGTTTTCATAGGCATAGCCGTCCCCCATGGTATCTCTGGATGTATGGCAGTCGATACAGTCCATTCCTTTGGTAAAATGGATATCTTCGGCAATATAGGTGAGGTTTCGAGCGCCGCTCATGATTTCGGGACCCGGCAGGCCGTTTCGGGTCGGGACCAGGCTGTTGTTTCCGTCATGAAGTCCCTGATACGTGAGCGCCATACGGCCGCTGCGGTTGTGACAGCGCAAACAGACGTCGTTCCGGGGTACTGCCGCCAACCGATGACTTTCCGAATAAGGCCGCTTGCCTTTGACGGTAAGATCATTTCCCCGGTAGGTGGCGGTGTCATTATAGGGAAAATGGCATGCCGCACATCCGGAACTATGGCTGGCGGCATACTTCTGATTGTCTTCTTGACCCACGTGGCAGCGGGAACAAAATTTGCGATACAGATCTCCGGACAGATGGTCCAATTGAGAAACAGCTTTGAGTTCAAGTGGTCTACCATTTTCGGAAAAAACCTGTGCCGGGCGCGTACTGTAAAGCCTGCCGTCCTCACCTTCCCAGGTTTTCTGGATGTTCTTGATCATACCGGTGTTGGTGAGCATGATATTGGCCCGCACCCGTTTGAGTTGATAGGGATGACACTTTCCGCAGGTTTGATCCCAGAATTTTGGGTCCGACGGATTTTTCGGGCCGTACATGGTTTGGTGAGAAGCATCTTTATCTTCTGATTTTGAATCACCGCCGTGACAGTCGATACAAACCGGATGGGTGGCGGAAACCGCTTCCAATCCCTGGTGACAGGAAACACAGGTGGATTTGTTCGTTAATGCGGCGTTACAGGCGATCAGCAGCCCTGTAATACCAAACAAAATAAAAATGATGGCGGATCGAGGCATAAATTGACCGGATTTCGAACGCCGAATGATGAAGAATTTCAAATGATTGTTTTTTTGAACAAACAACAGGGCCGGATAGATGAAATCGATATCCGGCCCTGTTAAGCCATTGATCACGGAAGCTGCGATCCCTCGAAAATTTCACAGATGCCTTTAGGGCAAAAGACTTCAAACCACAAATCGTGCTTTTTCCCGGAATCTTTGCAAAATTCAACCATCTCGATGCGCTCTTCTTCACGCAGGCAGCGGTCCTCCGGACAGAAAACCTCCAACCAGACGCCTCTGTCCGTGCAATTTTTATCGGAAAAGGTTTTGAGTTCCTTTGCGTAAAGCGCGCCGACACTCGGCATATGCGCCTTGCTCCGTGACACGGCTGCTGTTTTTGCTATATTGTTGCTGTTCATGGCCATACCTCCTTGACCGGGTGATCGACGAAACGTCTGCGGTGAGAGCCGGGTTTTATGTCAAAAGGCCGTCCTCCGGATGACGTCAATACCATTAATATATCTACCCGGTGGAAAATGTAAAGGACAGCGGTTACAAAGGCGATTTGAAACCGATAAACACCCCACGCGATGTTTAGTGAGATTCTTTGGTGTCACGGCAGTTGAGGAATGTCTGGATCCCTTTGAAATACGGTAAATGGGGGCGCATATATTTAAAAAGGATTCTGCAGAGAATATAGATGGGTATGAATGTAAAGATATATCCCACCGATTTTCCGAAAATCAGGGAAAAAGGGAATGCCAGTTCAAACTCCACACCGGAAAATCGTGTCTGCATCCACCCCAGTGCAAACGGTATCGGCCATAAAATACCGGCGGAATAGGCAGCCATGGTAAAGAATTGCTTCCCCCAGGCATCGGTGGCTTCTTTGTTTAATGCTTTGTAGACGTCCCTGTCTCCGGCCCGGTAGGCCGTGAGTGCCAGCATTTCCTTATCATCGATCTCTTTGGCCATTGAATCCAGGTAGCGCTTGTTAAACCGGATGGCCAATGAGACACTCAGTTCGCCGATCGTTACGCAGAGAAAAGCAAGGAACATGGTTCCGATAAAATAATCGAGGAGACCGTAACCCGTTATTCTGTAAAAGGCGATCAAAAAGCTGTCCGCCCGAAGGGTTAGCGTATCGTAAATGCCGGCCATATCGATCCAAGTTAGTTCGCTTAGCTCACAATTGGAATGTTGGAATGCTGGAATAATGGGTTCTGGCGTAATGAAATGTTGGCCTCCGGATCGTAGAGATTAATGGCAAACTTGTGTTCCCGATAAAATTAATAATGAATGATATCTTATTAGAAACCAACCTTACAGTATTCCATCATTCCATGGAAGTGGTATAAACCAAGAGCTATTAAAAAATCTTTAATTTCAATTAATTGTAGAATTTCCGAGACCCTAAAGCATCTGAATTCCGAAAAAGCCCCTCAAGGTGTATCTTAAGCCGATGTACAAGGCGAGAACAATGAAAATCCCCTTTAAGACTTTGGCCGGAATATACTTGCCGGTTCTCGGTCCGATCATGGAGCCGATGAAGATACCGATGAGCTCCATACCGATAAGGGGCCAATGGACCATTACCCCTTTCAGGATCATAAAATTGAAGATGGCAAAAATCATTCCGATCAATACGGAAAGGGCCGAAGTTCCCGCTACCACAAACATCGGCAGGCCGACAACACTGGTCAGAAACGGAACGTATAAAAATCCCCCGCCGACACCCAGAAAAGAGGCTATGGCCGAGATGAAGAAACCACCCACAAAAGCCCAGATGGGGCTGAAGGAAAAGGTCTGGCCGAAAAATGAAATCTCGGTCTTGATCAGGCTCCACTTCAAGGTTTCAACCCCCTGGTCTTCGATTTTTCCCTTTGTCTTCGCGGTTTCTTCGAAGGCCTTGGCGGCGGCCTGGGCGGCTTTCTTTGAGGCCTGTCCCTTGGGGGTCATTTCGTAGATCATAAAACCGCCGATAACGAAAACGCAAAGCCCGAACCACCCCTGGTATTGGGAAAATCTGATTTTACCGGCGGTGGTAAAGACCACCAGTAATGTGGCAAACAGCGCGCCCATCCCCAGGAAAAACCCCAAAGCCGGAACCAACCGTTTTTGCCGTTGGTAATTGATGCTGGATACCAGTGCCGAAAGGCCGACGAGCCACTGATTGGAAACCCGGATGCTGTCGGTAATAAACTTGTTCAACGCGGGCGCCGTGGTCTTAAATGAACTGGCATAGGCACCGAGCCCATAAACGGTCATGTGACCGACGCCTGCCATGATTCCCCCGAAGGCGCCGACGGTGGAAAAGATCCATCCCACCCAGACGGCCCACAGAAGGCCGATTAGCGGGTTTAGCTTCGGTCCGCCCGGAATGCCCAAATACCCCTTCTCCGCATCGGGATTGATATATCCCTTTTCAGTGCCCTTGGCGGCCTGGGCAATGGCTTCCTCCAGTGTGACCGCGCCTGCATTGCCGGGTAGAATTAATGGAGCAACATATGTGAAAAACAGCAACATCGAACAAAAAACCAAAATAATTTTCCTCATATCTTTCCTCCTTGTATAGATTCGGCATGATCAGAATGTCTCATTAAAAACCCTGTTGCTCCGGAAATCAATACTATTTTTGAATTTTATGGGAAACTTTCTGAATTCTCACTTGACTTTTTTGGATGAGTGATGGAAATTTTTCCGGTTAAATACATATATATTTATAATCGCAATTTGAAGCGGAAAAACAATAACATGGGTTGCAATCCCAAAATTAATTTCGGTCACATGGCCGATTCATGGGAGTGATTCGGGTATTATAAGATTTTTCAGAAAGAGGTGCCTAACATGAAGGAGTCGGTTTTTAGTATATGTGGGATGTGCAGCGTCCGGTGTCCTATTCGAGTAGAGGTGGAAGACGGCATCGTAAAATGGATCGAGGGAAACCCGTATGATCCCGCCATGGCCGGGCGACTTTGCGCAAAAGGATCGGCCGGTTTGGCCATGGTATACGACTATGAGAGACCACAAAATCCGTTAATCCGTAAAGGTAAACGCGGCGATGGAGAGTGGGAAAAAACGAGCT
>Ga0210069_1000194_pt1 | contig 11725 bp, 8 predicted proteins | sample RushSE_TuleB_D2_FD_185568 | JGI IMG/M metagenome (GOLD analysis project Ga0210069, IMG submission 185568) | Wetland microbial communities from San Francisco Bay, California, USA, that impact long-term carbon sequestration - RushSE_TuleB_D2... | ecosystem: Environmental > Aquatic > Marine >... | reverse complement strand
TAGATGCCTTCTCCCAAGAAGGGGTCGGCCAGACCCGCCGCATCTCCCACCAGCAGGACATTCGCATGACCGGGCGTTTCGAGGTAGTTGCCATACGGAATGGCATGGGCCTGAATGGGAAGAGCGTTCGGGTCGGCGAGATCCAGATGCGTGAGAAAATTGCGAAAGCCGGCTGCGACGCGGCGGCCGGCTTTCGCCCTCAAGGCGGCGATCCCAAGGATCTGCTCTCTCTTGCCGGGGAACGACCAGGCATAGCCCCACGGTATGAATCCGTAATAAATCGCGGGGTGGTCAGGAAACACGCCCATTTGCCGGGGGACAAAACATTCCAGCGCGGCGGCCGTTCCGGGGTGGCGGGGTTCGGCGACCTTGCGCGCTTGAAGCAGGGCACGGCGTACGCGGCTGTTGACACCGTCCGCTCCGATGATGAACCGGCCCGTCCAATTTTCGCCGTTTTGAGTGGCGACCTCACACCGCGCGAGGTCGACCGAGGCAACCGCTGCACCAGGGCGAAAATCGGCGCCGGCCGAAATGGCGAGCTGAAGCAAGAAGTGGTCGTATGTTTCGCGGTCAACCAGGTGAAAGGGATAGTCGAGCGTCCGGCGGACGGCACACCGGCGGCGGCCGGAAACCCCGTATTCCCTGGTGGCGTGCAGAAGAACACCGTTCGCAGCGAGGTTTTGGGGGCTGATGTGAAAAAGGCTTTCGAGGCGTTGGATCGTTTTCCACGTCAGCAGGCCGCCGCAAAGCTTGGGACGAGGGAAATCGCGGCGATCCAGCAGGGTCACCTTCAACCCACCTGCGGCCAGGATGAATGCCGCAGTCGTCCCGGCCGGACCGGCGCCGATGATAACGGCATCGCATGTCGCTTTTCCCATAGATAGCGTGATATAAAAAAAGATTAGGAGATCTGTCAATTCCCTAAATCGATCGGCCGATATTGCCGATAACATCCTTGTTTCTCCCCTTGCCAAGCAGAGCTGGGGGGATTTTAGGCTATAGCCTCCGGCACGAATTCGACGTTGGAACCCCATGAGCGACTACCATTTTGAGCAACTCGAAGCGCTTAAGCAGGTGCGGCTGCATCTCAAGGCGCTTTCGCGCCGAGAAAAAGAGAAACTGCGGGCGCTCATCGCGGATTATCTCGAATTTCGCAGGCAGGTGGACGGCTTCCTTGCAACCTATTTCGGAACTGCCTGCGATAGGACCTGCTACCAGAGTCGGCTCAGCGCCTGCTGCTCCCGCGAGGGCATCGTCACCTTTTTTGCCGACGTGGTGATCAACCTGCTCATGTCCGAGGAAACCGAGGTCGACGCACTTGCAAAGGTCCTGGGCGTCGACAACAGCGGGTTCAAGTGCGTCTATCTCGGTTCGGCAGGCTGTCTCTGGAGGGTCAAGCCGATCGTTTGCCAGATGTTCCTGTGCGAACCGGTGAAAGCCAGGGTTTTCGACGAACATCCGGAGGCTGAAGGCGAGTGGCTGGACCTCGAGCGTCGGCGCAAGCGGTTCACCTGGCCGGACCGGCCCGTTCTGTTCGATGCCCTCGAGAAGTATTTCATAGCAGCCGGTTGCGCGTCCTCCCTCATGTACCTGCACAACAGCCCGGGACTTTTGCGTGTCAAGCGCAAGGCGGGGATTTAGCCGGGCGCGGGCAAGTGAATTTATCTCGAGTTTTGCACCTCGGATTTCAACCCCGGCGCTTGGGGCCCCAATGCCGCGTCAGGGCTGTGCAAGCTTTAGCCCGAAAAATTTCGCAATCCCCTGAACTCGCCCACCCCGAGCGCCCGCATCTCCACTAAGTTCAAATCCCCAGCCGTCGCCTCGCAGGTCGTCCCATTTATCGTGGTTGTCAAAGTAACGTTCCGATTGGCGGGCGTTATTTTGTTACAACCACTTATGCCGCCGCCTTTTTTCCGGAACATTTTTATGACATGCGGTATGTTTTTCCTTCCACCCATTTGAGCGGGCCGGTGTTAAATAAAAAAAGAAATAAATAATAATTTAAATAAAAAATACTTGAAAGATAGAATTATATAATATAAGCTTTAAAGTATGGGTCAGAAAAAGACATTTTCCTCACGCATCGACGATGACCTGTTGAAGGCGCTCAAGCATCTGTCCGTTGACACGGACAAGTCCATGGGAGAACTGCTGGAGGAGGCCATCGCGGAGTTGATCCGAAAGTACTCCAAACCCAAAAAGTAGAGCAGGAGGGTGTGAGATGCGAGCCAAGAAAATGAGAGTGTACGAGGATTTTGACGAAGGTGACGAGGAGCCCTTGTTTCAATGCGGAGACGGCATCACCATGGAGTGTGTGTGCCCGAAATGCGGCATCACCCACCGCATGAAAATTCTCTGGGCCGGCCGGGGCAAACCCAAAAAGTTCTGTCAAGCATGCAAAATGTACATCGCCACCCTGGAAACGGTGGAGCTGCCCTGCATCCCGGTGTCGGTGAGTCGAGCGGTGGGATGAACTAACGGCTCCCGGTTTGTCGGTTTCTTGCCACCTCTTTACGATGGGCGGCGATCATGGTGATGTCGTCAGACCGCTTCGCTCTCCGGTGTTCCGCCATCTGTTCGGCACCCGCACCGCCAAGACCTCTCCGCGAGCGCACTCGTCAGAATTCGAATAAAGCCTGCACTGGAGCAGCGTCTTTTTGGGGCCGGGTTCGGTGACCCTGGCGCGCAGCGTCACCGGAGTGTCGAGCGGGGTCGGGAGCAGATAGGTCACGTTGAGGTTGGCCGTGACGCACCAGATATGGGGCGCGGACCCGATGGGGCGGTTCTCCATCCGGTAGGCGTTGGCGATGGCGGTGCAGACGCTGTGGCAATCGATGAGCGTTGCGATGATGCCTCCGTTCAGGAATTGCGGAGGTCCCGCTGAATGGTGGCGTTCGGGCCGGTAGATGCAGATCGACTCGTCCCCCTCCCAGTAGCTCTTGATCCGCAGCCCGTCGTGGTTGGAAGGGCCGCACCCGTAGCAGAGGTTGTCGGGTATCAAATCCTGAAATGCTATTGCCTGCATCAGAATGAATCCTTTCTAGTCATCCTCCCGCCAGCATGGCCGTGAAGCGGGTATTAATGACCTCTTCGGCCTCGGCCATGATCCGGTCCAGAAGCTCACGGCAGGTGGGGATGTCGCGGATCAGACCGATGCACTGGCCGGCCGCCATCGTCCCTTTTTCCATCTCACCGTTTTCCAGCATTTCCTTTCCCACCAATCCGGAGACGTAGGGAATGAGATCCTGGATTTGGGTGTTGCCCCTGCTTTCGATCTCGAGAACCTTTTCGGCGGCCTGGTTGTGCAGCACGCGTTCCGTGTTGCGCAGGCTGCGCATGATCAAACGGGTATCGGTCTCGTTGTGGCGGATTAGCGCCTGTTTGAGGTTGTCGTGCACCGGAGCCTCGCGGGTGGCCACGAATCGCGTGCCCATGTTCATGCCGTCCGCGCCCAGCGCCAGCGCCGCTACCAGGCCGCGGCCGTCGGCAAACCCGCCGGAAGCGATGATAGGCAGGCCGACCGCGTCACGGACGAGCGGCACGAGGATCAGGGTGGTGACGTCGTCCTCCCCGGGGTGGCCGGCAGCCTCAAACCCGTCGATGCTGATGGCGTCGCAGCCGATTTTTTCCGCCTTCAGGGCGTGGCGGACCGAGGTGCATTTGTGGATGACCTTGATGCCGGCGGACTTTATCTGCGGCATGTAGGGTTCGGGGTTGCGGCCGGCGGTCTCGATGAAACGAATTCCTTCCTCGAGGCACACGCGGATGAGGGCCGGGTAATCCGGCGGCCGCAGGGTCGGCAGAAAGGTCAGGTTGACGCCGAAGGGCTTGTCGGTCATGTCCCGGCATTTGCGGATCTCCGCCCGCAGGCGTTCGGCGTCCGGGAAGGTGAGGGCGGTCATGAAGCCCATGCCGCCTGCGTTCGAGACCGCCGCGACCAGCTTGGCCGTGGCTACCCACATGAGGCCGCCCTGGACGATGGGCCGTTCGATGCCGAAGAATTCGGTGATTCGGGTTTTTAACATAAGGCCCTCCGCTTTTTCAGTTTTCGAAGCAGATTGTCTTTTTATGCGGGAGCGGCTTTCAAGCCGCGATGATCGCGGCGGAAAGCCACTCCCACAGAATGACAAACAAGGAGATGCAACGATTCAGAGCTTGCACTGCACGACTTAAAACAGATAGCCGCAGAAGTTCGAGTTTCATCGGTAGAGGTCGATCTCAGCGTGATTGGCGCCAAGCAGGGCGATAGCTTTTCATCGGATGCAGGCTTGATTCGCATTCGAAGAAGAGGTCATCCATGGCGATGCATCCGGCCTGTGTCCAGATAGTGGTTGAGCATTATTTCGATTTCCCCCATGCGCTTCCGGAAAGCCGCTTCATCCAGGCCCCTAACAAACGAATTTCCGTCATCGTTCAGGCCAGTGATGACCTGGCGCCATTCGGCATTGGTCTCCCCGCCGGCGGTTTCAAGCAGGCTGATCGTGTAGCGGATCGCTCTGAGCGGGTTTACGCGGACGAATTCGATCAAAAGCGGAGGTTCATAACGGCTGACGATCCAGGTGTCTTCCGGCCCGTCGGCCGGGAAATCGGTTTTGAAGATGCAGTCGGGTTCGGCATGGCCGGACTCCGAATAGACCATGCGGCACTTCCATGTGTCGATCCAGTCGTATTCGCGGGTGGGGCAGAGCAGCGGAAAAACTCTGGCCGGGGCTGCAGTGATTTGCATTTTAAACGATCTCGTAACTCTGGTCCCGTTCATTCATACCTCCATCACATCCAGCTAAAGCAAAAGCCGCATGCGGCCAACCCATGCGGCTTTTGATCGACGCTAAACACAGGGGATGTCGACTTCCGATGAGGTCGCTTTTTCGCACCCCCGTGGGGGCGGCATCTTGCCGCGACGGTAGCCTGGCTGGAAGCCGATCCCACGAAGGCCTCAGTCCATTCCCGAGCAGGGTGGCGGCGTGCGCGCCATAAGCCGCTGTTAAGGTTTTATGTCCGGCTTGAATGCCCGGTTGAGGAGCGGGTCCATGACGGCCTCGTACCCGGTCAGCCGGGCAATGACCTGGCCGTCGGCGTCGAGGAACGTGAAGTCGCCGCGCATCTTGTTTTCGGTGACCTCGCGCACCTCTAAAGCGACCTTGATGCCTTTGGCCGGGAAGGCGGTCCGGAACTGCCGGTAGGAGGCGGCGTGGACGGGCAGAGAGACGCAGCCGCGCTGTTCGAAGCACCAGAGGCTTGCCATCTGGAAGGCCGAGTCGAGCACGAGCGGGTCGCACAGCCAGGAGTTGCGCGGAGGAACGGCGATCCACTGCGCCGGGTCGGGGGCGCCGGTCACGTCCGCCACCATACCGTCAGCCGTGCAACACTGAACCCACCGCAGCCCGTGGAGGTGAGTGCCGTGGAAGAGGATTTTCTCGTAGATCTCGGCCGCCGACCGCGGGTAGTGGTTGCAGGACAGGGCATCCGGCAGTCGGTAGGCCGGCGGGCGGGAATAATCCTCGGTCAAGATGGCTCGCGCCCGGGAGTGGAGAATGTCCTTGTCTTCGCGCACACCGTTGCGCAGTTCGAGATCCACCTCGAAAAAGCCGTTTTTGCGTCGCGCTTTCCCTGCCAGGACGCGTATCGGCTTGGTCTCGGCGCCCAATCGGATGCCGTTTAAAATCCGCATGTCCTCGAGGCCGTGCAGCAGCAGACCCGGATTTTCGTGGAGCGCCCCGTGGCCGAACCACTCGACCATGAGCGCCATGGGCACTACCGCCTTGCCGCCGATGATATGGGAACGGAGAACCGGGTGGTTTTCGACGTCGATTTCGCGTTCGAAAAGCATGGCCAACGCCGGCGGGGCCTTCTCCGGGACGCTTTCCAGCTTGACGGGGTTCAACGTTCCACCGATTACCACCTCGGCCGGGGCGTCGGCCGCGCGGGCAAGCTCGCGCAGCAGGGAGTGGGCGCCGTCGGACGCCGGCAGGAGGGTGACCCCTTGGCGTTCGAACTCGCGCTTGATGGAGGGGGTGACCATGCCGCATTCCCACGGACCCCAGTTGATGGACACGACCCGGCAGCCGGGCCGGCGGTGGGATTCCGCCCAAGCGAGTTTGTTGAGGGCCTCGTTCGCCATGGCGTAATCCGCCTGGCCCCTGTTCCCGATGCGGGCCGTGACCGATGAGAAAATGGCGATGGTTTTAAGCTCGTCATCGGCCACGGCATCCATCAGCGACTGGAACCCCTTGAGCTTGGTGTCGAACACCCGCTCGAACTGCTCCATGCTCTTGGCGGCGATAAGCCGGTCCTCGAGGACGCCGGCGCCGTGGATCAGTCCGCGAATGGGTCCGAAGCGGGAGCGTGCATCCGCGAGAGCGGATTGGACCTGGGCAGGATCCCGGACGTCCACCGCGTAATAGGCGACCGTTGCTCCGAAGGACCGGATGGCCTCAAGGGTGCGGGTTACTTCCCGGCTGGCCAGCAGTTGCTTCAGCCGCCGTTCGACCTCGGCCGGCGTGACGGATGCGCCTGCGAACTCGGTTTGCAGCAGCGTTTTTTTGAATTCCGTTTCACCCTCTAAATCGTGCATCCACTCCGGTTCGGGAACTGGCTCCGGCGAACGGCCGAGGAGGACGAGAGCCGGGCGCACACTTCGGGCGAGCTCCAGGGCGCAGACCGCCGTTATGCCGCGCGCGCCCCCGCTGATGACCACCGCGTCGCCCGCTTGCAGGTTGATGTCGCCTTCGGGGTAGTCCTGCGGGACGAGTGTCGGCGTGCTGCGGGAGGCTTCGGTCAACCCGATTTCAACCGGCCCGCGGTTCAAGACTTCCCGGATCAGGGCTCTGGCGGTCTCGCGCCGATGCGCCTCGCTCGGGGCGATGTCCAGGGCGTGGCAGATTACCTCCGGCCACTCCGTTGCGGCGGTCTTGGCCAGTCCGGCCAACGCCCCCTGAATCGGGTTTGCTGCCGGCTGACCGTTGAAACCGAAGGCGCCGTCCATGCGGGTGACGGTGGCGAAAAAAGCGGCTTGCAGTTTGGCCGATTCCAAAAGGTCGGCGGCCATGGCACGGGTCAATTCAAATGCATTTTTAAGATCCGCCTCCATGGTTTTCGACGCCGGGTTCTGGATGATGAGCAGCCCGGCGGCAGGAGGCAGATCCTTCTTGAATTTCAGAATGTCGCTCGACACCAGAACGGCGTTGATTCCCATGTCTCCGAACTCGGCCATCACGGCCTGGGAGAGCCCCGAACGGTCATCGGTGATGAACACCTTGCGCCCCTTGGGAACGGAGATCGTCGAAGTCTCGAACGCAGGCGCCGGGGTCATCACCACGATCTGACGCGCGGCGAGCCGGGCGCCGGAGTGCTCCCCCGGCGCAGCACAGGCCGGCGACGGCACCGGGTCAGGGACGGTTACCTTAAAAGGCTGGGCCGGTTGAGTCGTATCGATCTCCCGCGATGCGCCGGCGAAGTGTTCAATGATTTGGCCGAGGGTTTTCAGCCGCCCCATGTCCTCGGGAGCGACGGCCGGCAGGCCGGGCATTTTCTCTTCGAGGGTGGAGAGGATTTCCACGCGTTTGATGGAGTCGATGCCGAGGTCGGCCTCGATGTCCATCTCCAGCCCCAGCATTTCCACGGGATAGCCGGTGAGCGTGCTCACGACGCCCAACAGCGCTTGTGCAAGGGACTGACGGTCGGCGGAAGCGGCCTGCGGCGTATCCACCGGCGGAGCCATTGAAGCAGCCGTAGGCTGAGCCTCAGACCGGGGCCCGGACATGAAATCGATGATTTGGCCGAGGGTTTTCAGCCGCCCCATGTCCTCGGGGGCGACGGCCGGCAGGCCGGGCATTTTCTCTTCGAGGGCGGAGAGGATTTCCACGCGTTTGATGGAGTCGATGCCGAGGTCGGCCTCGATGTCCATCTCCAGTCCGAGCATTTCCACGGGGTAGCCGGTGAGCTCGCTTACCACCGTCAGCAGAACCGTTTCGAGTCCCGTGTGGGCCGAACGGGACGCTGCGGGCGGCAGGGAGGCAGGCGGATCGGCTACGGCCGGCTTTTCGGGCGTGGCTGCCGCAAACGGCGCCGGATGCGGAGCCGTCGGGGGCTGAACCTCGGTTCCATTCGGATACGAAATGTCGGTCGCAGGCGGCTGGGCGGCCGGAGCCGGAATGGTGGGCCGCAGTCCTTCCGCGCCGGCGAGGGGGACGCCTGCCAGAAGACTTGTGTTCTTCACCAGTTCGAGCAGTACGCGAGTGGCTTCGCTCTGGGTGTCAAGGAACTTCTGATGGGCTTGGGCGGTCTGCATCTGGATGGCCTGAATGGTCTTCAGCCCCTCCTGGACCGACCTCAGCGCGGCTGAGACGGGGTGCGTGTTGCCGTTGTCATTTTTCGCCATGTTTTCTTTGCCAGCGGGTGGAATGTGCCGGGACAAAACCGGGGTTGCCGAGACGGCCGGCAGTTTCCCCGGAGGAGTTTCGCTTAAGGGAGGGCGGTGGTCGTTGTTCGCGGCCGACGGCGCATGGTGGCGCTGCCGGGTCTGCGGTTCGGTGCTGCGAAAGTTGGCGCCGGCGACCGGGACCCGCATGCGGAAGTCCTCAGCCGGCGTCTCGGGGTCTTCCCATTTCTCCAGGCGGACCGGAAAGCCTAAAGCAGCCAGATGGCAGAGGGCTTTCGCCAAATCCGCTAAACCGGATTGCCTGCCGCTCGATGCATCCAGGGCCAGGGCCTGGAATGGGCGGTCCTTGAGTATGGCACCGACCAGGCCCGTCAGGATGGACCGGGGACCGACCTCCACGAAGGTGCGGACCCCTGCGCGGTGCATGGCCTCGATTTCTCCTACGAAATCCACCGGTCGAAGCATGTGCTCCGCCAAAAGGCTCCGCGTGTCTTCGAGGTTAGCCGGATACGGCTGAGCCGTGTCGTTGGAGAAGACCTGGGCCGAGGTCGGGGCAAGGTTTACCATGTCGACGGTTTTCAAAAACAGGTCCCTGGCGCCCTGCATCAGCGGGCTGTGGAAGGCCCCGCCCACCGGCAGCTGCTTTACCGCATACCCGCTGCGCCGGCACGCATCGGATGCTTCTGCGATCACATCGCGCGGCCCGGACAGCACACCCTGATCGGGGCCGTTGCGATTGGCCAGGACCACCGGCAGCTTCGATCGGTTGATCAGTGCTTCGAGTTCGTCGAGCGGCGCCCGCACCGCCAGCATGGCGCCCGGCTCGGCCTGAGCCATGGCTCTGCCGCGGGCGGCCGCGAGGTCGAAGAAGTCGTCTTCAGCGATCCCGCCCGCGGCGCACAGCGCCGTCAGCTCGCCGAAGCTGTGGCCGGCCAGGGCATCCGGCACGAGGCCGAATTCTTCCAACACCCGCAGCAGGGATAGGCTGAGGGCCCCGATGGCCGGTTGAGCCTTGTCGGTCGCCCGCAGTGTGTTTTCCGTCTCTTCGGTTTGTCGACCATGCAGGGGGTAGACCAGGTCGCTCAGCCGGGGTTCGGATTTAAACCGGTTTTCTGCGTTTTCCAGCACCGTCATGGCCGCCGGGAACATGCAGACCAGGTCGCGGCCCATGCCCGTGTATTGGCTGCCCTGTCCGGGGAACAGAAAGGCGAGCTTGCCGCGCTCCACGGGGCCGCCGAAGAAGGCGTTGGGCAGTTTGAAAAAGCTCTGTGAGTCGAAGGACTTCATGGCGTCGCGCGCTTTTTGCAGTTCGGTTCCGACCTGGTCCGGTTGCTCCACGACCACCAGCAGCCGGAAGGGGTGGCGGGCATCGAAGCGCGAACGGCACTGAGCGGCGGCCCGAGCCCAGGCCGATTCGGACAGCGGTTCCGCCAGTTGCCGGATGAAGGCGTCGACGGATGCAAGAAGGTCTGCGCGGCGTTCGGCGGAGAAGGCAAGGATCTGCACCGAACCGTCCCAGGCGGGGCCCGGTTTCTCCGGACGGTGTTCCTCGAGCACCAGGTGGAAGTTGCTCCCGCCGAAACCGAAAGCACTGACCCCTGCGCGCCGGGGCTGCCCATTGGTGGCGAGCCACGGGCGGCTGCGGGTGTTCAGATAAAACGGCGAGCCGTCCAGGCCCAGGGAGGCATCCGGCTCATCGGCCTTGAGGGTGGGCGGCAGAACCTTGTGGTAAACGGCCAGGGCGGCCTTGACCAGACCGGCAGCGCCGGCGGCGGCCTTGGCGTGCCCAATCATGGATTTGACCGAGCCCAGTGCGCGGCGGCTGCCGTTGGCAGCGGGTTTGCCCATTACCTGGCAGAGGGCCTGGAACTCGACCTTGTCGCCGACGCGCGTGCCGGTACCGTGCGCCTCCACCAGCCCGACGGTGGCAGGGTCGATCCCGGCTGCCGCGTAGGCCGTCTCGAGCGCCTTGACCTGCCCCTCCATGCGCGGTGCGTAAATGCTTTGGGACCGTCCGTCGCTTGAAGACCCGATCCCCTTGATGACTGCGTAAATCCGGTTGCCGTCGCGCTCGGCGTCGGGCAGGCGCTTCAGCACCAGCATCCCGATGCCCTCCCCGAGCACCGTTCCATCGGCGTTTTTGGAAAACGGCCGGGCGTCCCCGGTAGGGGAGAGGATTTGGGTCTTGGCGAAACACATGTGCATGAAGATGTCGTTCAGCGTGTCGACCCCGCCGGTGATCACCGTGTCGCTGCGCCCCGAGGCAAGCTCCAGCAGCGCAAGGTGCACGGCGGCAAAGGAGCTGGCGCAGGCGGCGTCCACCACGCAGTTGGTCCCGCCCAGGTCCAGGCGGTTGCTGATGCGCCCGGCCACCACGTTGCCAAGCAGCCCCGGGAAGGAATTCTCCTGCCAGGACACGTACGAATCGGCAATGGTGCGGATGATCTTCTCGCAGCGCTCGGGCTCGATGCCGGCGTCTTGGAGCGCCCGGCGCCACTTAGGAAAACCGAGCCGTGAGCTCAGCGGGATGACCAACTCCTGGGTGCCGGTGACCCCCAGGATGACGCTGGTGCGGCTGCGGTCGAAGGGCAAACCGGCATCCTCGATGGCCTGGCGGGCGGCGGCCAGCGCCAGCAGCAGCACCATCACAGCCCATAGGCGCAGCGGGTTCATCGTGCCCCCCCTTGCGCAGCGGCGGCATGGATGCGGATCGGTTCGCGCCGCATCCGCTGCTGCACGTGCGTGCGGTCCTGCACCTCGCCGGCCAGCTGGCCGCAGGCCGCCGCGATGTCGTCGCCGCGCGTTTTGCGCACCGTCGTGACGATGCCGGCGTCGCGCAGCAACTCGGCAAAGGCGGCCACGCGCGACGCGCCGGAGCGCTGCAGCCCCGACGCGGGGAAGGGGTTGAAGGGAATCAGGTTCAGCTTGCAGCGCAGTGCCGGCGCATCGCCTTCCAGGCCCTGCACCAGCCGCACCAATTGCCGAGCCAGCTCGGGCGTGTCGTTCACCTCATGCAGCATGCAGTACTCCAGCGTGATGAAGTCGCGCGGCGCGGCGTCGAGGCGACGGCGGCCCGCATGCGCATGGCGCGTATTCCCGACGGCGCCGACATCGTCGAGAACAAGGTGTCGGTTGCGCCCGGCTTCATGCTCGACAACGTTGTCGTCATGGCCGGTATCCCCTCGGTCATGCACGTCATGCTGGACAGCGTGACACCCAGGCTGCGCACGGGCGCCAAAATGCTCGCCGTCGAGATCGAGCTGTTCCGGCCCGAAGGCGAGATCGCCGAGCTGCTGGGCGCCAATCAGGTCGAGTTCCCGGATGTCTCCATGGGCAGCTATCCGT
>Ga0210069_1000193_pt1 | contig 11744 bp, 11 predicted proteins | sample RushSE_TuleB_D2_FD_185568 | JGI IMG/M metagenome (GOLD analysis project Ga0210069, IMG submission 185568) | Wetland microbial communities from San Francisco Bay, California, USA, that impact long-term carbon sequestration - RushSE_TuleB_D2... | ecosystem: Environmental > Aquatic > Marine >... | reverse complement strand
TGCCACCGTGATCGCGCGTCTCAAACAGGCCGGCGCACACATTAAAGGCAGCATCCGCATGAGTGAACTCGGTTTTGGTCTGGCCGGCGACACCGGGGCAACGGTGTTACAAAAAGGTGACGTCGACTGTCTCCTGGTAACGGACACCATGGGAGAAGCCCGGATGACCGCCTGCGTAGCCGGTGATTTCGGGTTCAAGCCAAGCTATGGGATGGTGCCCCGTTTCGGACTCATCGGTCTGATCCCTTCCATGGAATGCTTCGGGATCGCCGCAAAAAACATAAAGGATATTGCCGGAGCCATGTCGGTTATGGCGGAAAGTGATTCCCGGGATCTATCGATGCCGGCGTTCGGTGCAGACCTTGACTTCCCCCGGTTCCATCGGGTGCCGGAACCCCGGGAACCCATCCGTTCCTGCGGCGTCGTCAGGGAGTGTATGGACATGCTGGAAAACGATGAATCCCAAGCGTTTGGCGCTGCCATGGCCCGGCTTGCCGGCCAAGGCATTCGGATTGAGGAAGTGCATCTGAAGGATTTTGAACTTGCCCGGGAGGTTCACAACGTGATCGGAGCGGTGGAGGCTTCGTCGAGTGCCGGGAAATATGACGGTGTCCGCTACGGACACCGCACCGCATCGGCCAAAAACTGGAATGACATGTACATGAACTCGCGCGCGGAATCCTTTGGCGTGCTGGTCAAAAGCTATCTTTTTCAAGGGGCGTATTTCCAGTATGAAAACTATAACGCGTTTGTCGATGCCGCGCGGATTCGGGCCCGCCTCCTGGCTCAAACAGAAGCGGCCCTGGAGCGTTTCGACGTGCTTCTGCTCCCCACCCGGCGCGCGACGGTCGATCCTTCGAGCGCACACACCATCAACACCGTCTATGATGTTTTTTCATGGACCCTCATCGCCAATATAACCGGACATCCGGCCATAACCTTGCCCCATATGGTCGAATGCGGGGATACGGATCTTGGATTGCAACTGATCGGACCGCGCTTTCAAGACGAACGCCTGCTCTCTATTGCAGCCCAATTGACAGATTTGGATATGGAGGCACACCACCATGGGTTATGAAGCGGTCATCGGTCTTGAGATACACGTCCAGCTCAGCTGCACCACCAAAATGTTTTGCGACTGTCCCAACAGGCCCGGGGACGATCCCAATACGAATATCTGTCCCATCTGTCTCTGGCTGCCGGGCGCGGTGCCCCGGTTCAGCCTGGAAACCCTTGAAAAGGCAACCCTGGCCTGCCTGGCATTGAATTGCGATATACAGCCTCGGAGCGCTTTCGATCAGAAGGTCTACTATTATCCAGATCTGCCCAAGGGCTTTCAGCTATCCCAGCACCATATGCCGCTGGCCAGGGGCGGTTGGATCGACATTATGGATGAAGACGGAAAACCCAAAAATCTTCGCCTGCACCATGTCCACATGGAAGAGGATGTGGCCAAACTCGTTCACGAGACCGAAGGCCGGACCCCTATCAGCCTGGTTGATTTTAACAGGGCAGGCACGCCGCTCATAGAAATCGTTACCGAACCGGATATGCGCAGCCCCCATGATGCCATGGCATTTTTAAAAGTTTTAAGGACCCAGCTTCGATACACGGGATGCGCGGAATGCAGCATGGACCAGGGAACCATGCGGTGTGATGCGAATATATCCCTAAGGCCGCTTGGCAGTGATCAACTGAACACAAAGGTCGAAGTCAAAAACATGAATTCCATCCAGCATGTCGGCAATGCCATTGCCTACGAAATCAAACGCCAGGCGGAGTCTCTCAAAAACAATGAGCCGATCATGCTGCACACCCGGTTGTGGGATCCTGAAAAAGGGATCACCACCGCCATGCGGGCAAAGTTTGAAGGTCCCTGCGTGCCGGATCCGGCCGTAACTCAAATCCTGGTTACGGATGAATGGCTGCGGAAGATGGCGTCAAAACTTCCTGAAATGCCGCACCGGAAAGTCAGCCGTTTTGTCCGGCAGTACGGCCTGGCGCATGATGAGGCGGCCCAGATGAGTTCGGAGCGGGAATTGTCCGAATATTTTGAAGCCGTTGTCAAGTTCGGGGCGTCCCCGAGGACCGTGGCGAACTGGATAGCCACACAACTGCTTCCGGCGGTGAAAGAACACGGACATGAGTTCGCGACGTCACCGGTAACAGCCAGGCGGTTTTCCGGCTTGATCACCATGCTGGAAAAAGATGAGATTAATTCGAATTCAGCCAGATCCGTGCTCAACAAGCTTTTCGAAACCGCCAAGTCGCCGGAAGAGATTGTCGACCAATTCGGTTTCAGGCAGGTTTCGGACACCGGGGCGCTCAGGGGTATTGTGGACCAAGTGATTTCGGAAAATATGTCCGCGGTTGAAAATTACAAAAACGGAAATAAAAAATCAATCGGATTTCTGGTGGGACAAGCCATGAAGCTGTCCCAGGGCAAAGCCAATCCCAAGCGGTTGCAAGAAATTCTCAGGGAAAGCCTCGCATAGGTCGGAGGGGGCAGGAATACCACCACTGCCAAGTGCTCTAATTGATACATACGATACCGTTTAATTCCCGTCTTTTTAGTTTGAAGCTTGATGGTCTCGTAAAAAGTAACGAAACCGTCATGCCGGACTTGATCCGGCATACAGAAGCGCTTGAAATTACTGGATTCAGGCTTTCTCCGGAATGACGAAAAAGGGCATTTTTTGACTTTTTACGAGTTTGTCAAGCTTCTAATCAAAATGCGATCGCGCTTTTTTTATGCTCTCGTTCAGGGATTTCCATGCGTTGTCAACGCCTTTTTTAAGGTCTTTCCATGCTTCTTCACTGGCATTGTCGATTTGTTCCAGTTTCTGACTCATTTTTTCGCGATTTTCTTGAAGGGTTTTCAATTGTTCTTCGAATTTTTTCTTTACTTCGACCTTGGCATGTTGTGCCTTCGCCTCCAGCTTGTTGCGCTCACGGCTCCACTTGTAGTTTAGATCATCGAACATTTCCTTCATCTTTTTTGAATAGGAATCTTTGGTTTCCATATCTTCCTCCATAAATAATTTGACAACGAGTATTATTCGACAGGATCTGTCCCGGTTAAGGATCTTGTTTTTTATTCAACAAGATACCCTACCCTTGTTACGGACCTGTATGGCAGGCCGGGTGATTTTTAGTGGATCTTATAACAAAAATGTAGCTATTGTTGTCGAAGATTGCAACAGGTTTTGCGGAAAATCTTAGATCAAGGGTCCCCGGTTAAATTCGCTGCGCTCCTTTTCTTCGATAAATTTAACCGGGCAAGGAGAGGTCGGGGACCGGGGGCCCCGATAACGGGATCTCCGCCACAGAAATCGGCGGACAACTCCGCTTCGCTACGACAGGCGGTGCTTCGGGGCTTGATGCTGCAGACCAGATGTGTTACCTTCGTCAATACTTAATCGAAAAGGTCGAATGGAATGGAAACATGGTGAAGAAATGAAAAATATATCAAAATGTATCCGCGAAGTTTGCTTCGGACTTCTATGGGTGTCCCTGATGACCGGTTGCGCGTCTCATCCCGACAAGATGCTTTCCCCGGATGCGCATCTGGTCCAGTTAACAAGCATTGTCCAGCGTGCCGTGGTTAAGATAACCACCTATGATGCTGAAAAGAAAAAAATCGGTATCGGAAGCGGCTTTTTTGTCGATAAAGGCGGGATCTTGATTACCAATTATCATGTTCTCGACGGGGCTTACGCTGCAAATGTCACAACGTATGACGGCCGCGAATATCCGATTCAAGGGGTTTTGGCATATAGCAAAACCGCCGACCTGATAAAGGTAACCCTAAACATTCCAGAAAAATCGGTTCACAAGGTAGAGGTGACCCCTGATGTTCCCGAAATCGCCGAGCGGATCCTCGTGGTCGGGAGCCCTCTCGGGCTTGATCAAACGGTCAGCGTAGGCATTGTTTCGGCAGTAAGGGAATTCCCCAACGTCGGGAAAATTTTTCAGATGTCCGCTCCGGCATCCCGTGGCTCCAGCGGCAGCCCGGTGATCAATATGGACGGAAAGGTCATCGGGGTTGTCTCTTTTATTGTGGAACCCGGCCAAAATCTGAATTTTGCCGTCTCCGGACAAAGTGTATGGGACTTAAAGGATGAAAAAACAGCAATGACCCTGCCCGAGTGGACTTACAGTGTCAGTATCCAAAAGCCCGGACTGGCTGCCGAGCTGTGTAAAAAAGGCTTTGAATTCTCTATCCAGGGTGAATACAAAAAAGCACTGGAGTTTTACCAGGAAGCTGCCGAAAAAAGTCCGGACAACGCCGAATCCTGGTATGGCCTGGGTAGCTGTTATGTGGGCCTCGAGCAGCCGCCAGAAGCCATCACTGCATTCAAAGAGGCCATACGAACGAGCCCGGATAAAACCCGGGCGCACTATTATCTCGGGAAATACTATCAAAGCCTGGGCCGTTACGAAGAAGCGATCGAATCTTATCAAGCGGCGCTCGGAATCAACCGGGACTTCGGGCCGGCATATATTGGCCTGGCTGAAATATACAGCGGTCAGAAGCGGATAAACGACGAAAAAGAAGCCATAGAACAATTGCTGCGGATTCATCCGGATTATGCTTCGTCCCACTATAACATCGGGATTACCTACGAAAAACTGGGAAGATATCGGGACGCTCTCAAAGCCTTTAAACGGGCCCTTGAAATCAATCCCGAAATGCCGGAAGCATATTATCACATCGGAATTATATACGGTAATCTGGGAAACTTCAGAGAGGAGGTCGCAGCCTACAAGCAGGCCATTCGCATAGCCCCTGATTTCGCACCGGCCCACTTTAACATGGGTGCCTTCTACCTCGATGCGGGCCAGAAAGATGCCGCACTCGAAGAATATAAGATACTCAAAAAATTGGATAATAAAATTGCGGACAAGCTTTTTGATCTGATTTACAAATAATCTTTTTTGCTTTTTTTTGTCTCTTTTTCACCCCAGATAATTTGTGTTGCGGTTTTCCGATCCACTGCGGGCGGCCTTCAGGATTGGGCGCCGGTGATCCGTAGTCAAAGGTTGACAAGATGCGTTGCTCGATTTCGGAACCGATAATTCGAATGATGGCGCGCACCATATCCTTGTCTTCGCCGGTAACAAGCGTAAAAGCTTCGCCGCTGCGAGTTGCCCGGCCTGTACGTCCGATGCGGTGAATGTATGCTTCGGGGGTGGAAGGGATATCATAATTGATGACATGAGAAATCCGGGTAACGTCAATGCCGCGAGCGGCGATATCGGTGGCCACCAGAATCTGAAATTTCCCGTCGCGAAAGCCGTCCATTGCTGCCTGGCGGCGTGCCTGGGAAAGGTTTCCCTGAAGTGAAGCCGATCGGTATCCCGCGGCAACAAGCTTTTTCCCCAAGCTCTCGGCGCGATGTTTGGTTCGGGTAAAAACCAGTACCGACTTGGTATCCGTGTTTCCCAGCAGATTTAACAGCAGCGCCGTTTTTAAGTGCCGGGCTACCGGGTAGAGCGCGTGATTGACAGTATCGGCAGGTGCGGTGATTCCCACCTGGACGGTGGCCGGATCCCGCAGGATATCTCCGGCCAGGCGGCGGATTTCCGGGGGCATGGTAGCCGCGAAGAGCAGCGTCTGGCGCTTCATTGGAAGATGTTTTAAAATTCGCCGGATATCGGGAATAAATCCCATGTCGAACATCTGGTCGGCTTCATCGATAACCAGTACTTCCAGTCGGGAAAGATCGATGCTATGACGTCCGATATGATCCAGAAGCCGGCCGGGGCAGGAAACAACAACATCGGCATGCTTAAGTTTCTGAATCTGCTGTTGAATTCCAACGCCACCGTAAACAGCAACGCTTCTTATGCGCATCTTACGACTCAGGGTTTCGACAACCTGATGAATCTGTTCGGCCAATTCACGGGTGGGAGCGGTGATCAGGGCGCGAACGCCGCCGTGTTTACTCCCCGCCAGCCGATTGAGTATCGGCAGAACGAATGCCGCCGTTTTACCGGTGCCGGTTTGGGCCATACCCATTACATCACGACCCTTCAATACCTGCGGGATTGCCCGAGCCTGAATCGGGGTTGGAATTTCATAACCTGCTGTTGCGACGCCTTTGGCAACAAGAGGATGAAATTTAAATGCTTCAAAGTTCATTAAATGCCTTCTTTCCGTGTTCCAAATAAAAAAGCCCCGGATTTATTCCGGGGCTTACGTGATTTTTAGTTACAACCAGGAACACTGTTAATTTTTGGGGATCATACAGGCGGTTGGAATTGCTGTCAAGTTAATTATCTAATATTTTTATTAAAGTAAAAATTTGGTGATTTAGGAACATTTACGGTATAATCATTTAAGTTTTTATTCTCTGCATATTTTCTCTGCCATTCTTATGGCTTCCTGTTCCATTGGTGCTTCTGGATAACCAATATTTATGAGCTGCAACAAATATTTCCGAAGAAATGGTAAGAAACCACCAAGCTTTTCATACTGTGCGGTATGGACCAATTCATGAACAATCAGGCAACGATCATCTGAAAAATCGGAATGGATAAAAATTCCGTATCTGAATGTGAGGCCAACGGTTGAAGGTGTAATCAACTGGGTAGCTTCGGCTGCCGCTTTTAAGACAGGATGTTTTGGAAAAGGAATTTGCGGGACCTTGAATATCCTTACTCTATCCGGATGCATTACCCCCACAAGTTTGGCATCCTCAATTTGTGGATTTGAAAGAGGAACACCATGCTTTAAAACCACCTTTTCTTTTGCCTCCGCCCATTCAGTAGCAAGAGGCAATATAAATGCAAATTGATCCGTGGTAATTTTTATCATCATCTGATTATGGTTTCCATTTCGGATATATAGAATTTTGTTTTGAACGAAATCAATTCTGGATTAAAGTGTTCCCATTAGAATCTAAAAGAAGTTGGTATGTGCTGATTACATATATCGCATAATTTCCATCAAAAAGCAAAAAGCAAACCCCGTAAAACAGATTTGCCTTTAAAAAACGATATCACATGAATACCGTCTGTCCGATTTTGTTTTTAACTGATATTTTAAATTGCAGGACCGGATCTCAACTTTTACAAGTAATCAAAAAGAAATGATTGGCTGAACCTTCCTGCCTTCATATGCTCATTCAACGGATAGACGTATTCACCATTATTTCTTGCCGTTACCCTTGCCCTTGCCTCGACCATTGGGTTTTTCATCGTAAAGATCATGACCACGCTTCAGGGCATGGAACTCCTTCGATCCGGGTTTTATGCCCAGACTCTTCGCAAGTACTCCCCAGCCGTTGCCCTTGCCAGATTTGTATTCTTCGATAACGCTCTCTTTTGAATGATTTGACATTTCTCCGAGCCTTAGAACCATATAGGCGTCCGCAGGGTTTTCGACATTGTTGAGCACGATTTTGATTTGTGTGTCGCCTATCTTAAAACGAGTTCCAAGTCTTGCTCGGAATACTGATGGGTCCGCTTCAGCTTGGATATTGAAATTCCTGATCCAGTCAAAATCACCAGCTACGACTGCTGATGAAAAGAGTAAAAGGGCCATAGAGACCACGAAAAACACTTTAATCATTTTCATTACGATCTCCTTTTGAATTTGTTTTATAAATATTACCTTGTTCAATTATCTGCGGACAGGATTTGAGAATCAAAGTATTAAGATTCGGGTAAAAAGTTTACCGGCTAACTTTCGATCTGGATAGTTTCTACTAAAACCGTTGTGGTTCCTTTTTTATAAAACCCAAGTTTTTTAGCTGCGGCGGCGGTAAGGTCGATAATCCTGCCTTTTACAAAAGGTCCTCGATCATTTACTCGAACAATAATCGTTCGATTATTTTTTAGATTCGTGACTTTAACGTATGTCGGAAGCGGCAAATATTTGTGAGCGCCATATAGTCCTTTGGGATCAAAAGCTTCGCCATTGGCCGTCATATGAACTCCTTTTTGACGAAGTGTTTCATACCCGTACCATGAAGCAATCCCTTTTTGACGATATTTACCGGCTTCTTTTACAGACATGGGCACATACCTTTTACCGTTAACGACATAAGGTGCGGTTTTGACATGCCCCTTTACGTATCCTGATTTCTCACCCCGTTCAAAAGCTGACGCTCCTCCGGTTGTTCTACATGCGATGATAGAAAATAAAAATAAAACAATGACTTGCAGAAATATTATTCTTTTGATTGCGCTATAGTACATCCCGATTCTCCTTTTAATATTCCCGATCATGAAATTATGCAAAAATTGAACCAGGATGATAATATAGAATATATATCAATATTACAAATGGTTAGATAAGATATGGAAATTGTATAATTAAAATAATGTGACAAATACGGTCAAATTCAATGACAAAAGGAGTTTGCATGGTTTGAGTACAACAAAAATAAGTTGAAAAATCCCATTTAAACTTTGGAAACGGAGGCGCAAAACATGGATTTCAAGATGATGCTAACAGCTGTTGAGCTGTTCTCAGTTTTGCCATTTCTGCACCGGTGGCATTGAACCACTGCTCATACCCGGTATCCCTTGATATGACTACTCGGATTTCACATCGTGCCAAGGATATGAATTATCGGCAAAACTGGTTATAAAACACATTATTAGATTGGCAACTTAACACACCAACCTCGATTAGCCTTCTCGTCATTCCCGCGAAGGCGGGAATCCAGTTTTTTCAAAAGGTTCCTGGATTTCGGTTCTCCAAATCGCTTCGACCGAAATGACATGTTTATTTGCCGGATTAATAATAGGAGGGTAATGATGGGATATTTTGTTTTTAGCATTTGCTGACCACATTAATTTTGAATCATGTTCACATAACTTTTTAATACCGATTCTTGTACCTGGCTTTCTATTTTGAACTTAACACCAATACCACCAGCCTGAGCATGGATAATTTCACCACTTATTTTGAACGGCCTCTGGTAATCCGGGGAAACGAAGGTCATTAAAATCTTTTGACCCAATGAAAACTCATTTGAAGTTTCAATAAATATACCACCCTCACTCATGTCTTTAATGAAGTCTCTGTAATATCGATCGCCAACAGTATAATCTACGATCCTGATAAAGTCTTTTCGGTTATATTTCCTTTTTTCTGAAAATTCTTCATCATCCAAATATTTCAAAAGTTGTTCCAATTTTTCTTTGGATAGCGCATTGATTTTTTCCAATATAACAGTATGAATTTCATCTATGTTAGGTTCATTATCTGTTTTTTCCATTTTAAAAGCCCGTTTATCCGCATAGTAATTTTCGATGAAACCATCCATCTGAAATGCCTGATCAGGCTTCATTTTCCCTCCAGAAACAAGTTTATGTATGAACTCGGACTCCTTTTCCTGAAGGTTTTTACCCTGTTGCCGGAAATTGATGACCTTTTTGAAAAGAATGATAGCAGCAATTGAGAGGAATAGAAAAATTGTCAGTATAGTCATAAAATATAACATGGATCCTCCTGATTCCTATAAAGTCCATTTCACAACCCTCAAAAGATGGGTCTCTCGGACTCTTTTTCATAATTCAAGCATAATATTTTCATATTCCTTATCTTCAGGATCGATCTTGTCTCGAATGTACAGATCAAAGACTGCTTGGAGAACATCAACATCTTCCTTCTTCATGCTTGCAAGGAAAACCTTTTTTCCCAGAGGCATTTCAGAGAGAATCCCATCTACGATCTGAAAAATGGCATCTTGAGATGGTTTCGTCATTTTACGACCTTCAATGTATGGGTTCCCTTGAGTCTTTCCCACAGAGCTTTCAAGATAACAAATGTGGCTTCCTCTTCATTATACAAAGGCTCTTCTGACATGGCTCTGCAATCTGCTAACAAATCCTTATTTTCATGCCATACACCAAAAGCATTTTTAAAATAACCATTTAACTTTGGATGAAGGCCAACCAGTTCGTCTAAATTCATCTTGGCTATTTTCGTCTTACTTTTCAGATCTAAATCAGACATCATTCTATCAACAGCTTCATCAACCGTCTTGGAGGGAATGGGAAGCTTATCAATCAACTCCTTCCTATCATAGTCAGTCAGATGTACACCGGATTCAGCATGTACAAGACTCAGCAATATAACTCCCTCAATAATGGAAACAGTGTTTTTGTATATATCAGAGTCTTCGCTGGTTCTTGAACCAGTTGCATTTAGCACTTCAATGTCATTTTCTATGATCCATGAATTTATCTTGGAAGATGCCATAAAAGGAGGGGTTTCATTTAAATCAATGTGAAGGCATGGCCGATTATGTTTTTCTGTCATCTTTTGACTATAATCTGCGCCACCGGTTAAATTTCCATGTGAGATTATAACTGTGCCATCAGAATCGATCACGTTCTGCTCAATTTTTTCTTTAACACCGGCAATGGGCATCTCCTTCAATTTGTATTTATCCGGTAATATCCCAATCTGGGTTTTACGGCCTTTCTGAATCCAGCCACCATAGGGAAAGTTGTATTTTATGGCTGCATCAAGTGCAGCCTGGTCTGCACCAACTTGACCACCTGATATGATTTTTTTAAGCATGATCCTTTTTCCGATATTCAGCCTGTACTCGTTTTATCTTTGTAAAAACTTCTCATTGGTGATGATACCCTTCTCCATAAGGAGGTGAGTTAATGATTCAATCAGTATCGAATTTGCCATTAAAAGTTCTTGAAACCTTCCCCTTCTTTTGGATCGAGTTGTTCAACCATCTGTTGTCCTTTCGTGGTTTAAAGGTTTTGTGATGACAACAATATAATATAATGATGCCATCAGGTCAAAAATAAATAACCGGTGGCCGACAATCCCACAAATAACAATTGCACAAAAATATGTGCACATGCCCTGAAAAATGTGCACCATATCCCTTCAGAATGGATTTATCCTTTTCCATGAATATATCCCTTTTCGTCTAACCTTATGGAATGGATATATTTTAACAGTTTTCTGTCAACTATTAAAATGGATGCATCCCCGAGGAAATAACACAAAGAGATAATCCGTCCACCGTCAATTTCCTTATTCAATTATGCTTTATGAATTATTTAATCAATATCCGTGCCAATTAAGCTGACCAGATAAACATCATCCTAACTGAATTAAATCAAACACTTTTGAGATAGTTTGTTACCTGATGGTTTAAGAAAGGAATAATGATGTTGTACAGATTACAGGGAATTGGTGCACAGTAAAATGTTCATAATTATGGGAATGGTTTTGATCTTCAGAATAATTTTAATTGGTTCTTTTGGCGTTCCTTTTTTTTGTCTTGGATTTTTGAAAGCGGCTCTGTTTTGCTTGAGTCGCTATTTTGTGTCTCGTTTGTTCCTGAGATTACGGGCTGTGCCTTATTTTCGGAAGACGCGATGGGATTGCCCTTACCAAGTTCAATGATTGCACGGTGAATGATTTGGACGTAAGGCTCACCTGTTCGGGATTTCTCATCCATTAATACGGCCTGGGCTTCCGGTGAAAGCATGAGCTGGATCTGTTTGCAGCCCTGTGTAAGTTTTCTTTTACGCCAACGTTCTCGGCGCTTCCTGTCTGTTTTTCGCCGTTGTTCTATTGTCAACATCATTCCCCCTTTCCCTTACTTTCCCTTTAGCGTTAAATATAAACGCTTAATATAATCGTTTCCCATAGGCGTTTGTATGTAACTATATTATCACTTTATATCATTCACATTAATACAGTTCAATACCAAAAATAAACATGGTAATATTAATTGAATAATTTGAAATTA
>Ga0210069_1000191_pt1 | contig 11815 bp, 6 predicted proteins | sample RushSE_TuleB_D2_FD_185568 | JGI IMG/M metagenome (GOLD analysis project Ga0210069, IMG submission 185568) | Wetland microbial communities from San Francisco Bay, California, USA, that impact long-term carbon sequestration - RushSE_TuleB_D2... | ecosystem: Environmental > Aquatic > Marine >... | reverse complement strand
GTGGAGGTCGGCCTCGATCCCGTACCGCTCCACGGAGGCCGCGAGGGCGGCGAAGTTCTCGGCACCGAGCCGCTCGAGGGTCGGCACCTCGTCCGGCCAGCACGCCACTCCCTGCGCCAGGCCGTGCGTCAGCGAGGGCGAGACGAAGCCGCCGTTGCGGCCCGACGCGGCGACCCCGAAGCGTCCTCGCTCGAGAAGCACGACGTCGCGCGACGGGTCGTCCTCCTTGGCCTGCACGGCGGCCCAGAGACCGGTGAAGCCGCCGCCGACGACGACGAGGTCGGCGCCCTTGTCGATCACCTCCAGGCCAGCCTTCGCACCCTCGGCTCGGTCGGTCTTGGTATCGGCGGCGACGAACTCGATCTGCTTGCCAAGCAGGCCGCCGGCCTTGTTGAGTGAATAGTGCCCTCGTTTCGACACGAGAATCACGCTGCGTTCGATTCCATAGACCTGATAAGCAGCTTCCAACCCTTCTTTTTCCACACCCTCAAAACCGTCTTTGGGGGCAAAGCGCGTATTTCGAGCCACCCACAGGGCCGTCAGGTTGGAGAGCGTTCCGTTTTCGGTAAAACAGCCGAGGGTCGTATGTGTGCTCTGGATGTGTTCATTGTAGAAGGCATCGTTTTTTTGATAAATCAACCGGTGAATTTTAGCCAGTACCTGCTTTTCCACCACCGATACCACCTTGGACGTTTCGATTTTAACCAAATTTTGATTCAACGCGGCGACGATGGTTTTAAGGTGGACCATAAAAAACGGAATGGCGGATGTCATATGGCCGACAAAGTAAGGCGAGGCCACGTTAACGGCATGGGGGGCGATGTCTTCGATCAGGTCGGTAATGACATCGGCCAATTTTTTTTCGGGATTCTGGCTGATAAGGCTGTTCGTAAATCGGTCGGCCAGATCCTTCAGGCTGACCGCTTCGGTAAAGCCGACATGTGTTTTGAGAAAATCTTGGAGCCCGAAAAGGATTTGCTCCATATACTTGATCAACGCAGATCTGGCGGCTTCGTTTTCCGGACGGATAAATGTTCGCGTCAGGGCAGGCCAGTCGGCAACGAGTTCTTTTTTCTGGGGGGCAAGCTTTTTGTTCTTCATTGCAGGTCATGTTCCGGAAATATTGAAGCATAGCATGACAATTAAACCTGGTCCTCTGGGGCAGGTTAGAGATAGACGGCTCTGCCTTAGTTTAGTAGCATGCCCCTTAGACATTGCCAAGTAAATCTTTCAAAGCATTAAAAATTGTTTATTGCCAACCTGCATTGAAGTATAATATTATTTTTGCGTCTATTCAGGCTCCGTTTTTTATTCAAGATCTTAACGGGCGGTTACCCGGTTATTAACGTTATCTTGCTTGTGGCTTATGAAAACCGAAGAATTTTTACAAGAACATAAATATTATCGAACACTTATCGAGAGTGCCACGGATTATGTGGTTGTAATCAATAGAAATTATCAAATCATTATGGCCAATGAACTCTTTAAAAATGAGTTCGGCATGAAGCCCAATGATTATTGTTATAAAGTATGGAAAAATAGAAATAAAAAATGTGAAGGGTGTCTGGTAGAAAAAACTTTTCGGGATGGCTGGGGATATTGGAATCTTGAAAATGTCACCATGAAGGACGGCAGGGTCGCCAATATGCTGATTAAAGCGATTCCGGTCAAGAATGAACATGGCGAAGTTGTTTATGTCCTGGAAAGAGCCACCGACATCACGGAAAGGCAGCACATTCAGGAAAACATCGACAAAATGGTCGGCAACCTGGAAGATATGCTGGCCGATCGTCTGGAAGGATTGCAAAAATCCGAAGAGAAATACCGAACCATATTTGAGCGGTCCCGTGATGCCATCATTCTCACAGATCCTGCCGGCAAGATCATCGAAATTAATCAGGCAGGGGTTAATATGTTATGGTATGATACCCAAAAAGAAGTTTTGGCACTTAAATCTGCTGCAAAACTCTTTGAAAATAAGGTATTTTCAAAATTCCAGAAAAAGCTTTCCAAGGAAGGTTTTGTTGAGGGATTTGAAACCCGGCTCGTAGGAAAAAAGGGTCGAAGATTTGATGCGGTGATTACATCCAATGTGACGGTCGATGTGACCGGTAAGGTTGCCGGTTATGTGCTTATTATCAGAGACATTTCTCGGAGAAAATTCGCACAGTATCAAATCGAACAGCGTAATATCCGACTCGATATTTTAAATGCCATCTCCAAAACCGTAAGCAGCAGTTTGGATCTCGATACAATGCTTAATGGGGCCATCAATAAAATTTTAGAATTCCTTGAATTCGACAGTGTTCGAATTTATTTGTTGGACGATAAAAAAGAGGTTCTTAATTTGAAAGCGTATAAGGGGTCTTCAGATCAATTAATGACCAAGCCCTTTATGAAATGTCGCAAACTCGGAGACGGTCTTTTGGGCCAGACCCTGCTCGATGGTAAAGCCAAGATTGTCCACAACCCTTTCCGAATAAAAGATCGTTATGTCGATTCGATTATCGAAGAGGGACTTCAGTCAACGGCTTATATTCCGCTGGTCAGCAAGGGGGAATCGGTCGGTGTAATGGCCCTCTCCAGCCGTTCACCATTTATGTTTTATTATGAGTACGTCGAATTTTTGACCGCCATCGGCAACCAGATTGGTGTCGCTGTGGACAACGCCAATCTTTATAAAAACATAAATGAAGCCTATCAAAAACTCAAGGATGCCCAGGAGCAGATTATCCAGTCCGAAAAACTGGCCTCTTTGGGCAAATTGGCCGCCACCATTGCCCATGAGATAAACAATCCGCTTGCCGCAGTTTTGACTTATATCCGGCTGATGATAAAGCTGAAGGACCGGAATCAATTTTCTTCCGAAAGACTTGAGGATATTTCCCGGTACTTGTCCACCATGGAGTCGGAAACCGCTAGATGCGGGGAGATCGTAAAGAATCTTTTGGCATTTTCCCGCCAGTCTAAACTTACCATTAAGCCCCATAGTGTTGCCGACATTATTGACAAGACTTTGAGTCTCATTGCCCATGATTTAGAGATGAAAGGAATCCGCCTGAAAAAAAGCATTGAACCGAATCTGCCCGACGTTCAGTGCGATTTTAGACAGATTCAACAGGCCCTTTTAAACCTCATGTACAATGCTTCAGATGCTATGGCTGAAGGCGGCACTTTGACGGTAGCGGCCAAAAGGAAGGCCGGGGATGATAAGTTTTTAGATGTTACGATTTCCGATACGGGGTGTGGCATTGCCGAGGAAGACAAGGAAAGAATTTTTGATCCTTTTTTTACCACCAAGGAAGAGGGAAAAAATGTAGGCCTGGGTTTATCGGTGGTTTACGGCATTATCACACGGCACAACGGAACCATAGAATTGGATAGCGAGCCCGGCAGGGGAAGCACTTTTAAGGTTAGCCTGCCCTGTGGATGATCGCAGTAAAAACCAGTAAAATTTTTACCCAAAAGACGAACGGAAGGAATCGACAATGACCAAAAAACCCAGAATTCTTGTCGTTGATGATGAAGCATCGATGAGAGAAGCGCTTTATGACTGGCTTAAGGAGGATGGTTATGAGGTTGGCCTGGCCGAAAGCGGCAAAGATGCCATTGCCATTGCCATGGAAAAAAGCTGGGACGTGATTTTGCTGGATCTGAAAATGCCGGGTATGGATGGACTGGAAACGTTGAGACAGCTTAAAGGAAAAACGGTGGAGACAGATGCCGAGATATTGATGATGACCGCCTATGCCACGGTGGACACAGCGGTTCAGGCCATGAAGGAAGGCGCCTTTGATTATCTTGTCAAGCCCTTTGCCCCGGACGAAATTGAAATGCAAATTAAAAAAATCATCACACACCGGGAACTGGTTCTGGAGAATATTTTACTGCGTCAGAAACTGGAGGAAAGATCAGAATATGATGAAATCATAGGAAAAAGCGATGCCATGCAAGAAATTTACGATTTGATTTCACAGGTGGCACCCACCGACTCCACCGTATTGATCACCGGCGAAAGCGGTACCGGTAAAGAACTTATCGCACAGGCGATCCACGGAAACAGTTTGCGATGTTACATGCCGTTTATCGCCGTAAGTTGTGGGGCTCTCCCCGACTCTTTGTTGGAGAGCGAACTGTTCGGGTATGAAAAGGGGGCCTTTACCGGTGCGGAGCATACCAAAAAGGGGCGCTTTGAGTTGGCGGACAGGGGAACACTTTTTCTTGATGAAATCGGCGACATCAGTTTAAAGACACAGGTGGATCTGTTAAGGGTTTTGCAACATAAAGAATTCAGGCGTCTGGGGGGCCAGGAAGAGATTAAAGTGGACGTGCGTATTTTGGCCGCTACGAATCGGGATTTGAAAAAAGCGATTTCCGAAAGCAAATTTCGTGAAGATCTTTTTTACCGTTTGAATGTCATTTCAATTCACGTCCCGCCACTGAGGGATAGAAAGGACGACATTCCGCTGCTGGTAAAGGCATTTATACACAGATATTGTTTGGAAATGAATAAAGAACTGGTAAAAATCGCGCCGTCGGCCTTGAAATTGTTGATTGATTACGACTGGCCCGGGAATGTCAGGGAATTGGAAAATGTCATTGAGAGGGCGTTGGTTATTGGCCGGGGCAAAGAGATCGTTACCGACGATCTTCCTTTTTCACGTAAAGAGGTGGAATCTGCAGAAATGCCTAAATCACTCAAATTAATGGAAAAAATGCATATTAAAAGAATTCTGGAAGAAACGGATTGGAACATCAGCAAAACAGCCCGTCTTTTGGAAGTCGACCGGCAGACGCTCTATAATAAAATTGAAAAATACAAGATTGAAAAGGAAGCATAAATCGCTTTGTCAGACAGTGTCACCATCTGTTCCGTAGGCTTGGTGGACCAAGGGATTCTCGAGCACATCGCAAAATGTATTTCGACCCGATGCGGCCTCACCTGCAGGATATCATTCAGTATGGAAAATCCTCGATATGCATATAATGATATCCGATGCCAGTATGATTCAAAGCTGATATTAAAGCATCTCCTTCAACAAAGTTCCCATGATACCCTTCGACTTATCGGCGTTACCTCCGTGGACCTGTATGTGCCGATTCTTAAGTTTGTTTTTGGGTTGGCACAGATCCAAGGCAAATGTTCAATAATATCCCTGTACCGGCTTTGGCCCCAGTTTTATGACCAACCATCCGATCCGGATCTTCTGTTGGCTCGGGTGGAAAAGACGGCTTTGCACGAGCTCGGTCACACATTCGGAATGACCCATTGCAGGAATCGACGATGTGTGATGTACTCCTCGACCCGGATTGAGGATACGGATTATAAACACTCCGAATTTTGCCCCACCTGTTTTGAACTGTTTCAATGGTTCCTTGAAAAATCCTTGCCCAAGTCTCGCTGATCCCGATTTCTGCAACATTTGATCCTTCTACCTGCAAAACATGGCTACAGTGAATCGACTTGATGGGTGCCGAAAATTTAGGCACGCTGTCTTTTTTTTCGGCAATCAATAAAATTGGCTGAATAAATAAATAGTTATATCCAGATTATTTGTGTACAAAAAGAGTCATGCCGAATATTTCTACAATATTGTCTTTGGGCTTATAATGGATTTTAATCCATTATAAAAATTATTATTTGATATAAAACAGATAGTTACAGTATTCATCCGACGTCCTGTTCGATTTTGGCACACCCTTTGCTTTTAAAAACATAAAAATGAGAAAAAATTTAGCTGATTATAGAATATTAAAAAAAAGGAGGTCATAAAATGGAAGCCAGCAAAATGAGAGAGTCGATGAAAATCGTACCGCCAGGCAAGAAAAAATGTGTATGGATGGAGGCCGGGGTTGTTTCCTATAAACTGTGCGATCACAATTTTGACTGCTCTACCTGTGTATACGACCACGGCATGCATGACAGGGTTGCCCGATATAAAGAAAAGGTTGCCGTGCAACCGATTGAAGCAACACCGGACAAGTTCACTGAAACTTGGGTGGACAAGATGATGCAGCTTCCGGCAAATCGGCGCAAATGCCGCTATATGATCACCGGAGAAGTGGGTCGTAAAATTTGCCCCAGTGCGTATGAATGCGGCACATGCTCTTTTGACCAGATGATGCAGGAACGGCTTCAGGCAGAAACCCTTCCGGTGCATGCCCGAAGTCAGGAAAGCGGTTTTGAAATGGCCGAAGACTTCTATTACCACGAAGGCCACACATGGGCCAAACCGGAATATGGCGGACGTGTGCGAGTGGGGCTGGATGATTTTGCTCAGAAGCTGATCGGCAAACTCGCAAGGATCGAATTGCCGAATGTCGGCCAGGAAGTCAATCAGGGAAAAGTGGGATTTCAAGTCAGGCGCAATGGAGAAATTGCAAAAGTTCTTTCCCCGATGGACGGCATCGTGACCAATGTGAACGACACGCTTCGGGATCACCCTGATCTGGCCAACGAATCTCCCTATGAAAAGGGATGGTTATTTACGATTGAACCAACCAGATTGCGCAAAAACCTGAAGGAGCTCTACTATGGACAGGAAGCCCATAATTTTATTGGCGGCGAAAGAGAAAAGCTTTTTGCCATGGCCAATCAGGATTTGCGGGTGGCTGCAGACGGCGGCGGTTCCGTTGAAGACATTTCCCAGGAACTTGAAGGAGAAAAATGGGCCAAATTTGTAAAAACCTTTCTTAAGACTTGATGAGCATTATTTTAATTTAGTCATACCATACAAATAAACCCCCTGCTGGATTGAAAAGCAGGGGGTTTATTTTTTTTTTGCGACGGGCCTCACAAGTGAAGAATTCCGGCCCATCGAAGATCCCGTATCGCGGGGAAGGGTCAGTTCTTGGTTATCCCCGGAGGGGATTCGCTTTACTTTATGTTCATTGACGTACTGAAATTCCAAATATCAAATCCCAAATATTTTACCCTGTTAAATCTTTTTTTAAGAAGTTTGCGGTACAGCTTAATAATTTCATCTTCAATATTAACGCGGCTGCACCATTTATCAAACTATTTAACAGGGTGAATAATTTGGTGCTTGGAAATTGTATTTTTTGACATAATTCTCCAAGGCAGAGCCATCTCACTCTAACTCTTGCGATGCGGAGGTTTTATAGTGCGGAATAAATAGCCGCCTGAAGTGATCGCGTCCAGGTCGGGCTCCAAGGGTTATCTTTCATCACGTGCTAAATTTTCATTTAAATTAAGCCACTATTTTTTTATCACGTGTTAAATTAGGGTTGACAAATTTAGCATATAGGATAAAAGAATTGTCTGTTTGTGATCCATTGGTTTATAAATGAACAAACCAAGGATTCAATCTTCCTCACCTTTATTTAAAGTAAAATAAGGAGCACTGTATGACCGCGAAAGTTAACGGTTCTGTATTGGTAGTGGGTGCCGGCATTGCCGGTATGCAGTCTGCATTGGATCTTGCGGATTCCGGTTTTTATGTTCATCTGATTGAAAGGTCGCCGGCCATCGGTGGCGTCATGGCGCAGTTGGACAAGACCTTTCCCACCAATGACTGTTCCATGTGAATTATTTCTCCCAAGCTGGTCGAGGTCGGCCGGCATATCAACATCGAGCTTCATACCTGTTCAAACATTGAGCGGATCGAAGGAGAGAATGGGAACTTTCAAGTCACCCTGCACAAAACCCCCCGTTATATTGACTCGGACAAATGTACCGCCTGTGGTGATTGTGTAGAGGTGTGTCCTGTAACAATGCCCAGCAAATATGATATGGGCCTGGCGAATCGTAAAGCCACTTACAAACTTTACGCACAGGCAATACCCGGCAGTTTTGCCATAGAGAAGTTCGACACGGCCCCTTGCAGGATGGCTTGCCCGGCGAATTTAAATGTTCAGGGGTATGTGGCCATGGTCAAAATGGGGAAATATCGGGAAGCCGTGGAGATCATCATGAATGATCTGCCGTTTCCCGGTATACTCGGCCGTATCTGCCCCCATCGTTGTGAAAAAAGCTGCCGCCGGCTTGAACTGGACGCGTCGATTTCCATACGTGAACTTAAAAGAGTTGCCGCTGATCATGTGGATCTGAGTGATATCCCGGTACCGGATATTACGCCCAGAAATGAAAAGGTTGCCGTTATCGGCTCCGGTCCTGCCGGGCTGACTGCGGCATATTTTCTGGCCCTTGACGGGTATGAGGTCAGTGTATACGAGTCCATGCCCGAAGCCGGCGGAATGATGCGGTACGGAATTCCCGAACACCGGCTGCCGCGGTCGGTGCTGGATGCTGAGATTAATAATCTAAAACGATACGGGATAAAGATTCATACCAATACCGTTATCGGCAAAGACTTGACCCTTGAAGAACTGCGGGAACATGGGGCAAATGCCATCTTCTTGGCCATCGGTGCCTGGAAAGGCCTGAAACTCAGAATACCCGGGGAGGAGACTTCCATAGGCGTTTCTGATGTAACGACCTTTTTACGAGAAGTTCATCTGGGGAATTTAAAAAAGCTGGATGGAAAGGTCGTGGTTATCGGCGGCGGTCATTCCGCACTGGATGCCGCCCGGGTTGCGCTTCGGCTTGGTGCAAGCGAGGCACATATCATATACCGCCGCAGCCGGACTGAAATGCTCGCGGAACCCGAGGAAGTCGAAGAAACCGAGGTCGAGGGCGTAAAGATTCATTTCCTGGCGGCGCCCTTAAATATTTCCAGTGAAAACGATAAGGTAACCGGTATCGAATGTATCCGGACGCGACTGTCCGAAATGGATACAACCGGCAGGCGGAAGCCGGTTCCCATCGAAGGATCGGAATTCTTTATTGAGGCCGATCACATTATCCCTGCCATCGGGCAGGAGCCTGATTTTGGCAGTCTTGCCCAAAAACTGAATCTTAAGGTGTCCAAGTGGAACCTTTTGGAGGTCAATCCTGAAACACTTCAAACGAACATCCCTGAAATCTTTGCCGGCGGCGATGTCATCTCCGGTCCTGCCACGGTCATTGAGGCGGTTGAGGCCGGCCAGAGAGCAGCCAGATATATCGGCCAGTATTTGCAGGGCAAAGAACTCCCTTCCGAATGGCAGGAGGAGCCGCCCATGGGTACAAACTGGGCAGTGCCTTCAAAAGACGAACTGACCAAAGAACGGTTAAAAATTCCAACGCTGCCGGTGGAAAAAAGACTTTCAGGATTTGAAGAGGTTAACCTTCTTGTTGACGAGACATCTGCAAAGGAAGAGGCGGGCCGATGCCTGGACTGCGGGGGGGGTTGTGAGTGCTTTCAGTGCGTGAGTGCCTGCGGTCCCGGAGCCGTTACCCTGGAGACTCATTCACAGCAGGAAGAGACCGTTACCCTCAATGTCGGTTCCGTTATTCTGGCGCCCGGTTTTACGCCGTTTGATCCTTCAAAGTTTGACAATTACAATTACGCAAAACATCCCAATGTCGTTACTTCAACGGAATTTGAAAGAATCCTTTCAGCCACAGGCCCCTTCATGGGGCATCTTACCCGGATATCGGACAAGAAAGAACCCAGGAAGATAGCATGGTTCCAATGCATCGGTTCCAGAGATCTTAATCGCTGTGACAATTCGTATTGCTCATCCGTGTGTTGCATGTATGCCGTCAAAGAGGCGGTCATCGCCAAAGAACATGCGGATTATGATCTGGATTGTGCGGTCTTCTTCATGGATATGCGAACACCGGGCAAAGATTTTGAGAAATATTATAATGATGCCAAAGATAAACATGGGGTTCGTTTCATCAGAAGCCGGGTTCATACCATTGATCCCGTTCCGGGGACCGATGACCTTGAGGTCCGGTATGTCACCGAAAATGGTGAACTAAAAACCGAAATATTTGACATGATCGTCCTGTCAGTTGGGATGGAAATATCGCCGACAATGGTCGATCTTGCCAAAGAGCTCGGCATAGAGCTGACCGATGGAAATTTTTGTAAGACATCGGATTTTCAATCTTTTGCAACTTCAAGAGATGGTGTTTTTGTCTGTGGTGCTTTTCAGGGACCCAAAGACATCCCGGAATCCGTCATGGAAGCAAGTGCCGCAGCCTGCAGCACCGGCGTTAACCTGTCAAGTGCCCGGGGGTCCCTTGTTAAAGAGCGGACGTTCCCCGATGAAAGCGATATCTCGGGCCAGGAACCGCGTGTCGGTGTTTTTGTCTGCAATTGCGGCATCAACATCGGCGGTGTTGCCGATGTTCCGGCCATTGCCGAGTATGCCAGAAGCTTGCCCAATGTCGCCTATGTGGAAGAGAACCTCTTTACCTGCAGTCAGGATACACAGGACAAGATGGTCGAGGTCGTCAAGGAACAAAATTTAAACCGCATTGTTGTGGCAGCCTGCACCCCGCGAACCCATGAACCGCTGTTCCAGGAGACGATACGAAATGCGGGCCTGAACCCATATCTTTTTGACATGGCCAACATCAGAAACCAGTGTACATGGGTTCACTCGAATGACAAAAAAACCGCGACGGAAAAATCCAAGGACCTGGTCAGGATGGCCGTAAACAGGGCGTCTTTGCTGGAGTCGATTCCGGCTGTTTCCGTGGGAATCGATAAATCGGCCCTGGTGATCGGCGGTGGTGTCGCCGGCATGACCGCGGCGCTGAGTTTGGCCAACCAGGGATTTCCGACGACGATTGTGGAAAAGTCATCGGAGCTCGGCGGTGCCGCAAGAGATCTGAAAAAGACGTGGAGGGGCCAGGATATTCAGGAATATCTTGCCGGCCTTATTGATCAGGTCAAACAGCATTCCGACATAGACGTGCTGACCGATGCTCAAGTGGTGGACGCATCCGGATTTGTGGGCAATTTTGAGACTCGGGTATCCAACGGGAAAGATACGAAGACGGTGAAACACGGGGTGACCATTGTCGCCACCGGCGGCAAAGCCACAGAAACGGACGAATACCTTTACGGTAAAAGTCCGAGGGTGATGCGCTGGCACGACTTGGAACACGATCCCGAGAAATTAAAGGATGCCGGAAGTGTGGTATTCATCCAGTGCGTGGGGTCGAGAGATGATAACCGGCCGTATTGTTCGCGGATCTGCTGCACTTCATCCATATTGCAGGCCATTTCCATCAAAGAAAACAACCCGGACTCCGATGTTTTTATACTGTACAGAGATATTCGTACCTATGGTGAAAGGGAGGCGCTGTATAAGAAAGCCAGGGAAAAAGGGGTCATTTTCATCCGATACTCACTTGACAATAAACCCAAAGTGATCGAAGTCGGCGATGGGCTCGAAGTGGATGTGTTTGACCCTGTTCTGCAAAGGAATTTAAAGATAAAGGCAGATTACGTCAATCTTGCGACGGCAATCGAACCGGCTCAGAATACGGCAATATCTGAATTTTATAAAATTCCGCTCAATGCTGAAAACTTTTTCATGGAGGCCCATGCCAAGCTTCGGCCGGTGGACTTTGCCACAGACGGTGTTTTTCTCTGCGGCCTTGCCCACTATCCGAAAGGGGTCGATGAAAGCATCGCCCAGGCCATGGCGGCGGCGAGCCGGGCAACGACGATTCTGGCAAAAGATTCGGTACAGATTTCGCCGCTGGTGTCCCAGGTCGACGCCGAAAAATGTATCGGATGCGGACTTTGCGCGGAAGTCTGCGCGTTTGCTGCAATTGAGCTGGAAGAAATTGAAGGAAAAGGGTATCGCGCAAAAAATATATCGGCGTCTTGCAAGGGGTGCGGTCTTTGTGCGGCCTCATGCCCGCAACGCGCCATCGATATGCTCCATTTCCGGGATGCACAGATTATCGCTTCAATTTGTGCCGCAGTTTAAATGGTTAAATCGTTAA
>Ga0210069_1000190_pt1 | contig 11862 bp, 7 predicted proteins | sample RushSE_TuleB_D2_FD_185568 | JGI IMG/M metagenome (GOLD analysis project Ga0210069, IMG submission 185568) | Wetland microbial communities from San Francisco Bay, California, USA, that impact long-term carbon sequestration - RushSE_TuleB_D2... | ecosystem: Environmental > Aquatic > Marine >... | reverse complement strand
ATGTGGCCTCTGTGTGAGGGTTTGTCGTGACAAAATAGGCGCCTTTGCCCTTTGTTTCGCTCACAGAGGATATGATAGGATGGTCACCACTGATTTTGAATCTCTCTCCGAGTATTGTATTGGTTGTGGCACCTGTGCTCAAATCTGCCCCACAGGCGCCATAAGGATGAAAGATGAAGGGGAAGAAAGGATCATCTACACAAAAAATGGGGTGGTCGCCAGGTTCGAGCTCGAAACCTGCGATTTGTGCGGTATACCTTATGCCCCGAGAAAGTATCTGGATTTCGTAAAAAGGAATTCGGATGAATCCATGGCGGTCGATGTTGTAAGAGATCTCTGCCCAACATGCGCAAGACGAACGGGTGCAATAAATCTGGTAAGCCAAATGGCAATGTAGTCTCTCTGTTCCTGTTCTCAAAAATCGATCTGAAAGGTAAAAACATCATGGAAAAAGAAAAAATTGAAAAAATTGTCAATAAACACCGACATGAAAAATCCGCCATATTGGCAATACTTCATGAAGTACAGGCGGAAGACAATCAGCTGAATGCCGAGTCGTTGAGATATATCGCGCTGCTGTTGGGTGTGCCATATGCCAATATCTATGGATTGGCGACATTTTATAGTGCTTTCAGTACGGAAAAAAGAGGAAAGACACTGGTCCGGGCCTGTGACGGCATCTCTTGTCATATCAATGGGTCGCAAGAAGTTATTGAAGTCCTTAAGTCCAAACTGAACATTGAATTGCATCAAACCACCTGGGATGAAGCGTTCGGTTTGGAAAAGGTTCGCTGTTTGGGATTATGTTCCATCAGTCCGAATGTTTCTTTTAATGACAAGACCTATTCAAATCTCAACAAAGAGAAGATACTTGAGATTCTTCAGAAAATGACGGGGGATTCAAAATGAAAATAAAAAATATGAAGGATCTTGATAAAGTAAAACGAATTGGCATGCAATCTCTTTTCCCCAAAAGGCCGCAAATCAGAATCAGTATGTCTACCTGTGGGCTCGCACTTGGCGCGGATCGTATAGTTCAAAAAATAACCGAAGAAAAAGAAAAAACAGGGATCAAGATATCCCTGCATGAAACGGGTTGCTCGGGGTTCTGTAACCTGGAACCCATGGTGATGGTCAGGTTGCCCAGAAAACCTGCACTCCTTTATACCCAGGTGAACGGGGAAAAGATTGAGCAGATCATCCGGGATATTCGGAAGAAAAAAATATCAAAAAAAGGATTGTTCTGCACCATTGGAAGCGATTCTGTTTCCGACAAGCCGGATCCTGAATTGAATGAAATCACTGGCTATCAAGACACACATCCTTTTAAAGGACAGTACCGGTTGCTTCTTGGGAATTGCGGTATCATTGATCCTTTGAGTGTATCCGAATATGTCGCCATGGAAGGATATTCGGCATTGCATAAAGCACTTTATCAAATGCGTCCGGAGGAGGTCATTAAAGCGGTTGTCGAGTCGGGACTCAGAGGCAGAGGCGGGGCATGGTTTCCCACCGGCATTAAATGGGATATGGCCAGCAAATCTTTCGGTGACGAAAAATTTGTCATATGCAACGCAGATGAAGGAGATCCCGGTGCTTACAAAGATCGAACCATCATGGAAGGTAACCCGTTTAAACTGTTCGAGGGGATTGTGCTGGCAGGATATGCCATCGGAAGTCATCACGGGATCATTTATCTTCGCGAGGAATATCATCATACCTTCGAATTTCTCAACACTGCGATTGAGATTGCGAAACGGTATGGGCTTTTAGGGAAGAATATTTTGGGATCCGGATTCAATTTCTCTTTGAGAATTGTTCGGGGCGGCGGATCGTATGTGTGTGGCGAAGAAACCGCCCTCATGGATTCTCTCGAAGGCGAAGTGGGAGATCCGAGACTCAGGCCGCCTTTCCCCATTGAAAAAGGTTTGTGGGAGAGACCAACCATCGTAAATAATGTGGAGACGCTGTCAAACATTCCCTTAATCATTCAAAACGGTGGAAAATGGTATGCAGACATCGGGACCGAAAAAGCCAAAGGGACAAAAATTCTGTCGGTGATTGGCAAAGTGAAACATCCGGGTCTGTATGAGGTTCCGCTGGGCACCAATTTAAAACAGGTGATATTTGAAATGGCAGGGGGGCCTTTAAACGGCAAAACCATTAAAGCTGTCCAGGTCGGGAGCCCGTTCGGCAATTTTATTCCTGCTGACGAGCTTGATTTATCGCTTGATCCGGAGGCCCTCAAAGGAAGGGGATCTATGATCGGATCCGGTGTAATTGTGGTTCTGGACCAAGACGCCTGTATTGTCGATATCTTGCATCATCTTCTTACTTTTTTCGTGGAGGAATCTTGCGGTAAATGTGTTCCCTGCCGTGAAGGCGTCTCCAGGATGGAAGAATTGATGACAGAAATATACAATGGCCGCGCCACCATGAAAGATTTGGATATATTAAATGAACTGGGGGAAACGGCAAGGGATTTTTCTCTTTGCGCCCTTGGCGGAGGGGCCCCTGCTCCGATATTGAATGGGATCAAAGATTTCAAAAAAGACTTTGAGGCACATATCAAAACAGGCAAATGTCCCCGATTCGGTTAGTTTGTTTTAAGAACCCGAACAAATGATAAAGAAGATGACCAGACTCCATCCTTAAACACAATTTTATTAAAAAGTAATGGGTTAGCGTTTTGAAGCTCTCTGGAAAGCGACCTATTTCAAAGAACTAAACTGTTACGATAAAGAGGAAAAGATGATCACTTTTACCATAGACGATAAAAAGGTCAGTGCCGAAGAAGGCGCCACTGTATTTGAAGTTGCCCGTGAATTCGGGATCGATATACCCCATTTGTGCTATCACAAGGACATGGAGCCGTACGGTGGGTGTCGTCTGTGTATGGTGGAAATTACCGAGAACGGTTTTACGCGGTTGCATCCTTCCTGTGCATTTCCGGTCAAAGACAATATTGTTGTCAAAACAGACAGCGAGCGACTTAAAAGGGGAAGAAAAATGATTGCAGAGCTCCTGCTGGCCCGGTGCCCGGAGGTCGATATCGTAAAAAACCTTGCCGAATCCTTAGGGGTCAATGAGACACGCTTTAAAAAAATGGATAGCGATTGTGTGCTCTGCGGTCAATGCGTCAGGGTTTGCCGTAATGTCGCAAAAATCGGCGCTATCGATTTTATCAACCGGGGTAAAAACAGATACGTCGGAACCCCCTTCGATCTTCCATCTGATGATTGCATCGGTTGCGGATCCTGTCATTATGTTTGTCCCACCGGAAGCATGAATATGGAATATGAAAATGTTTTAAGATGGCGAAATTTACCCGGCACCTTAAGGAAATGCCGGTATATGCGCATGGGATTTATCTCCCACAAAATGTGTCCCAATAATTATCGGTGCTGGAATTGTGAATTAGATCAAAGGATGGAAGATCTTGCCAAAACCCACCCCATATTTTTGCTCAAAGATGCAAGGTCGAAAGAAAAAGAAACCATCGGGCATTTCGAAATGCGGTTCGATCGTTTTTATCATGAAGGGCATGTCTGGGTGAAACGCATCAATGGTTTGATGAGATTGGGAATTGATGATTTTACGCGTCAGATCATAGGTTCGGTGAATGATATGCGACTGCCGTCCATCGGAACGACACTCGAACCCGGAGACACGCTATTTGAAATTTCCGGCAATGAGAAGACATTGCTGTTTTATACACCCGTAGCCGGAAACATCGTTCATATTAACCCGGACATTTTAGACAATCCCTCACTGGCGAGTTTGGCACCCTATGAAAGAGGATGGATTCTCACCATAGAACCACCGGATATTCTCGAGGTATCAAAGGAACTCCTTTCCGGAAGAGCCGCGAAGGAATGGTTGAAACATGAATTCAAAGAATTCCATGCGTTGGTCAAACAAGAAGTGAAAACAGGCCTCCCTTTTGGCAAACCGATCCCCAAAAATTTTGCTAAAAGGCTCAGCAATGACACCTGGAAGAAGATTCACAAAACTTTTTTTGTCAAAAAAAGAAAGAAAAAAAGGGTGAAGCTTCGTTCCATAGAGGATATTCAATAAATCACTTGCTCGTAATAGGATCGATAAAAACGTAAACAAAAGCTACAATCTACCTTATAAAAGGTTACAGTCTAATAAGAATTTGATAATATTTAATATTTAATATTCAATGTCTTTGTTTTTCTCCAAAGTGTTGCCAATTTAATCACATCCCTTGCACCCTTCAAATCTTCTTTTATCCGTCCGCTGAATGAAATAATTGATAAAAATTAATGATTCAAACAGGATATATCTTTTGCCACGCTGTACGACGATTTGTGGCACCAAGGTTGCAATTTAAAAAGACAACACAAGTCCTTCGGCTAAGCAATCGGTGGCTTGGTATAAACTTTTGTTTGGTTTTAAGCATACTGAAAAAACATATCGTTCAAAAACAGGACATTATCTTTGCTGCCGGAGGAGGTTATATAGAAGTAGAGGAGACTGCCGACATGGAGAAAAGAAAAACACATAAAGAAAAATCGGAAAAAAAACGCCTTATCGGATTTCGGGTAATGGAAGATCAGTGTATCTGGATGAAAGCCGGAGTCGTTAATTTTCGTGTATGTGATAATGTCTATGATTGTTTCACCTGTCCTTTCGACAAGGGGATGCAGCGAGCTATGGGCTCTGATAAGAAGGTCGGTGCCGAAAAAGTGGAACGTGGCTGGGGCGAGTGTCTAATAGCAAGCCATCCGGGCTCGGAAAGACCATGTCGTTATGCGTTGACCGGCCGTATCGATGCCCCCAAAATCTGTCCCATGAATTATGAGTGTTATCGCTGCGCCTTTGATCAGATGATGGATCATCTTGATTTTGCCAAGGGCGACTATGCTCCCCAATACACTCCGGCATCCGGGTATTTAATGGCCGACGGTTATTATTATCATCCTGGACACTGCTGGGTTCGTTTTGATCACGGCGGGCGAGTTAGAGTCGGATTTGATGATTTTATGGTCAAACTCTTTGGAAGGCTGCACTCGCTAACACTTCCCCCCCTCGGCTCTTGGATTAAAAAGAATGAGGAAAGCATCGCTTTTGTCAGAGACGATCACAAAGCGGCATTGCTTTCACCGGTTACCGGTACGGTGCTCAGCGTAAACCAGAAGGTCCTCGATAATCCCGGGCTGACCCATGAAGATCCGTATCATAAGGGGTGGCTCTATATCCTGGAACCGGATATGCCGAAAAGAGGGCTGAAGGGACTTTATTACGGCGAAGAAAGCATGCAGTGGATGGATCGGGAGAGCCGGAAGTTGCTGAACCTCATGGGAACCCGATACGAACGACTGGCGGCTACCGGTGCGCAGCCGATCGACGATGTATTCGGTAATTTTCCGGAACTCGGGTGGGTCCGGCTGGTGAAGACTTTCCTGCGAACAAAACCATAGATGCTCCTGCTTGGGGCAAGTAAAAAATTTGTAAGCGTTTAGCTTTTTGAAAATGAATCGCGGAGCTTCCTAAAAACAGATGTGTTTAAAAATCCAGACTGTTAGGAAGATTTTAATCAAAGAAGGGGGCATGCATGTCCATCAGGATCGGCTTTTATATCTGCCATTGCGGAATCAATATTGCCGGAAAGGTCCGTGTAGAAGAAGTGGCGGCTTTTACCCGGGAACTGAAAAATGTCGTGATTGCCAGAGATTACAAGTTTATGTGTTCGGATCCCGGCCAGGAGATGATCGAAAAGGACATTAAAGAATATGATCTGAACCGGGTTGTGGTGGCCTCCTGTTCACCCAGGCTTCACGAAAAGACCTTTCAGGGTGCCTGCCGGCGGGCCGGGCTTAACCCTTATTTTTTCCAGATGGCTTCGGTTCGCGAGCAGGTTTCCTGGGTGACCAAGGATGAAGATGTGGCTACCCGAAAAGCAGAGACACTTGCCGCTGCGGCGATTAACCGGGTCAATTATCATGAACGCCTGAGTGCCAGAAAGGTAAAAGTGCATCCTGATATCATGGTTGTGGGCGGTGGTATTGCAGGTATGCAGGCAGCCCTGGACATTGGCAGCTCCGGACACAGGGTATATCTGGTGGAAAAATCGTCAACCATCGGCGGTCATATGCTCCAGTTCGACAAGACCTTTCCTACACTCGACTGTGCCGCCTGTATTGGAACCCCAAAAATGGTTGAAGTCGCTCAGAATGCAAACATTGAGTTGCTTTCCTACAGCGAGGTAGAGGAAGTATCGGGCTACATCGGCAACTACACCGTTAAAATCCGCCGAAAGCCACGGTATGTAATTGAGGGTGTTTGTACCGGATGCGGTGAATGCGTTAATGTCTGTCCGGTATCGGTTCCCAGTGAGTGGGATGAGAACCTGGATAATCGCAAGGCTATCTATAGAGCTTTTCCACAGGCCGTACCCATTACCTTCTGTATCGACAAAAAAGACCGGGCACCTTGTGTAAACGCCTGTCCTGCTGGCATCAATATTCAAGGTTATGTTCAACTTGTCAGTCAGGGCAAGTACCAGGAGGCAACGCGACTCATCATGGAGCGGCTGCCGCTGCCGAGAGTCCTTGGCCGTATCTGTCCGCACCCTTGTGAATCTGAATGCAGAAGAAAGGAGTTGGATGAAGCCATTGCCATAAGGGATTTAAAACGCTTTGCCGCGGACCATGCGGATTTGAATGCGCTCGATCCGCCCAGCATTGAAGAACGCAAGGAAAAGGTGGCCGTCATCGGATCCGGACCGTCGGGACTGACCGTTGCATACTACCTGCGGTTAAAAGGTTACCAGGTAACCATCTTTGAAGCACTTGAGGTTTTAGGCGGAATGCTGCGGGTGGGCATTCCCGATTATCGGCTTCCACCGGAAGTTTTGGATCAGGAAATAGATTACATCCTCAGGCTGGGTGTCAAAACACGTATCGGCGTCAGATTTGGAAAAGATCTCACATTTGCGGATTTGAAGGAAGAAGGATTTTCAGCAGTATTTCTTGGGATTGGCGCTCATGATTCTTTGGAAATGCAAATTCCCGGTGAAAAAACCATCCAGTGCGTTGTCGATGCGATTCGATTTTTAAGGGAAGTAAATTTGGGCAATAAAACGTGCCCCGGCAGCCGCGTTGTGGTCATTGGCGGCGGCAATGTAGCTATTGACGCTGCAAGGGTTGTAAAACGTTTGGGAGCTCAAGAAGTCACCGTCGTGTATCGCCGCTCGGAACAGGAGATGCCGGCCTATGTGGAAGAAATCGAGGGTGCTAAGAAGGAAGGAATTTGTTTTTCTTTTCTCACTGCACCAGCCGGGATTCTTGCAAAGGAGGGAAGGGTGGACGGCTTTGAATGTGTTCGAACGGAACTTGGATCGCCGGACGATAGCGGACGACGTCGACCGGTTCCGGTGGACGGCTCCGAATTTGTAATTCCCTGTGACGCGGTGATTCCGGCTATTGGTCAAAAAATTGATATATCCTGGGCAGCCCGGACACCCGATTTGAAATGGTCTCATCGAAACACACTGAGCGTAAACTCATGGACCATGCAAACCAGTATTCCCTATGTCTTTGCCGGAGGCGATGCCGTTACCGGGCCAGATAACGTGATACAGGCGGTAGCAGCGGGTCACAAGGCGGTCGAGGCAATTCATCGCTATATCAACGGAGAGGACCTGGAACTTTACTCGCAACAGCTTGAAGCCGAGGAAAAACCGGGCATGGATTGGAAAAAAATTCCGGAAGGTGTTTCCCAAAAAGCGCGGGCCCAAACAACGCATCTCGACGCCAAAATGAGTGCGGTCTGCTTTGACGAAGTCGATCTCGGACTTTCAGAGAGTGCCGCACGGCAGGAAGCCCTTCGATGTCTTAATTGCGGTGTCTGCAGTGAGTGCATGGAATGCGTCAAAGTCTGTGAGCCCAAGGCGATAGATCATACCATGACGGCGGAAGAACTGGAAGTAAACGTTGGGAGTATTATCGTCGCCACCGGTTACGACATCATGGATCCCGAACCGATGAAACAGTTTGGCTATGGTAAATATCCCAATGTCTTTACCTCTCTTGAATTCGAGCGCCTCAGCAATGCAACCGGGCCTACCGGCGGCAAGATTCTCATCCGAGACGAAAACAAGGCTTTTGTCCGATCCCCGAAAAGCGTGGCCATTTTGCACTGCATCGGCAGCCGGGATGTGAACCATCATGAATACTGCTCACGGGTTTGCTGTATGTATGCCCTCAAGTATGCCCATTTAATTCATGAGAAAGTCGGTCATGACGCTCAGGTTTATAATTTTTATATCGACATGCGCTGTTTTGGAAAAGGCTACGAAGAGTTTTATAAACGGTGTCAGGAAGAGGGTACCCGCTTCATTCGGGGCAAGGTGGCTGAAATTACCGACCAGGCCGTCAAACCGGAAGAGGAGGGAAAACTCATTGCCATTGCAGAAGACACGCTTTTGGGAAGATGTTTAAGGGTTCCGGTGGATATGGTAATCCTTTGCGTTGCCATGCAGGCCCGCAGTGGTGCTCAGGAGGTGGGCAGAATCTTTGGCATCAACCAGGGCGCTGATGGATTTTTTCTGGAGGAACACCCCAAACTAGGGCCTTTAAATACCGCTACGGACGGCGTCTTCCTGGCCGGAGCCTGTCAAGGACCCAAGGATATTCCGGATACGGTTTCCCAGGCTTCCGGGGCGGCCGTCAAAGCACTGGCATTGGCCACCCTTGGGAAGGTGGAGGTTCCGCCTATCGTATCGTGGATCGATCCGGATGTGTGTTCCGGGTGCCGGACCTGCATCGAGCTCTGTCCGTATACGGCCATAGAATATAATGCCCGTATGGGCGTCTCGGTGGTCAATGAAGCCCTTTGCAAAGGATGTGGCAGTTGTGCCGGATTTTGTCCGAGCGGTGCGGCACAGGTTAAACATTTCAACGAGAAGCAGATATTTGCAGAACTCGAAGGCATCATTGATGCTGTGCATTCAGTTGGAATGTGAGTTTTTAGGGTTTGCTGAAAAATTGACGGCAAGCGATTCAAAATAAAAATCGTCAATCCAAAATCATAAATATATTGGAGGAGACCATGGCTAACTTCGAACCGACGATCATTGCTTTTGTTTGCAACTGGTGCACTTACACCGCTGCGGATCTGGCCGGAACCGCCAGATTGGGATATCCTGCCAATGTGAGGTTGATTCGGGTCATGTGTACCGGAATGGTTGACCCCAAATATGTGATCAAGGCCCTGCTTGAAGGGGCCGATGCGGTCCTGATCAGTGGATGCCACCCCGGAGATTGTCATTATATCAACGGAAATTTCAAGGCTCGGAGGCGGGTCAAGCTTCTCAAAGAGATCCTTTCCCAATTCGGCTTTGGAGATGAGCGGCTCAGGCTGACCTGGATCGGCGCAAGCGACGGTATCCAGTTCGCCGAGACCATTCATGAAATGGTGGGACAGATCAGAACGCTGGGTCCCAATGAAGCCAAAGCAACCATGATAATTTAACAGTCAATTGTCATTTATCCTGAAGGCCAAAGATGGATGACAGGTGTGGAGGAAACGCACAGTGAAAACAGCGAGACTTAACGTAAAAGACGGCGATCTGTTGACGACTCTACGGGATTTTTTTCGATCCATCCTCCGGCTGGAAGATATCAGTGCAATCCTGGTTCCACAACATCTCCCTGCGAAAAACGTTGTGATGCCGACACTGGTGACGGATCCTGAACAACTGAACGGCACCGACCCTTTGGCACCGGTATTTCCCTTGAATGGGGCCAAAATCGTTTCCAGGCTCACACGTAAGCCCATGGGCGCAAAAGTTGCGGCTGTTTTACGTCCCTGTGAGATACGTGCGTTTGTCGAACTGGTGAAGCTCAATCAAGGCCGAGTCGAAGAAGTGGTACTGATAGGCGTCGACTGCCTGGGTGCATTCAAGAATAGCGATTATATTCGTATCGTTGGAAAAAAAGAAGAAAAATTCACTTCAAGGTTTTACAAAGACGCCTTGTCCGGAAAAAAATTGACGATAGAAGGATTTGATCTCGCTCCTGCGTGCAAGGCCTGCGAAAACCCGGTCCCCAATGGTGCAGATATTCTAATCGGGCTTTTCGGGGTCGATACCGACAATCAACTTTTAATCCAAGCCCGGACTCCCAAAGGAGAGATGCTCTATGACAAACTTGATCTCTCAGACACGGAAGAACCGCCTGAACGTGCTCGGGCCGTTGAATCTTTGGTCGCTGAACGAACCGCCTGTCGCGATAAAATGTTTGTCGAGACCACAGCGGCCACAAACAGCCTGGAAAAACTGAATACCTACTTTGCCGAGTGCGTAAATTGCTACAATTGCAGGGTTGCCTGTCCGGTCTGCTACTGTAAGGAATGTGTCTTTGTGACGGATGTCTTTAACCATGAACCTGTTCAGTACCTTAGATGGGCCAATCGCAAGGGTGTCATCAAAATGCCCACCGACACGGTCTTTTATCACATGACCCGGATTGCTCACATGAGCACCTCGTGTGTCGGATGCGGTCAGTGTTCGAATGCCTGTCCCAACGATATCCCGGTGATGGAACTGTTCAGAACCGTTTCATACCATACACAAAAAGCTTTTGAGTACGAGGCTGGTCGCAGCATTGAGGAAAACATTCCGCTGTCGGTATTCCGTGAAGATGAGCTTTCCGAGGTGGTCGGCATCGGAAAAGCTCATGGATAATACTCAAATGTCGCTCACAAAAAACTTTTTACCAATGCATTATCCTCTAAGTAGGAAGATTTTGATATGAAGAAAAAAATCGGTAAAGCACTGGTGGTAGGTGCCGGAATCAGCGGTATCCGGGCTGCCCTGGATCTGGCGGAATTTGGTTATGGTGTAACCCTCGTTGACAAGTCCCCGCACATCGGAGGGGTTCTCAGCCAGCTCGATTATCAGTTTCCCACTGATCGCTGCGGAATGTGCAAGATGCTTCCGATGGTGGACCGGGATACATCGTCCCAGTATTGTCTTCGCAAGGGGCTTTTCCATGAAAACATCGACATCCGTTTGTCCACCGAACTTATCTCTGTGGAAGGCGAACCGGGTAACTTCCAGGTATCACTTCGCCGGAAACCGAATCCTGTTGATCCTTCCCGTTGTAATGGTTGCGGTGAATGCGTGAAGGTCTGTCCGGTAGAGGTTCCGGACGCCTTTAATGCCGGCCTGTCGATGAGAAAGGCCATCTATCTTCCGGTCCCGCATGCGATACCCAATACGTATATGATTGATACGAATGTTTGCAGCAGGTGCGGGGAGTGTGAAACCGTATGTCCTTCCGGAGCCATCAATCTTTTGGAAGAAGCCCGCAAAGATTTTCGAATCCTCGTGGTGGACGACGAATTGATCATGCGGGACTCCCTCAGGGCCTGGCTGGCGGATGAGGGTTTTTCCGTAGACATGGCGGCGTCCGGCCCGGAAGCCCTCGAACATTTGGCCAAACAAGCCTTTGAGCTGATGCTGGTGGATATCAAGATGCCGGGAATGGACGGCGTGGAACTACTTCAAAGGGCCAAAGAGAATTTTCCCGACCTTGGTGTTATCATGATGACGGCCTATGCCACGGTAGAGACCGCCATTGAAGCCATGAAAATAGGAGCGATCGACTATCTCCTCAAGCCGTTTGATCCCGACACCCTTATTCCGATGATCATGAGAATATATCAGGATCTCGAATCAAAAAAAGAACCTCCGATGGAAGTCGGCGCTTTGGTACTCTGCGGCGGAACATCCTATTTCGATCCTGCCGGAGGCAAGAACACGTATGGGTACGGCATATATCCGAATGTGGTAACAAGTCTTGAGTTCGAAAGGATTTTAAGCGGAACAGG
>Ga0210069_1000187_pt1 | contig 11952 bp, 13 predicted proteins | sample RushSE_TuleB_D2_FD_185568 | JGI IMG/M metagenome (GOLD analysis project Ga0210069, IMG submission 185568) | Wetland microbial communities from San Francisco Bay, California, USA, that impact long-term carbon sequestration - RushSE_TuleB_D2... | ecosystem: Environmental > Aquatic > Marine >... | reverse complement strand
CCATCTCCTTCGTTGCCGAGGGTTCGCGGTAAACGACTACAGCTTCACCCTCGGTCGCCTTGGATATGGGGCATCCTCGACTTTCGCTCAATTAGGGTAAAATCATGGCTGTTGCTATTATTTCACTCATGACGCTGAGGGTCATGGTGTTTTCTTCGGATGCTGCATTGTCCGCCCATATGGTCAGATCGAGCCAGGTTTGATCACCGCGCAATAACGGCGTGTTGTCGCGGATTCATGCACAGGAACATGTGCAGCAGTGCACATTTTTCTGTGCAAATCTCAATTCAACTCTCTTCTTTAACTTCTTTTTGCAATGGCCTTGACATGGTGGGTTAACCATGTGTAAAAAATAGACGATTTCAAATTAATCGCTTTAACTTTATATAAAGGGGAACCATATGTGACGATATTGAACCCCATTTCTCAAACAGGGAGATGGGATTTTATATTTGTATTGATACTGATTAGAAATCACAACAGCGTTTATGGTTCACAGTGGTATGAGATCACAACGTTGATTTCAGTTCGAAATTTTCTATTTTGAGGAATCGAAGGTCTATAGAATAAAACTTCACTTTTTGTAAGCTTTGTCAGATTAGATCTATTGTGTTGGGCTACCCATAAACAGACCTAATGAACTCCAAGAGAAAGATAAACATGCATATTCGTTTTTAGGAGCATCATGGAAAAAGAGGACATTCAATATGTTAACTGTGCTCACTGTGGAGCAAGGGTGCGTTTAGAGAAAGCAGTTCATTTTAAGAGTGTCTTTATATATGGTGAGCATTACCATTGTAGAGACTGCGATCCCGAAGGAAAATGGGATTGCATGATAGATGATGTAGCTATGCACTAAGAAACCTTTGAACTGCGCAATGAGGGCTGCTGGAGCTCATAATTTCAACTTTCGAGCTTAAGAAATGATCGTTGAATAGCTGAAAAAAATTGTTGATGATATCTGCTTTAAGCTCGCAAAACTAGGGCCTTAAAATAATTATGATTCGGAAACGAAATCATCTATACGAGACGTGTTTTACTGCTATTAAAACGTAACAAAATGACCATTGACCTTTAGAAGGTTAAGTTGCATTATCAGCCTGATTTTTCTATTAAAAAATAGAAAAAGAGGCAGATATGCAAAAAGACCAATTACGAAATATCAATCCAAACCATCTTCACGGGTGCCATCCATTTGATCACCGGGATTATTTCGGAGAATCTTCATTTAGTCTTACCGTTAAAAAGCCGAAAGACCCTTTCCCGCCGGTTTCCCCCCGGCTTCTTTTACTGGAACGTATTTTGGGCGATATCTCCCGAAGCGACCTTCCGTCAAAAGAATGTTTTTCCGAATATATGCGTTGGAAGTACCGCCGCAACTGCAAACCCAATACCCTGCGCCAGGCAGCCGGTTCTTTGATACAGGTTCTTTCTTTTTACCGGGATAAAGGCAAACAATATCCGGAACAGATGGCAAGAGAAGATATTGAAGCTTTTATAGAGGCATTGCAGGATCGCGGGTTAACGCCGAACACGGTTCGCACGCGGCTGTGTGGCGTGTATGCATTTATCCGCTTTTTGATTGAGAAGAAGGCTGTGAGCTATGAATTGCTGGAGCGACGGATAAGGCTAAAACTTCCGGACCGTCTGCCGCGCGCCATTGATCCCGGGGACCTGAGGCAGCTGTTATCGGTCATCGACACGGTCCATGATCGTGCGTTGATATTGCTTTTGCTGAGAACCGGCATGAGAATCGGCGAAGTTGGGTATTCTCAAAATAATGGACACACCTAATAGCAAAATTGCAAAAAGAAACAGGAGGTGTGACTATGCCAAGAACGTACGACAAAGAATTTAAGTTGGAAGCGGTACGGATGGCGTTGGAGCCGGGTATGACCGCAAAGGGGACTACTGGGACAATGCTGTAGCCGAGTCGTTTTTCGGGATTATAAAAACCGAACTGGTATGTCATGAGCGCTATGAAGGTCATCAGGATACCTTGCATTCCATTTTTGAATATATCGAGGTGTTCTACAATTGGCAGAGAAGGCATTCGACATTAGGGTACCTTTGCCCGGCTGAGTATGAAAAACAGAAGGTAAAACTTTGCGCCTGATCGTGGCTACTTTTTTCGGGAAAATCCAAACACGTCCTTGGCATATTTAGGAACAGGAAGAATGAATCAATCAAAAGGCTTAATTGTATCACCATCGCATTACCGACATTAAATCCTTTACCAAATCATTCTTTCTTGGTATTATTTTTAAGGTTTTTAGCGCATTATGCGAATAAAAGAAATCCAACGAACCTTTTATAGCCCGGCCGGCACGAAGGAAAGTCATATCATGACGCAAATTCCTGAATTTCTAAAACCTTACTTTTGGGAAATAGATTTCGCCAGTTTGAGCTTGCCCGAAAAACAGACCTATGTCATCGAACGGGTGTTGGAATATGGAAACGATCAAGCCATTCGCTGGCTGAAGGCAAATTTTACTCACGAAACCATCGCAGCAGTGGTGCGCCACAGCCGCCGTATTTCCAGGAACACGGCCAATCTATGGGCATTGGTGCTGAATATTCCCAAGGAGCAGGTCCGATGTTTCTCGACACCCTCCCTGCCAACGCCCGGCAGCTCTTGATACAACTGGGCCGGCACCCCTTGTTGCGGCCCTTTTATCTTGCCGGCGGCAGTGCTGCCGCGCTGCACCTGGGCCACCGCATCTCGGTTGACCTGGATTTTTTCACGCAACAGGACCACTATGAAGCCGAACCGCTCATTCAGCATTTGCAGACGATAGCTCATCTCGACGTTCAGCAGCAAAGCCTCCGTACACTCGTTGGCCGGCTGGGTGATGTGCGTATCAGCTTTTTCGTTTATCCTTATCCGCTATTAGAAGATCCAAAAGACTTGGAAGAATGCCGGGTCGCGCATTTGTTGGATATCGCATTGATGAAGCTCATTGCCATCAGCCAGCGCGGCACAAAGAGAGATTTTGTCGATCTGTTTTTCATCTGCCAAAACCATTATAATTTAAGCGAGTTGTTGCGCCAGATACCGATCAAGTACACCAGGGTTTCATATCCTGCTTATCATATTTTGCGTGCCCTGGCCTACTTTTCTGACGCTGATGAGGATGAATCGCCGCGGATGTTGGTCTCCTTTGACTGGAACCAGGCAAAACGATTTTTTGAAGACCAGGTCAAACAGTTAGCCCGGGATCTGTGACCTTTTTATTAAGGAGACAAAACATGCGGATGGTTGACATGCGATCAGATACCCTGACGCAATCGCCATCGGCCATGTGCCGGTGGGCTCCGTTGTTACCGTGGAAAAAGAATTTATCTCGGAAGCCCCGCGAAACCGGAAGGCGGTAGGCGGTGGAATGCGTCCTCAACTTGTATTTACACGTCCAGTATGTCAACGCCCTGGCGGAAAGTTTGCTCAATTTCAGAGACCGGGCCGAAGCGTTGCGTATCGGGTCGCCATTGTTCGATAAATGGGTAAGAGGCTATAAAATCAAACAATCCGCCACCAGTTCCCACAGGTACTTCACCTCGAGATCTTCAAAATCGTATTCGGATTTCACATTATTAAACTGACCGTGGCAACTGTGGCAGGGAACCACCAGCATTTTTGCGCCTGTGGCCCTGATCTGGTCGATTTTTTTTCTGGCATAAAAAATGCGCTCATCGTTATACCCGGTGGTCATGGTTCCACCGCCCCCGCCGCAGCAGATTTGATCCATTCTGTTGGGATAAAGATCGATCCAGTTCTTCAGGCACTGGTCCAAAATCCAGCGCGGTTCATCAAAAAAGCCGTGGCCGAAACGCTTTTGTGCCCTTCTCCCATAATTGCATGGATCATGATAGGTGGCGAGCTGTGTGAACCTGGATCTGTCCAGACGGATACGTTTTTCTTTAATATACGTTATGAGCAAATCGAAAACGGTGACGCATCCGAATTTGGTCAATGCTTCAGGATAATGTTTTTCAAGACCCGACCGGGTCGCAAGGTAGGCGTGGCCTCATTCGGGCCAGAGAAGGTTTTTGATTTGAAGCTTTTCCATCTGCTCCACGATCCGGCCGGCCATGACCTTCATGGCATCATCGTCGCCCGTAAAATACCCCCAGCTGGTTCCCTCCCAATTTTCAGAGGTGACGGTCCAGTCTTCTTGGGCGACATGAAAAATCTTCCACCAATGTTTTAAATCTTCGGTATGGGTATTCACCAGCTTGTTATGGATTGTTGTCAGAAGATTGGCGCTTTTTTTATCTATGGACGCCTTAAATCCCTCAAATCCGGGTTCTCCGGCAATTTCTTCGGCAACATCTTCGATAATGAACATAAAATCATCCTTTGGCAGGCGAAGATTGTTCCCGGTCTCCAAAGCTGCCACAAGGCCTTTGTGTAAAATTCCCGGAACCTTTTCACGTTCTCTTTCGGATCGAATTTTTCGGATCAGATCTGCAATATCGATCTGCATGGGGCAAACATTCTCACACTTGCCGCACATGGTGCATATCCAGGGCCATCGGGCTTCTACAAGTTCCTCAACAAGTCCCAGCGAAACCATCCGGACCAGCATTCGCGGATCGAACCCGTCGATTCCCGAGGCAGGACAGGAACTTGCACACAGACCGCAAGTTACACAAAAATCCTGAGAAAATTCCCAGACTCTGCATTTGCTGTGGTCGAGTTGATCCATATCGATGATGTTTTGTGTGTCTGTCATAATATCACCTTTTATCGTAAAACCTTAACCTTTTGAAAACATTACCGCTTCAGGTAGGATTAAATTTTTGGCTGAAAGATCACGCCAAAGGCGGATAAAACTGTTACCTATTTACTATTCACTATTTCCTCTATTGATTCTTTCTAAGCCTGCTGGGACCGAGTTTTACAACGGTCTCTTCAAAACGATTTACGATCCGGGCAAATTCCGTCCCCATATTCGACGCAAGGGTTTGTATCAACAAGCGTTCTTTTTCAAAACCGATCCGTGAAAACATTTCTTGAATTTGTTCTACCGCCTGACTCGCATAAATATTCCCGTATTCTGAATGACAGTTTCCTTTATGACAGGTTAAAACCATTACTCCATCGGCAGTGTTATCCAACGCCGCAAAAATATGGTTGTAAGAAACGGCGCCCGAGCATGGTACTTCCACCACTTGCAATCCTTGGGGCAGCCTGTGGGCCACGCATCTCGCCAATTCATGGGCCTGAACCGCCGAACGGCTGCAGCAAAAAGCGACGATAGAAGGCGTAAACGTCTTTTTCTCCCGGGTATCGACCATAGTTTTTGTTGGATTCAACATCACCCAGGGGGTCAAATCTTTTATTTGAACAGCGCCTCTCGGACATTGGGCGGCACATATTCCGCACCGTTCGCAGGCATCCGGCACCACCGTTACCCGGGCATTCAGGGTTATTGCGCGGTATGGACAGAGGCGATAGCAGGTTAAGCATCGAATACACTGTCCCGTGTCGATTTCAGCCCTATCTGGCGGTATCGGCGCTTGATCCGCTACAAGACCGGCGGAAACAAGCGCAACATTTTCGGCATCCGTTATTTGATCATCCCGGGTCTGAATACTTCTTGAAGGACCTGCCGCCAAAATCCATTTTCTGTTTGTAAATACACTTAACCTGTGAACATTATCCGCCTGCACAAATCCGTTAGGATCTGCATCGAGCCTTAGAATTTCTGCCAGTTCAGCGGTGTAATCAGAAGGAACAATGGTCTCATCGACAACGGTTATATCCGGGGTCAGTCTGAATTTTTTGGATGTTATTTCGTCGATGAACTCGATTCTGATACCTTCATTTTTTTCCTGATAAATGTCGGGCATAACATCGGTAAACTTAACATAAACCGCACCGGTTTCCTTGGTTTTTCGATAAAGGGCTTCAAGACCGTTACCCGCCACCTTGAGGTTTCTTGTAAGAATATAGGTCTGCACATTATATCCGGATTGTAGGCTCAGCGCCAAATCCATGATTTCTTCCGTAATAACAGGATTGCTCTCTCTAAAAATCCCGGTAAGGAAACTCACTGTTTTTGCTTCTGAAAGGATGTTTTTTTTATGTGCGGATTCATTCAGCAGCGTCTTCATCCGGGATTGACTGATGACACTGGAAGATGGCTTCAATCCATACACCAAAAAATTGGGTTGCCGCTGATCTTCAACAGCGATGACGATTTCAGCCACATTTTTTATAATTTTTTGGCCACGGCAATCCGATACGAGCCTGAAGTCCCCTGCACAACCCCGGCATGAAAGTAGTTTTGTTTCTGTGAGAACTTCCATGGCCATAGAATCCATGGTCAGCGGAAATTCGACGGCGCTGTCTGTCGTTGCGAGGATAACCTCTGCACCCGAAGCCAATAGTTCTTTTACAAGATGGAGGGCAGACGGCCCGTTTCCGATAACGAATGTTTTTTTATTCAAGATCTCGGCCTTTTCAAAATTAGATTTTCTATCCAGATATAAAAGGCGAAATCGATTGTCAACAAGGACTTGAATATTATTGCCGTTCACTGGATCAGGGAAGAAACGTAAATAAAAAGGATGGTCATAAGTCCCGATGCAAAAGGGGTCATGACCCATCCTGCGGTGATTTTGATGAGCATCTTGGGATTGACCGTTCGAAGCCCTCCCACGATGCCCACACGCACCACCCCTCCGACAACAGCCTGAGAGGATGAGACCGGAACCCCGATTTGGGTAAAAAGATGGAGTGTCAGAGCCTCGGCCAGGATCGTCACAAGGGCTGAAAAAGGGTCCAATGGAGCGATGCCTTTACCGATGGTGATCATAACCTTTTTACCATATGTGAGTGCACCCGAAGCAATACGAGCCCTCCGATGAGAGCGGCCATCTGATCGGTTAGAAGACCCGATCCCACATATATTCCGGTCACGTTCGCCACATTATTTGCTCCGAGAGAATAGGCCCCGTAGCAACCCGCCACAAGGATGCCCACGGCATAAATCGTATTTCGATAGGTGAGGCTCGGAACCGTTTTGTCAAAGATAAACTTGAGGACATGGTAAACCAGGTATCCGAAAACCATCCCACCGATGGGTGTGAGGACCCAGCACGCAACGATTTTTATCAGTTTCGAAAAATCCGCTGAACCCGATAGAATACCGGCCCCGATCACAGCGCCGATGATCGCCTGGGAGGTGGATGCGGGAATGGCAGCGTAAGTCAGGATGGTCATGGTGATGGCTGAGGCCAGGGCGCATAAAAAGGCCTCCATGGGAATCAGTTGAGAAAGGTCGCTGACAATTTTCATACATTTGGGCCCTTCAAGAATGGCACCCAGCAGGACAAAAATCGATGTCAGAAGAATGGCTGTTCTATATTTTAGGGCACCGGTGGTGACTCCTGTTCCAAAGATATTTGCAGAATCATTGGCGCCCAGACTCCAGCCCAGAAAGATACCGCTGATGATCTTCCACACTAAACCACTCCGTTATTTTTCCCATCATCCCATTATCTTCTTGTCATCCACTCACTTCATGCTCAGGTGAATGATCTGGAGATGATCGCTGGCATCCTCGATGACATCGCTTATGGAGGTCAGGCAGGAAAGAAATTGGGACAGGATTTCACCTTCCCAGAAATTCGTTACTTCTATTGATCTCGCATCCCGAATCAGATCAAATTTGATATCGTCGATTTTTTTTTCATAAATTCGAATCGCCAGCATCTTTTCTCTAAAGTCCTCACCCTTGAGCATGGCCTCATAGGCAATCAATAACATCTCACAGATGCGGCGGTTCAGGAAGGCGACATGGACACATTCGTCTTTCAACGGGTCAGGGAGTTTTACATCCAAATATTTATAGCCGGTATCCTCAAGCAGATCAAAAATACTGTCGACAATTTCAACGAATTTGCAAAGGTCCGGCCGGATATAGGGAAGAAAGGCCCCGTCATAAATTTTCGATATAATATCTCTCCGGATGGAATCCGCTTCCCGTTCGATATGCATAACCTCTCGCATGAGGCTCCGGTCGCTGGTCTCTAAGGCAGTCTTGAAGAAACCGAAGTCAGTGCAAAGGAGCTTAATGTGTCTGGTAATGTCTCTGATGACTTCTTGCTCTTTATTGCTTTTTGGAAATATCTTTTTAAAAAACATGTTCTCCTCGCGCCTCTGCAATAAGGGCGGCTGCCATGACATCCATTAAAGCAACGATTCCGACGATCCGGTCATCATCACAAACAAAAGCCCTTGCAATATTGGATTCACCCATAATTTTTGCGACTTGGCCAAATTCAAGGTCCTGATCAACGCACACGATGGGTCTCGAAGCGATTTCCGAAACCTTGATTTTCTTTGAATCCAGCCCTTTGGCCAGGACTTTAAAGACCACGTCCCTTGCTGTAATGACGCCGTTTTCCCGATCATTGCCGGGAAATCGAACCAGCAGGGATCGAATTCTTCTATCCACCATCCTCTCAACCGCATCAAAGACCGTTTTATCAAACTCGATCGCTTCGATTCTTCTTGTAATAAATTCTGTAACTTTCATCCCAATGTCTCCTGCTCGATTGATAAGAAGTCGCTGTTTTAGAGCTGTTGGGTGATAAATGTCAAACTGATGTTTCAGACCCAACGGCAAGTGATTTGGATAACAGCCTAATGTTTTCCTTTTTATTGAAATGTCAGATAAACACAAAAATTATCTTTCAAATAGAGAAGGCCGAGGGGATTGTCAACAGGGACTTTTTCTATAAATAATCAAATTTTCAACAAATATAATTCCCTTTCTCTTTACATCTCACAAATCCGGGTGTTATTGTTTTTTGGGTACCGGCTGCATCCAAAAGATTCGTACAGAAACCGTGTTATTGAGGAGGGATTTTTATATGAAAGCTTTTACAACCGGGTTGATCCTGTTTTTTAGCACCGTTGCATTTGCCGGCAGTATCGATATCGTTATCAGTCCGCCATCGAACAGTCCACAGGCCGGTTGGTCGACGGAGTTTTCCGTGTACTTCCATAATTCGGAAAATACATCCTTGCCGGTCGATATCCCTGAACGTGTTTCCTGCCGTTTGATATCAGGGAATACAACCGTAGCGGTAGACGCTTTTGCAACCTCTGAGAAATCCAGGGGTACCGTCACCATCTGCGCGGGTTGTTTTGAAAAAATGCGATACACTCTGGCCCTCCCCTCAACCATTGAAGGGACAGTTACCATGGAAATACCGGATTTTGAAAATGCCCGTATCCTGTTTGCGGTCAAAAGCAGCCCTTTGACAATAGGATCAAACAGCGACGAAACCGCACCCAAAAGGTTCGAAGACCTGGATTCATTCTTGGAACTGTACCAGCCGTATCTAAAAAATATCGCAGCTTACGAACCCATGTATTTTCTCGTTGGAACCGATCCGGATAAGAGCAAATTTCAATTCAGCTTCAAATATCGACTGTTCAATCCAGAAAGAACCTTTGCCCAAGAACATGCGTGGGCTAATGGTTTTCATTTTGCCTATACCCAGACATCTTTCTGGGATTTGAAATCGTCATCCAAACCGTTCGAAGATACCAGCTACAAACCGGAATTTTTTTTCCTGTCCCCCAACATCAGGATCCCCTGGTCTTCGGGATTCTTTGTGAAGGGCGGTTTCCAACATGAATCCAACGGCCTCGGAGGGGAGGAATCACGAAGCACCAATTTTTTGTATCTCAAGCCCATATATATTGCCTACGATGATCATACCAAGCAGGGCATCATGATTGCCCCGAAGATTTGGGCATATATTGCCAACGAAGACGACACAAACCCAGATTTGAAATATTACAGAGGTTATTTCGATTTGGAGACAAAAATCGGTAAGGCGGACAGTTTTGTTTTGGGATCGCATTGGCGCTGGGCAAGGGAAGGCAGTTCTATTGAACTCGATCTAACCTACCCGCTGCATCGTTTCATATTTAAAAATCTCGACCTGTACTTTCATGCCCAGTATGTCAGCGCCCTGGCAGAAAGTCTGCTCAATTATGAGGATCGAACAGAAGCCTTTCGTCTCGGATTTTCCATTGTCCGTTGATGGTTAATTTCTTTTAGGAAAATGTCAAACCAAGATATTTAGCTGTCTTCCACGCGGCACTCCCGGCACTGGCTATGGTTTCGGGAATACTCATAGGCCCCTGGACAGTCCCTGCGGTAAAGACGCCATCTGGAAAATTTTTAGCCCCATGATCATCAATTTTGACAAACCCTGTGGCATCAGGCACAATCCCTAACCATCCGGAAATGGTTTCAATATCTTGACACGGTGTAATACCGATGGACAGCACAACCAGATCAAAAACATCTTCCAGGGTATGATGGGTATGGTTATCCACATAGTTTACTTTCAGACGCTGACCGTCTGTTTCGTATATGTCCCCGGGGATCGCACGGACCATCCGAACTTCTCGTTGAACGTCTTTATTAAATTGCTCAAAGTCTTTTCCGAATGTCTGCACATCCATATAAAAGAAGGTGATGTCGGTTTCAGGCTGTCTTTCTTTGATCAGTCTTGCCATACGCAGCGCCGAGCCGCAGCATATCTTTGAGCACCAAAGATGGTTCAGCTTGGCATCCCTTGATCCCACGCACTGAATAAAGGCCAGTCGTTCCGGCGGCGTATTATCGCTCGGCTTTTTCACACCTCCGGTTCGTTTAATGATTCTTTCCAAGTCCAAACCGGTGACCACATTTTTAAAACGCCCAAATCCGTAAGGTTTGTCTTTGGGATTGAAGGGGTGAAATCCAATGGCAATCAAGACGGCATCTGCTTCGATGGCATGTTCCGATACTCCTCTGTCCAGACCAATGGCCTTTTCAGGGCATTCATCCCTGCATATGGTGCAGGATCGATCTTTAAAATAAAGGCATTTCTCTTCAGAAATGGCATAAAACGGGATGTTGTTTTTTGAAAAACCTTGAAGAACAGCGCCATTTTTCGGGCAACGATTCAAACACAACCCGCAGTGGGTGCACTTTTTGGGGTCGACATACAGAGGTTCCTGTTGGATACTTGCTGTAAATCGATGGTTTTTAGATATTTTTTGTATCTGACTGCCGGTCAATATTTTGATGTTTGGATGAAAAACAACACGCTGTAAGTTTTCTTCCACCATGCAGGCGCCGCACTTTACACAGGTGTTATTAACGGCCTTGCAGGCATAACCGATGGCGTGTCCACCCAAGAAATTCGATTTCTCAACCAGGTCAACATGGATACCTAAATCGGCAAGTTCAAGCGCAGAAGAAAGACCGGCCACGCCGCCACCGACAATCAGGACATTTTTATCCGCCATTTAGAAGAATTCTCCTTTTAAAAAGATACCATCAATAAAGAATCCCGGCCCATCAAAGATCCCGTATTGCGGGGAAGGGCCAGGATATGGTTATACCCGTTGGGGAATCGTTTTACTTTATGGTCATCGACTTACTAAAATTGCAAATATCAAATTCCAAATGTCAAACAAATCCCAATAACCAAATTCAAATATCCAAACAATGTCATCTTGGCGGTAATTCAAAAGCCGGGAATCAAATAAAGCGGTTAGTCAAAGGCATGCTCGACTTTCCAGACTTCCCAAACCTTTCCTACCAGATCAGGACCTGGTTTAAGCGTTTGTTTGCCCGGTTGCCACCCGGTCGGTGTTGCCTCTGCACCATTGGTCTTTCGAACATGTTGAAAGGCCTGAATCTGTCGAATCAGTTCCACAACATTGCGACCCACCGGCGGTGTAAGGATTTCAATGGCCTGAACCACGCCGTCCGGATCGATGATGAACCGACCCCGCATTTCAACACCTGCATTCTCGTTATAGACGCCATACACCTTGCCAATGTTTCCCGGTCCGTCAGAAAGCATGGGAAATGGAACACCACCTTCGACCATTTTTGAAAGCTCATTGTCCTGCCACATCTTGTGAAC
>Ga0210069_1000185_pt1 | contig 12037 bp, 8 predicted proteins | sample RushSE_TuleB_D2_FD_185568 | JGI IMG/M metagenome (GOLD analysis project Ga0210069, IMG submission 185568) | Wetland microbial communities from San Francisco Bay, California, USA, that impact long-term carbon sequestration - RushSE_TuleB_D2... | ecosystem: Environmental > Aquatic > Marine >... | reverse complement strand
GGGTGGACAAGGCCGAGCAGGGTGTGACCGCCCAGCCGGTGATGGAAGCGGGCTTTATCCCCTGAATCCTGGCAGACGGCCGAAGGAGACTCTCCGTGACTGGAGTCCAACGCGACATCACCCGCACGGTTCTCGCGGTGCTCTTCATCGGGGCTCTGATCGGCAGCTCGCTGTGGATCCTTAAGCCGTTTTTGGGGGCCATGATTTGGGCGGTGACGATCGTAACAGCGACCTGGTCGTTGATGATTTCCATCCAGAACCGGCTCTGGGGCCGCCGGTCACTGGCGGTAACGGTGATGACCGTGGTCCTTCTCTGTGCGCTGGTTATACCGCTCTGGCTGGCCATCGGAACCATTGTGTCGAACACCGAGCAGATTGCCGGATGGGCGAGGTCGCTGTCCACCTTCGAAATTCCACCGCCTCCGGACTGGCTTGCGGGTCTGCCGCTCTTCGGCGGCGATCTGGTAGCTGCATGGGAGAAGGTTGCGGTGACGCAACTGCAAGATTTCATGAAGAAGCTGGCCCCATACGGCGGCACCGTCGCCCGGTGGTTTGCCGCGGAGGTGGGCGGCTTCGGGGCCCTGGTCCTGCAATTTCTGCTCACCGTGGTGTTTGCCGCCTTACTGTATGCCAGGGGTGAGCAGGCGGCATCCTGGACCAAGCGTTTTGGACGTCGTTTGGCAGGACCTAACGGGGAGAATTCGATCCGGTTGGCCGGACAAGCCGTTCGCGGCGTTGCTCTCGGTGTGGTGGTGACCGCACTGGCCCAGTCGGTGTTGGGAGGTGTCGGCCTCGCCGTTGCCGGAATTCCTTTTGCAGCCGTTCTTACGGCAGTGATGTTCATGCTGGCGATCGCCCAAATCGGCCCCCTGCTCGTACTGATCCCGTCGGTGGTTTGGCTTTACTGGAGCAACAGCACCGGGTGGGGAACGTTTCTTCTGGTCTGGACCCTGGTGGTCGGAACCATGGACAACTTTTTGCGACCGATTCTCATCAAGAAAGGTGCCGATCTTCCCCTGCTGCTTATTTTCGCCGGGGTGGTCGGCGGCCTGATCGCATTCGGTCTCATCGGCATTTTCGTGGGGCCGGTAGTGCTCGCCGTGGCCCACAAGCTTCTGTCGGCATGGGTCGACGAGGAATTCACCGAGGTCGGGTCGCCCGGCTGACCAGGACGACGAAAGGAGGTCGGCAGCTCGAGCCATGACGGCGCCGGGCTTGCATTTTGGGCCGAGAAAGAATTCGATAACCGGACGAGCCATTCGTCCATGATTTCTATTTCGAAAGGGGATAAAAACACCATGAGGAAAAAGAGGGGTTTTTGGGTTGTGCTGATGATCGCCTGCCTTTTGGCAGGCTGCGCCGAAATGAACCAGACGACGAAGGCCTCTTCGTCGCCGGTCATGGACCGGGTCATTTCCCGGGGTGAGCTCCGGGTCGGTGTGTCCGGGGACATGCCGCCCATGAACCTGCTCACCAAGGAGGACAAGGTCATCGGGATGGATGTCGACCTGGCCACGATGATCGCAGAAGCCATGGGCGTGAAATTGAACCTGCAGCGGATCGATTTTGCCGGCCTCCTGCCCGCCCTGGAATCCGGGAGCATCGACATGATCCTCTCCAACATGACCATGACCCCGGACCGCAACCTCAAGGTGGCGTTCGTGGGCCCCTATTTCACCTCCGGCAAGGCCTTTCTCACCAAGCGCAGCAGCATTGCCCAGGCCAGGGGGCTGCCCGACGTCAACAGCCCGCAATACACCTTTGCGGCCCTGAAGGGTTCCACAAGCGCAGAAGTGATCCGCAAGGGCGCCCCCCAGGCCAAGCTGCTGACGGCAGACACCCAGAACGACGCCATCCAGATGGTGATCGACGGCAAGGCCGATGCCATGATCGCCGACTACCCCATCTGCGTCGTCGGCACGTACCGCAACCCGGCGGCGGGCCTGGTCTCCGTTGTGGCCCCGATCACTTACGAGCCGATCGGCATTGCCGTGCCGAAGAGCGACCCCCTTCTGTTGAACTGGCTGGGCAACTTTCTGAACAGCCTGGAGAAAGCCGGGTACATGGATGGCCTGAAGGAGAAATGGTTCGCCCAGCCGACCTGGCTGCCGCAGATGAAGTAATTCAGTTAAAAAACCAAAGAGGAGAATCGACACAATGAAACTGATGAGAATTCTGGCGGTTGTGCTTCTGCTTTCTTACTCCGGCGTCATGCTCGGCTGCGGCGGCGGCGGCGCCGATGTCAAGCAGCAGACAACCACCACCACGCTGGGCAAGGAGTTGCAGGACCTGGACGACGCTTACAAAAAGGGCCTTCTGAGCGAAAAGGAATACAAGGACGCCCGGAAGAAGCTGATGAAGAAATACGACGATTAGTTTACGCCCCGAACCCATTATCCTGAATTCCGGAAAGCACGAGGGCAAGTGACTCTCGGCATCGGCGTCATCCCCAAAAGCGACGGGATTCACATCAAAGAGGAGGCATAAATGAGATTAAAAGGCAGTTTCCCCGCACTGGTTTTGTCCCTGGTGCTGGTCATCGCCGGCTCCCCGGCACAGGCCCTCGACCCGATCCCCCAGCAGTCCGGATTCAGCGGGTACATCCAGCCCGGACTCGGCGGCCTCAGCATCAAAAGCAACATGGTGGCCAAGGTTCTGAGCTTCGATCTGTCCGATAAAAAGATCAACAGTCTCAACGACGAACCCGACTCCCAATCGACCATGCTCTTCACGCTTCCGTTCAAGCTCGCCTACACCTTCGCCGGCAGCCGCACCCAGGTGTTTCTGGGCACCGAAGTGGGGGACCTGCTGTCCTTCGACACCGCGCAGCAGTTGGCCGTAAAACAGGAAGTCGGCTCGCTCGGGGTGTTCCAAGCCGGCCTGCTGTTCAGCGGAGCGACCCGGGTCTGGAAGGACCCCTACGTGACGAACCAGAACCGGGACGACACCGACCGCAAAAACATGGGGGCGCAGTTCACCTGGGACAAGATGTTCGGCTCCAACCTGGAACTGGAGTACTCCGCTCGAAAAATCGACATCGGCAGCGAGAAAAGCGGTGAATTCCTCGGGTTGAGCAATGCCCAACAAGACCGTCTGGACCGCAACGGTGTCGCTCACAAGGTCTCGGCCGCCTACCCGTTCAAGTTGGCCCAAAAACATCAGCTCACTCCCGAGATCGCGCTGAGCTACGACGACCTGGACGGCGAGGCCATGGCCAACACCGGCATCGACCTGAAACTGAACTACACCTATTTCGGTGACCCGGTCACCCTGGTGCTGAACGGCTCGGTCGGGGCTGCGGATTACGACAAGAGCAACCCGATTTACGGCAAGACCCGCGACGACGAGCGCTACGGCATCTCCGCCACCGGCTATTACAAGAACCCCTGGGGCTGGAAGCTCTTCGGCAGCGAGCCGATGCAGTTTTTCGTGACCGGCGCCTACTCCGTCACCGACTCCAACATCGACTTCTACAACCAGGAGGCCGTGCTCGGCATGGCCGGGGTTGCGTTCCGCTGGAAGTGACGCTGCAGGCTTTCTTGTCTTTTTGTGGGAGCGGCTTCCAGCCGCGAGCGAATCACGGCGAATGGTGAATCGATCGCGGCAAGATACCGCTCCCGCTATGAAAAACCCGGCCCGCGCAGGGGGCGTAAATTCTTCCCCCTTCAACGATCGGCAGGTCTTCCCATGACCGAACTTCCCTTTTCCATCGAAGACATCCTGGACAACATGGGCGACGGCGTTTACGTGTGCGACCGTACACGCCGGATCGTCTATTGGAGCAAGGCTGCGGAAAGGATCACGGGCTGGACGGCGAAGGACGTGGTGGGCCTCCGCTGCCTGGAGGATGTCCTCAACCACGTGGACAAGGACGGGCACCGGTTATGCGGGGAGGAGCATTGCCCTCTGCACCGTTCGATGATCACCGGCGTAACCACCCGCGTGCCGATCATCGTCTACGCCCTTGCCAAGGACGGACGCCGGATCCCGATGCACGTCACGGCTGCTCCCCTGCGCAACGCCGACGGCGAGGTGGTCGGCGGTGTCGAAACCTTCCGGGACGTCACCCCGATCCTGGTCGACATGCAGCGCGCCGGCAAAATCCAGCAGCGGATGCTGGAGCAGCAACTGCCCGACGACCCGCGCCTTCGATTTTCCACCTTCTTCATGCCGCATGACATCGTCGGCGGCGACTTTTACGCCATTCGTCAAATCGACGTCGACCGCTTCGGTTTCATGCTGGCGGACATGGAGGGACACGGAGTTGCAGCGGCGCTCTACACCATGCACCTGAGCCTTTTGTGGGAACGCCGCAACGACCTTCTCCGGGACCCGGCCGTCTTCGCCGCCGCCGTCAACGATGAACTGGTTCGAGTCTTCGAAAAAGACGTGACCTTCGCCACGGCCATCTGCGGAGTCATCGATGCCGCTCAAGGCACGCTGCGCGTCAGCGCCGCCGGGGGTCCGCCGGCCTTGATCGTCCATCCGGACCGGACGGTTGACAAAGTCACCTCTTCGGGCCTGCCGTTCGGTTACATGGACGGGGTGGTCTACCAGGAAACCCATGCCGGGATAAGGCCGGGCGACAGCATTTTGATTTTCAGCGACGGCGCCTTTGAGATCCACGATGCCGCCGAAAGGCAACTAGGGGTCGACGGCATCCTGGACATTTTGAAGAGACTCGACTATCCACAAACGCCCCTCAGCATGCCGGTGCTTGAGAAAGAGCTGCTGACGTTCTCAAACGACATCCGGCTTCAGGACGATGTCACGATCATCGAGGTGAGTTATCTGGGGCGAGGAGGGGGTCGTTGAACGCCGTCCACCACCTGTTATCCCTCGGATGATTCGCGTGGTCCGCAACCGAGCCGGTGTCACTGCCCGGTGTATTGCCCTTTGAGGAATTTTCCTTCCAACCGCTTTCCGTCCGGCAGGGTCATCACCCCCCGGCCGGTCTGCTCACCGTCCACGAAGTCCCCCGTGTACAGCCGGCCGTCGGGATAGGTCAGGGTGCCCTTGCCGGTGCGGTTGCCTTTTATAAAATCACCCTCGTAGCGACGGCCGCTCGGCCAGGTCATAACCCCCTTGCCGTGCCGCAGGCCGTTCTTGAAATCGCCCTCGTAGACGCGACCGTCCGGGTATTTCAAAGTCCCCCGGCCACTGCGTTCGCGGAACTCCCACTGGCCGGTGTAGACCCTGCCGTCCGGGTAGGTGTAAGTCCCCTCATAAACAGAGTTATTTTGAAACCGGCCTTTGAGTGTCCTGCCGCCGGGCATTTTCATGAAACCCTCGCCGTCACGCAGCCCGTTCTTGAACTGGCCGGTGTAGGTATGCCCGGTCGAGTAAACCATGGTTCCGGTGCCGTTCACGCAGTCTCCTTCGATGCACTGATCGGCGACGGCAGACAGCGGGAGAAGCATGAAAACCGCAGAAACAATGAGGATGGATTTGATTCGCCGCTGTTGCATATTGATATCCCCTCCCCTGGCCCCTCCCGCTCGGGGAGGGGAATGAACTGGATCAAGAAAAACGAGGCCATCCGGCATCCGGATGGCCTCGGGGCTCACGGAGAATGGCTGTGGCAACCGCCCTACTCGGCCGGTTTCTCCTCGGCCGGGGCCGCCGCACCGCCGGCCATTTTCGACAGGTGCTCGTAGCGGGTGTTCACCCACTCGTTCAGCATGGCGTGCAGACGCTCGGACTCCTGCGGGAAGGTCTTCTTGAGCGAAGCATACCGGATCTCACCCTCCAGGAACTGCTTGAGGCTGCCGTCCGGTTTCTTGGAATCCAGGATGAAACCGTTCTTGCCTTCCTTGGCAAGCTCTGGGTTGTAGCGGTAAAGCGGCCAGTAGCCGGACTTCACCGCCAGCTCTTCCTCCAGCTGGGTCTTGCCCATGCCGACCAGGATCCCCTGGTTGATGCAGGGCGCATAGGCGAGAATGATCGAAGGCCCGGGGTAGGCCTCGGCCTCGGCGATGGCCTTCATGAGCTGGTTCTTGTTGGCGCCCATGGCGACGCTCGCGACATAGACGTAGCCGTAGGACATCATCATCTGGCCCATGTCCTTCTTGGGCGTCTTCTTGCCCGAGGCGGCGAACTTGGCGACCGACCCGGTGGGGGTCGCCTTGGAGGACTGCCCGCCGGTGTTGGAGTAGACCTCGGTGTCGAAGACGATCACGTTGATGTCCTCGCCCATGGCCATGACGTGGTCGATGCCGCCGAAGCCGATATCGTAGGCAGCCCCATCTCCCAGGAAGACCCAGAAGGACTTTTTGGTGAAGAGCTTTTCCATGCGCTGGATCTCGGCCAGCAACGGGTTGGCGGTGTGCTTCGGCAGCAGCGCCTTCAGTTGGTCGCCGAATTTTCGCGACTCCTGGGGGTCCTGCATGTGGTCAAGCCAGCCTTGCAGGGCGGAGGCGACCTCGGCCGGCGTGTCCTTGGCCTCCAAGGCCTTGCGCGCCTTCTCCGCCAGCAGGCGGCGCTGCTGAAGCACTCCCAGGAACATGCCGTAGGTGAACTCAGCCGAGTCCTCGAACAGCGAGTTGCCCCAGGTCGGGCCGTGGCCGTTTTTGTTGGTGCAGTAAGGAACCGACGGCGCCGACCCGCCCCAGATGGAGCTGCAGCCGGTGGCGTTGCCGATGATCATGCGGTCCCCGTAGAGCTGCGTGATGAGCTTGGCATACGGCGTCTCGCCGCAGCCGGCGCAGGCCCCGGAAAACTCGAGCAGCGGCTGGCAGAACTGGCTGCCCTTCACGGTGAAGCGGCCGACCAGGCTGTCGCGCACCGGCAGCTCCGCGGCGTAGTCCCACAGCGGGATCTGCTTTTCGGTCTGGGTCTCCAGGGGCTTCATGACCAGGGCCTTTTTCTTTGCCGGGCAGATGTCCGCGCAGTTGCCGCAGCCCATGCAGTCCAGGGTGTCCACCTGGATGCGGAAGGAGTAGTCCTTGAGCTCCTTGCCGACGGCCTTCTTGGCCTCGAAGCCGGCCGGGGCTTTCTTCAATTCCTCCTCGGTTGCCAGGAAGGGCCGGATGCTCGCGTGCGGGCAGACCATGGCGCACTGGTTGCACTGGATGCAGTTGTCCATGATCCACTCCGGCACGTTGATGGCGACCCCGCGCTTCTCGTACTGGGTGGTCGCCACCGGGAAGATCCCGTCCGGCGCGAACTTGGAAACCGGCAGCTTGTCGCCCTGCTGGGCCAGGATCGGCCGCATGACGTCGCGGACCCACTCCGGCTCCTTCTTGCCCGCCTTGCCGTGCTCGCCCGCCTGGGCCCAGGCGGCCGGGTACTTGATCTCCACCAGGTTCGCGACGGTGGCGTCCACCGCAGCATGGTTCATGGCGACGATCTTTTCGCTCTTCTTGCTGAACATCTTCTTGATCTCGTCCTTGAGGTGGGCGATGGCCTTGTCCACCGGCAGCACGTTGGCGAGCTGGAAGAAGGCGGTCTGCATGATCATGTTGATGCGACCGCCCAAGCCGACTTCCTGGGCGATCTTGACGGCGTCGATGTTGTAGAACCTGAGCTTCTTGGTCGCAATGGTGCGGCGCACGTGGACCGGGAGCTTCTCCTCCATGTCTGCGAGCGTCCAAGGCGAGTTGAGCACGAAGGTGCCGCCCTCCTTGATGCCCTCGAGCACGTCGTAGATCTCCACGTAGTTGTCCTTGTGGCAGGCCACGTAGTCCGCCGTGTCGATCAGATAGGTGGACTGGATCGGTTTATGGCCGAAGCGCAGGTGCGAGATGGTGATGCCGCCCGATTTCTTGGAGTCGTAGGCGAAGTAGGCCTGGGCGTACATGTCGGTGTTGTCGCCGATGATCTTGATGGCGCTCTTGTTGGCGCCCACCGTGCCGTCGGCGCCGAGGCCCCAGAACTTGCACTGCACGGTTCCCTTGGGCGCCACGTCGAGGCTGGACCCGACCTCGAGCGAGGTGTGCGTGACGTCGTCGACGATGCCGACCGTGAAGTGGTTCTTGGGGGCGGCGGCCTTCATGTTGTCGCAGACGGCCTTGACCATGGCGGGGCTGAACTCCTTGGAACCCAGCCCGTAGCGGCCGCCCAGGATCTTCGGCATCTGGCCCTTTTCCATGTAGGCCGTGCAGACGTCGATGTACAGGGGATCGCCCAGGGCGCCCGGTTCCTTGGTGCGGTCCAGCACCGTGATGACCTTGGCGCCGGCCGGGATGGCCGCAAAGAGAAATTCTTTCACGAACGGCCGGTAGAGCCGAACCTTGACCAGGCCCACCTTCTCGCCCTTGCCGGCGAGGTGGTTGACCGTTTCCTCGATGGTCTCGCAGGCGGAGCCCATGGCGATGATCACCCGGTCCGCCTGCGGGTCGCCGACGTAATCGAAGGGCTGGTAGCGCCGGCCGGTAAGGTCGCTCACCTTCTTCATGGCCTCGGCCACGATGCCCGGCACCTTCAGGTAGTAAGGGTTCGCCGCCTCGCGGCCCTGGAAGTAAATGTCGGGGTTCTGGGCCGTTCCGCGCAGCTCCGGCCGCTCGGGGTTGGCGCCGCGGGCCCGGAAGCGGGCCACGGCCTCAAAGTTCGTGAGCCCGGCCATGTCCTCGGGATCGATGACGGCGATCTTCTGGATCTCGTGGGAGGTGCGGAACCCGTCGAAGAAATGCTGGAAGGGCAGACTCGACTCGATGGCCGCCAGGTGGGCCACCAGCCCCAGGTCCATCACCTCCTGAACCGAAGCCGAGGCGATCATCGAAAACCCGGTCTGGCGGGTCGCCATGACGTCCTGGTGGTCGCCGAAAATGGAGAGCGCGTGCGCCGCGATGGCCCGCGCCGTGACGTGAAACACCCCCGGCAGCAGCTCGCCCGCGATCTTGTACATGTTGGGGATCATGAGCAGCAGGCCCTGAGAGGCGGTGAACGTCGTGGTCAGCGCGCCGGCCGCGAGCGAGCCGTGCACCGAGGCGGCCGCGCCGGCCTCCGACTGCAGCTGGCGCACGGTCATGGTCTGGCCGAAGATGTTCTTGCGCCCGGCGGCCGCCCATTCGTCGGCGATCTCGGCGATGGGGGACGACGGGGTGATGGGGTAGATGGTCGCCACGTCGCTCATGGCGTAGGCCACGTGCGCCGCCGCGGTGTTTCCGTCCATGGTTTTCATTTTCTGCTTGGCCATAATGGTCTCCTTGGGGTTATTTCAGGATCTTTTCGAAAAAGTCATTTCCTTTGTCATCAACGATGATAAAGGCCGGGAAATCCTTCACGGTGATCCGGTAGACGGCTTCCATGCCCAACTCCGGGTACTCGACGACCTCCATGCCGGTGATGCACTCCTTGCCGAAGCGCGCCGCGGTGCCGCCGATGGACCCCAGGTAGAACCCGCCGTGCGCCTTGCAGGAGTCGGTCACCGCCCGGGTACGGTTGCCCTTGGCGAGCATCACGAGCGATGCGCCTTGCGCCTGGAACACCGGCACGTAGGCGTCCATGCGGCCGGCCGTGGTGGGCCCGAAAGACCCCGCAGGGTACCCCTTGGGGGTCTTGGCAGGTCCGGCGTAGTAGATGATGTGATTCTTGAGATAGTCGGGCAGCCCTTCGCCGCGTTGCAGGCGCTCGTTGAGCTTGGCATGGGCGATGTCGCGGGCCACGATGATCCGGCCCGTAAGCAGCAGCGGGGTTGCTACCGGGTAGCGGCTCAACTGAGCGCGAATCTCGGCCATGGGCCGGTTGAGATCCACCGGAACCGCCTTGGCCGCTTCCAGCTTGACTTTGGGCAGGTATCCGGACGGGTCCGTCTCGAGCTGCTCGAGGAAAATCCCCTGGCGGGTGATCTTGGCCTTGACGTTGCGGTCGGCGCTGCAGCTCACCCCCAGGCCGATCGGGCAGGAGGCGCCGTGGCGCGGCAGGCGGATCACCCGGGTTTCAAGGCAGAACCACTTGCCGCCGAACTGCGCCCCCAGGCCGATGTCGCGGGAGGCCTTGAGCAGCGCCGCCTCGAGTTCGACGTCGCGGAAGGCATGGCCGCTCTCGCTGCCCTGGGTCGGCAACCCATCGAGATAGCCGGCCGTGGCGAGCTTCACGGTCTTGAGATTCAGCTCGGCCGAGGTCCCGCCGATGACAAAGGCCAGGTGATAGGGGGGGCAAGGCGCGGTCCCCAGCGTCTTGATCTTGCCCGTCATGAACTCGAGCAGGGTCTTGGGGTTGAGGACGGCCTTGGTTTCCTGGAAAAGGAGGGTCTTGTTGGCGGAGCCGCCGCCCTTGGCCATGAAAAGGAAGCGGTACTCATCCCCGGCGACAGCGTAGATCTCCACCTGCGCGGGGAGGTTGCACTTCGTGTTGACTTCCTCGTACATGGTGAGCGGCGCGTTCTGCGAGTAGCGCAGGTTGTCCTGGGTGTAGGCGTTGAAAACACCCCGGGTCAGGGCCTCCTCGTCGCGGTCGCCGCTGAAAACACGCTGGCCCTTCTTGCCGATGACGATCGCCGTACCGGTGTCCTGGCACATGGGGAAGACCATTTCGGCCGCGATGACCGCGTTCTTCAGCAGCTCCAGCGCCACGTAGCGGTCGTTGGCCGAGCTTTCCGGGTCTTCGAATATCCCCGCGAGCAGCTTCAGGTGCGAGGGCCGGTAGAGATGGGCGACGTCCGTAAAGGCCTGCTGCGCCAGCAGGGTCAGGCCTTCCGGGGCCACCTTGAGGATCCCGGCGCCGTCAAAAGAGCCGGCCGACACATGCGCCCCGCTCAGCAGCCGGTAGTCGGTCCGATCTTCCGCCAGCGGAAACATCTCCTGGAACGTGAATTCGGCCATAGATGGCGTCTCCCCTGCCTGTCGTCAATTTTAAAAGATTTTATTGTTACCAACCCCGAGCAAGCGTGTCAAGGCAAATTACCAATAAACAAGGGCGCTTGCATTTCTGTTCTTGATCCGCTATAGGTGGTCCCGATCCCCAAATACTATAGTGCGCCACCCTCGCAAGCTGAGCCAGGAGCTCTCGCGGCCTGTATTTTACACGGCAAGGAGTCGGCATGAATTATTCTGGAAGCTGGAATTGGGACGCGGCCTCAAAAGAAATCCCCCTCGCGCCATGGCAAAACCAATTCGAATGGGTCGAGGAGTTTCAGGCCAGCCCCGACGGCGAGTCCGTTGCCGCTATCGTCAAAGTCGGCGAAGGCGAGTTCAACGTCTGCGTCAACGGCACGACCTGGCCGGAGGGCTTCGACAAGATGTGGTATCTGCGGTATTCCCCCGACGGCCGGCTGACCGGAATTGTGTCCAAGGACGGCGAATGGACCGTCGCCGTCGACGGCATTCCCTGGGAAAACCGTTTCGGATATGTCTGGAACACCCTCTTCAGTGAAGACGGCAGCCATATCGCCGTTGCCTTCCAGCAGGACATGGCCTACGGCATGGCCCGCGACGACGCCCCGTGGGAGCAGACGTTTGCCAACATGACCAACCCCATGCTCAGCCGCGACGGTCGGCACACCGCGGCCGCGGTCCAGGCGGAGTCGTTGAACGAAGGCGAGATTTACAAATACCAGCAGGGGATCTACACGGCGGCCATTGGAGGAGTTCCCTGGGAAAAGCGCTTTGTGAACCTCTGGAGGTCGGCCTTCAGCCCCGACGGCACATCCCTGGCCGCGGAAATCCGGCTCAATCTCTACGATTACACCATTGCCGTCAACGGGACTCCATGGGGTCAGACGTTCGGATGCGTCTGGGAGCCGGTGTTCAACCCCGTGCGCGGAACGGTGGCGGCGCCGGTCCGGACCCAGGGGAAGTGGACGCTCGCCGAGGACGGCGACGTGATCTGGGACCAACGTTTCGTCCAACTCTGGCACGCGGCGTTCTCGCCGGACGGCATGCGGCTGGCCGCCATTGTCGCACCCAAATTCGGCCGCTGGACGGTCGCCGTAGACGGCATTCCCTGGCGGGCGACCGTCGGGGAGATGGTGACAGATGCGGTCTTCAGCCCGGATGGCGCCCGTATCGCTGCGCTCATCAAGGACCAGGGGCACTGGAGCGTGGCGGTCGATGGAACGTTCTGGCAAAACTCGTTCGACATGGCCTGGAAACCGGTT
>Ga0210069_1000183_pt1 | contig 12148 bp, 11 predicted proteins | sample RushSE_TuleB_D2_FD_185568 | JGI IMG/M metagenome (GOLD analysis project Ga0210069, IMG submission 185568) | Wetland microbial communities from San Francisco Bay, California, USA, that impact long-term carbon sequestration - RushSE_TuleB_D2... | ecosystem: Environmental > Aquatic > Marine >... | reverse complement strand
AATGAGAACGGGGCCTGATTTTTTATTTATTTATTCGTTGCGGCCGCCCCCGAAAATTCTCAGCAGCATCAGGAAGAGGTTGATGAAATCGAGATAGAGCTTGAGCGCTCCAATAATGGCGCCCTTGCGCACGGCCCCGGCGTCGATGTCGGCGGGCTGGGTCAAGGCCATGTTCTTGATGGCCTGGGTGTCGTAGGCGGTGAGCCCGACAAACACCAGCACCCCGATGTAGCTCACGATCATACTGACGGCACTGCTTCGGAAAAACATGTTGGCGAGAGACGCAATGACGATGCCGATGAGCCCCATCATCAGGAACCCGCCCATTGAGGTCAGGTCACGCCGCGTGGTGTAGCCGTAGACGCTGCAGGCCACGAACGTGGCGGAGCAGACGAAAAACGTGCTTGTGATCGTGGAACTCGCATAGGCCAGGAAAATGGAAGAAAGCGTTGCGCCGTTTAATGCCGAATAGAGAAGGAACAGCGACGTGGCCGTGCCGGCCTGCATTTTGTAGATTCTTGAGCTGATGATGAACACCAACGCCAGTTGCGCGATGATCAGGCCGAAAAAGACGATGCCGGAGCCGAAAATAACCTGCTGAACCTCGGGCGTGTTGGCGACGGAATACGCCACGAAACCGGTCAGCGCCAGCCCGATGGCCATCCAGTTGTACACACTGCGAACAAACGAGTTAACCCTTACTTGAACTTGAGTTTTTTGAAGGGTCAAAGAATCCATCGATGCCTCCTGTTAAGGGTGATTCTGAAATTTGGGTTGAATATAACAACGTGAGTCGGGATTTTCAAGATGAAATCACAATAATGGGCATTGCTTTTCTTGATTTTAGTCCGCTGATAGTTTAGAGGTGTACCATTAATTATCAATTTGAGTTAGGGCCTCGGTCATTTCTCTTCTACGTGGGCACTGCAAGCGTTGCTCTTGCAGGCCGCGCCCGAAATTTGGGATGCGACATTTAGCGTGGTTTGCATGAAACCGGAACAAATCTATCAGGAACTGAAAAACATAGCGGAAAAAATGGGGATTGCCGTCGAGGAACACAATTTTCGGCCAACCGGCCTGCATGTCAAAAGCGGCGCTTGTGTCGTCCACGGCAAGCAGTTCGTCATCATCGACAAGCACAAGTCGCTCAGCAAGAAGATCAAGATTTTGGCATCTTCTTTGGCCAAGCTTCCGCACGAAGAGGTTTTCGCCGTGCCGGCTGTTAGGGAGTTGCTGAACCGCTATGCGGAGGAATAGGAAAGACCGGCGCCAGGGTGACCAGGGCATGGAATTTTAAGTTTACATAATATATCTTATCAGACACTAACTAATTTCACAACCGCCACACGGCCGAACCTTTCGCATGAGCCCCCCCAGCGACTTTTCGGAATCTTCGGGTTTTCCTGATTCCGGTGAAATGTTTCACACCCGAAAAACGATTTATTCGGTATCCGAGCTTACGTCCAAGATAAAGAATCTGGTCGAAGACAGCTTCCCCTTCGTGTGGATCCGTGGGGAGATTTCCAACTTCCGCATGCCAAGCTCGGGGCACTGCTATTTCACGCTCAAGGACGAGTCCGCGCAAATCGCTGCCGTGATGTTCCGGGCGCAAAACCGCCAGATCAAATTCGTCCCGGAAGACGGGTTGAGCATCATCGGCCTCGGACGGCTCAGCGTCTACGAACCGCGCGGCTCCTACCAGATCATTTTAGAATACCTCGAGCCCGCCGGCGTAGGCGCCCTGCAGATCGCGTTCGAAAGGTTGAAACGACGCCTTGCGGACGAAGGCTACTTTGACGTGCGCCGCAAGAAGCCGATACCGTATCTGCCCGGAAAAATCTCCGTCATCACGTCCCCCACGGGCGCTGTCGTGCACGACATCATCACCGTTATCAGCCGGCGCTTTCCAAACGTTCGGCTCGAGATCGTGCCCGTCAAAGTTCAAGGCACCGGCGCCGAGGATGACATCGTGGCCGCGCTCAGCCTGGTCAACGCCCGGGCGGATTCGGACGTGATCATTTTGGCCCGCGGCGGAGGGTCCCTTGAAGATCTGCAGGCGTTCAACTCCGAGGCGGTCGCGATGGCCATTTTTTCTTCACGCATCCCTGTGATTTCCGCTGTCGGCCACGAAACCGACGTGACCATCGCCGACTTCATGGCCGACCTGAGGGCGCCCACCCCTTCGGCGGCTGCAGAAATGGCCGTCCCTGAAAAAAGCGACCTGCTCCGCCGCCACCGCGCGCTTGAACAATCGCTCCTGAATGGTTTTCAACGGCACTTTGAAAAATCAAACCAAAACATTAACGATTTGAAGAACAGGCTTGTAGATCCGCGACGGAAGACTCAGGAGCTGTGGCTTCGCGTAGACGATTTCTCCAGCCGCCTCACACGTCTGACGGCGTTATGCGTGCGCCGTGACAAGGAACGTCTGGGCGAGTTCATGCGGCGGCTGACTTCAAACTCACCGCGCGCATTGGTCCAGAAAATGAAGTTAAAACTGGATGTTAATAAATACAACTTGGCGACCAACACGACGATCATTATGAGAAGGATGCGCTCGATTGCCGGTGAATCGACGATTAAGCTGGAAAGCCTGAACCCCCTCGCCATTCTGAGGCGCGGTTACAGCGTTACGCGGTCGCTGCCGGATCGCAGGGTGGTCAGCCATCCGGGCCAGGTGAGCCTGGACCAGCAGGTGGAAATTCTTCTCGCCGACGGACAACTCGTATGCAAGGTACAAGGAAAAACGCACCATGGCCAAGAAATCGTTTGAACAGTCGCTGAAGCAGCTGGAACAGATCGTGCGCGAACTGGAATCCGGTGATCTGCCCCTGGAACTGGCCCTCAAGAAGTTTGAGGAAGGCATGGAACTCTCAAAGTTCTGCTCGCAGAAACTGGAGGAAACCGAGCGCCGGATCACCACGCTCATGCAAAACAGCTCCGGGGCCGTCCTCGAAAAACCGTTCCCGGCGCCGGATGATGAAAAAAAGGCGGACTGAGATGTTCGACCTGCCCGCCTACCTCGAGCGCAACAACGCGCGCATCCATCGCGCGCTCAACCGCCTGCTGCCGGCAGCCGGGCCCGACGGCCGGCTGCGCGAGGCCATGCGCTATTCCTTGATGGCCGGGGGCAAGCGCTTACGGCCGAACCTGTGCCTGGCCGCGGCGGAAGCGGTCGGCGGCGACGCAGAGGATGCCATGACCGCTGCCTGCGCGCTGGAGATGATTCACACGTACTCCCTCATCCACGACGACCTTCCCGCCATGGACAACGACGAGCTGCGCCGCGGAAAACCGACCTGCCACATCGCCTTTGACGAGGCCACGGCCATTCTTGCCGGCGACGCGCTGCTTACCACGGCCTTTGAGATCCTCGCTTCGATGCCCGGTTGCCGGCCGGAACGTTGCATGGAGGTCACCCGGATCGTTGCCGCGGCAGCCGGTAGCCAAGGCATGGTGCAGGGCCAGATGCTCGACATGCTTTCTCAAGGAAGCGTCCTGAGTCTGGAGCAATTGGAACACCTGCACTCACTCAAAACAGGGGCCATGATCGAGGCTTCCCTGGCCGTAGGCGCCCTTTTAGCCGGCGGCAGTCCTGCGCAAATCGAGGCTGTTCGGGCCTTTGGCCGGAGGATCGGACTGGCGTTTCAAGTGGTGGACGACATCTTGAACATCGAAGGCGACCCGTCCATCATGGGCAAGGCCGTCGGAACGGACCAGCTGCGGCGGAAGAATTCCCACCCCGGCCGGCTGGGGCTTGCAAAATCAAAAGAATTCGCCCAGAATCTGGTTCACCAAGCGATCGAGGCGCTTGCCGAGCTCGATGCCCGGGCCGAGGCCCTCAGGGCAATCGCACGCTACATCGTCGAAAGGAAAAAATGACTGCTCGGAAAATGCTTAAAGACAGTCGGATCCCATGACCCTCCTTGAATCGATCCAATCCCCCGAGGACCTCAAGCGGCTGCCCCGCTCCCGGTTGCCCGAACTGGCCGCCGAGGTGCGCAAACTCATCGTCGAGGTGGTTTCGCACACCGGAGGACACCTGGCCTCGAGCCTGGGGGCTGTCGAGCTCGCCATTGCCATTCACTACGTATTTGACGCCCCGCAGGACAAAGTGATCTGGGATGTAGGGCACCAGGCCTATGCCCACAAAATTCTCACCGGCCGGCGCGAGGCGTTTCCAACCCTGCGGCAGCACGGCGGCCTATCCGGTTTCACGCGCCGCAGCGAAAGCCCCTATGACAGCTTCACCACCGGCCACAGCAGCACCTCTATTTCCGCGGGCTTCGGGATGGCCTGCGCCAAATTCCTCAAGAAGGAGGACTCCAAGGTCGTCGCCGTCATCGGGGACGGGTCTCTCACGGCCGGCATTGCCTACGAAGGCTTGAACCAGGCCGGGGGCCTCCTCAAACGGGACCTGATTGTAATCTTGAACGACAACGAGATGTCGATTTCCCGCAATGTCGGCGCGCTGTCCTCCTTCCTGAGCCGCACCTTTTCAGCCAAGAAACTGCAGGAACTGCGCAGGGAGCTTGGGTTCTTTTTCAAAAAACTGCCGCGCATCGGCGAGGACGTATACCAGCTCGCCAAGCGCACCGAGGAATCGTTCAAGTCCTTTGTCACTCCCGGGATGCTTTTCGAGGCTTTCAATTTCGAGTATTTCGGACCCATCAACGGTCACAATATCGATCACCTCATTGATATTCTAAACAACATCAAATATATACGGGAACCGGTGCTGCTGCACGTGAGCACCACCAAAGGCAAGGGATACGCCCCGGCCGAGAAGAACCCCGTTTTTTTTCATGGCTGCGGCTGTTTTGATGCCTGCACCGGCAGCTGCCTGGACCGGAAACCGGCAGCACCCACCTACACCGAGGTGTTCGGACGGACGCTGCTGGAACTGGCTGCCAAGGACCCGCGGATCGTAGCCGTGACTGCTGCCATGCCCGAAGGCACGGGTCTTTCCGGGTTTGCGCAAACCTATCCGGACCGGTTCTTCGACGTCGGCATCGCCGAACAGCATGCCGTCACCTTCGCGGCCGGGATGGCGGCCGAAGGCTTCCGGCCGGTGGTGGCCGTTTACTCCACTTTTCTGCAGCGCGCCTTTGACCAGGTTCTGCACGATGTCTGTCTGGATCGGCTGCCGGTCATTCTGGCCCTCGACCGCGGCGGACTGGTCGGCGAGGACGGCCCGACGCACCATGGGGTTTTCGACCTGTCCTTCCTGCGCAGCCTGCCGAACATGGTCTTGATGGTCCCCCGGGATGAAAGCGAGTTGCGGCGAATGATGGTGACGGCCCTCCAGCACGACGGCCCGATCGCATTTCGATACCCGCGGGGAACGGCGGTCGGGGTTCCTCTGGCCTCCCCCGTGACACCGGTCCCAATCGGGAAAGCCAAGGTGCTGGCCGAGGGGGCCGACGTGGTGATCCTGGCCGTCGGCGTCTCGGTTGCCGAAGCGCTCAGGGCGCGCACCCTTCTTGCCGACCAGGGCATCCAGGCGACCGTCGTCGACGCCCGTTTCATCAAACCCGTCGACACGGATCTCCTCGTCGACCTCGCCCGGAGAGTCCCACGCCTGGTCACCGTCGAGGAAAACGTGCGTCAGGGCGGTTTCGGCGGCGCCGTTCTCGAGGCTCTGAACGATGCCGGGATTCAGCACGTGGCAATCGAACGCATCGGCATCCCGGACACGTTTGTCGAACACGGCCCCCAAGGCCTGTTGCGGGCCAAGTACGGACTGGATGCCGAGGCCATCGCCAAGGCTGCGCTGCACCTGCTGCAGGTGAGCGGGCTGCCGTTCATCCGCGCCGGGGGCCAACGGCTTTAGTCCTTTATTCTTTTGAACATTCGAATTTCGTGCTTCGGATTTTGAATTGCGGTTTCGGCTTGTCCGAGTTGGGGTTGACCGCTGCAGGTATCTTGCGAAAACGATCCCGTGAATTCCCCACGCAAACGCCTCGATGTAATCGTCACCGACAACGGTCTGGTCCACAGTCGCCAGCGGGCGCGCGCTTTGATAATGGCGGGAAGCGTGCGCGTCGACGGGCAGGTTGTAGACAAGCCCGGCGCATTGGTTGCACCCGCCAGCCGGGTGGAGTTGATCGGAGACGATCTGCGCTATGTGAGCCGCGGGGGGGTTAAGCTTGAAGGCGCTTTGAACGCCTTCGAGCTGGACGTCGGCGGCTGGGTGTGCATGGACGTCGGCGCTTCCACCGGCGGGTTCAGCGACTGCCTTCTCCAGCACGGGGCCGCGCGCATCTATGCCGTCGATGTGGGCTACGGGCAGATCGCCTGGCGCCTGCGCCAGGACCCGCGCGTCACGGTGATTGAACGCACCAACATCCGTTACTTGCCGGCAGAGCACATACCGGAGCCGGTGGACCTGGCCGCTATCGACGTCTCCTTCATCTCCCTTAAGATTGTGGTTCCCGCCGTTTTAAAATTTTTGAAACCCCGCGGCCGGCTGCTGACGCTTATCAAGCCGCAATTTGAGGTGGGCAAGGGCCAGGTCGGTAAAGGCGGCGTGGTGACCGATCCGGAGCAGCATGCGCGCGTGATTGACGAGTTGGCCCTCTGCTTCCGCGGCCTTGGGTTGAAATGTTCGCAAGCGGCCCCCTCCCCCATCGACGGCCCGAAGGGCAACAAGGAGTTTTTCATGCTCTTAAACGCGAGCTCCGCTCGCGTTTAAGTAAAAAAACAAACAGCCGCCCCCCCCGGGGGCGGCTGTTTGTTTTTTGGGGCTTGATTTTTTACAGCCGAATGGATAAAAATCAAGGTTTACAGCCCGGCTCAGGGCAACAAATCCAATCAAGAGAGGATGTTCAATGAGCGAAAAAGTCGAAGGCATTCGCAACATCGCACTGGTGGCTCATGGCGGTGCCGGTAAAACCTCCCTGGCAGAGGCCATGCTTTTCGACGCCGGCGTGGTCAACCGACTGGGGCGCATCGAAGAGGGCAACACCGCGCTGGACTTCGAACCCGAGGAAATCAAACGCACTTCGAGCATCAGCACCGGGTTCCACCAGCTGCCCTGGAAAAAGCACACGGTCACCTTAATGGACACCCCGGGCGACCAGAATTTCTTTTCGGACACCAAGACCTGCCTGCAGGCGGCCGACGCCGCCGTGGTGGTCATCGATGCGGTGGACGGCGTGAAAGTCCAGACCGAGATCGGCTGGGAATTTCTCGACGACTTCAAGCTTCCCCGGGCGATTTTCATCAACAAGCTGGACCGTGAGCGCGCCGATTTCCAGCGCACCTTCGAGGACGCCAAGGGGATGTTTCAGCCCAAGCTCATCATTCTCCAGCTTCCGGTCGGCTCCGAGGCCGGGTTCAAGGGGGTGGTCGACCTCATCACCCGCAAGGCCTACGTGTACGAGGATGGAAAAAGCAAGGCATCCGAGATCCCTGCCGACATGAAGGATTCCGTCGAGGTAGAGCGGGAGGCCCTCATCGAGAACATCGCCGAAGCCGACGATGCCCTGGTCGAACGCTACCTCGAGGGTGAGACCCTGTCCGAAGAGGACCTCAAGAATGCCCTGCGCAAGGGCACCCTGGCCGGGACCTTTGTCCCCGTGCTCTGCGGCTCTGCCACCCGCAACGTCGGCATCGACCTTTTGATGGATTTCATCGTGGCGGCCATGCCCTCTCCCCTGGACGGCGGAGCGAAAAGCGGCAAGGACCCGGCGACGGGCACGGAGATCGAACGTGCCCCCGACCCCAAGGCGCCGTTTGCGGCGTTGGTGGTCAAAACCATCACCGACCCCTATGCGGGCCGACTCACCCTTTTCCGGGTTTTCTCCGGGACCATTGGGGGAGACGGCACCTTCTACAACGCCAAAAAAGAAGTGCGCGAACGCTACAACCAATTGCTGGTGATCCTCGGCAAAGAGCAGAAACCGGTGGACGGGGCGGGCCCGGGTTCCATCGTGGCGGTGGCCAAACTCAAGGAAACGGGGACCGGCGACACCCTCTGCGACGAAGCCAACAAGATCCTGTTCACCGCCGTCGAGCCCATCCCCACTCTGATATCCTATGCCTTGTCCGCCAAAAACAAGGGAGACGAGGACAAGGTGTTCACCTCGCTGACGAGGCTGCTGGAGGAAGACACGTCCCTGCGGATCGACCGCCTGGCCGAAACGAAGGAAATCATCCTGCACGGTCAGGGACAGATCCACATCGAGACCACCGTCGAACGCCTCAAACGCAAGTTCAACGTCGAGGTCCAACTGAACATACCCAAGGTGCCTTACCGGGAGACCATCAAGAAGAAAGTCCGTGTGCAGGGCCGGCACAAAAAACAGACCGGCGGCCACGGCCAGTTCGGCGACTGCTGGGTCCAGTTCGAGCCTCAACCGCGCAGCAAAGGGTTCGAGTACGTGGACGCCATCGTGGGCGGCTCGATCCCGCGGCAGTACATCCCTGCGGTGGAAAAGGGCATCGTCGAATCCGCGCAGCGCGGGGTTCTGGCGGGTTTTCCGTGCGTCGACTTCAAGGCCACGGTGGACGACGGCTCGTACCACGCAGTGGATTCCTCGGAAATGGCCTTCAAGATCGCAGGCTCCCTTGCTTTCCGCAAGGCCGCCGAGCAGGCCGACCCGGTGCTGCTGGAGCCGGTCATGAAGGTGACGGTGATCGCCCCGGACGAGTTCATGGGCGACATCATGGGCGACCTGAACAGCCGGCGCGGACGGGTGCTGGGGATGGAGAACGCGGGCAAGAACCAGATCATCAACGCCTACGTGCCGATGTCGGAGTTTCAGACCTATGCCCCGGACCTGCGCTCGATGACCGGCGGCCGCGGCATCTACCGAATGGAGTTTTCACACTACGACGAGGTGCCCAGCCACATCGCCCAGAAAATCATTGAGGCGGCGGCCAAGGCCAAAGAGAAAGAGTAAATTTTTGAATCCGCTGCGCGGATTCAAAAATATTGGCAAAAAGGGGCCCCACTGTATCGGGGGGCCCCTTTTTTTGTTCAAGAGACCTCAGTTGGGTTGGGCAGAAGGTGTCAGGCATTCTTTTGAAGGGGAATAGCCGGCCCAAAAGGCGTCCCAGCTCTTCGAAAATAGGATGCGGTTCTTGGGAGAGATGCGCTTTGCTTCCGGGCAGGCCGCCGTGTGAAACCGCCGCGAGTTGCGGTTGCCGACGTATCGGCCCCCCTTTTCGCGCCACTCCCGCCACAAGCCCCGCCGGTCCTGCATGGCCTCGCGCTGGGCCTTCAGCAGACGGGCTTCGTATTTTATGTTCGGCATCTTGTAAAGGCAATGCGCCAGGCCCGACTGCAACAGTTTCTCGTTCAGCATCGAACCATCAGGCAAAAAGACGTAGGCGAGCGTCCGGCCGTAGTCGTCGAAACGCTCGATGTCGAATTCCAGGCGGATTCGCTGGGATCCAATCAGTTCGAAGTTGAGGCCGCGGGCGTCGAAACCGAACGGCTCGGCCGCATTGCGCTCGTGGTTGATTTCGGGCGCATCCACACCGATGTAGCGCACAAACCGCCCGTCCGCCAACTTCACGGTGTCGCCGTCGGTGACGCGCTTGACACTGACCCACTGCTCTGCCCCGACCCCGTCGGCGCAGAACAACAGCAGCAGTGCAAACCCGAGTGCTATCGATTTTCGAAACATCTCGAACTCTATCTCAACGCCGGCAACTGCCGGCGTTGAGCCCGCAGTGCCGCACGGCGGCCTCGTCCAGCATCCGGGCCAGGCCGCCGCGTTCGGCCGGGCTGAACCCTAACGCATGCCGCCAGACCTCGTCGTCCTCCATGCACATATAGACGCAGGTCTGCGGGGCTTGGCTCAGAATGGCCTGAGCCAGGCTGCGCAGAACCTTCATCCGCAGCGGTTTGAAATAGCGCGCCTTGCCGTCCAGGCCGGCGATGAACTCCCCGTAGACGATCCGGGAATCCGGGAAGCGTCTTTGAATGACTGGTTTGAGGTCCGGCATGAACCGGAACGCGCCGAGGCTGATCCACACGATCTGCTCCGGCGGAACGGCGGCGAACAAGCGCTTCACCACCTGCCGGTAGTCCTCCTCGCAGCCGTCGGTGATCACGACCGGATCGAAGTGAAATGCGATCGGGTATCCGGCTCGTGCGGCCTGGGCCGCCGCGCGCAGGCGCGCATTCAGCGAGGCGGTGCCGCGCTCCTCGCTGCGGATCACCCGCTCGGTGTTCAGCGACCAGGCCAGGATGGTCTTTCGCCGATGCCCTAAGTCCAGCAAGCTGCTGATGTTCACGGTCTTGGTCTTGAGCTCCAGGACGGCCCGGTCCTGGCAGGCAAACCGCAGCGCCAGCGTCCGTGAGAGATCCGTCCACGGCTCCCAGATCAGGCTGTCGGTGAACTCCCCGGTGCCTATGCGCTTGATGCCCGGTTCGGACAGGCAGTGCTCCAGCTCCCGCACCATGTCTTCATGATTGACGTAATACTGCAGCACCGGCGGGTGAAAATAGGCTTGAAGGATGCAGTAGGAGCAATCCATGGTGCAGTAGCTGCCGATGTGCAGGATCCGGTAGCCGCAGCAGGTGTAGTGCCGGGTGCCCGGGCAGTCCTTCAGGAAAGCCCCCTTGTTGCGGGTAAGGAACAGAACCTGTTTGCCGTTGCCGATCGGGTCTTCCGCCGCTGCCACGTCCGCGTAGACGTCTTCGGCATTCGCCACCATTTTGGCAGGCAACCCGAGCCGCCGGCGGATGCCGAGGGTGTCCGGCCGGTCGGCCACCTGGGCGTCGATGTAAAGCGCTGCGATTTTCACGGCCCGGATGTCCCCGCAAACCCCCTGCCCTTGCCCGTCATCAGGATCTTGAAGTCGGGGTGCTCCACCAGTTCGTCCAGTTTGGCCCGCAGACGGCCGACCTCCTCCAGGCGCTCGAAATTCAACGTCAGGGTGAAGCGCGTCCCCTCAAAATCCCTGGGCGGAGCCAGTTGGAGGTTTTCGCCGAGCTTCAGCCGCCGACGCAAGGCATGAAAGTGGTCCTCAGCCGCAGCCAGCGCCGGGAAACGCCGTTGGCGGAGCAGCCTGCGAATGCGTTGGGTCTTTTGGTTGCGGTCCAGATCCTCCGCGTCCTGAACGCCTAGCACCCCCGGTTCGGACAAGACAGCGCGCGAATCGATCCCCTCCCGGCACGCAATTTCCGAAACCAGGGTGACGATTTCCCGCTGCTTGTTCAAACTGGTTTTGAGCCGACGGAACAGCCGCGCGAAGGCGACGGCCGGCCCCTCTTCCAGTTGCCCGATCTCACAGGCCATCGCGAAGGAAAGCGCTTCTTCCAGGACGGCCGCCTGCACCTCCTCCGGCATCCGGCAAAGCGTTTTGACCTTGGCTGCCAGGCCCGCATGGGTTGGAAGGCCGAGGGCGGAGGCATCTTCCGACGGGATGCTCCCAGCGGGAGCGTGCTGCTCAAGCAACAGCAGCGCCCGGGACGTCTCGATGAGGTTCAGGGAGCGTTCCAGGGAATTTTCCGCGACCGCCTTGAGGGCGCAGGCATACGTCGCCGTCTGCGCTTCAAGCACTCGCGCGGGAATCGTCCTCCACCCCAGCCGGCGGCAGCCGTCCACGCGTCTGAAGCCGCTGACAAGAATGAAACCGGGACCCCGGGGAAGGACGAGAGGCGCAGCAAGGAGGCCTATCCGTTGAAGAGAGAGGTGAAGAGTGTCGCCGTCGCGGCGGGTGGTGATGCGGAAGCGCTCATCCCCCGGGTCGATGTCCGCCAAGGGGATGAGCCGTGTGTACGCCTCCGCCAAGCCGCCATCAGAGGCCATGGCTGCTGTCGCTCAATTGCTTGAGCGCTTCAAGGTATTTCCGGCGCGTGCCGCTAATCACCTCGGTCGGCAAGGGCGGTGGCGGCGGGGTTTTGTCCCACCGAGTGGAGAGCAGGTAATCGCGCAAGTACTGTTTGTCGTAGCTCTGCTGAGCACCGCCGGGTTTGAAGGTGGCTTTCGGCCAGAACCGAGATGAGTCGGGGGTCAGCAGCTCGTCGATCAGGATCAACCGGTCGCCGACCAGGCCGAACTCGAACTTGGTGTCCGCGATGATGATACCCTTCGTCTCGGCATAGGCCGCGCCTTTGCGGTAGATCTCCAGGGTCAGATCGCGCACGCGCTCGGCCAGTTCCCGGCCGACGCGCTTCTTTGCTTCTTCA
>Ga0210069_1000181_pt1 | contig 12176 bp, 9 predicted proteins | sample RushSE_TuleB_D2_FD_185568 | JGI IMG/M metagenome (GOLD analysis project Ga0210069, IMG submission 185568) | Wetland microbial communities from San Francisco Bay, California, USA, that impact long-term carbon sequestration - RushSE_TuleB_D2... | ecosystem: Environmental > Aquatic > Marine >... | reverse complement strand
AACTGCAATTTAAAATTTGAGTCGGATTAACCCTTTTGGGTCGACATTCCATGAACCCTTTTGCGTACCGGACAACGGGTCTTGCCATCAAGACACTGGCAGGACTTTCAAAGGCTGAAATTCGAATTCACGGCAGAGAAAATCTTCCTGAAGGCTCCGCATTATTCGTGGTGAACCATTTCACCCGGATCGAAACCCTTCTCCTTCCGTACCATATTCATAAGCTGGTAAAAATTCCGGTATGGTCCCTTGCCGATTATCAATTTTTTGAAGGGGCTCTCGGTGCATTTCTCGAAAAGGTGGGTGCGGTATCTACAAAAAACCCTCACCGCGACCTTCTCATTATCAAAACGTTGCTCACCGGAGAAGCCAATTGGATCATTTTCCCGGAAGGCCGTATGGTCAAAAACAAAAAAATCGTTGAAAAAGGACGATTTATGATTTCCTACGCCGGCGGGAAACGTCCGCCGCACACCGGCGCCGCCACCCTGGCCCTGAGGGCCGAATTCTACCGCCAGCGGTTTCGTATCCTGTTTAACGAATTTCCCGATGAAGTCCGACAGTTGATGGATCGCTTCCGAATCGACGCCATTGAGCCGGTGTTAGACAACAATACGTATATCGTACCGGTGAACGTTACTTATTATCCGCTCAGAGCATATGAAAATATTCTCAGCAGGCTGGCAGTCCGGTTGATAGACGATATCTCGGATCGCATGCTGGATGAGATCATGACCGAAGGGAGCATGCTGATGTCCGGTGTGGATATGGATATTCGGTTTGGCAAGCCGATAGAGATCAGGTCGTTTATGGAGCGTACGATCATAAAGAAGGATATCTCCTCAAAACATCGAATCGGTTTCGATGACCCGATTCCTTCAAAACAGGTCATGCGGAATGTTGCATTAAAGATTATGCAGGAATACATGTCCGCCATTTACAGCATGACCACTGTGAACCATGATCACATTTTTGCATCTTTGTTAAAGCAGATCCCGTTTAAAAAAATCGACGGGAATGATTTGAAGAGAAGGGCATTTTACGTGGTCAAAAGCAACCTTGATGAAACAGGGGTTTATCTTCACGAAAAACTTCATTCGGATCAGACCCATCTATTGATCGACGACCGTTTCAACATGCTCAAGAATTTTGTCAAAATTGCCGAGCAAAAGGGGGTTGTTAACATAACCAATAATACGATCATAAAGGACGCCTCAAAATTTATCTCTCCTTTTGATTTTCATCGCATCCGCATTGACAACCCGATAGCCGTCATCGCAAATGAGGTGGAACCTTTAAAAAAGCTCCAGCGAAGGATAAGGCGGTATGCCTGGACCCCTGGGTTTTGGCTGAAAAGGAACATCGCCCGAATTTTGATGAAAAATGCGATGGATGAATTTGAACAGGATTATAAGGAGTTTTATATCGACGGAGAAACAAAAGAGAAGGATATCGGAAAGCCTTTTCTGATCAAGGGTGCCTCCCGCGATACGGGTGTGGTTTTGGTTCACGGCTATATGGCCGCCCCTTTTGAGGTTAAAGACCTTGCCGAGGTTCTGGGCAGAAACGGGCTGTGGGTCTATGCCCCCCGTTTAAAAGGACACGGCACTTCTCCGGAAGATCTGGCACAAAGAACCTATACGGACTGGGTGGCCGCTGTTGAAAAAGGATATGCCATTATGAGTCATCTGTGCCGCCGGGTTGTGGTGGGCGGATTTTCAGCCGGAGGGCTGTTGGCCCTGGAACTGGCGTCAAGACTCAAGGATATCAAAGGTGTTTTTGCAGTTTGCCCGTCCATAAGGCTTCAGGATTTTTCTTCAAAGTTTGTTCCAGCGGTTGATGTCTGGAACCGGTGGATGAAAAAGGTTCGACTCGATGGTGCCAAAATGGAATTCGTCGAGAACCGGCCTGAAAACCCCCATATTAATTATTTTCGCAACCCGGTTTCCGGCGTGCTGGAGCTGGAACGGCTCATGGATGCCGTGGATGACAGATTATCCGACATTCAAATGCCGACCCTTGTGGTTCAATCCTCGGGAGATCCCGTGGTGAGACCCGGCGGATCACGGCGGGCGTTTAAACGTATCGGGTCCGAGGATAAATCGTACATCCTTTTTAACTTTGACCGCCACGGCATACTTCTTGGCAAAGACTCGGAGAAAGTACACAAGGCGATATGGAATTTTATCGAAGGATTAAATTGAATTTCCGGGATTTTCTCGTTCTACCGCCAGCCGATGGTTTCGTATCCCTTATCATGCAGGCATTTTTCAACAAAACGACGAAATACCGGGCCAGGCTTTCCTGAGTCGATGGTTTTCCGTGTCATGGTGGCGGCGCCGACGCCGGCTGCACCCGCACCTGCCGCGCGTCCCACATTATTTCCGAGGACTGCCCCCACGGCTGCGCCGGCAACCGCTCCGACGGCCGCGCCGGCTGCGGTATCCTTTGCAATTTCTTCACCCTTGTTTTCTTCGGCCCCGTATTCTGTTGCAAGACGCATACACGTGTCAATATCGGCCTGGGCCCTTTCGTTCCCAACCTCGTTGAGATAGGGGTTTGGATACAAGACGGGCCGTTGCCCGGCACATCCGCAAACGATCCAGAGAAGAATCATCAAAAAAAGCTTGCTTATTTTTGACATTTCACGCATTGGCAATTCCTTCATAATTTCCTGAAAAACAGGGATCTTCAACCTAAAACCGTAAACCTCGAACCAGTTAACCCATGATACTATTGTTAACCTTATATGACAATAGGCATTTCATAAACGTCTCGGAAATTCTACAACTTAATGAAAATACAGGTTTATTAATGACCACCTGTTTATTTCATCAAAATGGAAGAATGGAATGCTGGAATGTTGGGATATTGGGGATAAAGGAGGAAGTAGAACATTATAATTGTAAAAAACGCCTTCAATCCCATTATTCCATTACTCCATTATTCCACCATTCCAATTGTGAGCGAAGCGAACTAAGTTCGATAGATCCGAACGACCCATGATTTTTTTTCACTTTGCGTTAAATTTTTAGGTGACATTTGCCGATAGATGTGTTAGCAATTCCAAAAAAAGAAAGGAAACCCATGATTCGTACTTCCATTTTCAGAACTATTGATGCAGGTCGAGCGACCGGCGCTGCCGCGGCGGCTGCCGCGAGGCAGCCTGTGGTCCTGAAGGGGAGCGGATAGCGGATTCCTCAAAAAATCAATCAGGGCTGCGGGCATTCAAACCCCAGCCCTTTTTTACGTTAGGGCTGCAAGAGCAGCCTTTTTTGTTTATGGGGTGTCAAGATCACGAATTTTAATGAGGGGGAGAAATTACAATGCGAACCAATATTGTCCACATCGGGGCACAAGAACTGACGTACGAAATCCGCAACATCGTACGTGTGGCCGATAAGCTTCAGGAGTTGGGGGTAACCGTCTATATGGAAAACATCGGTGACCCTGTTGCCAAGGGTGAAAAAATCCCCGTTTGGATGAAAGACATCGTTGCCGAACTGGTCAGAGAGGACGACGGCTACGGCTACTGCCCGACACAGGGGCTTTTAGAAACCCGTCAGTTTCTCGTTTCCCTGAACAACAACAACGGTCATTGCCGCATCACTCCGGAAGATATCATCTTTTTTAATGGACTCGGGGATGCGATTACCAAAACCTATGGGTTTTTAAACCGCACCGCCCGGGTCATTACGCCGTCACCCACCTATACCACCCACTCTTCTTCCGAGGCGGCTCACGCCGGATTGCCTCCGGTTTGCTATCCTCTGGATCCACACAATCACTGGTTCCCGGATATTGAAGAACTGCGCCGCCGGGTCAAATACAACCCTGCGGTGGCCGGCATTTTGTTGATCAACCCCGACAACCCCACCGGTGCGGTCTTTCCGGTCGACTTGATCAAGGAGATTGTCGAGATCGCAAGAGAATTTGACCTCTTCATCATTGCCGACGAGATCTACCAGAACCTTGTGTTTAACGGCAACAAAACCGAGCCGATAGGTGCGGTTATCGGTGATGTTCCCGGAATCTCGATGAAAGGGATATCAAAGGAGCTCCCCTGGCCCGGATCCCGCTGCGGCTGGATCGAGGTGTACAATGCCCACCGGGATTCGGAGTTTAAATCCTACATCCAGAGCATTCTCAATGCCAAAATGGTGGAAGTCTGCTCAACCACATTGCCTCAAAAGGCACTGCCCCATATCATAAGCCACCCGCAGTATCAGGACTATCTGGAGCAGCGTCGCCAACGGTATCAACGATTCTCACAAATTGCCTATAATCGGCTCAAAAGTATACCGGGGGTTATCGTCAACCCCACCAATGGTGCGTTCTATATGAGTGTGGCCTTTGAAGACGGTGTGCTGAACCACCACCAGACGCTTCCCATTCCCAACGGGGCGGTAAGTGCGCTGGTGAAGGAACTTACTGAAGGTCCGAACGTTCAACCGGACAAACGGTTCGTCTACTATCTTCTGGCTGCAACGGGAATCTGCGTGGTTCCCCTGACATCCTTTAACACACAGATGCAAGGATTTAGGATTACGCTTTTAGAGGTGGATGAAACAAGGTTCCGCAAGATGCTCGACAAATTAAAAGAGGGGATTGAACAGTATACTTCCTGAATCTTATAAGCATGGATTTTAGATCGATCTCATGGTTGGAATGTATGCCGGACGAGAAAACAACTGCCCCCCTGAATAGTTACGAAAAGTTTGTTTCGCGCCAACAATCGACACTTATCCATCCTCAATTATCCATTCAAACAGACAAAACTTTGGCATTATTCTTCCAAAATCATTCGTTTTTTTGTCAAAATTCAACAATCTGTTTCCAATAAAAACCAATAAGAATTTGTAATTTTTAGCTATTATATTGCTGGCAAGGTATTTGCATTAACCCCTTTTGTTTTATTTCAATAGGATAAACCTTTGGGAAAAAATGATGCCATGGGTGGTGATAACCTTTCATATAAAGAACTGGAACAGCGCATCAAGGCGCTGGAAAGAAAAATTGTCGGATCTATCGGGTCGGATAGTATCCAGGAAGGGAATGAACAGCGATTTCGTCTGATTTCGGAAACGTTGCCGGTTGGAATTTTTGAAACGGATGCAACAGGCGAGTGCCTGTATACCAACACCAGTTGGCAGGAAATTTTCGGGGTGAGCCTGATCGAAAGTCTCAAGCGTGACTGGAGAGAGTTTCTGCACCCTGACGATAGAGAATTGGTATCCGTACAATGGGCACAGACACTCACGAACCTGAAATCGTTTTCAAGAGATTGCAGGATCATTACCGCAAAAAATGAGGAGCGCTGGATCCACCTGCGGTCATCTCCTGTTTTTTCCGATAACGGCACACGGTATACCGGAACCGTAACGGATATTACCGACCGTAAGCGTTCCGAGGTTGAACTCAAAAAGGCCAAGGATGCTGCCGAGGCGGCCAATATCGCAAAGAGCGAGTTTTTGGCCAACATGAGTCACGAGATCCGGACCCCCATGAATGGTGTCATCGGGATGGCAAATCTGCTGCTGGACACCAATCTTGGCCCGGAGCAGCGGGAGTTTACAGAAACCATCCGGAAGAGCGCCAATTCTCTGATGACAATCATCAATGATATTCTCGATTTCTCCAAAATCGAAGCCGGCAAACTCGCGCTGGATATCATCGACTTTGATTTGAGGGTCACTCTTGAGGAGGTCAGCGAACTCATGGCATTGAAAGCTTATGAGAAAAAACTGAAATTCGCCTCCATCGTCCATCATGAGGTACCCTCCTTATTACGAGGGGATCCGGGACGGCTTCGGCAGATTCTGATCAATCTGGTGGGGAACTCCATTAAGTTTACAGATACGGGTGAGGTGACGCTCGAGGCTACCCTTGACGAAGAGGACGCCCGCTGGACTGTTGTGCGGTTCAGTGTAAGCGACACCGGCATCGGTATCCCGGAAAAAGGCATGGATCGCCTGTTTAAGTCGTTTTCGCAAGTGGACGGCTCTACCTCCCGCAATTACGGTGGCACGGGCCTTGGGCTGGCCATATCCAAGCAACTTACGGATTTGATGGGAGGATGTATCGGCGTCGACAGCAAAGAAGGCCAGGGGAGCAGGTTCTGGTTCACCGTGGCACTTGAAAAACAGACCGAGGACAACGAACCGTGGATGATGGCCGAGGATATTCGCAAAAAACGAATCCTGATTGTGGATGACAATCCCATCAATCGACAGGTTTTCAGGGAGCAACTAATATCCTGGGGATGCCGCTATGGCGAAGCCTCAAGCGGAGCCCAGGCAATAGATGAATTGCGGACCGCCCAGGAAATTAGGGATCCATTTGAAATCGCAATTATCGACATGCAGATACCGGATATGGATGGGGAGGCATTGGGCCGAAATATCAAAAAAGATCCGAATCTGGCAGACACCCTTCTCATCATGGTAAGTTCAATCGGGACACGGGGGGATGCGGCCCGATTAAAAGACATCGGTTTTGCTGCCTATTTGACCAAGCCGATCAAACAGTCTCAGTTGTATGACTGTCTCAACACGACATCAAGAATGTGGAAAGAAAAAATACAGGCTCAGGATATACCCATTGTCACGCGTTATTCATTGAACGAGGATAAAAAACGCCGGGTTCGCATTTTGCTGGTAGAGGATGATGCGACCAACCAGAAAGTGGCACTGAGTATTTTAAGAAAATTCGGTTATCGGGCCGAAGCAGTGGGCAACGGACAGGAAGCCTTACAGGCGCTGACGAAAGTCGCCTACGATGTTGTATTGATGGACATACAGATGCCGGTGATGAACGGGTATGCGGCTACGCGGCGAATACGCGAATTGGAGCTCAAGGCCCAAAGTGAAAAATTCAATAAAAAGGACCCCAAAGATCGTTCAGCTTCTGAGTTTCAGTTTTTGGCAAAATCGGGGAGGATACCCATCATCGCCATGACGGCCCATGCCATGAAAGGGGATCGCGAGAAATGCATCGCAGCTGGAATGGATGACTATACACCAAAACCTATCAATCCACAGGAATTGCTGGAAAAAATTGAAAAGTGGGGCAGGATTGAAAGAATCGATCCGGGTCCTGAGACTGAGGTTCCTGAAGACCGCGCGTTAATCGGCACATCTCAGAAGACAAAACCTTTAGATCTTGAAAATGCTCTGGAACGCATCATGGGAGACAAAGATTTTCTTAAAATACTCCTTGACGGGTTTATCCAGGAGTTACCGGGCCAAATTGAATCCATAAAAGCTGCCATTGCCGGAACGGATGCGGCAGAGGTGGCCAAACAGGCACACAAAATAAAAGGGGCGGCCTCCAATCTGAGTGCAGACGGTCTTTCTGCCGCCGCCAGATCGCTGGAAGAGGCCGGTCTCAGGGAACGCATGGACGAAGCGAATCAAATGCTGGAAGTTTTAACGGCAGAAGTCAGGCGGTTAAACGAATATATCGAACAGGCAAAATGGTAACAGATTCATAACTGAAGCGGTCATTTGCGGCCATACGCATTATATACCCAACCACCTTTCCCTACCCTCCTGTAATCGGGGAATTTGACAGTAAGTTCATATATTTGATAATAAATTGCTTGTGCTTTAATGTGTCTGTCGGCGTCTATGGACAAAATCGCAAACAGGAGGTCAAACAGATGATTCACTGTGGTGAAATCAAAGTTCGGGGTTTTCATATAGATGTATTTTCCCATGTTAACAATGCGAGATATCTGGAATTCATGGAAGAAGCCAGATGGGTTGTCTTAGAAGAATATATTGGCTTTAAGAGGATGAAAACATTGGGGATCATCTTTGTTGTCGTCAATATCAATATTAACTATCGAAAATCTGTTTCAATGGGAGACAGGCTCGAGCTGTATCTCGGGCTTCATAAGATCGGCAGCAAAAGCGCAGTCTTTCATCAGGAGATCAGGCTGAAAGGTGAAGATACCGTTGTTGCAGATGCCCAGGTGACGTTTGTATTTGCAGATGCAAATTCGGGCAAGGCCGTCAGAATAGATGATGAGATAAGGGGGCTGCTCGAAAAACTTACCAATGGGGCCGGAATTAAATAGACATCATCCCGGTGCGATACAATATTTGGGAAGAAGGGTTGAACCGGCCGATTCCCTGCTTATTTTAAGCGCATGCAAAAATATAGCCTTTTGAAAATGAATCGCTTCAGGTATGCTAAAATTTTTTCTGAAAGAACTCGTAAATAACGGCTTCTAATGAAAAACTGGTTTTAGCTTTTAAGAATGGTTTTGGTTTTAAGACCAAATGGTTGCATTTAAGCTAATCCGGAATGGTTTTTTCATAACAAGCCGTAATCTACTCAAACAGCTTCCAGGAAAAATTTTAGCACACCTGAAGCTTCCTAAAAACAGGTTTTGTTTCAAAAATCTGAACGGTTACAATGGAATTAATGAGGAGTTGTTCAACCGCCACAGGAGTTCAATGATGCCGTTTGTGACTGTACCCGGATTAAAAGGCAAGGTTTATGTGCCTGAGAAACCGCAGGAAATCGCCAAGAAGCATCCATGCAGGGATTGCTATTTTTGCCAGTCATGCAGTGACGATCGGTGCAGAATGTGTCTTGGTCCAAAAGACCACAACTGCAGGAAATCAGTTGAGGAATAAGTTGTCCGGGGCCAATACCTGATTGGACCGGATACGGGGGCGATAGTGTTTACAAATAAAAACACACCGCCCCCTCATCTAACTCGGATCAGGTGTTTTTTTGTAATTTCAACTGATCCTCAAGGAGTTTTAATCGTCCTTTCAGCTCCTTTTCATGCTGCCATCGTTCTGTTACATCTCTGATGATGGCGGCACTGCCTATAACTTCATTCTGATGGTCCCGTACGAGAATTATCGTAAACTCGACAGATATTCGTTTCCCATCCTTATGGGCGGCCGGCACTTTAAGCAGCTCACTGCCATACCGAGTTTCACCGGTCTCCATTACCTTGTAGTACCCCTCCCAGTGCCGTTCACGCAATTTTTCCGGAACGATAATATCTAAACTCTTTCCGATTGCTTCTTCACTGGTGTAGCCGAAAATTGTCTCGGCACCCGAATTCCATACCCGTATATTTCCTTCTCGATCGGCAAAAAGGATAGCATCCTGGGCGAAATCTACAATATGTTTGTATATCCACTCTCGATCGGTTAAACTCGTCATGATTTACCTCCTCCCATCTCAATCGTCATTGTCCTTTATCGGATCTTACCGGTTTCGGTTTTCATTGCTCCTTTGGAACCTGCCGGTTTAACACCGCAAATAGAATCATGGCCAGTACGGCCATGATCACGAAGACCGAAAACCCCTGCGCGTAACCGGTTTGACCGTTTATTTTGACAAAAAGTCCCATCAAAAGCGGTATGGCAAAGCCGCCAAATGCACCCAGACCGCCGACGATTCCGGCTGCACCGCCCACGGCTGCCGGACTGTATTTGGGAACCAGTTTGAACACGGCTGCATTGGCAACCCCCATTCCCAGTGCGAGAATCATCTCTCCGGCCAATGCCAAACTTTCCGACCGCAACGCCAAAAACATGAATAATGCACCAATGCCGACCATCAGGAAGGATGCAAGCGCAACTTTTTCACCCCCCATTCGATCGGAAGCATAGCCGCCCAGAACCCTCAGCAAACTTGCTGAAATGGAGAAGAGAGCGGTGAATAAACCGGCACGCACGAGACCCGTTCCGAACAGTTCGGCCCAGTAAGTGGGGAGCCATACCGTTAAAGCAATAAATCCACCGAACGTTACAAAGTAAAAATAGGTTAACACCCATGTGCGCCAGTCCGAGCCTGCCTTTTTGATCGATTCCATGGCGGTCCCGGAAGGGACCAGTTCCTCACCACAGGCGAATAGCAGTGCGTCCGGATCAATTTCGATGCCCATTTCCTGGTACTGAAAATAAGGGGCGTCTTTCATGTATATGTAAATGAGGACGACAAGGACCAGGAGCATGCCGAACCAGAACACGTAGGAAACGGTAAATCCCAGCGAGACCACCATAAACGGCAAAAGGAAAGCGAATAAACCGGGAGCCAGGTTGCCCAAACCTGCATAGATGGCCAGTGCCGAACCCTGTGTTTTTTGCGGATACCAGTAGGATACAGTGGGTATGCCTACAGAAAATACTGCGATACCGCAACCACAGAGGACACCGGACAGCAGAAAAAATGGATACTGAGCAGGGCGGGGAATTGGGAAGAGCCAAAACATCAATGTGATACCCGTCACACCCAGGGCGGCGAGCCCCAACAAGATCAAGATCGGTTTCTTACCCCCAATTCGATCGACCATTGCGCCGAAAGGAATCCTTAAGAGAGAACCGGTCAGCGCAGGACTCGCAGCCAGCAGGCCCACTTGAAATGGGCTCATGGTCATCGTGGCCTTTAGTTTACTCACAATGGGACCGAAAGCAGAGACGCCGGCAAAGCCTCCGAAAAACGCCAGAGTTGTCCAGAATAGAGCCGCCCCGCGACTGGATTTTGCGTAACAGACAGCTTCTTCGGTCATATCAACCTCCTTGTTGTGGAGAGATTGACTGTTAAGAATACTCAATCGACAACCGGGGCAGATGTCTCGGACACCCGGCGTCGAAAGACGATGTATCGTCTCAACAGGTATGTAAACGGCGCGCTCCAAATATGAACCAGGCGACTAAACGGTGAAAAGCCCAACAATGCAAACGCACTCAGAATATGAATCTTGTAACTTAAAGGTACTGCCGACATCAGTTCCGGATTCGGTTGAAAAAATACAATGCCTCTAATCCAAGGTGCAATGGTGTCCAAAACATAGAAATGGCCGAACACCACGTTAAACAGCCCGGCACCAGTGACAAAAATCAGACCCGCAAGGGTCACATGGTCATTGAAGGTCGTGGTGGCCCGGATACGTTTTACGGTTACCCTGCGCCAGAGCAGCAATATCGAACCGACAAAAGCCGCAGCACCGACCACGAGTCCCGCCCAGTAAGCAATCCGCGTATGGGCCTGGCCGTCGATACCCACCATATCAAAGATGGTCTGTGGTATTAAAAGGCCTCCGGCATGGCCGACCAGTGTCAGCAGAATTCCCCAGTGAAAAAGGGTGGTGCCGGGATATAGATTTTTCTTTTCGAGAAATTCGCTCGATTTTGCGTTCCAGGAAAACGGGTCCGCAATATACCGATAGGCATGTCCGACAACAAATGTTGTCAGAGCCAGGTAGGGAAAAACCAGAAATGCCAGCGTGTTTATCAAATTCATTTGTATTGCTCCGGTGTTTAATGGATATTTTGATGATCAGTATAAAACCGGTATCTCTCAGTTTATCGTTTTCGCCTTGGCAGCCAGGGCTGTTCCGGATAAGGCAAGAATGTCTATCAGCTGTTCAAACAAAATCGCATACGGATGACCTGCCCGCCCGAGCCTCTCGGCCAGTGTCACCACAACCTCTCCATAAATCGGAATGATTTCCGAACACGCAACATCCGGTCTTTCGGATGTAAATTCCAACACCAGCGGCAGAAAATCAGGCAGCTCGCTGCTGATTCGCTCAAAACCCGTCTTCAGATAGACCTCTTCCAGGTGCATTAAAGCCGGACCTCTCTTTTCGGTGTCTCCCCAGCGATGATAGGTCAGGTTCATACAATTGGAAGGACTGATATCAAATGTTTCAGTGTATTGCTCCTGAAGCTGAATCAGGGGGGTCTGTTCGAAATATGACAAAATTTGGTCGTATTTATTTCGCACAGAAGCATTTTCGATCTCTTTAAGAACTTCTTTGAATGCCGGCAGCAATCCGAGCAAGGATTCGTCGGGGTAATGAAGCAAACAGGAGATCAGTTTAACCTGAACGTTCATTGTTTTCACCATCCGCAGTTATATTTCAACTTCAAATAAGAAATCCGGGGTATTTTCATTATAAACAATTAGTTATCAGCGTAATGGATCATCTTTTTTTAAAAGCGTGTATTGTTTGAGTGGTTTAGTGATCGTTAGAAAGAACAGACGATTGCCGAAAAATATCGGCAGAAAGTAAGTATTTGCTATAAATCAAACCCATTGTTTATGTATTGAATCCTGTTCTTTCTTTACGATCTATTAACCACGAGTTTACACGGTTTGAAAAAAAGCATTATCCATGGAGCGATCTAACAAATAAAAAC
>Ga0210069_1000174_pt1 | contig 12307 bp, 5 predicted proteins | sample RushSE_TuleB_D2_FD_185568 | JGI IMG/M metagenome (GOLD analysis project Ga0210069, IMG submission 185568) | Wetland microbial communities from San Francisco Bay, California, USA, that impact long-term carbon sequestration - RushSE_TuleB_D2... | ecosystem: Environmental > Aquatic > Marine >... | reverse complement strand
GAGACCAACCCCCGGAAGCTTTGGCGGAATGCCTTGAATGGGTAGCGATTGGTTTTGAGATTGTGGACTGTCATTTTCCCGGATGGCAGTTTACCGCTGCCGATGCCGTTGCCGACTTCGGCGTTCACGCGGCGTTGGTTATAGGTATGCCTCTGATAGTTGAACGATCTGATCTACAGATGTTGGCAAATAAGCTGCAGCAACTGAGAGTTACTTTGACCCTTGGTACGGAGATCGTGGCAGAGGGCGAAGGGCGAAACGCTTTAGGCAGTCCTATACTTGCATTGGGCCATCTCTCAAGCGTAATTTCCGCGCAGTCATGGGCCCCACCCCTCGAAGTTGGTGAAATCATTACAACCGGGACACTTACCCCGCTTCCATATATCCATCGAGGGGAATGTTGGAAGGTGGAGGTTGCTGGAGCACCCCTCGGATCGCTGCTACTTGATCTGTCGGATTAATTCGCTTCCAGGTTTGAGCTCAATATTGATTCGATAGTCCGGGCATATCAGTCAAAAAACCTTTTCCCAAATGTCATCCGACGTATCTGAATCTTGAACCTTTCTGAGACACTCTCTATATTTCGGTTGTTGGCTGGTATTTGGTCTTAACAATCGTATCCACAAAATGCACTCCGGCACCGAACTACGGAATATTGTATGCCCTTTTATTTGGTACGAAGGTCATATTTGCGATATTTCAGCCCTACCATCCTGCGTTACTTCAGCATCATTTAAACTGGATAACGATTAGCGGAGGGCAAAAAAATGCAATGCTCGAAGTGCCAGTTTGATAATGCCAATGGCATGAATTTCTGCGGGAAATGCGGAACAAAATTAGAGCTTCTTTGTCATGAGTGTAATTTTGGGAATCCAGGCGGATATGAATTTTGTGGAAAATGTGGCTGTAAGCTATCTCTTCCTTCAGAAACCGCTGCAAAAGAACTTTCCTTTGATGAAAAACGAAACAAAATTCAAAAGTACCTTCCAAAAGGCCTTACGGAAAAAATCCTATCTCAGAGGGACCGCATAGAAGGCGAACGCAAGCAGGTCACCGTCATGTTCTGCGACATGGAGAACTTTACCCAGCTTTCTGAGAAACTCGGCCCTGAAGATGTATATACAATCATGGATAAGGTTTATGAACTCCTCATTCACAAGGTTAACGACTATGAGGGCACGGTAAACGAAATGACAGGTGACGGGATCATGGCCCTATTTGGGGCTCCCATTGCCTTGGAGGATGCTACCCAGAGAGCAATCCGATCAAGCTTGGCAATCCACCGGGAGATGGCAAAGTTTAGTGAAAAGATAAAGGTAGAAAGAAAACACGTGCCGCCTTTAAAAATGCGCATAGGTCTTCACACTGGCCTGGTGGTTGTTGGAACTTTAGGAAATGATTTGCGGGTCGAATTCAAAGCGGTTGGAGACACGGTGAATCTGGCATCACGAATGGAAGGGTTGGCTGAACCGGGCGCGACTTATGTGACTGAGGAGACATTTAGACTGACCGAAGGGCTCTTTCGGTTTGAGGCCATGGGAAAAAAGGAAGTTAAAGGAAAGAACGACTTTGTGCAAGTCTACCGTGTTATCGCTCCGAGCACAAGCAGAACGCGGTTTGATGTCAGCACTGAAAGAGGACTTACGCCGTTTGTTGGCAGAGAGAGAGAGCTCGAGCTTCTCATAGATGGGTTCGAGCGGTCTAAAGCCGGCAGGGGGCAGGCCATTTCAATTATAGCGGATGCGGGGTTGGGAAAATCACGGCTTTTATATGAGTTTAGAAAAGCAGTTGCCAACGAAGACGTAACCTTCTTGGAAGGAAAGTGCCTTTCCTACAGCAGGGGCGTAGTCTATCATCCGATCATAGATATTCTGAAAGCAAACTTTGATGTCAGGGATGAGGACGGGGATTTGCAGATTAGAGAGAAAATCAAAAAAGGGTTGGAATTAGTAAGCGCAGATGAGGTTTCAACGCTCCCCTATCTCTTAGATCTCCTGTCTGTAAAAGATAGCGGCTCAGATAAAATCCCGCTGAGCCCTGAGGAGAGAAAGTATAGAATCTTCGGGGCATTAAAGCAGCTTGTGCTTAAGAGTTCGGAAAACCGGCCTTTGATCATTGCCTATGAGAATCTACACTGGATTGATCAAAGCTCCGAAGAGGTCCTGAAAGGGCAATTGGATGCTATTTCGGGTGCCCGCGTTTTTCTTATATATACTTATCGGCCTCAATACATTCATACCTGGGGTGCAAGATCGTATCACGGTCAGGTCAACCTGAACCGCCTTTCTACACGCGAGACTGCCATGATGGCCTCTCATCTGTTGGACACAGAAGGTTTGGATAAAGACATAGAGCAGTTGGTTCTTGAAAAGACAGAAGGGGTCCCCTTCTTTATTGAGGAGCTGATAAACTCTCTTCGAGACCAAAAAATAATCGAAAAAAAAGAAAACAAATACCATCTGACAAAAGATATTCGGGAGGCAATAATTCCTTCTACGATTCATGATGTAATCATGGCTCGTGTTGATTCCCTGCCAGAAGGAGCAAAAAACTTACTTCAGACAGGTGCAGTTGCGGGAAGAGAGTTCAGCCACCATTTGATAAAAAGGGTGACAGAATTTTCTAAAGAGGAATTGCTGTCTCATCTTTCGGTTTTAAAAGACTCGGAACTTCTCTACGAGAGAGGAATCTATCCACAGTCGACGTATGTTTTTAAGCACGCACTCACGCAAGAGGTCGCCTACAATAGCCTGCTTCAAAAAAAGAGAACAGAGCTTCACGAGAAGATCGGGTTGGTTTTGGAAAAAATTCACGCTGATAGAGTGGATGAGTTTTGCGAGATGCTCGCATTCCATTTTCTGCAAGGAGAAGATTGGAACCGCAGTTACAAATACTGTCGGGAGGCCGGGCAGAAGGCTTATACCCATTCTGCTTATGAACAAACTCTAAGGTATTTTCAAGATGCTCTCACCGCAATTAAAAAGCTCCCCCGCGAAAAGACCCGTATTGAGCAGGAGATCGACCTGCACTTCAACATGCGATCTCCCCTTGTAGCGCTGGGAAGGCATGAAGAATGGGGGGAGTGGATACGTGGCGCAGAGCCGTTGGCCAGAGAAATAGAAGATGATGCGCGCCTTTCCAATATTTTTAACTATCTTTCAGCCTTACAATGGATCTACGGCCAGCACCGAAAAGCAATCGAACTAGGAACCAAAGCTCTAAATTTAGCTGAGAGGGCCGGGCATTTCTCCTACAAAGTCGCAACATCGTTTCACCTGGGAATTTTTTTCTTCAACGTTGGCGATTACCCCAAAGAAATTGAAACCCATAAAAATGTTCGAAAGCAACTGATTGGAGAGGATACTTTTAAGCAGCATGGTTTGGCGAGTCTGCCTTATCCTGTTTCATGTAGCATGCTTGTGCTTAGCTCGGCCGAGCTTGGGCAATTTGATAAAATTGAGGAGATTGGCCATGAGGCGCTCGAAATTGCAGAACAGGTTCGAAATTCTCTCACATTGGCCTTTGTCTATAATTTTCTTGGCATGGCCTATTTACGGTATGGGAAATTAGAACCTGCCTTTCCACTTTTAGAGAAAGGCTACGAGGTGTGCCGTGTTTCGGAGGTGCAGAGCATGTTTTCATACACTGTGGGAAGTCTCGGCTACGCGTACCTCCTTGCCAATGAACCGAAGCGTGCTTTGGCTTTACTGGAAGAAGGTGTAGAAGAACACTTTCTCCAAGCCAGTTTCTGGCCCTGCCACCCGTTAACGGTGTTGGCGGATGCTTATCTTGCTGTAGGCGAGATTGCATTGGCGACTGAAACTGCGTCGCGCACCCTAAAACTTTCGGATAAACGTGAAGAGCGCGGTTTTGAGACTTGGGCTATGCTTGTTATGGCCAAAGTCAACGATGGCGCGGGGCACCATGAAGAAGCAAAGCAGTGGTATAATCGCGCACTTAAGCAGGCCTCAGAACTATCGATGCGTCCTCTTGTTGCTCATTGCCATAAAGGTCTCGCCAATTCCTATCAGTACCGTGGATATGAGAAAGAGGCACAAATAGAAAATAAAGCTGCGATGGAGATGTATCTTTCATTGGCGATGACAAATTGGTTGCAGTTGTAACGGCTGCAAAAAATAAAAACAGTGTCTATAAGTGCCGCACAATGCCGCTTCGTCCCTTCTCAATTTTTAAAATATCACCGAAAACCTTTTGTACTGAAACATGCTATACCGCCTATCTCTTTATCTTGCCTGTTCGTAAGCCTACAGATATTAAATTCACATTTGTAGTTTGTAAAATCTGATTTTTGTCTAAATTCAAAAGACTTCTATGCGCCAAGACGACGAGCTAAAAAACCGCTGTGGCTTTTTACAGTGGTTTATTTCGTTTGACCTCGTGGCCAAGTCCCTATAAAAAGCCGAGTGCAGCGTGCCGCGGCGGCCTATGGTGAAACGAAGCCTGTTTTTTCTTTGGAAGTGGCTACCAGCCGCGATGATCGCGGCGGGATGCCGCTTCCACAATGCTGATGGGTCGCTTTCGCTTGAACCCCGAACACAGGACCCCTTGGACCCTTAAATCATGCGTGAAATCGTTCTAATCAACATCACCGGCAAGGACAAGCCCGGACTCACGGCCCGCCTGACAGAGACCCTGGCCACCTACGGCACCACCATCCTGGACATGGGCCAGGCCGTGATCCACGACTTCCTGTCCCTAGGCATCCTGATCGAGATCCCGGACGAGTCCAAATCCGCATCCGTGCTCAAGGACATCCTGTTTGCCGCTCACAGCCTGGGCATCAGTGCGCAGTTCACGGCCATCGACGAGGAGCGCTACGAGGCCTGGGTCAACCAGCAGGGCAAGGAGCGCCGCATCATTACCATGCTCGGCCGCAAGATCAGCGCCGGGCAGCTCTACCAGGTTGCGCGGGCCATGGCGGATAACGGGTTGAACATCGAAGTCATCACGCGCCTGTCCGGCCGGATTTCCCTCGTCAGCGCACAGGCCAGCCCCAAGGCCTGCATCCAGATGAGTGTTTCCGGCAGGCTCGCCGACCCCAACACCCTGCGCAGCCGGCTGCTGGCGATATCGGAGCAGACCGGGGTCGACATCTCCTTCCACGTCGACAACCTCTACAGCCAGAACCGGCGTCTGGTGGTCTTCGACATGGACTCAACCCTGGTGCAGGCGGAGGTCATCAACATCCTGGCCGAACGGGCCGGTGCCGGCGAGCCGGTCGCCCGGATCACCGAGGCCGCCATGAACGGCAAGCTGGACTTCAAGGAAAGCCTGACCCGGCGGGTACAGCATTTGAAGGGGCTCCCGGAAACGGTGCTGGCCGAGGTGGCGGAAAACCTCCAGCTGACCGACGGGGCCGAACGCGTCGTCACCACCCTCAAGGGCCTCGGATACAAGCTCGGGATCATCTCCGGTGGGTTCGACTACTTTGGAAAGTATTTCCAGAAGAAGCTTGGGCTGGAATACGTTTTTGCCAATCAACTGGAAGTTGTCGACGGCAAACTGACGGGAAAGCTTAAGGGCGACATCATCGACGGCCCCAAGAAAGCCGAGATCCTCCGGACTCTCGCCATGGTGGAGAACATCAGCCTGGAGCAGACCATCGCCGTCGGCGACGGCGCCAACGACCTGCCCATGTTGCACGCCGCCGGCCTGGGGGTCGCCTTTCACGCCAAGCCCATCGTGCGCGCCAACGCAGACCGGTCGATTTCCAGCGTCGGCCTCGACGGGCTGCTCTACCTCATGGGGATCAGCGAACGCGAGATCCGGCAAGCCTGATCGGGATGGCGCATCGAAAAGCCGATGTGCCATCCCGATATTGGATGTTCACTCCGCTTAGACATCGCCTTTACTTCGTTGCTCATCACTTTTCAGCCCCGTACCAGTGCGGCTTGAGGAACACGAGGCCGCAGGGTTCCCCTTCCCGCGGTCCGGATGTTCGCCGCCCTTTCCGGATGCGAATCTCCTGTCCAGGCTCGAGAGGGGCTCGTTCAGCGTGTAGAGCGCCACCCCGATGGTCCGCGTGGTGGGCCCGTACAGCGACACCGGGACCGTCAGCTCGCGCAAGGCCGGCAGAAGCGGTAAAAAAATCAATAGAAATCAATAGAACCAAGATCGCAGGGGGGTCATGCCGAACGACCCGCGGCCTGGGGGTCGGACAGGGGTTCCGCCCGCGGCTCCGCGGGACCCTCGACGGCGGACTCCCGCTTATGGTCGCGGGCAATCAGCATGTAAATCGAGGGGATCACGAAGAGGGTGAAGAACGTCCCGACGGCCATGCCGCCGACGAGCACCAGGCCGATCGAATTGCGCGCCTCGGCGCCCGCGCCGGTCACCAGGGTCAGCGGGAAGTGACCGGCGATGGTGGCCGCGCTCGTCATGAGGATCGGCCGCAGACGGGTGATGGCGGCCTGCCGCACGGCCTCCCGCTTGGCGTGCCCCTGCAGTTGGAGCTTGTTGGCGAATTCCACGATCAGGATGCCGTTCTTCGACACCAGACCGACCAGGGTCACCAACCCGATCTGGGAGTAAATGTTGAGAGTCGTCGTCCAGCCGTGGGTCCAGAATTTGACGTTCGGATCGGGCATCCTCAGGAAGGTGAAGACGAGCGCCCCGAACATGGCGAGCGGCACGGACCCGGCCAGAATGACGAAGGGGTCGCGGAAGCTGTTGAACTGCGCGGCCAGGACCAGGAAGATCAGGATGACCGCCAGTCCGAAGGTGTACAAAAACCGGTTGGCCTCGGATCGCAGCTGGCGCGACTCACCCGTGTAATCGATGACATAGCCCTTGGGCAGGATTTTCGCGGCCTCATCCTCGAGGAAGCGCAGAGCCTCGTCCAACGGCCGGACCGACACTCCGCTGATCTTGACGGCGTTGAGCTGTTGGAACCGGTTGAGCGAACGCGGCACCGTGGAGTTGCGAAGGGTGGCGATGGTGCTGAGCGGCACCAACTGCCCGCCCGGGCCGGTGACGTAGACGTTTTTGAGTTGGTCCGGGTTGAGCCGGTCCACGCGCTGAATCTGCGGGATGACCTTGTAGGAGCGGCCGGCGATGTCGAAGCGGTTCACGAAATTGCCGCCCACCATGGCCGCCATATCGGAGCCGACCTGTTGCAGGTCAAGCCCGAGTTCGGCCGTCTTGTCGCGGTCGATGACGATTTCCGACTGCGGTTGGTCGATTTTGACATCAATGATCGGCGGGAAGGCGAACATTTTGCTCTGCATCGCCTTGAGTTGGATCTGGCGGGCGAACTGCAACAGCTGTTCGGAGTCCGCCGTTGAAGCCAGGATGAACTCCACCGGGAACTGGCCCCCGCCCGGCAGCGCCGGCCGCAGGACCGGGAGCGTCCGGACGCCGGGGATGGCGCGCACCTTCTGTTGAACCTCGGGCAGGATCTGAAAGATGGTGCGCTTGCGTTCACCCCAGGGCTGAACGACCATTCCGGCAAACCCGGAGTTCGGCCGGGTGATCTGGAAGGTGAATTTGGTTTCAGGCACGCTGAGATACGCCTGGTTCACGGCCGCTGTAAAGCGACTGGTCTGGTCTAACGTGGAATCCGCCGAGGCATCGATGATGCCGAAGATAACGCCCTCGTCCTCGGTCGGTGCGAGCTCCTTGGGCGACATCGTGTACATGGGGATCGTCAGCAGACTCACCGCGATCCACACTGTGTAGACGGCCGGGCGCGAGTCGAGGGTGACGTCCAGCAGTCGTCCGTAAAAACCCCGGAAGCGCTTGAAATCCCGCGCAATCTTCCCCGCGAACCCGTGCTCTTCCATCCCCGGCTTGAGCAGGTGGCGGGACATCATCGGGGACAGGGTCAGCGCGACGACACCTGAAATGACGACCGCGCCGGCCAGGGTAAAGGCGAATTCGCGGAACAGCGAGCCGGTCAACCCCCCCTGCAGCCCGATGGGCGCGTAGACCGCGGCCAGGGTGATCGTCATGGCGATGATCGGTCCTACGAGTTCGCGCGCGCCCATGAGGGCGGCATCCAACGGCGACTGCCCCTCGCTCAGGTGCCGTTCCACGTTCTCCACCACGACGATGGCGTCGTCGACCACTAGACCCACGGACAACACGATGGCGAGCAGCGTCAGCAGGTTGAGCGTGAAGCCGAACACCTGCATGAGGAATACCGCTCCGATGAGCGAAAGCGGAATGGCGACCACCGGAATGAGCACCGAGCGGAAAGAGCCCAGGAACAGGAAAATCACCACCACCACGATCACGAGCGTGTCACCCAGGGTACGCAACACCTCGTGGATGGCATTGGTGATGTAGTTGGTGGCATCGTAGGCGATGCGCGCCTGCAGCCCGGTGGGCAGCTGGCTCTGGATGGCCTCCATCTCGACCCGGACGCGCCCGATGACGTCGATCGAGTTGGCGTTCGGCAGGGCCCAGATGCCCATGAACACCGCCGTCTGGCCCGAGAAGCGCACTTCCGTGTCGTAGTCCTCGGCGCCCAGCACCACCTCGGCGATGTCCTCGAGACGCACGATGGCCCCGCCCTGCTCGCGGATGACCAGTCGCTTGAACTCCGGCACCGAGCGCAGGTCGGTGTTGGCGGTGAGGTTCACCTGGACCAGGGCCCCCTTGGTCTGGCCGACGGCGGCCAGGAAGTTGTTGGCGGCCAGGGCCTGGCGCACCTGGGCCGGGCTGATGTTGTAGGCCGCCATGCGTTCGGGCTTGAGCCAGATGCGCATGGCAAAGGTGCGCGCACCCAGGATCTCCGCGCGTTGGACCCCACTGATCGATGACAGACGCGGCTGCACCACGCGGACCAGGTAATCGGTGATCTGGTTTTGCTGGAGAACGTCGGAGGTGAAGCTCAGGTAGGCCGAGGCGAACTGGCTGTCGGCCGACTCCACGTTGAGAATCGGCACCTCGGCCTCCGGGGGCAAATCACCCCGCACCTGATCGACCTTGGAGCTGATTTCCGAAAGCGCCTTGATGGGGTCGTAATTGATCTTCAGCCGGACGCTGATGGTGGAAAGCCCCTGAGCGCTCTGCGACTGGATGTAATCGATTCCGTCCGCGGCCGCGATCACCCGCTCGAGCGGGGTGGTGATGAAGCCGCGCACGAGCTCGGCGCTGGCGCCGACGTAAACGGTGGTGACCGTGACCACGGCGTTGTCGCTGCGCGGGTACTGGCGCACGTTGATCGAGCGGACCGCCTGCAATCCCGCGATGATGATCAGCAGGTTCACCACCAACGCGAGAACGGGGCGGCGGATGAAAAGATCGGTGATGTTCATGGGCCTTGAGCGGGTGTCGTCGCCTTAGTCTTCCGCCGGCTTGGGCTTCAGTTTGAATTCAGGGGAGAGGGTGTTGTCGACGGTCACGGTCTGGCCGTTGCGCAGCTTGAACACCCCGGTGCTCACGACGGTGTCGCCCTCCTTGAGACCGGACTGTACAGCGACAAAATCGCCATGCTTTTCTCCGAGCTGCGCAAACTGCTGCCGGACCACTTTGACCGGCTGCCCCGGGTCCGGGTCCGGCGGGTCCTCGACGATGAACACGGAGTCGCTGTAAGGGGCGTAAAGCACGGCCGTGGACGGGATGGCGAGCACCTTTTCCCGGCCGGGCAGCACCACGGCGACGCTAACGTACATGCCGGGCCGGAGGCGTTCATCGGAGTTCGCCACTGTGGCCTGGACGCGGATGTTGCGCGTGGCGGCGTCCACCTGGGGGTTGATGGCGGTAATCTTTCCCTGAATGATCTCCCCCGGCAGCGCATCGGTGGTCACGCGGATCGCAAGGCCTGACTTGATGCTTGACAATTGCTGCTGGGGCAGGGAGAAATTGACGTAAATCGGGTCGAGCGACTGCAGCGAGACGATCGCTTCGCCCTCGTTGATCACCTGGCCCAGGTTGACCAGGCGGATGCCCAGTTTGCCGGCAAACGGCGCCCGGATGGTTTTCTTGGCGATGCTGGCCCGGATGTTGTCCGCCTGCGCGATGGCCTGTTTATAGCTGGCCTCGGCATTGTCGTATTGGGACTGGGCGATGGTGCGCTCGGCCAGCAGCTTGCCCAGTCGGTCCACGTTGAGTTTGGCGAGCGCCGCGCCCGCCTCCGCGGAACGCAGCTGGGCTTCCTCGGACGACGTGTCCTGCTTCACCAGCAGGTCGCCGGCTTTCACCCTGCTGCCGGGAGTGAAAGCAATCTGAACCACCTTTCCGGTCAACTCGGCGGTCACGGTGACCCCCTGAACCGCCGCCAGCGATCCCACCGCCGGCAGCAGGGACTCCCAGGTCTGCAGACTCGCCACCGCCGTTGTCACAGCTTCCGGCGGAGGGACCATCTGTTTCCCATGGGCGATCATCCGGTCGATCTGCAGGCCTTTGATGCCGCCCAGAACACCGACCAGGACCGCGACTGCCAAAAACGCTATGATGAGTCGTTTCTTCATACGTGAACGTCTGTAACGGGCGCCTTCAGCGGGTTCCCGTCCAAAAAGAATGGACGGCCCCTACGCCTCGGAGACCGTCCGGTTGCACTCCTTAAACTTGAATTTTAGTATAAACGCCCATCTTGTCAACAGTTAGATGGCCTCGGCCGCCGAACCCGGCTGATCTATCGAACAGGGATGCGCTCTTTGCCGGCCTGGATGAACTTTACGCCCGCGCGCGGGATGAGCGCCAGCGCCATTGCGACCCTGTCTTCGATCGGCCGGGCAGACAGGGTTTCTGTGGCAACGACCTCAACGGCCCCATGTGTGAGAATCACTTTTGCAATCAGGGTGCGGTTGTAAAAATCCAGGTTGCGGGCGAACACCACGATATGTTTTTCGAAATCCACAACGGGAACGGCCGTGTCCGGTTTGAACCCCCGCCAAACCCGACCAAACGTGTCGGGGTCGCCCACGTATCCCACGCGGGATCGGCGCTGCCCCTCCGGAAGGCTGTCGATCTGCGTGACAGGGTAATCCCCGCTCCACCTCTGAAGGATGGGCAGGTCTCGAGGTTTTTCGTCCGGCCACAGGGGCGTCGAACAGCTTAAAGCCATCATCGCCGTTGCGGCCACCGCCAGCAGGTTTTTCCATCGACGTCGAACCGGCATGATATTCCTCCTGTCCACAGGTGTTTTTTGTTGCTGCAATCGCAACCGCCTCTTAAAAAGCCATGCCGATGCTGACATGCACCACGTACAGGTCTTCGTCACGGCTCCTCTCACGGTCCGGATTGAAACCCACATCCACGCGCACCGGGCCGATGGGCAGCTGGTACTGGAGCCCGCAACCGACGGCCGGCCGGAACCCCCGCAGGAAGTCGCTCAATGTGTCGGAAATGACCTGCCCGCGGCTGCGATACGCCGACTCCCCCTCGGCGGATCGGGTGCGGTTGGGAGACACGTTGCCCATGTCGACGAAAATGCTGCCGGTGAAGTTTCCGATCAACCTATGGCGAAGCTCCGCGCCCAACACGTTGTAGCCGTTCCCGCCCGTCGGTTTGCCTGAGCTGTCGCGCGGGCCGAGCTTGAATTCCTTGAAGCTGCGCACGGTGTTCTCGCCGCCGTTGAAGAATCGCTCAGCCGGCGGCACCGTTAAATCATCGCGGCCCGGAATGATCAGGCCGGTGTCATACCGCAGGCATAGGACGGTGGCATCGGCGATGCGGAAAAACACCCGAGAGCCCAGCGTCAACCGGGTGAAGTTGACGTCGCCCCCCAGCCAGCTTTCTGCCTGTTCGACCGCGGTGAAGGCCTTTTGGCCGGTGGTCGGGAAGAACAGGTCGTTGCGGGTGTCGTAGGCGATCTGCAGCTTGATGCTTGAAAAGTCATAGTTCTGCTGAAAATTCTCTTCCTGTACCGAGACGCCCAAGTCGGAGAGTCTCGTGTTCCGCAGGGTGTAGCCGCCGGTGAGGCTGAAGGCGGGATTCAACTCTTTGGTCAGAAAAAAACTGCCGCCGTAATCCCTGCGGGTAAAGGCGGGCTCCTCCCGATGGTCGGCAAACGTGGTGAGGTCGCCCCTGAGGTCTGTGTCGAAGAACCACGGGTCCGTGAGCGTGCTGGAAACTCCCTGGGCTTTGCTGGAGCCGGACACCCCCGTGTTCCACGAGAGCGCCGACCCAAAAAGGTTCTTGTGGCGGTAGCCGACCTTCATCATCAACTGTTCGTATGAACCCCATCCGGGCTCCAGGTAGACCTCCTGCGATTGGGCCTCCTCCACCTTCACCACCAGCACCCTCTGGCCCGGGTCCTCGGTCTTCTCAAGCCCGATGTCGCATTTGCTGAACACGCCCGATTTGAAAAGCTCCGAGGAACTCTCCCGTTGGAGCGCCA
>Ga0210069_1000167_pt1 | contig 12571 bp, 10 predicted proteins | sample RushSE_TuleB_D2_FD_185568 | JGI IMG/M metagenome (GOLD analysis project Ga0210069, IMG submission 185568) | Wetland microbial communities from San Francisco Bay, California, USA, that impact long-term carbon sequestration - RushSE_TuleB_D2... | ecosystem: Environmental > Aquatic > Marine >... | reverse complement strand
TTGTACAGGGAAGGTCGTCGAACAGGGACGTAAATGTGCAATGTGTCTTAGGACAACAATTCGGTCACGCAGCCGTCGAGGGCTTCCAAACCGAACGGCTTGACCAACAGCCGATTGGGGTGCGCCTCCGTTGCCATCGCGGCCGGATGCTCACCCCAGCCGGTCATGGCTATGACGGGAGTATTCGGGTACTTTTTCTTGACGGTTGAAATCACATCAACCCCGCTCACATAAGGCATCACCAGGTCGGTGATCACCAGGTCCATGCCATTTTCGTTTCGATCCATCGCCGCCAGGCCATCCGCACCGTTGCTGGCAGTGAAAATTTCATATTTCCGTTCAAGGAAAACTTTTAAGGCCGTGACAATGTGTTCGTTGTCGTCGATTATGAGAATCCGCTTGTTTTTCATCTCATTCCTCACGTTATGTCTTTATCAATTAGATCGGCCCTTTTTCAAAATGCTTGAGAATATTGATCCGGCATGGCCGTCAAAAATTTTGACCCCACGCGGGTTTTAATACGGGGGCGGGTGTTGGAGGAACCCAAAGAACGGCAAGGTTGAATCAGAAAATTGAACACTCCCCGCGCTGCTTTCTGTAATCCGTTCATAACACCGAAACGAATCAGGCAAATTTTCTTGACAGCCCCCTCCGTGTCGGCTATTATGTGTGTAATCGTTAACAAATAAAAAAAATTTGAGCCGCGGGCCGGTAAATTCCAAAGGAGGCTTATCATGACAGAGCAAACAATCAGCCAGGAAATTGCGCCGAAAAGCAAAACGGCGAAAATTCTCCGGCAGGTAATTCAATGGACCGTTCTCGCGTTGCTGCTCTTTACGTGTATCATGGCCGCTTACCGTAAATTTGGCGGATAGGAACTACGGAACGGCGGAGAAAGGGAGGGGATATGAACGGATTTGGTGACATCGGCCCCATATTCGGGGTCTTTTTTGCGATGGTGGGCTTGGGGCTGGCGGTTCTCCTCGGAATAGCTTTGTACAAGGATGATAAACCGGCAAAGACTTCTACCAAAGAATCTTTGACGCTTAACGAGGAAGGTACATCCGCCTGAAACAGAACACCGAATGAAAAGGTCTTCTGCAATTAAAAAAATACCCAACTGACCGCCTTGGAATGAACGACCGGGGATGAGGGGGAGACTTCGTGTCTTACCCCTCCTTGCGTTGCTTGAAATCGGAAATCGGCAGGTTCATTCCACTTTTTATCGCCTCCGCCCTCCATGTAATTTTGTTTCCGCCCCGGCCCAATTCAGAAACCACTTAGAATCACAAAGATACGGAGTAAAAAATGAATTTGATGGTCTTTACGGACCTCGATGGCACCCTGCTCGATCACGACGACTACTCGTATGAAGCGGCCCAAGAAGGCCTGGAGCGAATTCGCTATCAGCAGATTCCGCTGGTTTTCACCAGCAGCAAAACACGGCTGGAGATCGAGCGCCTGCAGGCCGCTATGCAGATCCGGGAACCGTTCATTTCTGAAAACGGGGCGGCTATTTTTTTTCCGGATGGCTACCGCAACTTTAAACTTGATGCGGGTTTCCGCCGTCCCCCATACACGGTAATACAACTGGGGGCGACGTATAGCGAAATCAGGCGATTTGTTTACTCCGTGAAGGAGCGTTTCAGCCTGAAAGGCTTTGGCGATTTAAGTGTTGCGGAAATTGAACTCCTTACAGGTCTTTCCCCTGAGCAAGCCTTGCTGGCCAAGCAGCGGGAATTTACGGAGCCGTTTCTCATCGAACATGAAACAAAGATTGACGAATTCGCTCCGATCGCAGCGTCTCGAGGGTTTGAGGTCACCTCCGGCAGGCGTTTTTTTCATCTCGCCGGGATCCGGCAAGACAAGGGCCGTGCCGTGCGACAATGTGCACAGATGTTTGCCAGAAACACCGAGGGCGGCGTGGTGACCCTTGGATTGGGCGACAGCGCGAACGACATCTCGATGCTCAAAAGTGTCGATATCCCCATTCTTCTCCCCCGCTTCGACGGCTCTTATGAGAACATCGATCTCTTCAACCTCATCAAAGCGAATCGCCCCGGCAGCAGCGGGTGGAATGAAGCTCTTATTGATGTCTTGAACGGGTTGGAGGAATGGCGCATAGCCAAATGAATCCTTCCCGGTGTTCGGCCCATCCCGAATTCCGTCAACCCGGCATGAGCGAATAATACATGCTGCGGCGGGTTCTTCCATAAAAATAAGATATCGTCACTCCTTGCCGCCGGCGCTGCAAGCCGGGCGGCACCTCGGCCTGCCATCTGACACGGACCTTGAATGGGGTGAGAAACCCTCAACCCATCGGCGGAGATTTGGGAATTTCAAGGCCTGTAAGTCTGGATCATAATGTGGAGGAGACCGACCTGGCCGATTTCGGAATTGTCGTTTACATGACAAGGACGGCCATAGTATACGGATTTTGAGCCCTTCAAACTGGAGGGATGGAAGCCTATCTTCTAACTATCTGAAAAAAGGTGCATGGCATGGCGGACTTCTGGCAGCATGGCCCGGTCACCGTCTTACAACGGTTGCGGGATCGATCCGTGGAAGATCTCGAGAAGGAGATCAACTCGATTGCGCGGCGGAGAAAAATAGTGCTCCTTTTGCCGGCGCTTTTTTCGGAATTCGAAACACCCGCCATGCCGGCAATTATCGCTGAACTCGGAAAGGTCAACTACCTTCACGCGGTGATATTGTCTCTGGATAAAGCCAATGAAGGCGAGTTCAAAAAGGCCCGGGAGCTCATGTCAGGCCTTCCCTGTTCGGTGAAAGTCGTCTGGCATGACGGCCCCGGCATGGAGGGGCTTTACCAGGAGTTGCGGAAAAACGATTTCAAGCTGGCACACCCCGGGAAGGGCCAATCGGTCTGGATGACGTTGGGCTACATCCTTTCCGAGCGCGATGTCTACGCGATCGCCACGCATGACTGCGACATCGTCAATTACAGCCGCGAGATGCTCGCCCGCTTGGTTTACCCGGTTGTCCACCCTGCCACGGACTTTGAGTTCAGCAAGGGATACTACGCTCGGGTCACTGATCGGCTTTACGGCAGGGTCACGCGCCTTTTTTACATGCCGCTGATCCGCACGCTTGAGCGCATTTTGGGGCAAACGCCGTTTCTCAATTACCTGGACAATTTCCGTTATGCGCTGTCGGGGGAATTCGCCATGATTGCCAGCCTGGCAATGGGAATAAGGATTTCCCCCACGTGGGGGCTTGAAGTCTCGCTGCTGAGCGAAATCTATCAGCGGGCTTCGGTCAACCGGATCTGCCAGGTGGAGATCGCGGATTACTACGAGCACAAACACCAGGTTCTGGAAAAGAATCGCCCCAACGACGGGTTGATCCGCATGGCCAGTGACATCGCCAAGGCCCTGTTCCGCGTCCTTTCCCAGGACGGTGTCGTGCTGAGCAACGCATTTTTCCGGACGCTGCTCACCGCCTACATCCAGGAAACGCGGATCGCCATCGAAAAGTACCACGCCTTGTCCTTGATCAATGGACTCCAATACGACCGGCACGCCGAAATCGAGGCGGTGGAAGCCTTTGTCGATTCGTTGCGCTGCGCCGTGAGTGAGTTTGTGGAGGATCCTGTGGGGATTCCGATGCTGCCGGCCTGGGCCAGGGTTTCCGCTGCCGTACCCGATTTCCAGGACAGGCTCAATGAGTGTGTTGAGCGCGACAATGCCGCCGGGTGAACCCGGCCATCGGATCAGCGCATTGCCGACCAGATGAGAGGTGCCCAAATTGAATTCGAAGGAATTGAGATCGCTCATTGCCCAGTCTGCAGCCGGGGCTAAAATCATCGTGGTCTCGAACCGCGAGCCCTGGGTGCACGATCGGGTCGCCGGCGAAATAAAGGCGCTCCGGCCGGCCAGCGGGATGGTGGTCGGGGTGGAGCCGGTGGTACGCGCCGTCGAGGGGACCTGGATTGCCCACGGATCCGGTTCCGCCGACCGCCATGTTTCGGATGAAAAAGGCCGGATTCGGATGCCGCCGGGGAATCCGCAGTACACCCTGCGCCGGGTCTGGCTCAGCCGCAAAGAAGAGGACGGATACTACTACGGGACCTCCAACCGGGCGCTCTGGCCTCTGTGCCACATTGCCTACACGCGGCCCCAATTCTCCAGGGCGGATTGGGAGATCTACCGCAGCGTCAACCGGCGCTTCTGTGATGCCGTCATAGAGGAGGCCGGTTCTGAAGAGGCCATCGTCTTCATTCAGGACTATCATCTGGCGCTGCTGCCGCGCATGCTCAAGACCGCCCGCCCCGATTTGAAGCTGATTCAGTTCTGGCACATTCCCTGGCCGAACCGGGAGGCATTTCGCATCATGCCCTGGGGTGAGGAGCTACTCGACGGGCTTCTCGGAAACGATGTGCTGGGGTTCCATATCCAGTACCACTGTATCAACTTCCTGGATACTGTCGCTTCAGCCGTCGAAGCCAAGATCGACTATGAGCATTTCCGGATTTTTCGCGGAGGCCGGCCGACCTATGTGAGGCCTTTTTCCATCAGCGTTGATTTTAACCAGATCGGACTCGACGCAGAAACTCCGGAAGTCAGGCAGATGTCGGAAAACTTTCTACGCGAGCTCGGAGAAAGTGCGGTCGGTACCCGTTTGTTTGTAGGGGCCGACCGTATCGATTACACAAAGGGCATTCCCGAGCGCCTGATGGCGTTTGACCTCATGCTCAAGCGGCACCCGGAGCTGCTTGCCAAGGTCACTCTATTCCAGCTGGCCGCCCCCAGCCGAACCCATGTAAAGGAGTATCGGGACCTGAACGACGCGTTGGACGATATGGTGGATGACATCAACTGGCGGCATCAAACGGAGGAATGGTACCCGATTCATTTCCTGCGCGCGCATCACGACTACAACGCCGTGTTGGCGGGCTACCGCATGGCGGACATCCTCGTGGTCACCTCGCTGCACGACGGCATGAACTTGGTTGCCAAGGAGTTCATCGCCTCGCGCACGGACGGTGACGGCTTGTTGGTACTGTCGAAATACACCGGTTGCGCGCGTGAACTGGATGACGCCCTGCAGGTCAACCCGTTCGATCTCGATCAACTGGCCGACGCGTTTTACGAGGCATATGGGATGCCGAGCGAGGAGCGGCGGCAGCGCATGGCCCGGATGCGGGAAAAGGTGGAGAAACACAATGTCTTCCACTGGGCGGCACAAATTTTTGGAGAGGCGAACAAATGCCTGAAGCTGGAATCTCCCCCGATGTGACCCTTTGGATGTTTGATTTCGACGGGACGTTGTCACCGCTGGTGGCCGAACGCACGGCCGCAGAACTGGACCCGGCCTGCCGTGAAATGCTCCGACGCTTAGCCGGCGTGCGGGGTTTTCACTGCGCTGTGATATCCAGCCGGCAACTGGCGGACGTGGAGAGCCGCGTGGATGTTCCAGGCATCTTCCTGGGGGGTGGCAGCGGCCTTGAATGGAAGCTGCCCAGTGGAACCAGGCGGGTCCCGGCAGCCGACCGGGTGGAGAAAATTCGAAAGATCCGCAAGGCGCTGATTCCGGAAATCATGGAATGGGGCCGTCTGCCCGGAGTTGAAATCGAAGACAAGCAATGGTCTCTCGCTATCCACATCCGGCGGGCGACTCGGCAGACCCGGCTGGAACTTGCCGTTCGTCTCGGTCATTGGCAGAAATCGCGAAACATTCGAGCCTTCAGGGGCCCCGCGGTGTTCGAGATCCAACTGCTGCCGGAGGTGGACAAGTCCTTCGGTGTCCGCGCCTTTTGTGACCTTGTCGACTGCCCTCTGGGGACGGCCCGGTCGGTCTATGCCGGAGATGACGAGAACGATGCGGTGGCCATGCAGCTGGTGCGGGGCTGGGGAGGCACCATCGTCACGGTCGGCGAAAAAGCCATCGTGCCGGGCTCCGACGTTGTATCGAGCCCGATCGAACTCGCCAAAAGAATCAATATCTTGGCCGGTCTCGGGGATAACGCGAAAAATTAAGATCCATTCGACGACCGACTCCGACCCCTCCATTGTCAAGGATTTGTAGTTCCCTCGTTGCAGGAATTCCCTCCTTTCCAATTTCTGATTTGTGATCCACCCCGACGATTGGCCTGGCCGGCTTGAGTTGACAGCCTGAATGCGATATGATTGAAGTTATCGACAACTAACAATAAATCGACCATGGAGAGCAAGATGCACCGATGGATTCTTGGATTTGGGGGGGCGCTCATCCTTTTATCATCTTATGGATGTCTCCAATCGAACATCGATAAAACAGACATGGAAATTATTGCGCGTGAACCCGTCCAGGACTCCCGTCCACCGGCGGAATCTCCGCCAAGTTGCAGCGACGAGGAACCGAGCGACTCACCGGCGGAGGCGCCGGATCCGATGGAGCAGGAGGAAACATCCAGTATAGATGATCCGTCGTCCTCCCCGTTGGGGATGGCTGCGCAAGACGCCTCGGAAGAATTCAAAAGCCCGATGCCGAGCCGGGAAGACAAGGAGACGGCCCTCAACCGTGTCCTTTATCTCTGCCGACTATCACAGGCCGACTGGGAAAGCGGGGAGCTCGAGGGGGCCGTCGATACACTGGATCAGGCATATGCACTTCTGTTGAGCGTGGATCCGGAAAACAATCCCAAGTTGTTGCAGGAAAAAGAGGATCTTCGACTCACCATTTCCCGGCGCATCCTGGAAATTTACTCATCACGGCTTGTGGTCGCAAACGGCATGAGCCGCAATGAGATCCCGATTACGATCAACAAGTATGTTCAGGACGAAATCAACTCGTTTACGATCGGCCGTGAGAGGAACTTTTTTCTCGAGTCCTATCGCCGTGCGGGCAGGTATCGGGCGAGAATTGAAGCCGCGCTGATAGAGGCCGGTTTGCCGATTGAACTCGCCTGGCTGCCGCTGATCGAGAGTGGGTTCAAGGTGTCTGCCCTTTCTCCCGCAAGGGCGTTGGGCCTTTGGCAATTCATCCCATCCACCGGCTACCGATACGACCTCAACCGTGACAAATACATTGACGAGCGCCTGGACCCTGAGAAATCGACACGCGGCGCCATCGAGTACCTCCAGGAATTGCATGGCATGTTCGGGGACTGGACCACCGTCCTCGCTGCTTATAACTGCGGTGAACACCGCGTGCTTCGGACCATCCAGCGCCAGAACATTAACTACCTCGACAATTTTTGGGATCTCTATGAACGCCTCCCCAGGGAGACAGCCCGCTATGTCCCTCGCTTCCTGGCGACCTTGCATATCGTCCAGAATCCCGAAAAATATGGCTTGGACGAGATGGCGGTCGATTCTCCCCTGGAATACGAAACGGTGACCGTATCCAAGCAGACCAGTTTGAAAAGTATTGCCCGGGCAACGGGGATCGACTGCGACACGCTGAATGAGTTGAATGCCGAGCTTCGCCGGGGCCTCCTGCCGGCGGAGAGCTACGATCTGCGAGTGCCCCCGGGTGCAGGGAGGCTCGTCGCGGCGAAGATGGACGACTTGCCGACGGTTCAGGTGCGGTCAATAAGCAGGGTGAATACGCACAAGGTGCGGAAAGGAGAATCCCTCTATTCAATAAGCAAGAAATACCGAGTTTCCATAAAGGGGCTGCTGCAGGTCAACGATATTCAAAAGCCTGGTGCGATTCGAACAGGGTCCATTCTGCGGATTCCAGGCACCTATTTGTCCGAAAGGCCCACCCGTGCGACAGAAAGCGCGCCGCATGGGTTCAAGACCATTGAATATGTCGTTCGGCCGGGTGATTCCTTGTACAAAATCGCGAAGCGCTTTGAAACAACGACCGAAAAAATCCGGCGCTTGAACCAATTGTCGACTACCCGGCTATCGGTGGGGCAAGTTCTTAAAGTTCAAACGTCGGCTGGGATGTCGGGAGAAGCATGACAGGGAATTGAAAAGCCTTGCCTTTTGAACGACCCGTAGGTCAATGAATGGGCTGCACTTTACAACACGCCGCTTGGCGGATGCATGTTTTCGCCCTTGCCCGATCTTTTGCTTTACGTGCTTGCCGCCATGCTTAGGCGCCATCTCCTATCAGGCAACTTACATGTTCTTCAGCTTTTCGTTTAAACGCGCCGGATCTTTCCTCAGTTCGGCGATCTGCGCCTCATAAACATCTTTAATCTCGTTCTGTAACGCTTCATCGCAATCCTCCCTGTGAAGAACCGTAAACGCGGCGTGGGGCAGGCCCCTTGAATTAAAACTCGCCAGTTTCAGCCCGAGCTCAGGGCGCCTTTTATTGATAACCTGAACCACTTTTCCCATGATGAAAACGTCCAAGGGGGATATGCCGTCCTCCAATACGATCCGGAGGGTCGGCATCTCTTTGAACATCCGTTCGAATTCACCTGGCTTAAAGTTTCTGTTTTTGGGGAATGGAATTTTCCCTTCCTGGTCGCAAAAAAAATAATTGCACTGTATGCCTTCGATCCGCCAGTCATGTTTCGTAATGCGGTAAAGCAAGGCCCCTGTAATATCGGCCCCTCCCAAATCGGTCCTGTTGAGATTGGCTTCGCACAGGTTTGCCTTCGTAAGATTGGCCCCTCTCAGATTCACATCGCTGAGGTTTTTTCCCGTGAGGTTGACCCCGCTTAAATTTGCACCGCTCAGATGGGCCTTTCTCAAATCAAGCTTGCTCAGATCGACGCCGGTGAAATCCACCCCGGCAAATAGCACTTGGCTGAAATCGATTTCGCCGAGATTCACCTCATTGACATTTGCCTCGTTGAAATTGGTTTCGACCGTACTTGCCCCCGTAATGTCCGCTCCGCTGAGATTGGACCGGGTCAGGTCGGCCCGGGTGAGATCGGCCCCTCTGAGGTCGGCCCCTCTGAGATTGGCGCCGCCGAGAGTCGTTTCGCTAAGATCGGCCCCCACCAGATCCGCGTTTTTCAGGTTCGTTCCTCGGAGATCCACTCCATGGAGATTTGCCCCGTGTAAAATGGCGCCGTTGAGATTGGCCGTCTTGACCTCTACGTTCCTTAAATCCATCCCGCTGAGATTCGCGCCGCTCAGGTTCGTTTTTTTCAGATCGGCCCCGTTGAGGTTGGAGTCGCGCAAATCCGCACCGCTTAAATTCGCCCTGCTTAGGTCAATTCCGCTGAGATCAACCACTCTGAGATTCGCTCCGGCAAGATTTGCGCCGCAGAGGTTCGCATTTTCGAAATCGGCCTTCGTGAGATCCGCCCCTGCGAAATTGGCGCTGCTGAGATCGGCCAGGCGGAAAACGGTTCCCTTGAAAGTGGCATCTCTCAGGTCGGCCTTGCTGAGGCTTGAGGACGTAAAATTCGCCTCGCTCAGGTTGGCATTTCTGAAATCAGTAAGGCTTAGGTCCAATACATGCATATACGTTTGGGTGAAGTTGGCGTCGCGAAAATCCATTCTCTTGAAATCGGCAGCTCCAAGCCCAAGTTTGAAAAAATTTCGTTTGCTGAGATCCGGGGTGATGGAGGGGTGCTCCATCCGCCATTTGTTCCAAGCCAGGACCCCCTGCTTGAGTATTTTGAGGTGCGCCTTGATCGCCATAAGAGACTGCCAGTTCCTTCTTGGAAGCGTATAAACAATTGACCCCTGTTGGAGTCGGTTAGAATTCACCCGCTCTTTATTCAATACCACTTTGCATTGAATTTTGAAAACCGGGCAAAAAACCAACGGTTAAGGAGCAGGTAGATCTAAAACAATTTGTTTTCAGCTTGACCATACAATGTGCTAAAATTATATGTAATGCACTCCAGCCTCAGGTATCTCCAAGAAATTCGGTGGAAATGATGGTCGAAAACGAAATAGATCTTATGCACCGCCAGATTGAGAATCTCAAGGCCGAAGTTATTGCGCTGCAAAAAATCGAAAGCGAGGCCGTTTACAGAAGCTTGTTCGAAAACAACCACGCCGTCATGCTTCTCATCGATCCAGAGACCGCTGCCATCAAAGACGCAAACCCGGCCGCTTGCTCGTACTATGGTTGGAGTCGCGAGGAACTGAAGAGCCGCAGAATTGACGAAATCAACACGCTGACAAGAGAAGAAGTTGCCGTGCAGATGAAGTTGGCGCGTTCTGAGAAGCGCAGAAACTTTTTCTTCAAACATCGCCGGGCTGACGGAAGTATCCGTGACGTGGAAGTTTACAGCGGGCCATTGACTGTAAGAGGCGAAACCCTGCTTTACTCGATTATCCACGACATAACTGATCGCGTGCAGGCCCAGGAGCTGCTGGCCGAAAGTGAGCGCCGGCTCTCGACATTGATGGCGAATTTGCCGGGCATGGCCTACCGCCGCCTCAATGATGAGTTCCGGACCATGACATTCGTAAGCGAAGGCTGTCTTGAATTGACCGGGTTCCCGCCAGAACATCTCATTGAAAACCGACGAACAAACTATTCACAATTGATTCACCTTGATGACAGGAAAATGGTCTGGGATCAGGTACAACGTGCCATAAATGCACGAACCCACTTCAACCTTGCCTACCGAATCCAATGCGCCGGCGGCGAAGAAAAATGGGTAATGGAGATTGGCGAAGCTGTCTTTTCGGATACCGGTAATCTTCTTGCGATCGAAGGGCTTATCACCGACATTACAGAGCGCATAAAGGCCGAGCAAGACAAGGCCAAACTCGAAGACCAGAACCGCCAACTGCAAAAAGCAGAAAGCCTCGGCCGCATGGCAGGAGCGATAGCTCATCGTTTCAACAACCTGCTGGGAGTCGTGTTGGGAAATCTTGAATTGGTCATGAACGTCCTTCCATCCGGGACGGGAGCAATCGATAATCTGCTAGATGCCATAAAAGCAGCGCGCAGGGCGGCAGAAGTCAGCGGCCTGATGCTGACCTATCTCGGACAGACACGAGCGAAAGTCGACACACTCGATCTTGCCGAAACCTGCCGGCGGAGCATGCAAATCCTTCGATCCGCCATGCCCAAAGACGTGCTTCTAAAGCCGGATCTGCCATCTCATGGGCCGATCGTCAGGGCCAACGCCAGCCAGCTACAGCAGGTTTTGACCAACGTCTGCACGAATGCGTGGGAGGCCATCGGGGGTGGCCGAGGCACAATTGAAGTGGCAGTTAGATCGGTTTCCCAAGATGAAATCCCTGCCACCAACCGGTTCCCTTTGGACTGGCAACCGAGGGACAAAGCTTATGCCTGCATAGAAGTGGTTGACTCAGGCTGCGGGATTGCTGGCAAGGACATCGAAAAGCTATTTGATCCCTTTTTCTCAAGCAAGTTCACTGGACGGGGGTTGGGTCTTCCGGTGGTGTTGGGAGTGGTTAAGGCATATGGTGGAGCTGTTGCGGTGGAGAGTCGGCCAGGCAAAGGGAGCACATTCAGGGTCTACCTGCCTGTATCAGAGGAAGAAGCCACACTGCCACCGAGTCCTTCAGAAAGGGTTTTTCAAATTAAAGAAGGGGGTACGGTTCTATTGGTTGAAGACGATGATATGCTGCGAAAGCTCACTGAAACCATGCTCAACGGCCTGGGATTTAACGTGATTGCAACGAGCGACGGAACCGAGGCCGTTGGGGTGTTCCGCCAACATCAGCAGGAGATCAAATTTGTCCTCTGCGACCTTACCATGCCTCGAATGGGTGGCTGGGAGACGTTGGAAGCCTTGAGAAAGCTTTCGCCGGAGATAAAGGTGATCTTGACCAGTGGCTTCAACGAAGCCCAGGTCATGGCAGGCGATCATCTATCATTGCCCAATTTGTTCTTGAGCAAACCTTATGAACGCAATGAGCTTATCAACGCTATCGGGAAAATATTCGAAGCCGAAAATTGAAAAATGATACGCCTGAGGCAGATCACATTTTCTGGTCATTGACACCTTGGCCTTATTATCCCATTGGCTTCCATCGTCCCTGTCATCCCGGCACACTTGCCGGTTCCTCCCACGAAGGCTGCCTTGGACTTTCTCCCAGAGCCCACTTTTCCTTTAGCTTCGTAGGTCAGAAATACCTCGTCTCCATCAGGGCGAGTGTAGCGAACAGATCCTCGCTCCTCACAATCATCCTTCACTCTATGGGACGATCCAAAAGCCAGATAGCTCGCTTTGTAGAGAGGGCTGTTCTCTGGCGCTTCCACTACCAGTCCTGCCGCTTCGAATACCTTGCGGCTGTGCGAAGAGAATAAAAAAGCCCCTGAAGGATAGACTACTCCTTCAGGGGCCTAATCGTGGGTTCTTTGCGGCTGAAGATCCTCATTTCTACACCTCCATTTTCATGGCTTGCCCAATGAATGCGAAGGTGATGCCGAAATGAAGGAGCGCCAGTAGAGGAGAAGACCGAACCCCCATTCAAGATGAAATTGCTTTTTAGGTCCGGTTGAGACAAGTAGATTGGGATTGGCTTGAATTATATTTTAGCCACCAAGGGAAAAGCAAATGAATTTTGATGCATGACAGGTTCTGTATTACAAAGTGGCATAAACCATTTCCTCGGGCTCTATGCTGAGCTTGGAGCCGACGGGTTCAACCCTCCCTCATCCGATTGCATGGACCTTGCTGCATGCCGGGACTGGACAGAAACTCGGATTTTTTTTGTGATTGAAGATG
>Ga0210069_1000166_pt1 | contig 12663 bp, 12 predicted proteins | sample RushSE_TuleB_D2_FD_185568 | JGI IMG/M metagenome (GOLD analysis project Ga0210069, IMG submission 185568) | Wetland microbial communities from San Francisco Bay, California, USA, that impact long-term carbon sequestration - RushSE_TuleB_D2... | ecosystem: Environmental > Aquatic > Marine >... | reverse complement strand
CGATCTATATCGTAAGCAGTATGTCGGATTGATGATTGTTGATTGACGACGGCTGATTGTGTTTTTTTTTGATTTTTTCGATCGGCAATTATCCGTTTTGAACCCATCAATCCTGTTCAAGCAGTTGTAACTTTTGAACCGTGAACCCTTAACCTGGAACCGATAAGTTAGATGATGTGGTTTTCAGGAGCATAAAGGATCTGGTGCAACCATGTGTGACATATTGGCCATCTCGGCAGGTTTTAACTATACTCCCAGAGAATATCTCCCCATCTTTGCCGAGAAAGGTAAAGAGAACATGAACGGCTGGGGTATCGGCTTTTTTCGCGAGGACCAGGCCATGATTGAAAAGTCCTCTGAACAGGTTTTCAGCAATCATCAGGTTCATGAAAGCTTCCAGAGGCTTGCCCGGGTCATTGACAGCCGGATCATTATATCCCATGTCAACTGCCCGAAGAGCGGCGGTTACCACAGTGCGCAACTCCATCCCTTCAAGCTTACCTTTCTGGATCACGACTGGTTGTTTGCCCAGATAGGCGTTGTTGAAAACATTCACGCATATCAGACCAAAGAAAATCCGCGGCTGGAAGTTGATGTGTATACGGCCAGAATTTTTGAATATTTAAGAGATCAACTGATATTGCTACACCGCAAAAATCCGTACATCAGTGTATACATTGCCCTGCGCATCGCTATACAGGAGCTTTTAGATGACTATCCAGGGAATTACACCTTTTTTCTGGCCAATGAATCGTTTCTCTTTGCCTTTTGTAACTTCCGACAGCTGATGATTCTCAAGGAGTCCGAAAGTATGGGAGAAATTTTGCTGGTTACTTCCGTTAAGGAAGGGCTAAGTCTTACCGATTGGCACCCCATAACACCGGATCCTCAATCTTTGGGTGAGCTTTTGGTGATCGCCGGTCCGGAAGTGTTGTACGCTGGTGATGTATAAGAAACGGGTGGAAATCAAAAAAAATCATGTTAATCCTATTATCCTTTCAAAAAAATGTGTGACCTTTTTGCCATTTCTGCCAAGAAAGATTACTCGGCCCCAGAATTCCTTCCGATTTTTGCGGTTCAGGCCAAAAAAAACATGGACGGATGGGGTATCGGTTATTTCCGCAAGAACCACGCCTTTGTTGAAAAGTCGGGTGAACAGATTTACCATTCAGGTGAATTGCACGACGGTTTTCAAAGGTTGGCCCGTGTCGTAAAGAGCAGAATTATCATTTCCCATCTCCGTTTTCGAACCAGCGGGCTCGTGGACGAGTGCCATGCCCATCCCTTTGTTCTGAAATTCGGTGGATACAATTGGATTTTTGCACATAACGGCAAGGCGCCGGCCATTGAATCCTATAGGAGCAGCGGCAGCCCCATTGAAGATGCCGTCAGCGATTCGGCAAGGGCGTTTGAATACCTCCGGGACCGTATGGAAGACCATCACAAAATTGATGCAAAACCTGAGAAGCTTTTCAGTGCCCTGTCAAGCAGCACTTCGCAAATGATCGACCAATATCCTGGTGAATACAATTACTTACTGTCCAATGGACATCTTATATTCGCTTTCACCAACCATCGCCAGTTTATGCTTATGAAAGGAGGCGAGAAACTAAAAGGTGCCTTTCTTCTCACTACCCTGCCGCGCGGATTAACCAAGGAAAAGTGGCTGCGGGTGGCAAAAGCCACCAATCGCCGGGGACTGCTTCTGGCAATTTCAGGCAATGATGTTATTTTGCACCAGTCAATTTAATACCTGAATAGAGCGTTTCAGATAGTGACATGCAGCGCTTTTTTCAAGACGAACCCATTATTTTAATTTTAGAAAAGGTGTTAGATGAAGGTTATCCTGGTCCTTTTGGATGGGTTGGGCGATCGATCTTACAGCGTACTGAATTATCGAACGCCCCTTGACGCCGCAAACACACCAAACCTCGATCGCCTGGCCGAACTGGGCGGAAATGGTTTGTTTCATCCTTCAAGCTCTGGTCTCTGCTTTCCCAGTGAGACGGCCCACTTTCTGCTTTTTGGCTACGATTTGAAAAAATTTCCAGGCCGGGGACTATTTGAAGCCGTGGGTGAAGGGGTGGCTTTTGAAAACAACGATGTGCTGGTTTTGGCGCATCTTTCCGGCGTCATATGGGAAAACAGCCGACCAGTCCTGACATTGGGTCGGGATAGTATCAAAGGCTCATTTAAAGATATCGGCCGACTGTATTCTCTCATTAGCAACTTCGAGTCTGATGGTATTAGCATCCGGCTTCAGCAAACCCGGCGTAATGATGCCATCCTGGTTTTAAACGGCCCTGTTTCTCCATACGTATCCGATTCAGATCCGATTGTTTTAGGAAAGCCCATCAGCAAAATTGTTCCCTTGTCTGACAATCCGGAGCCGGAAAAGAGCAACCAGACCGCCAAGGCTTTGAACAATTATCTCACCTTTTGTTATCACCAACTCAAGAATTCCGTGATTAGAGACCTATCCAATGGGCTTAAACTCCCGGCTAAATATTTTTTGGTTACCCAGCGCAGCGGTCGTCGTGTCAAATTGCCGCCTTTTCAGCAACGCTGGGGCCTTAATGGTCTGATGATGGCTTCCGCCTCTGTCTACGGCGGTCTGGCCCATGAACTGGGAATCGACTATCAATCTGTTCAGGATTCCGATGATCCGGGCATGGACTTAAAAGACCGAATCCGCCTGGCCCTGTCCGATACAACACATGATTATATTCACGTTCACACGAAAGTTCCTGATGAAGCCGCCCATATCGGAGATCCGCTTTACAAAAAAGATCAAATTTCCAGCCTGGATCGGGGGCTGAAAGCTCTGGTACAGGTCGTTGAAAAAGAAAGAGATCTGCTGGTGGTTGTAACGGCCGACCATTCAACCCCGAGCATATCGCCCATGATTCACTCCGGCGAACCTGTACCTGTTATAATGGCAGGTCCATCTGTTCGAAGGGATGATGTGAGAAGTTTTTCTGAAATCCATGCTGCAAGCGGATGCCTGGGAATGCTTCGCGGTGCCGAATTGATGTTAATGATTCTTAATTTTTCAAATCGAGGCAATTTATACGGACACCAACTGGGACCAATCAATAGGGATTATCTGCCGACCGCCTATGATCCATTTGAACTTTTTTAAAAGGTATTGTTTTTCTGGCTTTACTGCTAAAACTTATTTGTGTCAGATATTCATCTACGATCTTTCTGGTTTTTAATAATCCCTCAACCTCCCTTATTTCGATGACCCACCACGCACAACCAATCGCACTTAGTAAAGCAAGACGGTCTTCAATATCTTTTTTATTCTCCGGCGGCAGATGCCCCACGCCGGAGATTTCCGTATGGTAAACATGAGCGTTGCATACCCGATCTGTATGGGGCGACACGAAGTCTTCGGCCGTGTAATGCTGACTGCGGACCGCTTCGCAAGCATGCGCATGACCAATGTCGAATGTCACGCCCGCGCCACTGAGACGCACCAGTTTCTCGAAAAGATTCGGTTTGCTAGTCCAACCCCACCCCAGGTTTTCAAGACAGACGACCACACCTCTTTCCGCTCCGTAATGTACGATTTGCCGAAGGTTGTCGATGGTGCCGTTCCAGGAAAGTATTTTGGTGGTATTGTGACCCAAACCGACGTGAAGTGTGAGGTATTTTCCGCCGGTTTTCGAGACCAGTCGAACGATGCGTTGAAAAATTCCCAAGGCCATTTTGCCTGCACATGAATTTTCATGACCAATATCGACTTTCATAAATGGGCAATGGAAGCGCAGTTCCAGTGGCTCGAGTGCGGACATGAACTTTGCCCAACGAGACTCTTCGGCAGGACCTCTCGGTAAGTGATCAAGGTCGAAGGACCAATCGATCCCATCAAACCCGTGGTCGAGGGCAAATCGTCTCAACCGGTCCAGATCGTTGATAAAATTGCACATGGCAAGTTTAAGCTTTACGGGTGTAGGCGTTACATTTGCCAGCATATCATTGACCATGGTTTAACTCTCCAATATCCGAATGAGTTACAGACAGCAAGGTTGATAATTTTCTTTCTTCCAGTGGCGGTAGGCATCAACGGCTATCGCCCACATTTTTTTCACGGTTTCATTGATCGAAGTCGTTGCGGTATTTTCCATTCATTCAAAAGCAACGCCACAGAGCCGGGCACCAGGTGTTCCCACGGCAGCCCTCCGGCCATTCGGCGTCGAACCTCGCTACCGCTGATCCCCTTTTCTTCTGGTCCGACCTCTCGAAGCACATGCAAATTTAATCTCAACGATTCGAAGTATTTCTTTTTTTGTCGTCCCCAGTCGTCGTAAATGGACAAGAAAAAAACGGCTTCCATCGGTACATAATATTTGTAATGCTCCGGACTACTGATGGGTAATGGAACCACTGAAAAGTCATTCGCACCATACCCGGCTTCTGTCAGAGCGGCCCAAACCAGCCGGTACCGTTCCAGATAGGTGAGCGGATTGGCATCCAAACCGCTGCGGTGCGGATCCGTTGTTTCATCCCTGATCAGGGATGGATCCGGGTTGGTTATTCCCACCACCAGATGCCTGCACAGGGCTTTGCCGGCCAGTAAATATTTCAGATGGTCATTGTGCAGCACTTGGAAGCGGCCATGAATCACACCCTCGTCATATCGGTGATTTGTTTCGACCATTTTTGATGATCCTTCTTTTAAATGTTAATCTTGATGTTGCAAAGAAGAAATAAGCATCAAGAAAGCAAACTTAATTAAGTACAATTATATATTGAAACCCCTCTTAAATTTTAATAAATTTGGATTAATATTTATTCGCCGAAAGAGAGAAACGCCCATTAGACCACCCATATTTTTTCTTCCGGATCTTTCAGGACTTCGCCGATTTCCGCTATATTGCTGATACCCGCATCCTGAAGCGCCTTGACCAGCGCATTGGCTTGATCCCGGCCGACGCTGATCAGCAATCCGCCGGAGGTTTGGGGATCGACAATTATGTCCTGAAGAGAGCGCTTCACCGTTTTTGCAAAGTGGATCATTGATTCCCGGAATTCCCTGTTTTTATATGCACCGGCTGGGATGAGTCCCATGGAAGCAAATTCCAGCGCTTCCGGGATCATCGGCACACGGTCCGAAAAAATCCGCACGCTCACACCGGACCCGCATACCATCTCTGCAAGATGACCGAGCAGTCCGAAGCCGGTAACATCGGTGCAGGCATGGATATTAAAATCCGACATGATCTGGGCGGCGTCCCGATTGAGCAATGTCATCATCTGGGTCACTTTGTCCGTGAGATCCTTAGAGGCCATACCTGCCTTTATGGCGGTGTTGACAATTCCCGTACCCAGCGGTTTCGTCAGCACCAGACGGTCTCCGAACCGCAGATTCTTCTTGGCAAGCACCCGTGCCGGGTGAACGAATCCGGTGACCGAGAGACCGTATTTCAATTCCTTGTCTTCGATACTGTGACCTCCGATAAGCACAACACCCGCTTCGGCCAGTTTGTCGATCCCGCCTTGTATGATTTGGCGCAGAATTGTCAGATCCATTTCTTTGGCCGGAAATGCCACCAGGTTCATGGCGGTCTTGGGTGTTCCGCCCATGGCATAGACGTCGCTCAGTGCATTGGCGGCGGCAATTTGTCCGAACCAGTAAGGATCGTCCACGATGGGTGTGAAAAAATCGACCGTCTGGATCAGGGCCAGGTCATCCGATATTTTGTAAACACCGGCATCATCCGCCCGGTCCAAACCGACGATGACATGGTCATCGGTGGGAAACACCATGCCGCACAACGCCCGATCCAGGTCCCCCGGAGCCAGTTTTGACGCTCACCCCGCGCCTGCCACCGTTTCAGTCAAACGTATTTTTTTGATATCTCCCATGGGTCTCCTCATTATGTTCAGTATCCAGCAATCCTGACAGGGCCTGGGGAATTTTATCAATCAGCTCTGACACTTGCGTGGCAGGATTGGGATTGGCATAGTACCCGGTCCAACGGTTGGCCCTGGCGGCCAATACCGCGGCATCTGTTGCTTTGAACCCCGCCCCGCACAAAGCGGTGAGAATACCGGTCAAACTGTCGCCCGTACCGCCGATAGCTTCCATGGCATCAAGGGATGGGTGATCCACTGTTTTGATCACCCGATTCCCATGGGCAATATAATCCGATTGGCCTTTTACCAGGAGATAGTTGGCGGCGTTCTGATGCTGATAGGCCCGCCGAATCAAATCAGGCACCTTATTATTTTGGTGCAGAATAAACCCTCGCGTGTAAAATGGATGCGGCGCCAGTTCATCCGCGAGAAATGCCAATTCTCCGACATCCGGTGTAAAAAAATCATAGCATTCGGACTGGCCGCTCATCTTGGCGGCGTACATGAAGCCGGCGTCGGCAATCAGGATCGGTCGCCGCTGCATCGTTTCGACGGCAAACAAGACTTTGTTGTGCCAATCCACATCCGGTTGCAGGTAGTGAAAGGTCAAGACTTGAAAATCAAATTCGGGTAAATGCTGTACAAGAAATTGATACAGCTTTTGGCTGCCGTCTCCCCTGCCGGTATCTCCGATTAAAAAAGCGTATATCTCCGGGCACCGGATGCACTCGAAAGCATTCAGTGCCGCTGCCATGAGCGACGGCGTGCCTCGATTTACGGCGATCCGACGGTCTTCTATTTTAATGTGACTGCCGACCCAGCGGACTTTCCCGTGAATCAGGGGGAACTGAGAGTCCGGAACCGTACCGACGATGCCTAACATTTTCGAAGTAACTCCTCGTATGCAAGCTCAAGTGCGTACCCACAAAGGGTATGCCCCAGATCCTTGGGCCTGAGCGCTTCACGCAACGGTTTTCCCACCATTTCCCGGGCCAAATACGGTACATCCGGACACCCGCCGCCGGAGATGTTAACGATTTTCAGGTCCGCCTTGGCAACGGTGATTTTCATATTGGCCGCGCGCACCATCAAATAATCACCAAAGTCCTTGGTTTGGAACAGATTGACCGGTGCAAGGAGCGGTGCCGTCACCGGCACGACTTGAAGGGGTGAAACATCCGCATTATTAAGCTCCCGCAGGATATTCAGTTCTTCTATCAGGGGAAATTCAATGACCAGATCGCACCCGGTTTGAATTTCCGGAGGCGGTCCCATGACCCGAATGCACCACCCCGCCTTTTTCAGAACGTTTTCCGCCCGGATGACCTCACTGGTATTTTCAAAAACCAGAATTCCGAGATCGGCTGATACACCGCGCTCCTTTTTATCACTATTCGGTTTTTTCTTTTTAAAGAATCCGAGCACGCTCTACCCCTTTGTAATCGTGATGCGGTAGCCTTCTCCTTCCGGAGATACGTCATTGACCTGACATCCCTGGCTTTCGGCGGCTCGCGTCACGTTTTCTTTGGATGTATCGGTGTCCACCAGGATGACAATCGCTGTGTCTTTCCCTTTCTTGATTTCATCCAGTGTCATGATCACCGGCTGAGGACACGAAAGTCCCCTTGCATCTACTGTTGCTGCCATTTGAAATCTCCTTATGCGCTTTTTCTTCTCATGGTAAACCCGATAAACAGACAAACCAGAAGACCGATCATCACTGCGGCGATACCATGAGGGCCGACACCATTGGGCGAACTCGCCAGCCTGAAGTTATGGGCAAATCCCGCACCTACGATCATTCCCAGGACAAATACGGCCGCATCCCCATCCCCTTCACCGGAGAGAAACAGCTGCCGGCCCGGGCACCCCCCGGCAAGGGCAAAGGCCAGCCCGGCAAGGGTCATCCCGGCAAAATTCCAGATATGCTGGATATGGGCTACCGGTTGGCCGGCAAATCCCGCCTTGAACTGGCCGAGGATCAGATTGGTCAAAAACGCAAAGACGACCAGGCTGATAAAACCGCTCAGCAGGTGAATCTGGCCGAACAGTAAGGTGTCACGAATAGCGCCCATGGTGCAAAACCGGTTGCGCTGGGCCAGGAAACCGATACCAAGCCCCACGATTAGTGACAGGACTAACGGCGCATGCATGGCACCGGGGCCCTTTAAACTGTAAAACAACACGCCGCTTTGGTCTTGACCCTGTACCTGGCGGAAAATAAACATCAGCCCCAGCAACCCGAGCATGATCAACGGCAGCTTCCACCCGACGGCAGCATGGGTTGTCTGCGTCCGTCCGAGATTGTAGCCGTTTTTCAGAAAAAGCGTGCCGACCCAAATGCCGAAGATCAGACCCAGCAGGCCCAGGATGGCATTTCCGTCGCCGCCGGCCAACCGCAGCACGGCTCGCCAGGGACATCCCAGAAAGACCAGGGCGCCGATCATGGCGAAAGCACCCAGCACAAATCTGACGATGGGCGCCGACCCGACCCTTGGCCGGTACTCCTTGAAAATGTATGCGGCAATCAGCGACCCGAGCACAAAACCGATGATCTCGGGCCGAAGGTACTGTACAACCCCCGCCCGGTGGAGACCGAGCGCACCGGCAATGTCCCGCTCAAAACAGGCCACGCATATACCCATGTTCCCCGGGTTGCCCAGTTTCTGAAGTAATGGAGCCAGTATGCCAATAACCGCGCCGACTGCGATGATTCCCCATCTTGTCGCAAAAATGTTTTTGCCCTGTATCAATGTGTCCTCCTTTCTTCATTTCCCAACCCGTGAAATATTGAGTTTCATTTCCTTTGTCGCCATCCTTTCGACAACAAAATTCAAACTGTTTTGAAGATTTTTCGTTGCCTTGAGTGCTTCTTTGCCAAATTGATCGAAAAACAATAAGATAGGGATTATAGGCAGTGAGGAATCTGGAACTATGAGTTAAGTTTGAGATGTTAAATGCTGGATTTTTCGGTCCGGCCTATAGCCCTACCATTCCCGGGCAGAATGTTAAAAAAGCTCAGGTGAAACCGAAAAAATAGTACATATGTTTTTTTCCTATTTGAAAAACTTGATTTTTTATAGAAAAAGTAAATTATAAAAGTTATTTTGCCATGTCAAAGTCATAATATCTATAGTTTCGAAAATATTTATTGAAAATCTCTATAGTTATGCCATTCACCGAAGCACCTGCCAAGTATCATCGACGACCCAGGTTGTTCAGATTTTAAGACGGATCGGAAATGCCCTGTAACAGCAACACATTCAACTAAAGACTACAAAAAATTAGTTGATCTCCTCGATAGTCTCATTGACGAAGTTGGCAATGATGAATCGCATCCTTTAGCTTCATTGATGGAAACCATTGGGAGTTTAATATCCGCCAAATAAAAGCCTTGGGTAAACGCTTTAATGTTTCACCGGCAGTGTTTGTGTAAGCTGAACCATCGTATTGAAAAAAAACAAATATCGATTCTTACCATACACCGTGGCAAGCAAATATTGCCAATAGATGAAATCCCGGCATAACAATTCATTTGAGAGGGACGGCTATTACGGGGCGATTCGGGGAATTACGCTCGCATTCAATTGGAGCAAAAACGAAACCAGGAACGGTTACTAGAATTATATGACGGCGGCAACAGCCTCTTTGGCAAAGTCGAGAAATCCCTGAGGGAAGGTGCCCAGCAGCAGGATAATCACGATAAGAAAGATTCCCAGAAGGGATGCGGATAACCTGAGGTTTAGACGCGGAATCGGAGAATCTACGTTGGTATAAGCCGCCCTGACCATTTTAAGATAATAAAAGATCGAGATGCCGGTATTGATTACAGCGAGAATAACCAGTGCATACATCTCTTTTTTAATGGCTGCGGTAAAGAGCAGAAGCTTGCCGGTAAAACCGATGGTCGGCGGAATGCCGGCCAGGCCAAAAGCACCGACGGCCAGCGTTAACGCCAGGAGGGGGGATCGTTTATACAGCCCGCCAAGACCGTCAAAGGTAATGTTTTCACCCTGGGGGGCCAGGTTGTAAATAACGAAAAAACATGCCAGATTCATCAACAGATATCCAGCAATATAATAAATACCTGAAAGATAGCCGAAGTCACTGGCACAAAGGAGACCAACCATTACATAACCGGCATGGGCGATGCTGGAGTATGCCAGCAGACGTTTGATATCGTTCTGCACCAGGGCCGACAAGTTCCCAAATGTCATGGAAAGCACGGCAAACGACATCAGAACCCAGGTAAACTGGCCTGCATCCATACCTGCCAGAGAAATCAGTCGGATCAACAATGCTACCGCACCGATCTTGGGGAGCGTTGCGACAAAGCCGGCAGTCTCGTTGGCAGCGCCTTCGTAAACGTCGGGCGCCCAGAAATGCATGGGGAAAAGTGCCAGTTTGTAAAAGAAACCGCTAAGGAGCATGACAAGGCCGATAAGCATCAACGGTTTTTCGAGGATGACGCCGGGAATGATTTTAACAAGATCGGCAAGATAGGTGGTGTGCGTCATTCCAAAAATATAGCTCATACCGTAAAGGGATATACCGGATGCCGCAGCGCCGAATAGAACGTATTTGATTCCCGCTTCCATGGGCTTTCTGTAGGCGCCCTGCTTACGGAACGGAATGATGATAAAAAGGGCAAAAGAGTGTATTTCAAGAGAGAGTATGATCGTTATCAGCTCAACAGCGCTGCTCATGCACATCAGGCCGAAAGCACTTAAGGTCAGAAAGAGAAAGTACTCCGGGCGAAGGGTATTATCGATACCATAAAGCCCGTCTCCGAGGTAGATCACGATAAAAAGGCCAAAGGCGATAATGATTTTGAATACCTGGGAAAATGCATCCACACGATACGCATCGAAAAACAGAGACCCTGCCATTTCATATGAATATACGGATACCAGTACCGCTATTCCTGAAAATAGGATCCCCAGGGCTTGCAGCCGAGCAGCCTTAATATTTCCCAGCGAAAGGAAAAAGAAAACCAGAGCCATCAAAATCAATGTCAGTTCGGGTAAAAACAGTGCCATGAAATTCAATCCATTTATATGTTTTTTATGCGCGTTAGGTCGATGTCTATAACTAAAACCGCAATTTTCTGTTAAATGCTATTTAAGGGCCAGTAGATGTCTAATCGACTCCCCCACGCCACTGAGCAGTGCATGATGCTTACCGTGACCAGCCGGTAGAACCTGAATGCCGGCCTCCAACTGCTCGAGAAGGTGTGCGGTGCTGGTGTCCATAACTTTCAGAAAAGGCTCCGGGTTCAATCCGATCCAAAAAACGAAGATGGTGAGAAACGCCAATGTGCCGGTTTCTCTGAAGTTTAGATCAAACAGATGGGACGTGCCACCATGATGCATGTGACCGTCCGAGTCTGCCCAGACCATCTTCTGAACAAGCCTAAGCATGTAGGCCGCTGCCAAAATAGCGCCGATAACGGCAAGCCCGCCCACGACTTTGTACTTGGAAAATGAAGCCAGGAGGACAAGGAACTCTCCCACAAAGCTGTTGGTTCCGGGAAATGCCAACGAAGATAGAGAAAATATGACCAAAAAGGTCACATAAATCGGCATCACCATCCCCAATGCACTGTTGTCGGTTATCTCACGGCTGTGGGTCCGCTCATAGATGATACCCACCAGGATAAAGAGAGCGCCTGTGGTGATGCCGTGGTTTACCATTTGCAGTATAGCGCCTTTGATTCCGGCATCATTCAAAAGAAATATCCCCAGTGTAACAAAACCCATGTGCCCCACGCTGGAGTACGCGATAAGGCGTTTTACATCGCTTTGACCCAAAGCAAGATAGCTGCCGAAAATAATTGATATCAGGGAAATCGCAATCAAATAGGGCATGAAGTACATGGTGGCGGCGGGTGCCATTGGGAGACAAAACCGCAAAAAACCGTAACCACCCATTTTAAGCAGAATACTGGCCAGAATGACACTGCCTGCTGTCGGCGCTTCCACATGGGCTGCCGGGAGCCATGTGTGAAGGGGCCACATGGGAATTTTAATGGCAAAAGCCAGAGTAAAGGCCCAAAAGATCCATGCCTGATAACTGAAACTGTAGTGGTGTGCCATTAAGTCCGGAATAAAAAAGGTTCCGGTTGTGACATACATTACGATAATGGCGACAAACAGGAATATGCTTCCGATCAGGGTGTATAGAAAGAATTTGATGGATGCGTAGTCTTTGCGCGGCCCGCCCCACACAGCGATGATCAGGTACATGGGAACCAGCATCGCTTCCCAGAAGATAAAGAAAAGAACGAAGTTCAAACTCACAAAGACGCCCACCATGGAGGCTTCCATAAGGAGCAGGACACAAATGAATTCTTTGAATCTGTCTTTGATATAGGTCCATGAACAGAGAATACAAAGCGGCATTACCAAAGTGGTAAGGAGCACCAGAAGAACACTGATGCCATCTACACCGAGAACATAATCGATATTTACGAAAGGAATCCAGTCTCTGAATTCGGCAAACTGGTACTTGGCCGTTGTGAGATCAAAATTTGAATAAAGGGGCAGGGAAAGCACCGCGGTAATGAGCGTAACCATCAATCCCCAGATTTTCAAGTATTTGTCACCCCGAATGAAAAGTGTAATCAGTGACCCAAACAGCGGAACAGCCACTAAAACCGTCAGAATCGGATAGCTCAACGAGTTATAGATCAAATATTGTTCCATATATGAGGCTTCCTACCATCATGAAACCCGATGGATTCGTAAAAAATCGAACGCATCAAGTGTTTGGTGTTTGGTATTTTTGAAAAAAAAATTT
>Ga0210069_1000165_pt1 | contig 12728 bp, 9 predicted proteins | sample RushSE_TuleB_D2_FD_185568 | JGI IMG/M metagenome (GOLD analysis project Ga0210069, IMG submission 185568) | Wetland microbial communities from San Francisco Bay, California, USA, that impact long-term carbon sequestration - RushSE_TuleB_D2... | ecosystem: Environmental > Aquatic > Marine >... | reverse complement strand
ACGATCTACGACCTCGAGGAGGCCGAGCTGTGCTACGCGCCGCAGTTCGGCAGCGCGAAGGACGCGGTCAACTTCGCCGGCATGGTCGCCGCCGATGTGTTGCACGGGGACATGCCGCTAGTTCACTGGGACGGCACGGAGGGCGCCTTCCTGCTCGATGTGCGCCAGCCGGTGGAACTGGCGGTGGAAAGCGTGCCGGGCGCCGTCAACATCCCGCTCGGGCAGCTGCGCTCGCGCCTGGGCGAGCTGCCGCGCGACCGCGAGATTCACGTCATCTGCCGCTCGGCGCAGCGCGCCTATTACGCGACGCGCATCCTGCTGCAGAACGGGTTCAAGGCGCGGAACATCTCCGGCGGCATGCTGGCGCGCGCCATGGTCTCGGCGTGAGGAGTCGGGCGTGAATCGACGAGTGCCCAAGGACCAGCGATGACACCTGATCTGCTGATGCCCCTGTTCAAGATCTCCCTGGCGATCTTCATGGCCGGCAGGCTGCGCAGCATCGCTGCCGGTCTGCTGCAGTGTCACAAACTCGATGACCGGAGGAACGGATTATGACTAAACCAAATACAAGCATTCCCAAGGCAAAGCAGACAGCGCTGGGGCTCTACGTGACGGCGAAGGAGGCCTACGAGATGTGGAGGGCCGCGCCGGACTCGGTGAAGGTCATCGATGTGCGCGTCCCCGAGGAATACGCGTTTGTCGGTCACCCGGAGATGGCCTGGAACATTCCGGTGGCGTTCGTCACCTACCATCGCAAGAGCGGCAAGTTCGAACACGCGGTGAAGATGAACTCGCACTTCATCGCCGACGTCAAGAAGGTCGCGAAGCCGACCGACACGCTGCTGGTCACGTGCCGCTCCGGGGGGCGCAGCGCCATCGCGGTCAACATGCTCGCGGCCGCCGGCTTCAAGAACGCCTACAACATCGTCGACGGAGTGGAAGGCGACCTGGTGACGGATCCGGACAGTGTGTATTGCGGAAAGAGGATGAAAAACGGTTGGAAGAACTCGGCCCCCTGGGTCTACCAATTCGATCCCGAGAAAATCATCATCGAGGAAATCACTGCCTAGCCGGCCAACGCCGTCGGCCTGTCGTCGCGCGCGATGCGAGCGCTGCGCAATCGAGAATGACGAAGGCACTTGATGCAGAAACCCCAGCAGCAACGCCACTTGACGTTATAGGAAGCAGACTATGAAGGAGCTCTTGCCGCTTCTTTTCAAGATTTCATTGGCCATCTTCATGGCGGGCAGCTTGCTGGAGATGGGCCTCAGGCTCAACCTGCAGGATGCCTTCCGCGGGCTGCGCAGTTTCCGCTTCGTGGCCTACACGCTCGTGTGGAGCTTCGTCCTGGTCCCGGCCCTGGCCTATGGGATCACCCTTGTCGTCCCGCTTGAGCCCCCCTACGCCATCGGCCTCCTGCTGCTGGGCATGGCGCCCTGTGCGCCATTCGTCCCCGGTCTGGTGGACAAGGCCAAGGGGGATCTCGGGTTCACGGCGGCCTTCATGCTCCTGGCTTCGGTCGGCACCGTGGTGTTCATGCCCCTCACCGTGCCTCTCCTCACCGAGGGACTGAGCGCCAGCCCCTGGGCCATCGCCAAGCCGCTCCTGCTCGTCGTTCTTCTGCCGATGGCGATCGGAATGATCATTCGCCGCCAGGCGGATGCCATCGCATCGAAAATGCTCCCCTTCGTCAAGAAGCTGGCCGGGATCGCCGGCCTCCTCTGGGCTGTCCTGTGCCTCATCATCTACGGAAAGGCCCTGCTCGGTGTGGCGGGGAGCTTCGCCGTCGCTTCCGAGCTTGTGTTCTTCGGCATCATCTTCTTCGGCGTCTACTGGCTTGGTTTTGGCTTGCCTTATGAGCAGAAGATTGTCCTCAGCATCGGTGTCACGACGCGCAATCTCGGTGCCTGTCTCACTCCGCTGCTGTCGGTGCCGGACATGGACCAGCGCGCCACGCTCATGATCGTGCTGGCGCTTCCCATCATGGTGATCGTCTCGCTGCTGGGGGTGAAGTTGCTAAGACCGGCCGGCGGCACGGAAGCTGCAGGCAAGGTATGAAGGCCCCCCCCGCTGTTTCGATCAAGGTTTACGCAGCGCCGGTGCCGTCCATCGCCACGTTCTTCTTGGCGCGCTTCTTCGCTTCCCCGGCTGGCACGCCCGGTGCGCGAGGTGCGGCATGAACAACAGTTCCATTCTCTCCAAGATTCGCTGGCCTCGCCCGCTCGCGGGCCTGCAGGGGATCACGCTGGCCGACGTTCCGCGGGAGGTCTCGGCGGGTGTCACGCTGGCCGCCTTGATGATTCCGCTGAACATCGGCTATGCGCAGGTGGCCGGCTTGCCCCCCGTGGCCGGTCTCTACGCGGCCATCGTCCCTCTCGTGGTCTTCGCCCTCTTGGCGAGCTCGCGCCACCTGGTGACGAGCCCCGACGCCTCCATGGCCACTCTAGTCGGCGCCGCGCTCGTCGCCTTCGCCGCGCCCGGCGATCCGCTGCGCATGCAGTACGGCCTGGCCCTCGCCGTAGTCTGCGCGGTGCTGTTTTTCATCTTCTGGATCTTCCGGCTGGCGTTCCTCGCCAATTTCCTCTCACGCGCCGTGATGGCGGGCTTCATCACCGGGCTCGGCGTGGAGGTGTTCACCAACCAGGTCCGCAAAGTCCTCGCCGCCCCCCATGTGAGCGACGCTGCATCGGGCCTGCTTGGGGCAGCGGAGCACCTCAAGGATGCCATGGCGACCTCGGTGAACACCGAGGGTTACTTCGTGGAGGTGCTGGCCCTGATCCACTCCATTCCGCACGCCAACCTCTACTCGGTGGCGGTCGGGGTGAGTGCCTTCCTCATCATCCGGCTCATGAAACGCTATGCGCCAAAAGTCCCCGGAGCGTTGGTGGCGTTGGTACTCCTGACGACCCTCGTCGCAATGCTCAACCTGCCGGCGAAAGGCGTCGCCGTGCTCGGCAACACGATCCCCTCGGGCCTCCCGACGTTGACCCTGCCCACGATCCCGCTGGCCGATTACCTGCGGCTGCTGCCGGGCGCCCTGGCCATCGTGGCCATTCTCCTGTGTGAAGGCCTGCTGGTGGTCCGCAGCTACTGCAACAAATATGGCTACAAGGCAGACGGCGACCAGATGCTGTTTGCTTATGGCGCGGCCAACCTGGCAGCAGCCTTCACCGGGTCAATCGTCACGGGCAACAGCCCCTCCCGTGCGGCGGCGATGGATGCCGCCGGCGCGCGCAGCCAATTGCCTAGCCTGGTGGCGGCGGGCACCGTCAGCCTGGTGATGCTCTTCTTCACCGACCTGCTGGCGTACCTGCCGAATGCGGCGCTAGCCGGGATCGTCGCCAACGCGGTGCTGTCGCTGATCGAGGTCCACGAATTCCGCGAGCTGTGGCGAGTGCGCCGTTCGGAGTTCTGGATCGCCGCGGTCTGCCTGCTCAGCGTGCTGGCCCTGGGTCCGCTGCGCGCCGTCATGATTGCCTTTCTCCTTTCGGTCATCGACGTGATCCGGCGGGCGTCTCATCCGGACACGTCAGCGCTCCTGGAAGCGCCCGACGGCAGCCACTTCCTCCCCGCGGCGGATGGGCCGGCCTCCGGTTCTTCCGGTCTGTTGGTGTACCGCTTCGGCGCTCCGCTCTACTTTGCGAACGCGACCCTGTTCCTCGACGACGTCGAGCGGTTGGTCACTCAGGCGTCCAACCCCGTCCGCTGGTTCGTGCTGGATGCGCAGGCGATGGTGGACGTGGACACGACCGGTGCGGGGGTTCTTCGTCAGGCGATCGACCTGCTGAAGAAGCGCAACATCACCTTCGCCGTCAGCCGCGCCGATCGGTCCTTCCGCTCGTGGCTCGAGCGCTACGATCTGATGGAACTGATCGACCCGGGCCGCTTCTACCCGACCAACCGGCACGCGGCTCAGGCGTTTCGCCAGTCTCCAGAGAGCGCGGGACATGCATCAAGCGCAGTAGTTGATAAGCGGGATGAAGGAGGCACCTGATGCCAAGCTCGACGATCAGAACCGTTGCCCTGGCGGTGAACGCGATCGAGGCGTCGGCGCTCGAGAGCCTCTAGGCGATCAACCGCCGCCTCAAGGATGGCGGAATCAAACTTCACTTGTCCGACGTGAAGGGCCCAGTGATGGATCGCCTGAAACGGTCACATTTCCTCGAAGAGCTGACCGGCAAGGTTCACCTGTCGCAATTCGATGCTGATTGTTGACGCATGAACCCCCTCGTATGGCTTGGACCTACGGAGTGGCAGCTGCCGTTCGCCATGGCGGTGACCGTGATCCTCTCGTCGCATTTCGTTCGCACCCCGGCAATGTAGCGCCAGGCGCCCGCCACCGCGGCGATCGTCATCGCGGGTGGATCGCAGCATCACGAGAAATTGACGGCAATTGAGCAGGGCCTGCACCGCGTGGGCGAAGTGCTGTTCGGGTGCATCGTGGGTCTCGCGGTCGCATGGACCCCGTCGAAGCTGTGGCCGCTTCCCGAGGCGCGATCTCCGAGCGCTTCGAACAAGCAGGGCGCGGGTCAAGCGAGAGAGCACAGTCGAATGACACGAATGACGAGGAAGCGAAGAACGGGAGGACTGCTCGGCGTGTCAGCAGCATGAGGTCACGCTCCGCCTGCGCGAAGTCCGCCGCCGAGATCGTGCGGTGAATGTCCGCTGATTTGATCTCAGGCAATGAGCGTATTGCTTTCGAATCCACGTGTCGCAAAGAGTATAGCCATCGTCTCGATTTGTGCAGCCTTCAGCTATGACACGTGGCAGGCTAGCGCGACTGGAAGTTGTTAAGTGGAAATGGCCCCGCGATCCACTCGGTGCCGTCATTCCAGCGAGTTCAAACGGTCGAGTCAAAGGAGACCACCCATGGTCGTCAGGCAAAAAGCAAAGCAGGTCGCGCAGGCGCGCGCTGGCAAGTTGGGTCAGTCGCTGCGGGAAGGGGCCGGCAGAACTTCCGCAAAGGTCGCCGCCAGGGCCACTGCCGCAAAAGGCAAGGCAGCCTCCAAGCTGGCGGAAAGGGACATTGCCGCGATAGCTGAGCACGTCGTTGCCGATCTGACCGAAAGCGGCGCCAAGATCGCTCAGCACGCGTCGGGAGGCATCGACGAGATAGCGCACCTGGTCGCTGAAAGGCTGGGCAAGACGAGCGATCTGGTCCAGGAGACGCTCACGAAACAGGTCGACAAGATCGTGGATCTGGTCGCCGCACGGCTTGGGCAATCCAGCAACCGGGCGCAACAAACGCTCGAACAGCGTGCGGGTGAGATCGCCGAGATGGTCGCCGCCAAACTCAGCGCGGGCGGTGGGGCCACTGCGAAATCCGGCGCGGAGGCGGCCGCCGTCACGCCTGATGGAAAGAAGGTCAAAGTGACCACGCTGCAAAACACGAAGCTGAAAGTCGTCAAGCTGGATTGGAAGGAGGTCTACTACAGCAACTGTCCCCTCGTGTCCGCCAGCAATGTGGACGAGGGACTGGGCCTGACCAAGCAGGAGTTCAAGAAGATCGGCGTGAACTATCGCTACCTGCGTTCCAACCCGGAGAACGACTGGTATCCGCACTACATCCACAACCTGGACAACTTCATCCGCTTTGGCGGCCTGTTCCCGCCCATCAATGTTCACGCGGACATCCGTCGGACCCGGCTGCTGGGGGTCACGCAGATGCCGGCCGAAGGCGGTGTCATGATGGTGCGCGCCGGAGACGACATCTTCCGGATGACCGACTTGAAGGGCAAGAAGATCGGCCTCTCCAAGAGCATGAACCAGATCAAGAACGATTGGTGGCGCATCCAGGAGCACCAAGGCATCGAGCTCATGCTCCGGATGAACGGCATGACCATGGAGGACATCCAGCTCGTCGAGTTCCCCTACGCGGACGACTGGTACAACGATCCGGCGATGATGGGCCCGCCCATGGAGCTCTCGATTGATCTGTGGATGAAGCGTGACCACAAGAACGACCTGGCCTTCCGTCCGCTCGAGGCCGCGCTCGAAAAGGGGGTCATCGATGCGATGTACCTCCAAAGCAAGCCGCTCCAACAGGTCAGCGAGATGACGGGCAAGTTCGCGGCGATCGAGGACCTCTCCCGGTATCCGGACTGGCGCCTGCAGGTGGCCAACATCCCTGCGGCCATCACCTGCACCGAAGAGATGGCCACGAAGCACCCCGAACTCGCCGTCACGTTCATGAAGGGCATGATCCTGGCCGGGCGCTGGGCCAATCAGAACAAGCGGGCCGCGGCGGAAATCCTCGACCAGCAGACGTTCTACCGGGACATCGAGCACACCTACCAAGGCATCCGTGACGTGGACCTGGTGCCCAACCTGAATGCCCAGAACCTCGTCTCCGTGGAGATCGGCAAGAACTTCATGCTGAGCCACGGCTACATCAAGAACGACTTCGATGTGAAGGAGTGGGCCGCGCCGGAGATCATGGAACAGGCCGCGAAAGAACTGCTCGAGGTCCGCTGGGAAAATGCGACCGCGGACAAGCTCGCCATGAAAGGGTCACGGCTTGGGTGATCCGGGGATGCCTTTTCCGAGCATTGCGGAGCATCACTGGCGGCATCGGTGATGCTCCGACGCGGCGCCCAGAAGACGACGCCGATCATGACGAAGGGATACGGCACCATCGCTCCCCCTCACGTTTCTCGGGTCGTGCTCGTGGCGCTACAAAAGAAGCTCGATCGGCCGGTCGGGGCCATGGGCCGCAGGCAAGTTCTCGTTGGGAGGGCTGTACGTTGATGCCGTGCGACCGGATGGTGCAGAAGAGCGTCGGGCCGAGATTCGGGCTCCCCAACCTGGCGCAGCGTGGGCCGCATGTCGCGGCGTAGTGCAAACAGGTGAACGCTTCACCACGCGCGTCGGCCTCCATTCCCGAGGGCGACGCAGCCATCGACGCCTACACAAGCATTCACCATAGGAGAAACAGATGAAAGAATTCTCACACCGGACCCGCGCGCTCACGGCGACGCTACTGGCCGCGGTTGCGGCCGGCGCGTTCTCCAGCGCACAGGCACAAACGCCGCCGGACGAATGGCGGTTCCGCGCAACGATCTATGGCTGGTTCCCGGCACTCGACGGAACGACGCAGTTTCCGAGCGGCGCAGGTGGCCCGTCGATTGATGCCAGCTCCGGCGATGTGCTCAGCGGCCTCAAGATGGCCTTCATGGGCGCATTCGAAGCGCAGTACGGCAAGTGGGGCGGGCTGGTCGACTGGGTGTATGCCGACCTCGGCTCCGACAAATCCGGCACGCGCCAACTCTCCATCCAAGGCCAGCCCCTTCCGGCGGCTATCAATGCCAACCTGAGCCTCGACGTCAAGGCCAACATCCTGACACTGGGCGGCACCTATTCGTTCATCGACAAGCCGGAATACACGCTAGGGGCGATCTTCGGTGCGCGCATGCTCAACCTGGACCAGACGCTGAACTGGTCCTTTGTCGGCACTGGGCCGCTGGCAATTGCGCGGTCAGGCACCAGCGAGGCCAGCGCCACCAACTGGGACGCGATCATCGGAGTGCGCGGGCGCGCCCGCTTTGGCGACGAGCTGCGCTGGTTCGTGCCGTACTACGGCGACGTCGGCGGCGGCAACTCGAAGTTCACGTGGCAGGTGCTGGCCGGCCTGGGCTACTCCTTCAAGTGGGGCGACGTGATCGCGGCGTGGCGTTATCTCGACTACGAGTTCAAATCGGGCGAGGCGCTCCAGTCCTTGAGCTTCAATGGCGCCGCGGTGGGAGTCAGCTTCAAGTTCTGATCGACGACGCCATCGAACTGATGCCGAGCGGTCCGCGAACCGGCGACAGTTGCGCCGTCAACGGCGCGCGACGCACCCGGACCTCGAGGCCATGAAGAGAGGCCATATGCGAGTTGCCTTGCTGTTTGCCGCGCTCCTGGCACTGGGCGGCTGCGCAACGCGGCCGGTCAACCCGCCGATCACCCAGGCGGAGCCCAACAGCGGCTATCGCCTGGTTACGCGACAGGCGCATTTCAAGGACCCGGAGACGCTGGTCGTGCTCGCCTTCTCCGGCGGCGGAACCCGCGCGGCCGCCTTTTCCTACGGCGTCCTGGAGTACCTCAACCGCACGGAAATCGTCCGCGCCAGCGGTGAAAAGGTCCGGCTGATCGAGGCGGTCGGCGTCATCACCGGCGTGTCGGGGGGCAGCTTCACGGCACTGGCCTACGGGCTTTACGGCGACAAGCTCTTTGCAGAGTACGAGCAGCGCTTCCTGAAGCGCGACGTGCAGGGCGAGATCATCGCCCGCTTCTTCAGTCCGGCCTACTGGGGCGATCTGTGGTCGAGCCACTGGGGTCGCACGGAAATGGCGGCCGACTTGTATGACGAGATCCTGTTCAACCGCGCCACGTTCGGCGACCTTGGCAAGAGCAAAGGCCCGCTGGTTCTCGCCTCCGCCACCGACGTCTCGACCGGGGCCCGGGTGGTCTTCGACCAGGATGTGTTCGACGCGATGTGCTCCAACCTCGATGCCGTGCGGCTGTCGCGCGCGGCCGCGGCATCTTCAGCGGTTCCGGTGTTGCTGTCGCCGGTCACGTTGAACAACTATGGTGGATCGTGCGGCTATAAATCACCGGTCTGGTTGGACGTGCTGTCGGGGCCGGCCGGCCCGCCCCACGTGGCAGCGCGCGCAAAGCGCGAAATGGACGAACGACTTGCCCTCGGTGACGGCGTTCGCCGCCCGTACATCCACCTGGTCGATGGCGGGGTTGCTGACAACGTCGCGATGCGCAGCGTCTTGACTGTGCTCGAATTGATGGAAGCTTTGAACCGCGCCGGGGTGTCCACGCGGCTCGATGGTGTGCGTCGCATCGTGGTCATCGTCGTCAACTCGAGGTCTCAACCCACCACGCACTGGGACGAAAAGGAGAAGCCTCCGGGCTCGTTCGACCTTCTGCTGCAGGCCACCAGCGTTCCGATCGATCACTTCTCCTACGAGTCGGTCGAGCGCCTGAAGGACACCGAGGCGCGCTGGCAGACGGTGCGTCGTCTGCGCAACTCGGCCGCGTTCAAGGCAAATACGGACCCCGCGGTCGCGGCTGAGTTGAAGGCGCCCGACGTCGACGTCTTTACCATCGACGTCTCGTTTGGTGTGCTGAAGGACAAGGCGGAGTCCGAATACCTGTACAACCTGCCTACGGCCTTCGTGTTGCCCGGTGAGGCCGTGGATCGCCTGCGTGACGCCGCGGGAACCATTCTCAAAGAGTCGCCGGAGTTCCAGCGGCTGTTGAAGCAGGTGGGCGCGAAGGTCCTGCCCAAAGACACGCTGACCGGGCCGGCGGCCCAATGAGCGGTTTCTTCTTCCAGTTACGGCACTCCGATTGAGACTTGAATGAAACAGCGCACCGTTTGGATCTTCTCATTGGCCGCGGCAGTCGTGGCCCAGGCTGCCGCGCAGCAGTACGTCTACCCCGCCAAGGGACAGTCGCCGGAGAAACAGAAGAGCGACGAGGCGGCCTGCTACAAGTGGGCGGTCCAGCAGTCGGGATTCGATCCGGCCAAGCCACCGGCGCAAGCGCCGGCAGCCAAGCCGCCGACAACTGCGACAGGCACCACCCCCGGCGCCGGTGCACGCGGCGCGTTGGGGGGCGCGGCGATAGGCGCCATCGCCGGTGATGCGGGAGCCGGTGCCGCCGCAGGCGCCGTGGTTGCACGCTCCAGCAGCCGCCGGCAGAACGCCGCCGCCGACCAGCAGGCGCAGCAGCAACAACAGGCGGCCTCACAGCAGCAACAGGCTTCGTTTGCCAAGGCACGAGCGGCTTGCCTCGAGGGGCGTGGCTATACGGTCAAGTGAGACGCAATCGACCGCACTGCTGGGTCACGATCAGCCGCCCGAACGCGAGTGAATGCGGACAGTGAGAAATGAAATGAAGAAACCCGTGGCAGCGGAGCCGGTGATCATCAGCCTCGACTAGGTGAAGCAGGCCGTGGAACGCGGTGTGTTGCTATGGGACGCGCGCGATGAGCGTGCCTACGCAAAGGGCCACATCCCGGGCGCGGTGAACCTTGGCGACCCGACGCTCACGCTGCGCAACACGTGAACCGAGGACTTCCTGCCGATCGCCGAGTTGGAAAAGGTGCCGTGATGGGGGGCTAGCATCCACGCATGCGTCGCATTGCCCTCTGGGTATTCGGAGTCGCCACCGGGCTGGTTGTGGTCGGGCTGGTGGGTGTCGCGATTGCCGTCGCGACGATCGACGTCAATCGCCTTGTCGCTTCAGCGCAGGCGCGCGTCAAGACGTTGACAGGACGCGACCTGCTGATCAGTGGCGGAGCGAAGTTCGAGGTTTCGCTCGAGCCGAAGCTGATCGTCAACGAGGTGAGCTTCGGCAACGCGCCGTGGGCGGGCGCCGGTCCACTGGCTGCCGCGAAGCGGGTGAACGTGCAGTTCGAGCTCCTGCCGCTGCTGTCGGGTCGCTTCAAGGTGATCCGACTGGACTTGCTTGAACCCACGTTCGCCCTGGCGACTGATGCGCAGGGCCGCGGCAACTGGGAACTCGGCGCCGACGCTTCGGCCGCGACCCCGGGGCCGGCGACGAACACGCCGACGGAGGCTCAGGCTGCATTCAGCATCGGCAGACTTGACCTCTCCAAGGGTACGCTGACATATCGCAGCGGAAAGACCGGCAAGGTCTCCGAGGCTGCCATCGATGCGCTGTCGATCACCATGCGCGACCGGCAAGCGGCAATCCACGCCGAGATCCGCGGCACGATTGACACAGTGCCAATCGACATTAAGGGTGAACTCGGAGCGCTGGACGCGATCATGGCGCGGCGCTGGCCATACCCCATCGACGTCAGCGGCAAGATCGCTGGGCGTACGACAACCCTCAAGGCCCTCTTGCTTGTCGACGAACACGCCATTGCACTCGACCCGCTCGACCTGACGTTCGGAGACCAAGTCGTCGCGGGCCGCGTTGCGTATGCGATGAGCGGCGTGCGGCCGCGGCTGGACCTCGATGCCAGCGTAGATTCGCTCAAGGCGGCGCAGTTGGCTCAAGCCGGTCCGGGCGCAATGTCTGCGCCACCGCCGACTGCGCGGGCCTCGCGTTTCCTTCTCTCAGAAGCCGAGATGCCTCTGGGCGCATTGCGCGACATGGACGCGGACGTCAAGCTCGTCATCGGCAGCTTGGCGTTGACTGATCGATTCGTCTTGCAGCAGGTCGACGCCCGCTTCACGATCGAAGACGGCCGCTTGGAACTGCGGGTGCCGAAGGCCGGGCTCTTCGGCGGCTCCCTGGTCGCGCACCTCACAATCAACGCGGCGCGCAGCGCGAAGCCGGCGATTGCATTGCGAGCCGACGCCCACAACATGGATCTTGGCCCGTTGCTCGCAGCGCTCGATGTCAAGCGCGACGTGCATGGCTCCCGCATGGCGCTGTCGGCCGACCTGACGATGCACGGCGACTCCCCTCATGCGTTGGCCGGCGATGCAAGCGGGAGCGTCTTGCTGACCGTTACCCATGGCACGTTCGACAACCCGAAGGTCGACCCAGGCGGTGCGTTCGAACGCCTGCTGGCGGCAATCAATCCGGTTCGCCAGCCAGAAACCTCGACCGAGATCCTTTGTGCCGTTGCACGACTGCCTCTCTCACACGGGGTAGCCCGCATTGACCGGTCGCTCGCCATGGAAACCGACAAGGCGGGCGTTTCGGCCAGCGGGACCGTCGATTTCCGCAACGAGACGCTCGATCTCTCGTTCAGCCCCAGCGTGCGCCAAGGGATCAAGATTGGAACTCCCTCGGTTGCACAGCTCGTCCGACTCGAAGGGTCGATTCATGACCCGCGCGTGCGCATCGACGCGGTGGGGTCCGCGGCAACGGTCGCCCGTATAGGCGCGGCGGTCGGGACGGGCAGCGTGTCCGTATTCGGCGAGGCGTTGCTGCGCCACGGCGTCCAAGGCGCAGACGGCCCATGCGCGGTCGCGCTCGGCACAGTGCCGCCGGATTCGCGCACGAGGTCGACCCATCCTCCGACCGAAGCGCGGCCGGAGTCCGCTGGCAGGCCGCGGCTGCTGCGTCGGTAGATGGTCATGGCGAGCCCTTGCGGCACCGAGCTCGTCGTGAAGCGGACATGCTTCACGCGCCAGGAACCAGACGCTCAATGTGGCTGATCACCCCGCCGACGGTTGGTGCGGACACAGCTGCCAGGCACCTGATTAGCGAACCGCTTCGGCGCCGGATAGCAAGTGATCGTTATGCCTGACCACTGAATAGCTGCTCGACTTTCGGTCCGCCATCAACGACAGGACTGCATCCACTTCCTGCAATTGATTTCACAGAATGTCGCGCGCCGAGAAGGAAGCCACGGACTGCCTACTTATCAGATGCTCTCAGCGTAGGTCGTCTTCTGGCCGAAAACGGTCCTCCGGCTCTCTAGCGGTGTGAACGATTTGGAAGCGGCGCTGCATCAGCGAAAACTTCATCGTTCTCCGTCCAAGGCACCCCACCCCCCGTCTCTCCAAAAGGCACCCCCCACTTCGGATTCACTTTCATCCGAAGAAAAACCTCCTCGGTGCGTGGGGCAGCGCAATAGATCGCTGCAACGAATCTTCGCCTTCGGCGAAGAGCGGACCTCCTTGATGACGTCGGGCATCCCGCTCGGCTCATCACGAGGAGATCCCATGATCATCGAGAGCGGCATCATCATCCTGCTGGGCTTCCTGTTTCTCGTTGCGAAGCTTCGGCGCAAGACCGTCCTGTACCTCCTT
>Ga0210069_1000164_pt1 | contig 12775 bp, 21 predicted proteins | sample RushSE_TuleB_D2_FD_185568 | JGI IMG/M metagenome (GOLD analysis project Ga0210069, IMG submission 185568) | Wetland microbial communities from San Francisco Bay, California, USA, that impact long-term carbon sequestration - RushSE_TuleB_D2... | ecosystem: Environmental > Aquatic > Marine >... | reverse complement strand
GTCGGGAGATCTGGGCTAGAAACAGAAACGGCCGCCCCGAGGGGGGCGGCCGTTGTCGGTCGTGGTGGGGAGCGTCGTCCTCGTCAGCAGAGGAGACGCTGCTCGTCGGAAAGTCCGAGTCGAGCGATCTAAGCGAACTTCCTTACGAGGATGGGCTTCCGGCAGGTCTAGAAATTGGTCAATTATTTGCTGACGGCTTGAGAGGTGTCGGAGGATCGGGTGCTAGGCCGGCGTTGATGTCCAGCATGGCCTTGAGAGCTTCCTTGGCTGTGTGATAGATTGGAGCATTCGGGTATAGGCATCGTGCACACAAGGACACCGAACTCTCCACGGGGATCGGCATCACTCTCTTGCATTTCCGACACTGCTTGATTTCCCGGATCGGGCATGCCTCTACGTCGATGTCGTCGGACCTGGCCTGCGCCCGAGACAAGGTGATTCCGCACTTTCGGCAGTGAATCTCTCTCGGGTTTCTTTGATGTTTGGAATGATCGAAGGGGCATGAGGTGGCGCAACACTCAGTCCACTCGTGGTTGGAGGTGAAGGGATGTGGTCTTTTGGGGTTGATCGTCATTCGCTATCTCCATTGTTGTAGTGGATGCATGTCGTAGTGGTCTGCCCATTCGCGAATGCGCGTCTTGGACCAAGCCACCTTGGCCTCCAGCGGGAGAGACTGACGTTGTTTCAACACTGTCAGATCAAGCATTGTACCCAATCGGATTGATGGTGGTTGTTAACCGGATAAGCATGGATCCGCCGTGTCGGCGGTGGGCGCCAGGAGCCTGTACTTGTAGACGCAGTTCGGAACCGTCGAGGTCTTACCCCACTTCCTTTTTTTTGCCATTCTCGATAAGATGCCAGCATGAGGTTTCTACGTCAAGAGGTTTTTTTCGGTTTGACTTTCGTAGGTCGGATCGGGTAGGCTGCCTTCATGCCTCGACGAACGTTGAACGTCAGTGAAGAAACCTGGCTGGCCGTGCAGGAGCTGCGCTTGCGTAGGATGCGCGAGCTCCGCAAGAATTTTACCGCGGACCAGGTGTTGCTCGAGCTTTTTGCTGAGAAGCTTGGTGCGCGACCGAAATCTCTTCGTCAGATCTTGAAGCGGACCTTGACCATCTTGCCCGAGTAGCGAGGTTTCAGGTCTTGTATGAGCTTGGTGGTCGTGGGGGCTACTTCCTTGAGTTTCTTCACCACGAGCTTTTGGACCGAGGGAGACGGTTTCTTCACCTCTCCGGTCCTGAGCCAAGCCTCTAGGATCTCCTCCTCGGTCGGTGGTCCTGGCTTGAACGCGGGTACCTCTCCCCGCGACCAGCTCCGCGAGGAGGTTCCGTAGACTAGGTCGGTGCTCATGCAGGGAGCATAGGTTGTTTTTGAGTTGTTAGCCAGTAGAGTTGTCTTGACTCTTTGTTCTGAAATGGTCTAGGTTTGTATCACGTCGAGGTGTAAAAAGTAAACTTGACACTTAGTTCTGGTGGTGTATTATTTTCACCATGCGCTCTATCATTCTTACCCTACTTCTCTTCTCGGGTTGTTCGCCGTGCTTGTGTCCGGTGCGTATTGACCAGCTCCCGCGGCTTCAGCTTCGCGAGTCACTCGTCGAGCTGAGGCCCAATCCCTTCTTTGAAGGGTGGTCCGGTGACCAGGTCCTGACCGAAGCCGACAGGGCCGTGCGCCGGCTCGAGGAGCAGCGTCGCTTCGAGGAGCGCCAGATCAAGATCTGGGGCGCTGAGATCCGTCTCAACGAGCTGCAGGCGCAGCTCGACGGGCTGGACGAGTCATGATCTCGCCGCGGATGCCGGTGACGCCGGCCGGGCTGCGCGTCGTCGCGAGCTGGCGTCCCTGCGGGCTCTGCGGGAAGCCCCTGCTCTACACCGAGCGCGGGAATCGTCTGTCGCTGCCGATCTGCGGGTCGTGCTCCTGTGGATTGATCGCAGAGCTCGAACAACGCGCGAAGGAGATTGTGTTATGAGTCAAATCCTCGATCAAATCGTTCCGATCGTGGTGGCTGCCTGCGAGTACGTTTGTCTGGCAGCGGAGAAGCGGGGTTTACCCGACGTTCAGTGGGTCAACCTGCGCGAGGTCGCGAAGGGTCTGAAAGGCGGAGTGGCGGCCCTCGAGGAAGTGGAGAGGGCGTTGCTCGCTGTCGTGGAGTCAGCTCGGGAGGCGGAGGGGAGGCCGTGGGCGCCCCCGAGCTCGTTGGTCTGGTGGTGTGCAGTAGCGGCGAAAAATGCCGTGCAGCGTGCTCTCCGGGACAGGATCGACGGCGTGGACAAGCAATTCGCGCCGGATTCCAAGGTGGACGGCGTGAAATATTGGGCGGAGGAAGCTCGGTGGGCGATGGAACAGGTTTGCGGAGAGGAGGTTACATCGTGAAGATCAAGATCACGGAGAGAGGTTGGCCGGGGCACCACATCGTGCGGCTCCTGCGGAATGGGGAGAGGTTGTGAGTCAGAACTACGGCGACGCGATGGCCAGGGTAGACAGGGACGTGGATCGCCTGCGGGCCTGCCTCGACCCGGCGTGGTCTCCCTCGGAGAAGGCGGCCATCTTGATGGGGGTGGTCGAGGCCATCGCCCACCTGCATCCGGACCACCGGGAGGAGATCCAGGCTAGGGTGGTCCTGTCGTGCTCGAGGATCGATTCGGGAGGCGGGTTCTCCGGAGTCTCCTGACGATCGCCCGGACGGTTCTGGCCGCTGCCTCGGCGACGGCGAATATTCCGAGCATGAGCAGGGCTATGAGGGTCACGCCGTCCACTCGTCAGGCCGTCCTCGACTGCACGTCGAGCAGGAGGTCGTCGCGCGCGAAGCCGTTGGGAGCTCGCGAGTGCTCGACCCAACGGTCGACGAGCACGATCCAGTTCTCGTCGCAGCACTGGTCGTCCCATTCCGGGGTCCACGCGGTGTCGTCGTCTCCCCAGGAGTTTCCTCCGTAGAGGCCGACGCTCGCGTTGCGCCGGTAGATGCCGTGGCGCCCCCACTTTCCCGGGTAGTCTCCGGCGGCCTTGAATCCTCCCTCGGGGACGTACCAGAGTTGGCGTCCTCTCGGGTTGGTCTGGGTCTGGGCGCTCGCGGGCAGGCTGAAGCCGGCGCAGGTGCCGCACCCGAGCCAGTTGGCTATGGCCTTCTCTTCCGCGGACTTGCCGACGAGGGCGTAGGCCACGGTCCGGGTGCCGAAGAAGCCTTCCTGCATCCAGATCTTGAGGCCTGTTCTGAGCACGAACCCCGTGTCGTTGGCGCCGGTCGCGGGGTCGTAGCCGGTGCGCTTCTGGTACTCGCGGCCGACGTCCTCGGCCGTCGGCCAGAGGCTCTGGTCTCCGACGTGCTGCCCGACCATGCGCGCGTGGTGGGCGACCATGGAGAAGAAGCACGCCCCCGCCACGTCGTTGTAGAGGGGGTCTTGGTCTGGCCTGGGGAGTTTTCCAGACGGTGTGGGGAAGGATCCCCAGTCGGAGGCCGACGGCACCCTCGAGTATTCGATCAGCTTCTTGGCGTCTACGTACTTCGAGAGGAGGAGGTCCCTGTGGTCGGGTGTCCAGGGGCCGAGGCCGAGCTTGCGTTTCGACAGGTCGAGCATGCGACTACCTCCTGAAACCTAGTCTCTTGTCTTTCATCCACGCGTCGGCGCGGGAGAGTTGGCCGAGCTGTGCGGCGGTGGCTTCTCCGCGAGCTTCCGTCAAGTGCAACCTCATCGAGGTGCCTCTCACCGCGCACGCGACGGCGTCGACGTTGTCGGTGTTGGCGAGGTCGACGAGGCACGGACCGACGTCCGCGAGGAGGAGGCACGAGCTGACGGCGTCGACGGGTCCCGCGTCGGCCCAGTCCGTGCAGTCGACGACGACGTCGTCGAACACGTCGGGGGGTCCGGCAGGCGTCGGGGTGGGCGTCGGGTTCGGGACCGGGTTGACGGAGCAGGCCGCGAGGAGGACGACGAAGAGGAGTCTCGACATGGGCTGGGATCTTACCAGGAACGTTTCTGATGTAAAGCTATGTCTTGGCGTGCTTCCTCAACCAGGTTCGTCCTTTCCTGGTTGCCCGCCAGACTTTCTTGGCGTCTACGTACCTGACGAGGTCGTTCACGCACAGCCACGCCAGGCGGTTCCTGGCCTCGTAGTCGTGGTCGCCCAGGCTGACGCACCATTTTATGACAGCGTCGATCGAGAGGGGCGACTTGGCGACGAGCTCCAGGACGGGCAGGGCTGCGGCCGGCCACGCGGGATCCTTCGTGACGGGTATCTTGTTCCCGTAGATTCGCCGCTGCACGCCCTGCCTGTCGATGTAGTAGCGCATGGGGTCGCGTATGGTGGCGCGCAGCGGAGGGAGGTCGGTCATCAGTCGTCTTCGTCGCGGGAGAACCTGTAGGCCCTGGACTTCTCAGTGCGGGACGTCTTGAGCTCGTCTACGACCACCGCCAGCGCCGCGGGTGCGAGTCCCGTTCCCCGGCACCTGGTGCACTTCGCGCGGGGTACGGACCTGGGGTTGTCTGGGTCGCAGGCGGCGCAGGAGATCCGCAGGGACGCGGCCGGAGTCGCGTCTCTCTCGAGGTTCTGGATGGCCAGGGCTGCCTGCACGTGCTCGTCTCCGTTAGGGTACGAGCACATTTTATCATGAGGCTACGAAGACCGCACCACGTTTTTTCACTCTTGGGACGGGGGGGGTTCGGGAGGATTTGTTGGTTCCTGAAGATCGTTGTTCTCGGTGATTTTGACTTCCTTGTCTTCCTCGATTTCCTCTCCTTCTTCGTCTTCCTCGGTCTCGTCATCTTCGAAGTTCAGATCTTTCAGGTCGTCTTCGTCGTCGAGCAGGTCGTCGTCGGTGTCGTCGAGCGAGGCCGACATCTCGAGCGTGTCGTGGAGGAGGGTTTTGACGGACATCCGGAGGCTCTCGAGGCACTCGAGCAGCTCGGTGGTTCCTTGGCGCTTCAGGCGCTCGAGGCGGGACACGAGCTGCTCTCGGGTCTCGACTCCCTCGAAGAACGCGGTCAAGTCTCCGGCATCTGCGGACAGGTTGAACAGGTTTCCTACTCTCATGGGGATCTCCTCACCACTCGACGGGGACGACGTCGAATTGCTTCAGGGCGGCGACGGCGATGTACGCCCTCAGGGTAGTGTACGGGTTGCGAGAGACGAGCAGGAGGCACTCGACGGAGGGGTCGGGCAGTGCGTTCCCGTCGCAGTCGACGGCGACCACGGTCTTGGACTGGATGATGCACGGGAGGAAGTTGTTGTTGCCGAGGGGGACGTTCGGGACCATCCTCGTGGCTCCTCTCCCGACGGGACGGGTGTCTTGGGGTTTCAAGACGTCCGCGAGGGAGCCGACCGGGATTTCGATCTCGATCAGGTTACTTGGCATGAGACTCCTCCGGTGCCACTTCCTTTCGGTCTTCTTGGTTGTCAGGGGAGGCCGGGGCGGTCTGCTCGGGTGTTTTCTCCACTCGCAGGATTTCCTCGATCTGCGGGTAGAGGTGTTTGGAGATCTCGGTGAAGTAGGGGAGGAGCCGGCCGAAGAGTGCCGGGTCAATCTCCTTGAGAGGTACCTTGGCGTAGGCTAGCTTGCCGAGCTCGACCAGGTCGTCTTTTTTCCAGGCCGGGGAGGTGAGGGAGCTCCAGAACGCGCGGATGAGGAGGGCGATTTGATTCTTGTTCGGTTCATTGGCCATGTCATTCAGCTTTCGTCAGGTGGTGGGCAGGTCGTGGGCTCTCAGGATGTTGTCGACGGTGGTCTTGAGTTGGGCGACGACGGGGACGTCTCCGGCGATCAGGTGGGCAGCCTTCACGAGTACCGTGATCTGTCGCACGCGGGACTGTTTGTCGACTTCGTCGACGTCCTTGATCGCGCGGAGAACTTCTTGGACGACGGTGCCGGCCCCGAAGAGGCCTCCGGGCATGCTCGAGGTCAGCTTGCCGACCTCGTCGACCATGTCGTCGAAGGCGGCCCCCATCTTTCCCGTCTTCAGGTCGTTGTCGGTCAGGCAGTGCTCGGAGGCGAGCTTGGCGGCCTGGGCTCGCGCGCTCTCGGCCTCGTGGGGGTTCGACGTGCCGCGGGCCAAGCGCTCGAGCTTGGCGATCTTCTCGGCCGCTTCTTTTCGGTTCACGAGCTCTTCCCCGAAGATTTGCCGTAGGTGCTCGATAGCTCGAGGGCTCTCAGGAGCTTTGGAGTGACGGCGCGCACGTGCATCTCGACGAGGTGGCGCAGGTAGGCGGCCCTCGAGCAGCCCCTGGCTCGAGCCAGCGAGCTCAGTTTTCTCATCGTGGACGGGGTGATCGCGGCTTGTGCGAGGACTCGCGTCTTTTTTTTGCTCGGTGGCATGGTCGAATACGATCGCATACAGGAGCATGCAAGTCAATTATGCAAGATCTCCAGGGGCTGGGGCTCGTCGTCCTTCTTTCTCTTCTTTTTTTCCGGTTCGTAGACACCGGGGACGTCGTCGCGGGCTCCCGAGCAGTAGTCGATCACCGCGACGCATAGTTTTCGTTCTGCGTCGGTCAGAGAGCTCGCCGCTTCGGACGCGAAGCGGAGCCTCTGCATGCGGCTCAAGCCCGTCGCTGAGGCCATCTTGACGGGGTGGGTTTCTCGACGCCGGTCCCGGATCTGAGGCGGCGGGCGCCACTCCTGCACGACCTTCGGGTGGCGACCGGTGTACGTGAGCATTTCTCGGATCGCCTCTGCGTGGGTCAGGCTGGACCACTTGACGTACATGTCGATCGGGATGGGGGCGGCGCTTTTCCATACCTCTAGGATCTCGTGCGGGAGGTTGTCGGCGCAGCGGAGGAGGTTGGTGACGTAGGTCTCCGAGTAGCCGGCCCGCATGGAGAACTCTTTCGGAGATATGCGGAATGTGTCTCTCATCTTCTTGGCCGAGAACGCGACTTCGTAGGTCGTGAGGTTCTCGCGAGCCGAGTTCTCGATGATGTTCACCCAGTGCTCGTCTGCCTCGGGGATGTCGCTGGGGAGTATCACGGCCGGGACGCGCCTCCAGCCGAGTTTTCTGGCCGCCTTCACCCTGCGGAACCCGGCCCTCGTGCTGAACCCGTCCTCTGACTCGATCACGACGACGGGTTGTTTGAGACCGTCGCGCCTCATGCTTTCGGCGAGCTGGTCGATGGACTCGTTCGACGCCCACAGGCGGACGTTTTGGAACCTGGGGTCATCGTGGATCTGGTCTAGGGGGACGAGCTCGACCCTCGTGAGCAGCTCCGATATCTGCTCGCCCTGCGGACCCGAGATCCGCGTCCTGGTTCGCTGCTTGATCTCCCGGCGTCGCTTCTCGACGAAGGAGCTCGCTCCTCGGATCAGTCCCTCGTTGACCCCGACTTGGGCGCGACCCAAGGGATTCAGGATCCCTTCGAGGAGGTTTCGGCTGAACGCCTCCTCCGTCAGGGACTCGCCGTTTTCAGCTCCGGGTGCCGGTTCAGCACCTTGTCGACCATCTCCTGCTTCAGGAGGATCTTCTTGATCATGTTCGCGTCCAGGCTCCCGTCGAGTACCGGGTGGATCACCTGGACCATCTTTGCCTGTCCAATCCGGCATAGCCTATCCTCCGCTTGCACCATGGTGGCCGGGTTCCAGTCGGTCTCGAAGAAGATCACCGTCCACGCCCTGGTCAGGGTGATTCCCGTCCCGGCCGCCCGGAGACCGCCCACGAACACCTGCTTCTTTCCTGACTGAAACTGCTCGACGATCGAGAACCGGTCCTGCATCGGGGTGTCGCCGTATATCACGCATGATTTCTCACCGTAGTGCTCGTGGATCTTCTCGAGCACGTCTCGATGGTGGGCGTAGATTACGAGGCAGTCAAGGCCCGACTCCAGTATCTCGTCGGTGAAGCGCAGGCAGGCCGGGAGCTTGAGCAGGCCCGTCTTGTGGCGCACGTCGCTGTTTTCCTCGAAGCGCACGGCGACGGTGTCGAGCATCATGGCCGCGTGCCGGTACTCGTCGGCGGTCCGGGCGGCTGCCAGGCGCTCCATGGCCTGGTCGACGGCCCTCGAGTAGAGGGCGTGCCACCGGGCGAACTCGGGGTACTTCGTCCAGTCGACCTGCTCGTCGAGGACCACGAGCTGGCGGCGCTTCGGGGGGAGCTCGGGCAGAACGTCCTGCTTGAGCCTCCTGATCATGAACGTGGTGCGGAGCTTCTGCTGGAGCTCTGAGGAGTGGGTGCAGCCGTCGGCCACCCACTTGTTTTTCTTGCCTCGTTTCTCGACGTGGAGGCCGCAGTATCGGCGGGCGAACGGCCACCACTGGCCGAACTTGGCCGGGCAGAGCGCCGCCGCCAGCGGCCAGATCTCCCGCGGACAGTTCTCGAAGGGCGTGCCCGATAAGAACAGGGCCCTCCTGGCTCCGGAGTAGATGCCTCCCTGACCCAGGATGGCCCGGCTGCGCTGCGACTCCGGGTTTTTCAGGGCCTGGCACTCGTCGAAGATGGCGAGGTCCCACCGGCGGCGCAGGCTCTTGGAGAGCGGGGTGTCGTGGAGGGCTCGCCTGGCCTCGTCGACGTCGGTGGTACCGGGGGGAAGGACCAGGGCCCAGATGTGCGGTCTGCTGAGGATGGCGGCCATCGCCAGGTACAGCGAGCCCCTGACGGCGAGGTAGGGGAGCTCGGCGTCTGGGGTGGGGGCGACGACGACGTCGGACTTTTCGTAGAGCTTGGCGATCTGTTCTTTGTCGGTGAGGAGCGAGCGGAGCAGCGCCGCCTCGCTCGGCTGCAGGTGGTACTTGATCGAGGAGGCTTCGAGGCGCTTCTTGCGGGTCGTGGTGGCCGCGACCTTCTCGTAGTTCGCGATCACGATGGTCGGCTTGGAAAACTCTGTCGGAATCTGGTCGGTGGTCTCCGGGAAGAGGTACGCGTACCGGTCGCCGTCGACCAGCCACTTCATGGCCTCGGCCTGCCAGTTGCGCGTGATGGTGGCCGGGCACACGACGAGGACGCTGCGCGGTTTGAGGGTGTTGGCGACGGCTAGGGCCTCGACCGTCTTGCCCAGTCCCATGTCGTCGCCGAAGAGGGTGTCCTTTCGGGAGAGAGCGTAGGCGACGCCGGCTCGCTGGTAGGGCTTGTAGGCGAGTCCGGGCGGGGAGGGGACGATGATGTTGGCGTCGACGGCCCTCGACTGGGCCAGCTTTCGCAGGTGGTGCTTCATCACCTCCCTGGCGGCCGGCAGGCAGTAGCGGTGCAGGCGCGTGGCGTCCTCCACGCGGGGCGACCAGTATCGCCGGCCGATGCGGGCGCGGCATCCCCGGCAGACGGCGGGCTCGCAGAGGGTCGGCTCGTGCAGCTTGAAGCCGGCTTGCTTGAGGTACTTCTCCTCCCCGGGCAGGTGCTCGGCGACGAAGACTCCCTTCCAGAAGGTGATCTTCACGGCCGCTTCCAGGCCCAGGACGAGATTCCTCCCCGGACCTCGCCGTAGACGGCCAGTACCAGGTCCTTCGGGTAGGGGTCCCAGCACCACCTCTCTACTGCGAAGGCTCGCTCGACGGCTCGCAGGAATTCCGGAGGCGTGCGGTAGCACTGCCGGCTCCTGCCGGGTTTTTGCCGGGGGGCCATCGTCGACTACCTTTCCATGAGCTTCCTGGTCGCGGACGCTACGGCCTCTTTTACCGTGCGGCCCGTGCCTCGCCTGTCGAGGCCGTGCCTCCTCGAGTAGAGGCGAACGTGCACGAGTTTCTTTCCCTCCGGAGAGCGGGAAACCTGGACGTACGTCCTCACGATCGGGTGCGAGACGTCACGAGGAGTGGACATGTGGAGGCAGCGTACCCCTCGCGGTCGGTCTGGTCAAGTCTGAATGAAGGGGGGTTTCATAACGGGGGTAATGTAGCGGGGTAATTATTTTCTGGACAACCGGGTTCGAGGTGTGTACCTTGTCGGCTCGGTCGCTCGGCGAAGGGTTCGCCGGTCGACAAGACCCACCAAGGTAAGGAGAACGCTATGGCAGCAAGAAATCAGAGCAACGGCAACGGCAGCGGGCAGCAGGTACCGTCCCTTCCGCCGAAGGGGTTCCGCAGGTCGGGGACCGCGGCGGCGGCGGGGTGGTTCGTCATGACGGAGATCGGGAACGTCCTCTCGGGCGAGCTCACGGGCATGTTCGAGCGGCCGGACAGTCTCCGTGGACCCGGCGCGACGTCGAAGTTTTTCCAGGTGAAGGTCGACCAGCCCTGCAAGGTCAGGGCGGAGCGGGGCGAGGACGCCAAGGTCGTTGACGCCAAGCCGGGCGACTTCGTCAACGTCAACTACGGGCCGAAAACCAAGCCGTGGGAGAACTTCATCTCGGACATCAACGCGGGGGCGGTCTACAAGGTGTTCGGGACGATCGTGTCGGGCAAGGTCAAGCTCTCGGGTGGCCGGAACATGCACAACTTCGACGTCTTCCACCAGATGGTCAGCCCGCCGGTGGAGACCGAGACGGTCGAGGAGTCGTTCTCCGGGTCGGACTCCGCGGAAGACTCTCCGCTGTAGGGGCCTCCCGTGCCGAGGCCGGTCTCGATACGCGTGAGCTATCGTAACGACGCCTCTCACCTGCTACGCCTGGAGGCAGCCCTGGCGAAGGATAAGCGCCAGAGCTCCGCCTGGCGGGCCCGGGCCGTCCGGTCAGCTCGGAAGCTGGCTCTCCTGCTCCTCGAGGCAGACTCGTCCGTGAACATCGAGGAGAGGTCGGGAAAGCCCAAGAAGCGCCGGTCCGGGAGCCGGCCTGGACGGTTGGCGGCGGGTGAGTCAGGAGTGGTACAATAGCAGGGGTCGGGTCCCGAAGGCGGAGTTGTTCACGAACGTCCGTCTTCGGGCCCCGCTCATTTTTTGAGGAGGATGGATATGCCCGACGAAAAGTCTGCTAAGAGCGTTGGTGTCGGGGTGGACCAGAAGGTGGCGGCTACGGAGATAGCGTACTGTCCGTTATTGGACATCTACCATTATCGCAGGGTCGACGGCGAGGAGCATTTGTTCGACGGCCAGCAGCTCGAGAGGGCCGTCGACGGTTACCTCAAGGAGTCCGAGACGAGGATGGCCGAGTTCATGGCCACCCTCACGTCCATGGCCAGGCAGTTTCCCCACAAGGTGGTTTCCTTTGATCAGGAAGGGAACATGAACCTGCAGGAGCTCGTCGAGAAGAAGATTGACGTCTCCGCTGAAGATCCTCTGAAGTAGTCGGTGCTACTTGCCAATCTTCGCGAGGAGGAGACCATCGGCTGCTCCGGTCGAGCGCGACGAGGGAGGCGACGTCGGGAGCGTGCGGAAGCTACCGACGTCGCCGATCTATCCTCGTGGAGGTGAAGACGAGTTGTCCGAGAGTAAAGAGCCGGGGAGTCGGGAGAAGATGACCAGGTTGTTGCGTGGGGGGAGGTTCTGCACGGTCTCCGAGATGCTCGGGGTGTTTTCTCCGTCGGAGTGCGCCGAGGCAATCGGGGAGCTGTGCGATTCCGGGTACGTAGTCGAGTGTATCGGGGGCAGGTTGGTCAGGCTGAGGGTCAGGGGAGAGGCGGAACCCAGGCAGTCGCTGGCTGACGTGCTGGTGAAGCTGGAGCTGGAGGTCGTCGCCGAGAGGAATCGACCTCTCAAGACTAGGGAGGTTTCGAAGTCTTCGGAGGGAAGATTGACTGAGCTGTCGGGTGGGGAGCTGGTCTTGTCTGACCCTCCCTCGGACATGACGCTGAGTCTCGACGGGTGGTGCGGGTTTACCCGGGCGGTGCTGGCTAAGCGCGGCTCGGGGAAGACCTACTTCGCCGGGGTCATGGTCGAGGAGGTGATGGGAAGAGACGGACACCCGATGGTGGTAGTCGTGGATCCGGGCGGCGTGTGGTGGGGCCTCCTGGCCCTCGCGGGAGGCACGCCGTCCGCCTACCAGATCTTGCTCTTGGGGGGATCGCGTGGTCACCTGCCGCTGAAGGCCGAAGACGGGTCGGCCGCCGCCGAGGTCGTGTCCAGGGTCAGGCCGGTGACCGTCGTCCTGGACCTGTCTCGGCTGTCGCCGGCGGAGCAGCACCGACTCGTCGCTGATTTTTGCGAGAGGTTGTGGGACCTCGAGCAGTTTCCCGTGCATCTGGTGGTCGACGAGGCCGACGAGTTCGCCCCGCAGAGGTTCGGGGCGCTGCCGAAGCAGCAGCGCAGGTCGCTGGATTTTCTGAGCCGAGTCGTCATGCGTGGGCGGGCCAGGGGCATGGGGGTCACGCTGATTAGCCTGCGGCCGGCGGTGCTGGCCAAGAACCTGCTCTCGCAGGTCGACGAGCTCTACCTGCTGCGGTTGGTGGAGTCCAACGACCTACGGGCCGTGACGACGTGGCTCGAGAACTTTCAGAACCACGTAACGACGGAGCAGAGGGCGAAGTGTCTCAGCAACTTGCCGATGCTGGGCACGGGGATCGCGTACTTTCTCCGCGGGGGGGACCGGCCGGACTTTCGGCGGTTCAAGGTCAGGCAGAAGCGCACGTTCGACTCGTCTAGGACGATGAAGTCGTCCGCGAGGTTGTCTGCCGTGCTGTCGCGACCGTCGTCGGAGTTGTTGTCGCAAGTCAAGCAGATCTTGGACCAGCCCAGGTCGGCGGGAGAGGAAGACTGATGGCCCGTCGCCGGTACTACCGCGACGAGGTGGGCAGGTTCGCGCCTCTTCCCCGGATCTACCGCGACGAGCTGGGCAGGTTCGCGGAGCCACCTCGCAAGAAGAAGCCTCTGGTTCGCAGGGAGCCGCCCCGCAAGAAGAAGCCTCCGGTTCGCAGGGAGCCGCCCCGCAAGAAGAAGCCTCCGGTTCGCAGGGAGCCGCCCCGCAAGAAGAAGCCTCCGGTTCGCAGGGAGCCGCC
>Ga0210069_1000160_pt1 | contig 12804 bp, 15 predicted proteins | sample RushSE_TuleB_D2_FD_185568 | JGI IMG/M metagenome (GOLD analysis project Ga0210069, IMG submission 185568) | Wetland microbial communities from San Francisco Bay, California, USA, that impact long-term carbon sequestration - RushSE_TuleB_D2... | ecosystem: Environmental > Aquatic > Marine >... | reverse complement strand
TTGTCATGAACGTGTTATCACCCCCGGACCCAGGGCCCTCGCTACCAGCGCCGTTACAACACAACAAATGGCCAATGAAGGGAAGGATCGGGCAATGACCATGCTTTTCCTGGCCCCCAAACTGAAAGGGGATTCGTGGCTCAAGCACATCCGCAACCAGGATACCGGCATCGATCTGCGGGTGTGGCCCGAGGTGGGCCGGGCGGAGGACGTGATTTTCGCGCTGTGCTGGCAGCACCCGCTGGGTGAGCTGAAAAAGTATCCGAACCTCAAATGCATCGCCTCGCTGGGATTCGGTGTGGACCACATCCTGCGGGACCCGGATCTGCCGGCAGGCGTGCCTGTCACGCGCCTGGTCGACCCGGGGATGATCGCCGCCATGAGCGAGTACGTCTTGGCGGCCGTGCTCAACCACACCCGCCAGTTCGATCTCTATCGTCTGGACCAGACGCAAAAGAAATGGGCGGCGCGCATTCCGAAGCGGCCTCAGGACGTCCGGGTGGGGATCATGGGGATGGGGCATCTCGGTGCGGATGCCGCACTCAAGCTCCGGGCGCTGGGATTTGCGGTCGCCGGCTGGAGCCGCACCGCCAAGCAGGTGGAGGGGGTCCGCAGCTTTGCCGGGGATTTCGACCTGGACCCGTTTCTGGCCCAGTCGGACATCCTGGTTTGCCTGTTGCCGCTCACGCCGGCGACGCAGGGGATTTTGAACCGCCGCACGCTCTCCACGCTCCCCAAGGGGGCTTACGTCGTGAATGCCGCACGCGGCGGGCATCTGGTCGAGGAGGATCTTCTGGAGGCCATTGAAAGCGGTCATTTGTCCGGCGCCTGCCTGGATGTCTTTCGGAAGGAGCCGCTGCCCGAGTCGCATCCGTTCTGGAGCCACCCGCAGGTGACCGTCACTCCGCACGTCGCCAGCCTGACGTACCCCAAAGCCGTGGCTCCTCAGATCGTCGCAAACTACCGGCGCGTGCGCTCGGGGGAGCCCCCGCGGCATGCCGTCGACACCCGACGGGGGTACTGACATTATTGCTCCAGCACTCCGGTAACCCCTTGAGACCGGAAGAGTTGCTTTGAAAGGAGAACCGTGTATGAGAACCGTGGCGCTTGCCATCCTGGCTCTGACATTTTCGGCTCTGTGCTGCGGCGCTCTGCAGGCCGCTGATTTTGAAAAAGAGTTCCTGAACAAGCCGTGGGGGGCGCCGCTTTCTGAGTTTCCAGGGTATGTCAACGTGGGCGGCAGCGGCAAGATCGCCTATTATATCAACCCGAAGCAGGCCTACATGATATCCGGCGTCCAGTTGTCCGACCTGGTCTATGGGTTCTATGACGAAAAGTTCTTTGCGGTGTATGCCGCGCTCGAGGCGATCGATGGGTACGGCGCCATCAAAAGCCAGATCCAGCAGAAACTCGGCGTGCCCAAGATCAGCATGGAGTCCCGCGGCGGGCTGACCACGTATTCATGGAAAACCGGCGACACCCGGATAAAAATGAAATACTACGGCGCGTCGGGAGCCATGAAACTCTCTTTCTACCACCTGCCCATCGCAAACCGGGTCAATGCGGAGATGCAAAAAGACCTGGACGACGAGCCGCCGGAGCCGCGCTTCCCCCTCAGCAAAACTCGCCAGAAGGAGGCGGTCGAACTTCTGGAGCTGTTCAATTACTAACGGACCGGTGTTGGTGAATTTTGCATTCTGGAAAAAATACTGACACAGACGCCGAGTTCTCAAGTCCAATCCTCTCGCCCCGCCCTGTATATGCAATGATTTCAAACTGCTGGTTTTAAACCCCGCATCACTTTGTGGCATGGCTCTTGCTCAAGATCTTGCACGATCAATTGTCTCAATCCGAGATCTCATCCTTACCCGTGCCCATCGCCGCCGGTGAAAAGCGCGCACAAGTACTTTGCAGCCATCATCACCGGGGTTCAACCGATAGAGTTCGCAAAACGTTCTTCGAACGTATTTGAACTGGAAAGGGTTTTGCGCCATGGACATCCGAGCAGGGCTTACCGCCATTCTGGTTCTGGCCCCCTTCGGCGGCGCTATCCTGTGCGCCGTCCTGGGAGCCAACCGAGCCATCCGGTCGACCATCGTTTTGGCCACGGGCGCCGTTCTCATCGCGAGCGCCCTTTGGTTGACATCGCTGGTACCATTTCGACTGCCGGTTGAATCCTTTCTCGGGTTGAATCTTCACACGCTCATTCAGGTGGCGGATGGCCTCCTGCTCCTGATCATCCTGTATTACGGCCTCAAGCACAAACACCTCGTGATCGTCGCGCTCGCGGTCCTGCAACTGCTGCTCGTGAGCTATCTGGAGTTTTTCATGATGAAGGGGCCGCTGCCCGTCGAACGGGTGTTCTGCGACCACCTGTCGCTCATTATGGTGCTGATCATCTCCATCGTGGGGTCCATCATCTGCTATCAGGCCATCCCTTACATGGAGAATCACGAGCATCACTACCACCTCCTGAAGTCGCGCCAGCCGCGCTTTTTCTTCGTGATGCTGCTGTTTTTGGGGGGCATGAACGGGCTGGTGCTTTTCAACGACCTGACCTTCATCTACTTCTTTTTCGAAGTCACCACCCTGTGCTCCTTCCTGTTGATCGGCCACGACCGCACCACCATCGCGACCCAGAACGCCCTGCGCGCGCTGTGGATGAACAGCCTCGGCGGGACGGCCTTCGCCATGGGGATGGTCGCCGCCTACCGGTCGACCGGCACCCTCGATCTGCAGAAGATCCTGGTGGCTCCCTGGCTGGCAGGCTCCGAAATCTATTTGCTTGCCCTGGCGCTGCTGTGCCTGGCGGCATTCGTGAAATCGGCCCAGTTCCCGTTCCAGAGTTGGCTGCTGGGGGCCATGGTGGCACCTACACCGGTCTCGGCCCTGCTGCACTCCAGCACGATGGTCAAGGTCGGCGTCTATCTGGTGCTGCGCCTGGCGCCCGGCTTCAACGGCACCCTGATCAGTGACAGCGTCGCCGTGTTCGGCGCCTTCAGCTTCCTGGCGGGGGCGGCGCTGGCCGTGGGCCAGAGCAACGGCAAGAAGGTGCTGGCCTATTCCACCATCAGCAACCTGGGACTGATCTTCGCCTGCACCGGTCTCAACACCTCCGAGGCCATGATCGCGGCCATGCTGCTGCTCGCCTTCCACGCCGTGGTCAAGGCCATGCTCTTTCTCAGCGTGGGGGCAATCGAGCAGCACATCGCCAGCCGAGACATCGAGGACATGCGCGGGCTTTACGCGGTGATGCCGCTCACGGCTCTGATTACGGTCTCCGGCGTCATCATGATGATCATGCCGCCCTTCGGCGTGCTGCTGAGCAAGTGGATGGCCATGGAGGCGGCCGCCCGGAACCTCTACGTCATCATTATGGTCGCCTTGGGCAGCGCGCTGACGGTCATCTACTGGGCGCGCTGGGCCGGGACGCTGATGAGCGACCCCTTTGCCGGACGTTTCCGGCCCGAGCACCAGCCGGTGCTGACCTGGCTGGCGCTCGGGCCGCTGTGCATCGGTGCGGGGGTGATGAGCGTGCTCGCGCCGTGGCTGTACACGCGGCTGATTACTCCAATGATGACCTCGCCCTATTCGCCGGCTTACGTTTTGAAGGACGGTGGCCTGGAAAACGTCTATGGGACGTTCGCCATCCTGCCGCTCTCTGCGGTGGCCCTGCTGGGTCTGGCGGTGGCCGTGATCGCCCTCAAGCGAGCTTTTAACGCCAAGATCGCCTCACCTTACCTGAGCGGCATCCAGACGGGCGAGCCGTCCATGTTCCTCGGGCCGATGAACCAGCCGGTCAAGGCGGAGGCCAAAAACTACTATCTGGACACCATCTTCGGGGAAGCCCGACTGACCGATTGGGTCAATCTGGGAGGCGGGATTCTGCTGACCCTGATCGTAGGAGGTGCACTGTGACGAGGACCGCCATCCTGATCGCCTGCGGACTGGTGGCCGGCCCCATCATCGGCGGGTTGGTGAGCGGCATGGACCGCATCCTGACCGCGCGCATGCAGTCGCGCATCGGGCCGCCCGTGCTGCAGCCGTTTTACGACGTGGTCAAGCTGCTCTTCAAGGAGCCGCTGGTGGTCAACGTCTGGCAGGCCTTCTGCGCCTACTGTTACATCGCGGCGGCCTCCATTTCCCTGGTGCTGTTTTTCCTGCAGTCGGATCTGCTGCTGATCTTTTTCGTCCAGGCCGTGGGGGCGGTCTTCCTGGTGGTGGGGGCCCTCTCGTCCACTTCCCCCTTCAGCCAGATCGGCGCTCACCGCGAACTGCTGCAAATCCTCTCCTACGAGCCGCTGCTGGTGCTGGTGGTGGTGGGCTTCTACCTTGAAACCGGCAGCTTCAAGATAGCGGACATCTATGCCTGGCAGCACCCGTTGCTGCTGAAGCTGCCGTTTCTCTTTATCGTGCTCGGCTACGCCCTGACCATCAAACTGCGCAAGTCGCCTTTCGACCTGTCCACCTGCCACCATGCCCATCAGGAACTGGTCAAGGGGCTGCTGACCGACTACTCGGGCCCCTTCCTGGCGCTGACCGAAATCGGCCACTGGTTCGAGGTGGTGCTGCTGCTGGGAGTTTGCACCTTGTTCTGGTCCACCAGCTGGATCGGGATGGCGGTGCTGCTGGCGGCAACCTATTTCCTGGAGGTGCTGGTGGACAACATTACCTCGCGCATGACCTGGCGCTGGATGCTGAGCTACGTCTGGGGCGTGGGACTGACGCTGTCTCTCGTGAATCTAATCTGGCTGCATCAAGGATGACGACGTATGCAAGCGGTTAAGCGGTTTATCAATCGGCTGCGGTCCAAGTCCCCCTGGCTGCTGCATTTCGACTGCGGCAGCTGCAACGGGTGCGACATTGAAATCCTGGCCTGCCTGACGCCCGTCTACGACGTGGAGCGCTTCGGCATCATCCATGTGGGCAATCCGTTCCACGCCGACATCCTGCTGACGAGCGGCACGGTCAACCACCGCAACAAAAAGGTGCTGGCCAATCTGTACTCTCAGATGCCGAACCCGAAAATCGTGGTCGCCATCGGCGCCTGCGGATTGTCGGGGGGCGTCTTCAGGGAGGCTTACAACGTGGTCGGCGGCATCGACAAGGTGATCCCGGTGGACGTTTACGTGCCGGGCTGCCCGCCCAAGCCGGAGGCCATCATCGACGGGGCGGTGCTCGGTCTGGGGAAACTACTACAGCTCCAAGAACGGAAAGAGGCTTAGATTATGCGTGAGGAGATCATCCCGGTCGACCCCGACGTCCTGGTGGGAGCGGTCGCGAAGCTCAAAGTGCAGGGCTGGCGGCTGGTCACGCTTTCCTGCACGGAGATCGACGCAACCTCCGTGGACATCCTTTACCACTTCGACAAGGGCCTCGAGCTCAAGCACCTGCGGCTGGCCGCGGCCAAAACATCCCCGGTGCCGAGCATATCGTCGGTGTACTTCGCCGCCCTGCTGGTGGAAAACGAGATCCAGGACCACTTCGGCCTCGCGTTCGACGGCCTGATCGTGGACTACAAGGGCACTTTGTACCTGGAAGAGGAGGCGTTGAAGACCCCGTATTGTCGCTTCAGCCTGCGGCCGGCTGCGCCGCCCGCAGTTCAAGGAGGACAGACCGCAGATACCAATGCGCCGGCGCCGAACAAGCCGGAGGCAGCGCTGCCGGAAGGGGTGGTCAAGGAGACGATGGACTCATGACGCGACCAGCGGGTCTCAGCAACGTCGAGTTCAAAATCCTCCCCCTTTTTCCCAAAGAGGAAGAGGGGACTAAACCTCTATCTCCCCCTTTGGCAAAGGGGGGGCAGGGGGGATTTCGTAACACACAGAACGGCACCGTCGGTCTGAACCTGTTGTTGCATGGTCATAAAGACGTGGAGATAATCCGATGCGCAAAACCGTGATCCCCTTCGGGCCGCAGCACCCCGTGCTGCCCGAGCCCATCCATTTAAAACTGACGGTGGAGGACGAACGCATCACCGAGGTCATCCCCGCCCTGGGCTACGTACACCGAGGCTTGGAGCGCCTGGCCGATGTCCGCGATTTCCATCAGATGATCCAGGTCGTCGAGCGGGTGTGCGGCATCTGCTCCGTCATCCACGCCCTCTGCTACTGCCAGGGCGTTGAGGAGATGATGGGCGTCGAGGTGCCGCCGCGGGCCAAGTTCCTGAGGGTGATGTGGTCCGAGCTGCACCGGATACAGAGCCACCTGTTGTGGCTTGGGCTTTTTGCCGACAGCTTCGGCTTCGAGAGCCTGTTCATGCAGTTCTGGCGCGTCCGGGAACGGATCATGGACATCAGCGAGGCCACCACCGGCAACCGCGTGATCGTGTCGGTCAACGTGGTCGGCGGCGTGCGCCGCAACCCGGATGCCGAACAGCTCCGCTGGCTGCTCACCCAGCTCGACTGGGTGGAGGAGGAGATCCAGCGCCTGGAAACGACGATGCTGGAAGACTACACGGTCAAGAAGCGCACCGTGGGCAAGGGGGTCCTCACCGGGGAGAAGGCTTACGAGCTCGGTGCCGTGGGCCCGGTGCTGCGCGCCAGCGGCGTGGCCCAGGACACCCGCCAGACGGGCTACGCCGCCTACGGGGATCTGCATTTCGAACCGGTGGTGGAGACCGGCGGGGACTGCTACGCCCGCAGCAAGGTCCGCTTCCGCGAGACCTTGGCCAGCATCGACCTGATCCGGCGGGCCATCAACCGGCTTCCCGACGGCGAGGTCCGGGCCAAGGTCAAGAGCAAGGGCAACCCCCAGGGCGAGACCGTCAATCGCGTGGAACAGCCCCGCGGCGAGCTGCTGTATTACTTGAAGGGCAAGGGTGAAAAAAACCTCGACCGCGTGCGCATCCGCACCCCCACCTTTGCCAACATTCCGCCGCTGCTGGTCATGCTGCCGGGCCTGTACCTGTCAGACGTGCCGGTGGTGACGCTGTCCATCGACCCGTGCATCAGCTGCACCGAGCGCTGATTGAGGAGGCATGCGCCCATGTTTAAAATGACGTCCAACATCATGCGCAACCTGGTGGTCAAGAAATCCACCCGGCGCTACCCTTACGAAGTGCGGGAACCCTTCGACCAGGTGCGCGGCGAGCTTGTGAACGACATCGATCGCTGCATCTTCTGCGGTACCTGTGCGGTCAAGTGCCCCTCCCAGTGCATCGAGGTGGACAAGCAAACCTACAAGTGGAATTACGACCCCTTCGCTTGCGTGTACTGTGGTGTCTGCGTGGACATCTGTCCGGCCAAGAGCCTTTTCCAGAAGACCCAGTACCGCAAGCCCGTGGGTGAGCGCCTAACCATCAGCATGCAGGGCAAGCCCCGGAAGAAGGCGAAAGACAAAGAAGCGGCAAAGGCGAAGGAGGTGCCTGCGGCGGAGCCGGGAGGCGAGCCGCCTCCAGACGAGTCTCCCTCAGCACCCGAAGAGTAGAAGTTTTAGGTTCAAGGCAATTACGGGGGCCTTGCACTCACAGATACCAACCAATGGGAAAAGTTTGCGGCACAGCGGGCAGGAGCATTCAACGATGGGGTCGGTGATGTACGAAACCGCTTCGCGGTAGCTGTGCCACCCGCAACAATCAACCCCCGACATTTGCCTGCCGCCCGCGTCGTTTCTTTTTTCCCTGATCATGTCAGGATGCCTCTCGGATTTGTTTAAACCCCACCCCCAGGAGGTGTCACATGAGCGAACTGCGTCAGAAGAGGATCAGGGCCATGGAACTCAAAAACCTCTCCCCCCACACCCAGCGCGCCTATCCGGCTGCCGTCACCGGGCTGGCCCGACACTATCGGCAACCGCCGACTTGCGATCAGCAAAGAACAGACTTCGGGCCGGTTTAAATGCGTTGCCTCCGGACATCAACTCCAATGCCGGCATCAGGCTTCGAGATTTCACTCCATTCCCTTTTCCCTGTGCGCTATGTCGGATTTCAGACGCGGCCGCCGCTCCAGCGCAGCTTGGCCTTGAGCACGTCGAAGTAATGCCGGTCCGGCAGCAGGATCAGGTTGAGGGGATGGTCGCTTCTGCGGACGGTGATCACGTCCTTGTCCGTGATGTTCAGCCCGGTCTGGCCGTCCAGGGTCAGGACGATGTCAGAGGAGCCCTTGTCCAGGCGCAAGGTGATCTCCACATCGTCCGGGACGATGAGCGGCCGGTTGGTGAGGGTGAACGGGCAGATGGGCGTGATGATGAGGCCGGGGACTTTGGGGTGGACCACCGGTCCGCCGGCGGCGAGGGAGTAGGCCGTCGATCCGGTGGGGGAGGCGATGATCAGGCCGTCGGCGCGGAACGTGGTGAGGTAGTGGCCGTTGATGTGGGTGATGATGTTTGCCAGGCGGGCCAGCGCCCCGCGGTTGATCACGATGTCGTTCAGAACGGTTTCACGGATGATGGCCTTGCCCTTGCGAAGGACTTGAACGTCCAGGCGCAAGCGAGGGGAGATTTTGTACTCTCCTTTCAACACGCGGTCGGCCGCTTCGAAGAGGTTTTCTTCAGCTATCTCCGCCAAGAAGCCCAGATCGCCGAACTTGACGCCGAGCAGCGGTATCTCCCGGTCGCCGACCCAGCGCACGGCGCTGAGGAAAGTCCCGTCGCCCCCGAGTACGAACACGCAAAAGAGGTCCTTCGGCGGCTTGGCCGGACCGGCTCCAAAGCCTTGGCGAGGTGAACCGGGACTGGATTTGCGGATGACTTCGATCTTGCGTGCCTTCAGCCAGTCCGCAAACTCCTCGGCCTTTCCGGCCGCTCGGGAATCCTTCTTAATGTAGAGAGCGACCTTGCGCATGCCTGCGATTGCTTCTTTTTTCATAAGAGTGGTCTTCCAGTGAAGTCGCTTTCAAATCCCCCCGACCTCCTTTGCACAGGAAGGGGTGGGGGGATTTCGTTCCTCGTTCGGATGGCTCGGTGCGCCACAAACCGCTTTAGATGATGTTGATTTTTCTTCGGTGAAGCAGTTCCGGCTACTCTTACAGGTTCGCATCTTCAGGGACAAGAGTTTTATTAAGGCCAAAAAATTCGCCGGGCGCTTTAGCGCAGCGCGATGGCCCTTTCCGGGCAGATTTCCTGGCAGCAGAAACATCGGATACAGGTTTTTGAATCGACTTCCGGCACGTGTTGGCTCATTGAAAGAGCGGACACCGGGCACTGGTCGACACAGGTTCCGCAGCCGGTGCAAAGGTCCGGGTCGGCCTGCGGCCGCAAGCCGATGCGCTGGTCCATGGCCGCCTGCATCGCCGGGTTGCTCGCGATGGCCTCGCCGCTGAGCGGCGGTAGTTTGAAATCCGGCAGGTGCCGCAACTCTCCGATCACATCGATGCGCTGCAGGTCGTAGTCTCCCAGCCCCATCTCCTTGGCCCTTTGCAGAAACAGCAGCCGGGCCGGGTCGCAGCCCATCATGGTTGCGATGACGGCATCCAATGCCACGGCGTTGTCGGCGGCCAGGACCAGGCCGATGTCGCGCAGGTCGGGCGACGCCGGACCGTTGCCCTCCATGCCGACCACCGCGTCGACGATGAAGAGATCGGGCACGCGCAGCCGGAAGACGTCGACCAGCAGCTCGTTAAAGCGGGCGGGGTTGCCGGCGGCGCGGTGCAGCTTGGCCTTCTGGGCGCCGGGCAGGATGCCGTAGCTGTTCTTGATCGCGCCGCTCAATCCGGTCAAGCCGTGGGTTTTGAACTTGGGCAGGCTGACGACAAGGTCGGCGTCCATCACGGCGCGTGAGACGCTGACCGACGGCAGGAAGGCCGGGTTGAAATCGACTCTCACGGATTCGTTGCCGATGTTGCGGTAATGCCCCCTGGAAGCCTCAAGCAGGCCGGTGCGACGAAAGCTTTCCTCGTTTGCGCCGTAGCTGACGACACCGGGGTTGTCCCCGACCACGAGCTCCGCCGGGCCCATGGCCTCCAATGCCTCGACCACGGCCGCCACCACGGCCGGGTGGGTGACGATGCCGTCGTCGGCGTCCGACGCCCGCAGCACGTTGGGTTTGACCAGTACCCGTTTGCCGCGCACGTCAAGGGGAAAAATTTCAAAAACATGGTTCACCGCCTGCCGGATCGTTTCGTAGCCGGCCGGCTGAATGCTGACTTTGAATTTCATCTTGAATTATTCTCTCTTATTTTTTCTCTTTCAGCAGGTCGCCCAATTTCGCAAAGGGGCTGTCGAGCACCGGCGCTCGTTCTGCCTGCTCCGGCGCCTCGCCGGCGTACCACTCCGCCACCTGGTCGCGTGCGTGTTCGTTGTCATGGCAGTAGATGCAAAGCAGCTCCCAATTGCTGCCGTCGGGCGGGTTGTTGTCGTGGTTGTGGTCCTTGTGGTGCACGGTCAACTCGCGCAGCCGCTTGCCCGAAAGCTCGCGGCCGCAGCGGGCGCAGACATGCGCAAAGAGCTTGAGCGCGCGCTCCCGGTAGCTGGTTTCCTTAAGCGCCCGTTCTTTCCGGGCGGCGGCGATGATTTCTCCTGGAGTTTGAGTTTTCCTCTCAACCATGTGCTAAGACCTCGCTTTCGATCCGAATGATTCCGACACCAGAGCCGCGCCACCCAGCGCCGGATCACGGTCTGAGGCGCCGTTTTTGAACCACCTGTCAAGCGAATGCGTCATGTGAGTCCTCTTCCGACCTTCAGGCAGTCTTGGCGGGCGATGTCGACAAAAACCGCCACGCGCATCAAATGGTCCTGAAACTCGATTTCGGCCAGTCGGATGCCCCGGTCGCCGTCGGCGGTCGCGCTGCCTTGCTTGACCCCCATCCAGTTGAGTTGCAGGACGATGGGGGTGACGGTCAGTACTTGTTGCGGCGCCGTCAGGACCGCCGTCAATTGGCGCAGATACTCCTCCGGGGAGTCCGACTCTGCGGCCAGGCCCTGGATCTGCCGGTCGATATCCGCCAGCAGCCGGGGAGCGTCCAGGGGTGCGGATTCTTCCGCGGCTTGCTCGGACTTCAGGACATCCAGACCGCCCGGCCTTGCCTGCTGGATTTTGAGCTTGATGGAAAGAATGCGCTGCTGTTCTTCTAGTTCGTTTTTGAGGGCGCGAAGCTGGAGCAGGCGTTCGAGCACCTGGGTCACCAAGGCGTTCAAAGCGCGGTCCTTCAACACGTGCCGGGTTTCCGCTTCGGTTGCGGACGGGTCGATGATCCGGTGGTCATGGAACTCAACGGCCGTCTGCGGGACGTCGCGCCGGACAATGTCGCCTTCTGCGGCCGTGCCGAAGATGGTGCGTTCTGTCTTGGTTGCGGTGAGGAGGGCAAATGCCCGGGCTGCCTGCTGCCGGGTGAAGAATGATTTCAAGCGCAGGTCCCTCTCCAACACCGACCGCATTTCGTCCGGGTCTACGAACAGCGCTTTCAGGAGCGGGTCTCGACCCCAGTTTTCCGGTGAAAGTCGCGTCGGGCCCGGTATCGCGTCGATTGTCTGCTGGATGTAGCCGAGCGCGTTTTCCACGGGGGACCTAAGGTCCCGCCGGCAGTCGCGCAGGGAACACACCACCGGGGCGCTGGCCTGCACCACCCGATCAATCGCCTGGGTCAGGGCGGCCTCTTTCTGGCGTCTTTGCCTGCCCGCCTCCCGCGCCTGTTCAGCACGGGAGATGATTTTTCTGAAAATGGTCACAAGCGTCCTCACCCCGGCTTAAAATCGCCTGCCTTGCGAAGTATTATTCATCACTCGTTGATAGATCTGTCAAGCTTCTTGATTCCCTGCAAAACCTCGAATACAGGCAGCGTATTGCCCGCCCTCCAAGCGCCGTGACGGACCGCCGTGAATTACCGTCAGCTGTATTGAAACCCCGCCCTTGTGGAACCGTCCTGTCGGCTGCTTTAACGGTTTCGGCCCTGGCCGGGACATGCTCCCAAGGAAATCAGCAATCCATGAGGTCTCCGGGTGTAGCGTATCGTCTTTTTGAGTCGTAATTTTGCTTGACAGGAAATAACAGCATGGGCTACCTATAAAACCAGAATTCTCCATAGAGAACAAGCTGCGGTCAATCGAGACCCCAGCCTTGATTTTCACGCTGCCGCGGATGCGCGAATCGCCGGACAGTTGCGAGCCTTTTAATCCGAGGATCACGTGATAGAATGAAAGCAAGTTTTAAAAGGGTTCCGGCCCTGGACAAGTCCTTCGCCATCCTCGAGCTCATTTCCGCAGCCGGGTTGCCTTTCAACATCAACGAAGTGGCCAAAAAGCTTCACCTGAACAAAAGCACCGTTTTCAACATCATGCATACGCTGGCAGACCTGAAAGTGCTCGATCGGGGTCCCGACGGTCTCTTCCGGTTGGGGACTCGGTTGTACATGCTTGGCACCGCCGCCGCCAAAGGAAACGGGTTGGTCCAGACTGTCCATCCGTACCTGATTGAAATCAACCGCAAGACGAAGCTTTCGGCCTTCCTGGGGATACGTTCCGGCTTAAAGGCCATCATTATCGACAAGGTGGACACCGCCTTCGACCTGAAAGTCTCATCGGAGGTTGGAATGCGTCTGTCGCTTTTTGCGGGGGCCGGAGGCAAGGCTTTGATATCCATGCTCCCGGATGAGGAGATCGAACGGATTCTGGCGGAATCGCGCTTGAAGCCATACACATCGAGAACGAACACCGACCGGAAAGCCTTCAAGGAAAGGGTATTCAGGTTACGGGAAGAGGGGATCGTCGTTGATCGAGAGGAGTATATCGAAGGGATCGTTGCCTTGGCCGTGCCGCTGAACACCTTTCGAGCTGATCTTCAGGCCGCCATTTGGGCCGTGGGCTTGAGCCAACACGTGCTCGAGGAGAAAATCCCGGAACTATCGGCGGTTCTGAAAAACGCGGCGGCTG
>Ga0210069_1000156_pt1 | contig 13035 bp, 15 predicted proteins | sample RushSE_TuleB_D2_FD_185568 | JGI IMG/M metagenome (GOLD analysis project Ga0210069, IMG submission 185568) | Wetland microbial communities from San Francisco Bay, California, USA, that impact long-term carbon sequestration - RushSE_TuleB_D2... | ecosystem: Environmental > Aquatic > Marine >... | reverse complement strand
CCGCAAGATTCAGCAGTTTTGAAAAAACCACCTTTTGAAGTTTTTTCTTTACCTTCACTTTATAATCGAGTCCCACTTCGCCCAGTGCAACACAGCGATGGATGTTTTGGGTTATAAAAAGGAGGGTGTCTTCCACATCCTCTGCCTTGGTAGACCAGGGATGATAACCGATGGCAGGGAGTACGTTATCCGGATATCTTTCGGCAAACGCCAGGGTTTTTCGGCAAGAATCCAGATCCATCGCTACGGCAATCATCCGCTTTACACCTGCCTTTAGAGCGTTTTCAACAGCTCTTTCCGAGTCTTTTATTTCACTCAAATGAACATGCCCGTCGATCAAAGCGGTTTGAAGTTTTGCTCGATCCAAATTTCCCAAATTCATAAAGCGCTCCCAAAAAACACCTTGAGTTTCCGTTGGTCCAGTATATCTATTCGGTTTTAAATGGCGTTAAGCCTGTCGATACCACTTGCATAGCATAAATCATTTTCACCCTTTACTGCACCATTTAAAACGTATACAACACCAAATATGCATCAAAAAGACACAAGATGATGAAATGTCTCGAAAATCCTACAATATGTTAATATTATTAGCAATAAAAAACACTTCGTTTTTGCGCCGCATAATGGAATGGTGGAATGCTGGAATAGTGGAATATTGGGTTTTAGAGCTGAACAAGCCTTTTTATGAAAAACGACAGAATACCTTTAAACCCATTACTCCAATCTTCCATTATTCCAATTGTGAGCGAAGCGAACTAAGTTCATCATATCTATAAGACACGTGCAATGAAGGTGAAATGATGATTGAAATTAAAATCCCGGGGAATAAAACACTTCAGCTTGAACATCTTGTTCTGGATTACAACGGTACCATCGCATTTGACGGTGCTTTAATTGACGGTGTCAAGGAGTGTCTGGCCGAGCTTTCACACGTGTTGACCGTCCATGTCATCACCGCCGATACATTCGGCAGTGTTAAAAAAGCGCTGGAGGGTATCGCGTGCAAACTGGCCGTCATACCTTTGGATCACCAGGATGCGGCCAAGCTGGAATATGTAAATAATCTCGGATGTGAGCAAACCGTGAGCATGGGCAATGGCGTAAACGATCGGTTGATGCTCAAAGCGTCAGCCCTGGGTATGGCTATCATTCAAGGAGAAGGGGCCGCCTTTGAAACCCTGGCTTCGGCGGATATGGTCTGTAAAGATATTCTGTCGGCGTTGTCTCTGTTAATCCACCCCTTGAGGCTGACGGCTACGTTGAGATGCTGACCCGAAAAACCGGATCAGACAATCTTGACAAACTCGTAAAAAGTCTTTTGTGAGCGACATTTGAGCATTTAGGGAATCAGCGTTTCAAGCGGTGAAGCGTTAAAAATTTCAAGCTGTTTGAGGCGCTTGCGCCGAGTTCTTGAAATTTAGCGGAACCGTTGGAAACGCCTCCAAATGGTCACGGAGCGAGCAATATCGACTTTTTACGAAACCATCAAACTTTATATTCTTTGATTTTGCCAGTCTATCTGCTTTCGACAATACGCATGGCAATTCTGATCCCGTCCGCTGCGCTGGAAATGATCCCGCCGGAGTGGCCGCTCCCTTCGCCTACAACATACAAATTACTAAAGCCGATACACTTACCGTCCACATCACGAACAACCTGTATTGGTGAAGAGGTTTTGCTTTCCAGCCCCATGATGATGCCGCTTTCAAAACCCGTCAATTTTTTACTGAAGCTGATCAATGCCTCACGTATGGAAACAGCAACTTCATGGGGCAGCATTTCCCATAAGGCCGCAGGCTTCAAGCCCAGCGGATAGCTGGTCTCAACCCTTCCTGACGTTTCTTTCTTTTCGATAAAATCTTTAATGCTGCAATAGGGCGCTTCGTACCTTCCGGTAATATCGAAAAAGCGGCGCTCGAGCATCTCTAACCAATCGAGCACCGCCAACGGCGTCGATTTTTTTTGCAACAGCCTGTCAGGATGTACCGCCGCAACACAGGCCGCATTGGCAAATTTCCCGTTTCTCAAATAGCGACTCATCCCATTCACGATATTGCTGTGGCTGTAAGCCGTTGCCGGCACCACGATCCCCCCCGGACACATACAGAAGGTAAACACCGGAAGATTCCCCTTGCAGGTGTATGTAAGCCGGTATTCGGCCGCCTTGACGCCCGGCAAATTCTTCTTGCCCCACTGGGCCAGGTTGATGACCTCTTGCAGATGTTCAATCCGGCTCCCGATGGCGAAATTCTTAATTCGAAAGGACACGCCGCTTTTGATCAGCATTCGGTATGTGTCAAAGGAAGCGTTCCCGGGAGCAATGATCAGCGTATCTGCATCTAGTGAGCCCATGGAAGTAGACGCTTCGACGACGCTGCCATTTTTAACTTTCAGATTCTCAAGAAAGGTTTCAAAATATACCTTTCCGCCGATCTTTTGATATTCCTCCCGCAATCGCTGAACAATGCGTTTGAGACGATCACTTCCAATGTGGGGATGCGCCATGTAAGCGATCTCTTGAGGAGCGCCGGCTTGGATGTAGCTCTCTATTATGAAGCGCTTTTCTTTTGATATGTGTTTGGACCTGGACGTGAGTTTGCCGTCTGAAAACGTACCGGCGCCCCCTTCGCCAAAGGCATAGTTGCCGGCAGGGTCAAAAACTCCGGTCCTTTCAAATTGTTTAATCCCGGTCTCTCTTTTTGGCGCCTCGGCGCCCCTGTCGATTACAGTTGTTTTAAAACCTGCTTTCTGAAGTACATAGGCCGCAAAAAATCCGGCCGGACCGTTTCCCACCACCAGTACGTTTTCTTCTCTTTTTTGATAGGGTATCTCCAATGACGGGACGACGGGACGAGGGATCTCTTTGAGTTCTTCCGACGAAACACCCACCCGGATCAGCCAGTGAATATTGTCTTTTTTCCTGGCATCCAGGCTCTTGCTATCTATCTGATAAGAAAAATCCCTGATGTTTAATACCGTACCGATTTTTCTCTTGAGTTGATCCTCGGTATAATCCGTCGGCAACTTCAATATAATCTCTTTGCAGCCCATACATTTGAAAATTTTCCAATAAATAAAGAAATATCATAAAAACAACGAATTATTTTTTGCAGCAGTCTTGCGGAGCGGAGCAGACTGCCGGGCATTCCACATCTTTTAAATCACTGTGCCCATTTCTATATTCATCAATGGCCTTGTGAAGTGTTTTAACGGCAAGCTGTATACAGTGGTGTTTTTTGACGGGGATATCGACAAGTTGTTTGAATACATCTCCGTCATTCAAATTTCTGGCCCGTTCAATACTATTACCTTTAACCAGGTCCACAGCAGCCATTGACGCAGAAATCGCACCCGGGCAACCAAGCACCTGGTACCTGATATCCGTAATTATATTATCATCGATCTTAAGAAAGATTTTCATGGTGTCCCCGCAGGATCCCAACATCTCGGATACCTGATCGGCATCCGGCAGACTTCCCATATACGGCTGTTCCATGTAATATTGAACAGCCCTTTCCGAATACCCGCAATCCAACAGCATCTGTTGTTGACTTCCGGCATCTTTCTTAAATAAAATTTCAGATTGACTATTTTCATCAATATTCACTGAAACCATAGCACAACTCCATGATGTTAAATTAATTTAAAGAATTTCCCGGGCGAATCTATGATTAAAAACTTTTTATGTCAAGTTTACTTTTTGTAGATTCTTGACATACCGTTTCAAATTTCCTACGGTCATTTTCATAAAAATAAATTTTAAAAATCGCTCAAAAAATGGATCGTTCAGGAGGAGATATATGATTAAAATATTACTGGTCACAACTGAAAAAGATCCTTTTTCTGAATTTGCTGCAGTCTTGGAAAAAAAGGACGATGTCGAACTTTTTTGGGCTTTAAGCGGACATGAGGCTCTAAAAACCATATCTCTGAATCCCATTGATCTTGTGATCGTTGATGAAAACATTGGCGACATGACAGGAATCGAATTCATAAAAAAGCTTCTCCCGATAAATCCGATGATTAATAGCGCTGCAGTAAGCCCGTTACCACCCGAGGAATTTCATGAGGTGAGTGAAGGACTTGGCGTGCTTGTGCAATTGCCGACCCAACCCGGTAAGAATGAAGCCGAAGATTTGTTGAATCGGCTGAAAAAACTGACGCACTTAACTAGTTCCCGTCCATAAATCGGCATAATTTGCCTTATGGGAAATTTAAAAAATAATCGTTGGGCAGTTTTAATCTAACCTGCCAGGCATTACCGTCATATTAATGAGAATTTTCTCATTAACGGATCTTTTTGAAAACAAGACTCCTATTTGTTTAGGGGCCACAGTAGTTTTTCAAGACTACTACGATAGTTGTTTTCGCGCCATGACCAACAAATTGGCGGATACAATCGATGCCCAGACGTAGCTTTTAAAGGAACGCAATCCTTTCCATGTGCACCGGGCAAAGCCAAAACATCTTTTGATCCATGATATGCCGGCTTCGATGCCGGCGCGAAAACGGCGAAGCCGGTTGTAAACCCACTGGCTGCGACACATGTCTTCAACTTGAAGACCGCGTTTTTTGGTAAAGCAAACATCTTTTATTTTCATGCCCTTGGCGGTTTTTAGATTTTCCTTTGAAGCGAAACCACCGTCAAAGGCCACCTTTAGCGGGTATTGTTCATAGATTTCATGTTGCCGATTCAGCATTTTTTCTACCAGTTGGCTGTCGGCAGGATTGCCGTCTTCAATGACACAATCGGAAATCAACATCGAAGGACCACCGGTCAGACACACTTTGTGACCATAAAATGTGTCCCGCTGATCTTTGACGATGATGTCCGTATGCGGTTCAAAAATCGATACCACCTTTTCCGTGGCCGGGACCGACAGGCCATGAAGGACTCTTTTCTCGGTCTGGTCAATAACGCGAAGCGCCAAGCCCACAGTGTGCTTGAGATCACCGGACAGGGCCGTGGCTGAAACGGCTTGGCTGTATTGTAAAATATCAATGGCCTTTTGAGCATGAGCAACGGTACTTCGAGTAACTTTAAGCAAGTCAAGATAATGCTGTTTACGCTGTTTTTTATTCTTGGCGTACTGAACACCCAGCATTCGACGCTTTGCCCGACGCGTATGGTTTTGAAATCGAATTCCGGATCGGGGAAAAAGCGCTTTGGCTTTCATTAATACACGGGCAAGCACCCTGACTGAATCCCACAGCAAAGTCGAATCTGAGGGATTGTGGATATTGGACTCAACTACCGTGGAATCAATGCGAACCTGACGGCCCTTTTCAATGCCTTGATCTTTGGCGAAACGGACAAAGCAACGATTGATGGATTCCCAGGTTCCCGGTGAAATCGCTTTGATATTTTTGCAAAGTACGGATTTTTTGAATCCTTTATCGGCAATGCCGATAAGGCAAAACCTTTTCAGGCTTACAGAATCGATCAGATGAAAGGCCAGATCCTTATAGCTGAACTCAAACATCTGCTTGATGATGGCGGCACGAACTACTTGTTCAGCGGTCATCCCTTTTGCACCAGCTTTGGTCTCTTTGCTTCCTTAGGAAAGATCTTGCATTGCCAAATCGTAGATGATAGAATTTTTGTCGAGAATGCAGCTTATAGCGTTCAACTCTTGTGCTTGAGGATGATCAATTTTGGGCGGCATCAGCGGCATCTGTTTTTCGGTGTTCTTGCGCATTTTGTAGCGGCTCCTTTCTTAAATTTTATAGTATTTTTAATTGGTTGCACTTTTACTAATACTACCATAAGAAAGTTATGTCCACTATAAAATGCGCTTTTTTTATTTATTCCAACAAGTTATTTCCGTGGATGGACACTAGTTATAATTTTTAAGAGGTTCAATAGGTTTGAACCCTTGAATATTAAGGGACCACCAACTATTTTGGAGATAATCCGAAAATTTTAACCGTCCCGGTGCGATCTGCCGAACTTACGAAACAGGCAATTATACAAGCCGGTGAAATTATTTCCGGCACACAAAGAGTTTACTCTTTCCGCTGGGGGAGTGATACAGCGAGACCTCAGAAAAGATTCGTTGAAAGGGTTCGAGCCCCCCTTTGACAAATTCTCGGGCATCAGCGGACCCCATTGTCAGCATCCTGAGATTGAAGAGGATTCTGACAAGGGGGTGACGGGGCTTTTCATGCTCCATGATCAATACAACGCCGCTTGAGCGGATGACGCGTTTCATCTCCTTTAATGCAGCCTGTCGAGCCGACGTTTTCAGCTCATACAGCGCATGGGAACAGGTGATTACATCGAAACTCTCATCAATAAACGGAAGAACGGCTGCGTCTCCTTCTATCAGGATGATCGTTCCTGAACCAGATTTCTCCCGGACTTTGAGCAACATCCCCCGGGAAAAATCATAGCCCACGGTAAAGCTCTCGGAATATTGAATGGCAAAAGCAGTAATTACGGCGCCTGTCCCGCAACAGATATCAAGGATAGAAGGGTTGGGCTTTCTTTCTATCCGGGCCATCTTTACCAAAAAGTTTCGTGTATCTCCGGCATCTCGGCGCGCATGAAGGTTTATAAACGCATCATACAGATGAGAAAACAGGTTATAGTAAGTTCGCCTTATAATTCTTATGCGTGACATTTTTCAGAAAAGTTTAAGCCAGGTTATATTTCAAAACTTACGAGGTCTCCGTGATAGAAAAACCTTCGACAATACATCCAGATATTGGCATCTGTTATTTCTTTAGGATCCGTTAATCCTTGACAAAAAAGCAAGACATTGTATATTATGAGCATAATCTCATAATATTTCTAAGAGTTTGTCAATATATATAACATGAAAAAAAATCAATCTCATCACATATCTCAACGCGTGACGGATATCATCCTGCAAAGTATTTCCGACGGCGTATTCACTGTGGATCATAAATGGCGCATCACCTCATTCAATCGTGCCGCAGAAACAATCACCGGTGTCAAGCGCGATGAAGCATTGGGAAAATATTGCTGGGAGGTTTTTCGGTCCAACATGTGCGAAACCGACTGTGCGCTTCGCCGAACCATGAAGCAGGGGAAACCTCTTGTCGATACTTCAACCTATTTTATTAACAGCGACAAACGCCGCATTCCGGTTGTGGTCTCAACTTCACTGCTGAAAGATAAAAACGGCATCGTGCTGGGCGGGGTTGAAACGTTTCGTGATATGAGCATCGTGGAGGAACTGCGCAAAGAACTGAATGCCCGTTTTCAAGTTGGGGATATGATCAGCCGTAGCCAATCCATGCACAAAATATATTCAATTCTGCCGCAGGTTGCTGAAAGCGACAGCACGGTATTGATTCAGGGAGAAACGGGCACTGGTAAGGAGCTGCTTGCCCGGGCCATCCATGATTTAAGCCCCCGTCGAAACAGGCCGTTCATTGCAATCAACTGCGGCGCCTTGCCGGATACGTTACTGGAATCCGAACTTTTCGGGTATAAAGCCGGCGCATTTACCAATGCGGTAAAAGATAAACCCGGCAGTTTTGCCCTTGCCGAAGGCGGCACGATCCTGCTGGATGAAATCGGAGATGTCAGTCCCGCATTTCAGGTGAAGCTGCTGCGCGTGCTCGAAGAAGGTGAATTTCAACCCCTTGGCGCCGTAAAATCCGTTAAGGCGAATCTCCGGGTTATTGCATCAGCCAATAAGAACCTTTTAAAAATGGTTGAAGCCGGTGAATTTCGACAGGATCTTTATTATCGCATCAATGTTATACGACTCACACTTCCCCCCCTTCGAGATCGCAAGGAAGACATTCCACTTCTTATCCACCGGTTCATTGCCAGAATAAACACTATACGTGGAAGAGCAGTATCCGGAATAGACAAAGAAACTCTGGAGCTTCTGATGTCCTACAATTACCCCGGTAATATCAGGGAATTGAAAAATATAATCGAACATGCCTTTGTACTCTGTCCCAACGGGAATATTCTGCCGCAGCATTTGCCGGACGCGTTTATTTCTCAACCGCTGACGTCAATCGATCATGACAAATTGGAAGATAAGCTAAAATCAGCTGAAGCCCGGGTGATTATTGATGCGCTTAAACGAAGCAATTTTAACCGGTTGGCGGCAGCTCGCGATCTCGGGCTGCACAAAAGCACGCTTTTTAGAAAAATAAAAAAACTCGGAATTAAACTTCCCAAATTCGACGAACGTTCAGCAGCCCTTTAAAGTCGCAATATTGCGACTCCATGCCTGCACACAGTTGCATTTTTGCAATTATTTCCGCAACATCCTTTTTCATAAAAAATCAACGACAGGCCATATCCTATTGTAATTTATATATTTTTCCTAAAAACACTTATTGCTGCCATAATGGCATGGTGATTGCAACCCCTATTAAGCAAAAGGAGGCAAACCGAAACATGAAAATGGCGTTGACTGTCTGGGGCAATCGAATTTCGCCGGTGTTTGATGCTGCGCATATGCTCCTTGTTGTGGAAATCGAAAACACAGGGATAATCAGCAGACATTACGAACCATTTTATCCTGGAATGCCCGCACGCCTGGCCGTCAGGCTGGCGGAAATGAATGTTGCAGTCCTTATTTGTGGCGCCATTTCGGAAATGCCTGCAAACATACTTGAGGCAAACGGCATAGAATTGATTCCGTTCATAACAGGTGATGCCCGTGAAGTCATTGATGCATACGTAAAAGACGTTCCATTCATGCCCACATTTTCAATGCCGGGATGCAGTCATAAACGGCACAGGCAATCAGGAAAAGGTAAAAACCGTGGCGACCGTTTTGCTTGCGGAAGGGAGGTGATGCATATGCCAAAGGGCGATGGAACAGGGCCGCAAGGCCAGGGATCTAGAACCGGGAAAGGTCAAGGCGGATGTAAATCCGGCAAAGGCCGCAGAAAACCCGGACCAAATTCCGGCGGTAGATCCGGAAAAGGACAAGGCAGAGGGCAGGGCAGAGGCGCCGGACAAGGCCGTAACAAAGGGAGTTATTGAGAAAACGATATCATCGATATAACTGACTGGAAGATAACTGTTAAATGAGCAATTTAAAGGAGGTGAACATTATGCCAGGATTTGATCGAAGCGGTCCAGCGGGATTAGGCCCGATGACCGGCGGACGAAGGGGTTTGTGTAATCCCGAAATTACCGGATACGGCACTCGACCTGCCGGGATGTTCGGTTTTGGAAGAGGTATGGGCCTCGGCCGGGGATTCAGGGGCGGTTTCGGCCGGGGTATGGGTCGTGCATTTGGCCGAAGGTTCCGGAATCAGCCTTCATATTATCCAGTATATGAACAAAGCCCTGAAGAGGAGCTGAATATGCTGAAGGCAGAGGCCGATTCCGTAAAAAACAACCTTGATATGATTAACCGGAGAATTGCCGATCTGGAAAAATCTTCCGAATAAATCGATTCAGCGTCAAAGACGGGGGCTCGTATTCGTGGAAACAGCCCCCTTTTATCCTTTACAGTGAGGTGCGAAACTGAAGTTTTTAATTTCATTAGACGGGGAGTAACCATATGCCGATATTTGAATATCTTTGTCTTGACTGCGGAAAAACCAGCGAAATCCTTTTGGTCAGCTCAGGGGATTCACCCCGATGCGGTTCCTGTAACAGTCATCACTTGAAAAAACTGATTTCAGCCCATTCATCCATGTCCGGTCCCCTTAAAAACAATATGCCCGGTTTGGGAGACACTGCATGCTGCGGATCGTCTCCCGGAGAAGCCGGCTGTGCAGGACCTGGAAGCTGCTGTGGGAAAACACAGCTATAAACTCGAAAGACAATTTTCACATATGAACAGGAGAAAACAGATATGAAAATAGCCATCTCATCTACAGGTCCAAGACTCGATGATACGGTTGATCCACGTTTTGGCCGGTGCGCCTATTTTATTATTGTGGAAACCGATGACCTGAGCTTTGAGGCTTTCAACAACGAAAGCATCTCCCTGGGTGGAGGCGCCGGTATTCAATCAGCTCAGTTTGTGGCGTCCAAGGGAGTAGATGCCGTAATAACTGGAAACTGCGGCCCCAAAGCGCTTCAAACCCTTTCTGCTGCAAAGATTGAGATTTTTGTAGGGCAGTCCGGTGCAGTCAGGGAGGTCATCGAAAAATACAGAAAGGGGGTAATTAAGTCTACAGACACGCCCAATGTCACCGAACACTACGGCATGGTAAGCAGCGCCAATCTGAACCGATGGATAAAAAAAGGGGGTGGCGGCGGAATGGGCAGGGGCCGCGGAATGAACAGTTCAACATGGACCGTTTCGTGCCAGTCCGGCCCCACCTTGTTATCAAAGGAAGAAAAGTTGAATCGCCTTAAAGATCAGTTAAATGAGTTGCATCAGCAGATTGAGGACCTGGAATCAAGCATGAAGGCCTTGGAAGAAAAATAGATACCGTTTATAACATTTAAAAAAACCAATAAACGTTCACAAAACATTTTGATGTAATACCGGAGGGGGATGATTGATGGCAAAAGGACATACGAATCGACAGGATCAACACCAGCAGGATCTGGAAATTAAAGAAAGGCTGGGCCACATCAAGAACAAAATTCTGGTGATGAGCGGCAAAGGCGGGGTGGGGAAAAGCAGCATAGCCGCATATCTATCAGTGGCTTTGGCGAAAAAAGGGTATAGAGTAGGCCTCATGGATGTGGATCTTCACGGCCCTAGTATCCCGCATATTTTAGGCCTCAAAGGCAATATCGGCCCGGGGAGCATGGATGGAAAGGCCCGACCCGTCAAATACATTCAAAATATGGACGTGATTTCCATTGAATCGCTTTTGGGAGAAAACAAAGATGCGGCAACGATCTGGAGAGGACCCCTTAAGATCGGTGTCATCAGGCAGTTCATTGCAGATATCGAGTGGCCGGATCTTGACTACATGATCATTGATTCACCGCCCGGTACAGGAGACGAGCCATTGACCGTGGCACAAACCATACCCGATGCAAAGGCCGTCATTGTGACAACTCCTCAAGAGATTTCACTTGCCGACGTTAGAAAATCCATCAACTTTTGCCGCCAGGTCCAGATGGAAATCTTGGGCCTTGTTGAAAATATGAGCGGGCTCAAATGTCCCCATTGCGGAAAAACGATAGACATATTCAAGACCCATGGCGGGATACTCACCGCTAAAAAAGAGGGGTTGAGACTTTTAGGATCGCTCCCATTCGAACCGGCTGTGGTATCAATGGGCGACATGGGGAGTATGGATCTTCTGGACGACGGTAAAATTTTAATTACGCGGGAATTCAATAAAATAGTGGATGAGGTCATTAAATTTACAAAAATTGCGACAAAGAGGATTCCCGAACCGAAAGAGAGTATTCCGATCAATTTTAGAAGATAATAATACGAAATGATGCAAAATAACAGGCATAAGCGTGCCATCCATGAAGGAAAATAAAATATATCAACAGGAATCAAATCTCTGGGGAGAACCATCCGTTCAGTATCTTGAGATGGCAACTCGAACGGATAGGCGCCGGATAATGAAGGATCCTGATGGATATGGCAAAAGAACCGGTGTATGTGGCGACACGGTTGAGATGTTTTTAATTATTCAAAAAAATCGTATCCGTTCGGTTTCATTTATTACCGACGGGTGCATAAACACCCATGCGTGTGCTAATACGGTTGCCTTTTTAGCCGAAGGAAAAACCGTAGCAGAGGCCTGGGAGATTACACCGGAAAAAGTCATTGATTTTCTGGAAACATTGCCGGAGGAACACTTGCATTGCGCTGAATTGTCGGTGGGTGCGTTCTATCTCGCATTGGTTAATTTTCAGGAGTTTATACATGCACCCTGGAAAAAATTATACGGCAAGTCAAGATGATCTATATTTATAATTCTATTCCTTTGCCGAAAATTAAATCAAGGATATGTCTAAGCACTAAAGTACTCTGAATCGTAAATTCGATGATGTATTTAAGGATACATGACTCAGTAACTTGACAGCGCAATATGGCGTCTTATTTTTGAGCATACGCTCATAATTCAAAGGAAAATCATCGTATGATTATCAGTGTTGCAAGCGGAAAAGGCGGAACAGGAAAGACAACAGTGGCCACCAACCTGGCCGTTTCCATTGGGTCGGCTGTACAACTTCTGGACTGTGATGTTGAAGAGCCCAATGCTCACCTTTTTATCAATCCTGTCATCGAGCTGAGTAAAAAAGTTTATACACCAGTTCCGCAAATAGATGAAGAAAAATGTAATTTCTGCAAAAAATGTGCGGAAATCTGTCGTTTCAAGGCCATCGCTGTAATTAAGGAAACCGTCCTCACATTCCCTGAACTTTGTCATAGTTGCGGTGGTTGCGTGGAAGTTTGTCCGGAAAAAGCCATCACCGAAACCGGTCGTGAATTGGGTGTGATTGAAATCGGACACCGGAATCATCTATCATTCGCACACGGACGACTGAGGATCGGTGAAGCCATGTCACCGCCTCTTATTAGAAAAGTTCGATCTTACACACGATCTGATCAGTTCACCATCATCGATGCACCTCCCGGAACTTCATGCCCGGTTATCGCCGCCATGAAGGGGGCCGATTTTGTCCTGATGGTTACCGAACCGACTCCTTTTGGCCTGCACGACCTTAAACTGGCTGTCGAAGCAGTAAAAATCCTCGAAATTCCAACGGGTCTTGTCATTAATCGTTCAGACATCGGCGATGATGGTGTTCGAACATATGCAAAGACTGAGAATCTGCCCATCTTGATGGAGATTCCCTTTGATCGACGCATCGCTGAGGTATATTCGAGAGGCAGACTTGTTGTTGAGGAAATGCCGGAATGGAAAGAAAGATTTATCGAATTGTACCGTCATATTGAAGAATTAATACATTGCCAGAACAATCGGTTGTAGAAAAGCGGACTTATCCGCCGATGCCGTGCGGTGAGCTCCTGATTTATCGAAGATCTAAAAATGATGGTCTCGTAAAAAGTAACGAAACCGTCATGCCGGACTTGATCCGGCATCCAGAACCGCTTGAAATTACTGGATTCCGGCTTTCTCCGAATGACG